>Ga0247738_10000248_pt1 | contig 22315 bp, 20 predicted proteins | sample UWRJL013104B2_FD_180936 | JGI IMG/M metagenome (GOLD analysis project Ga0247738, IMG submission 180936) | Plant litter microbial communities from Arlington Agricultural Research Station in Wisconsin, United States - UWRJ-L013-104B-2 | ecosystem: Environmental > Terrestrial > Plant litter >...
TTTCAGGGTGATCGCGCGCTGTATCTTGCTGCGTTTGCCCGCGTGCGCGAGGCCTGGACGGTTGACGGCATGATGCCCGAGACGGGCCCGGCCACGGCGGCCCGCATGCTGGCGCAGTTCGAGGAACCGGGTTCGCTGCAGCGCGTCGATCTGGCACTCACCTTTACCAACGAATTCGCTCGCAAGGCCAAAGCCCGGTTCCGGGCCTGACCTGAACGCCAGCGCTCAGTTCTTCTTCTCTGACTTCCCGCTGGAGGCCACGCGGGTCTTGCTTGCGCTGGTGGCCGTCTTGGCCTTGGTCTTCACCGGCTTGCTCGCGGTGGGCGAGGCCTTGCGAGCCGCCGTGGTCGCGGAGGCCTTCTTGACCGGTGCGTTTTTCGATGGGGTGGCCTTGGCCACGCTCACTCGCTGGGGCAGCATGAGCGTGATGCGCTGGCCTGGCTTGAGCGCCGCGTTCACGGCCATTTTGTTCCAGCCGGCCACGCTCACGGCGCTCACACCATAGCGTTGCGCGAGGCGCGTCAGGTTTTCACCCTTGCGCGCTTTGACGGTGGTTCGCTTGAGGATGACTTCCGGCTGGAAGGTGATCTGGCCGTTGTCGGCCACATGCACCGGCACGTCGCCGTTGCGCTTGTCGGTGCGCGGCACGAGCAGGCTGGAGCCAGCGCGCACCTGCATGCGCGGTGGGATGTTGTTGACCGCGCGCAGCTCGGATTCGCTCATGCCCGCACGGTCCGCCGCCTGGGACACGGACATGGTGGTGGGCACGACCCAGGCCGTCCAGCTGGCCAGGGGGCCGGTGTGGGACTGCAGGTTGCGCTGGAAGATCACCGCGTTGTCCCAGGGCAGCAGCACGTGGGGCGTGCCCGCCGCCATCACGATGGGCTGGCGCAGGGAAGGGTTGAGTGCACGGAAGTCTTTTTCCTCGACCTCGGCCAGGCGGGCAATGAGAGCGACGTCCATGTCCCGCTGCAGCGCGACGGTGTCGAAGAAGGGGTGGTTGCCAATCAGGGGCAGGGTGGTGTTGTAGGCCTGGGGCCGCGCCAGAATGTTTTCCACTGCCTGCAGCTTGGGCACGTACATGCGCGTTTCCGCCGGCATGTTGAGGTCGGTGTAGCCCGTGGGCTTGCCCAGGCGCTGGTTGTTCGTGATGGCACGGTTGACGTTGCCCTGGCCCCAGTTGTATGCGGCGAGCGCGAGGTGCCAGTCGCCGAAGCGGCCGTACAGCTGCTGCAGGTAGTCGAGCGCGGCCCGGGTGGATGCGAGCACGTCCCGCCGGTCATCGCGGAAGGCGTTCTGCTTGAGGTCGAAAGACTGGCCTGTGGCGGGCATGAATTGCCACATGCCGGCAGCGCGCGCGCTGGAGACGGCCTGCGGGTTGAACGCGCTTTCAATGAACGGCAGCAGAGCCAGCTCCATGGGCATGTTGCGGCGCTCGATCTCCTCGACGATATGGAACAGGTAGCGGCTGGAGCGTTCCGTCATCCGTTGCATGTAGTCGGGACGGGTGGCGTACCACTGTTCGCGGTCGCGCACCAGATCGCCCTCGAGGTCGGGCATGGCGAAGCCTCTACGGATGCGGTCCCAGAGGTCGGCCGGGGCGTCCAGCGTCATCACGGCGGGCAGTTGGGTATCGGCGGTGCCGATGGTGCTCAGGGGCACGTCGCTGGGCAGGCGGTACGAGGGCAGGCGCGGCGCATTGGCGGTGACAGGGGCTGTGGCGCTCGGGGCGCCGGTTGCACCGCTGCTGGCTTCGGGCAGCGCCGTTGTGGCGCAGCCGGACACCAGAAGCACCAGGGCCGTGCCGGCCAGCGTCAGCCATCGACGGGCGGGGTGGGGGGCCAGGGCAGCGGAAGTGGGGAGAGCAGTCGGGAAGGCTGGGGTCATCTGAAAACGTTTTTCCATTCGCGAAGCGTGGCGAAAACCGACACGGCATCGGGGGGCGTGCCCGGCTCGTGGGCTTGGGCGGACCGCACGACCGCGGTTTCGCCCGTGCGCAAAAAGGGATTGATCTGTTTTTCCAGTCCGATGGAGCTGGGCAGCGTGGGAAAGTTCTGCGCGCGTTGCGCCTGGCAACGCGCGGTGTAGGCCGCCAGCTCGGTATTGTCTGGCTCCACGGCTTGCGCGAACTTGAGGTTGGACAGGGTGTACTCGTGGGTGCAGCACACGCGGGTGTGGGCGGGCAAGGCAGCCAACCGGGAGAGCGAATCCAGCATCTGGGCGGGTGTGCCCTCGAACAGGCGGCCGCAACCGCCCGAGAACAGCGTGTCGCCGCAGAACAGCAGCGGGGCGCCGTCCATCTCGGACGCGTAGTAGGCAATGTGGCCAGCGGTATGCCCCGGCACTTCGATCACGTCGAAATGCAGGCCGAGTACGTCGACCGACTCGCCTTCGCCGACGCGCTGCAGCGGTTCGGGCATGGGCTCGAAGGCCGGGCCGATCACGCGCGCGCCAGTGGCTTCGCGCAGTTCGGCAACGCCGCCAGTGTGGTCTGCGTGGTGGTGGGTGATCAGGATGGTGTCCAGCCGCAGGCCTTCCTGCTTCAGCCACCGGAGCACGCCAGCGGACTCACCCGGGTCCACGACGAGCGCCCGTTGGCCATCGTGCAGGGCCCAGATGTAGTTGTCGCTGAAGGCCGGGATGGGAATGAGGTGCATGGGGCGAATCTCGGGTGAGGGCGTGTAGAGTGCGGGCTGGCCTTTCCCGGAGGTTTGCAGTGTCGCAGACTTCCCGCCGGAACCGGCACCGGCCCCACCGCACATGACCGCAAAAATTATAGGGTTGACCGATTGGTTTTCGACCGCGCCCGGCCAGTACCTGCTGGCGTGGGAGCAGGCCCAGTTCGACCTGGCGGTGGCCGATTTGTTTGGCTACAACGCCTTGCAGCTCGGTTTGCCCGAGCTCGATGGCCTGCAGGCCAACCGCATGCCGCATCGCTGGCTGGCCTTGCCCGAGGTGTTGCCGGCGGCCGGCCAGGAGAACCGCGCTCCCCGCGTGGCCCTGATCACCGATGCCGCAGCCCTGCCGTTTCCCGAGGCCAGCCTGGACCTCGTGGTGTTGCCCCACACGCTGGAGTTCAGCGCCGACCCGCACCATGTGCTGCGCGAGGTGGAGCGCGTGCTGGTGCCAGAGGGCAGGGTGGTGATCTCGGGCTTCAACCCCATGAGTCTGTGGGGCCTGCGCCAGGGGCGTGGCCGGTTCTGTGGCCGGCTTGGCCTCAATGCCTTCGGCGCCTCCAGCCTGTACCTGCCTGAGGCGGGTGATTTCATCGGTCCGTGGCGCTTGCGCGACTGGCTGAGGCTGCTCAGTTTTGAAGTAGAGTCGGACCGCTTTGGCTGCTACCGCCCGGCGATGCACACCGAAACCTGGCTGCAACGCTACGCTTGGCTCGACCGCGCCGGTGCCCGCTGGTGGCCCATCTTTGGCGCTGTGTATTTCGTGGTGGCGGTCAAGCGCGTGCGCGGCATGCGCCTGCTGGGCCCGGCTTGGAAGCCGCGACGCGCCACTTCGGCCGCTCCGGTGTCAGTGACCCATCGGCACTGACGACGGCCGCGCGCCATCCCTCTTTACATTCAGGAGCTTTTTTTTGAACCATGTGGTGATCTACACCGACGGTGCCTGCAAGGGCAACCCGGGGCCAGGCGGCTGGGGCGTGTACCTCAAGTCGGAGGGATTCGAGAAGGAACTGTGGGGTGGGGAGCGCGAAACCACCAACAACCGCATGGAGCTCACCGCCGTGATCGAGGGCCTCGCAGCGCTCAAACGCCCCTGCAAGGTCTCGCTCTACCTCGACAGCCAGTACGTGCGCCAGGGCATCACCGAATGGATCCATGGCTGGAAGCGCAAGGGCTGGGTGACGGCGGCCAAGCAGCCGGTGAAAAACGCCGACCTGTGGCGCAAACTTGACGGCTTGGTCCATGGCGGACCACATCAGATCGAATGGCACTGGGTCAAGGGCCATGCCGGCGACCCCGGCAACGAACGGGCCGATGCCCTCGCCAACCGGGGCGTGCCGGGCTGAGTCCTACAAGGGGAAATCCCGTCGCCGGCTATTTCCTCCACTGCTACATTTCGTTTCATCGATTTGTGCCGTACCCGACCGGGTAGGGCGTCCTTCTCCCCGGGCAGTGGAATCCATGGCGAACAAAGCGCTTTATGTGGTGGTGGCCGTCACTGGCATCGGTCTGGCCTCTGGTGCGGCCTGGTGGCTGCAGAACCGGGATGGGGCGCCGCCGCCTGTGGCAAGCTCAGGACCCGGTGCGGCCGGTGCGGCCGCCAGTGGTGCACCCGGCGTGGAGGTGACACGGGTGAAGGCGATCCGGCTGCAGGACGACGCCCAGGCGGTGGGCACGCTGCGTTCCCGCCAGAGCGTGACGCTCAAGCCAGAGACCAGCGGGCGGGTGGCCCGGATCGTCTTTGCGGATGGTGCCAAGGTCAAGGCCGGTCAGTTGCTGGTTCAACTCGATGACACCTTGCAGCGGGCCGAGTTGAGCCAGGCGCAGGCCCAGTTGTCCATCGCGCGCGCCAACCTCAAGCGCAATCAGGAACTGGTGGCGCAGAACTTCGTGGCCCAGCGAGTGGTGGAGGAAAGCCAGGCCAACCTGCAGGTGGCAGAGGCCCAGGTGGCCCTGGCCGATGCGCGGCTCCAGCGCATGCGCATCACCGCCCCGTTCGCCGGCACCGTGGGCTTGCGCAGCATCAACCTGGGGGCCTACGTGAAGGACGGCGACAACCTCGTGAACCTCGAGGATACCTCGATGCTCACGGTGGATTTCCGCCTGCCCGAGCGGTATCAGAGCCAGCTCGCCCCGGGGCAGGCGGTGCAGGTGCAGCTTGATGCCTTGCCGAACCGCTCTTTTGAAGCCAAGGTGCTGGCCGTGGACCCGCTGCTCGATGCCAACGGCCGCTCCATTTCCGTGCGTGCTGTCATGCCGCCGGCGGCCGACAACGTGCTGCGTCCGGGCATGTTCGCGCGCGTGCTGACCGTCTTCTCGGTCAACGAGCGCGCGCTGGTGGTGCCTGAGGAGGCTTTGGTGCCTCAGGCCGGCAAGCAGTACGCGTACGTGCTCGACGAACAGGGTGAGGGCGACGCGAAGAAGCGCCTCTCGCGCCGGGTGGAGGTGGCGCTCGGGGCTCGCAGGGGTTCGGAGGTGGAGGTGGTCAGCGGCCTGCAGCAGGGCGACACCGTGGTGATCGCCGGCCAACAGCGGCTGCAGCGCGACGGCACCGCGGTGCGGGTGGTGAACATGGCCGCGCCTGCTGCCGCTGAAGTGGCCCCCGCGCCAGCGCGCTGAGCCGCCGCCGTCCCGCCGTCAGGAGCCCGCATGCAACTGCCTGAAATCTCGATCCGGCGCCCGGTGTTCGCCTCGGTGCTGTCGCTGCTCATCCTGCTGGTGGGCATCGTGTCGTTCAACGGCCTGACGGTGCGCGAGTACCCCAAGATCGATGAACCCACGGTCACGGTGTCCACCCGTTTCGGCGGGGCTTCTAGCGAGGTGATCGAGTCGCAGGTTACCAAGCCGCTCGAAGACTCGCTCGCGGGCATCGAGGGGCTGGACGTGATCACCTCGATCAGCCGCCAGGAGCAGAGCCAGATCACGGTGCGCTTCAAGCTCGAGCGCGACCCCGACTCGGCCGCCGCCGATGTGCGCGACAAGGTGAGCCGCGTGCGCCAGCGGCTGCCGCAGGATGTGGACGAACCGGTGATCGCCAAGGTGGAGGCCGACGCCTCGCCCGTGATCTGGCTGGCCCTCACCTCCGACACCCACAGCGCGCTGCAGCTCAGCGATTTCGCGAACCGCTTGGCCAAGCCCGTGCTGCAGACGGCACCGGGTGCGGCCGAAGTGCGGGTGTATGGCGAGCGCCGCTATTCCATGCGCATCTGGATGGACCCGGACCGCCTGGCCGCTTACGGTCTGACAGTGCAGGACGTCGAGGACGCATTGCGCCGCTCGAACCTGGAGGTGCCGGCCGGCCGCATCGAGAGCACGCTGCGCGAGTTCAACGTGACCGCTGCCACCGACCTGCAGACCCCTGAGCAGTTCTCGGCGGTGGCAATCCGCAACATCAACGGCCAGACCATCCGCATCGCTGACGTCGCGCGGGTGGTGCAGGCGCCGCAGGACGAGCGCACCTCGGTGCGGCTCAACGGCCGCGACGCGGTCTCGCTCGGCGTGATCCGGCAGGCCACCGCGAACCCGCTGGAACTCTCGGCCGCCGTGCGCCAGATGCTGGACAAGGTCAAGCAGGACCTGCCGGCGGGCGTGAACGTCGACATCGCCAACGACAACTCTGTTTTCATCGACCGCTCGATCAAGGCGGTCTACACCACCATCGCCGAGGCCGTGGTACTGGTGGCGCTGGTCATCTTCGTGTTCCTGCGCACACTGCGTGCCTCGATCATCCCGCTCATGACCATACCGGTCAGCCTGATCGGCGCTTTTGCGCTGATGGCGATGTTCGGTTTTTCGATCAATACGCTGACGCTGCTGGCCCTGGTGCTGGCCATCGGCCTGGTGGTGGACGACGCGATCGTGATGCTGGAGAACATCTACCGGCACATCGAGGAGGGCATGAAGCCTTTCGATGCGGCGATCCAGGGCGCGCGCGAAATCGGCTTTGCCATTGTGGCGATGACGCTCACACTGGCGGCGGTGTACGCGCCGCTGGCCTTCACGCCCGGTCGCACCGGCCGCTTGTTCGCCGAGTTCGCGCTGGCGCTGGCCGGGGCGGTGGTGGTCTCCGGCTTCGTGGCGCTCACGCTCTCGCCCATGCTGTGCTCCAAGCTGTTGCGGCACAACCCGAATCCGGGCCGCTTCGATCGCGGCATGGAGCGCGTGCTCAACGCCGTCACGCGCGGCTTCAGTCGGGTGTTGGGCGCTTCCCTCCAGGTGCGCTGGCTGGTGGTGGCCGTCATGGCCGCGAGCGCCCTGGCCAGCGCGTGGATGCTGCAGACCATGCGCCAAGAGCTGGCGCCGATCGAGGACCGTGGCGTGATCCTGGCCAACATCAACGGCCCGGATGGCGCCACGCTGGCCTACACCCGCAAGTATGCCGAGGCGATCGAGAACATCGCCCAGGACTACCCCGAGTTCGACCGCATCTTTGTCAACGTGGGCAACCCCTCGGTGGCGCAGGGCGTGGTGTTCATGCGCGCGTTGCCCTGGGAGGAGCGCGAGCGCTCCACGCAGCGGATGGCGCGCGAGATCACGCCGCGCCTGGCGTCCCTGCCGGGCATCAGCGCCTTTCCAATCACGCCGCCTTCGCTCGGGCAGGGCTTTCGCGAGCGCCCGATCAACTACGTGATCGTCACCTCCGACAGCTACGAGAACCTGGCGCAGACCGTGCGCCGCTTTCAGGACGAACTGAGCAAGAACCCGGGCCTGGTGCAGATCGACACCGACCTGCGCCTGAACAAGCCCGAGATCCGCATGGACGTGGACCGCGAGCGCGCCGCCGACATGGGTGTGAACGTGGACGCCATTGCGCGCACCGTCGAGACCATGCTAGGGGGCCGCATCGTCACGCGCTACAAGCGCGACGGCGAGCAGTACGACGTGGTGGTGCAGACCGTCTCGGGCAACCGCAGCACGCCGGAGGACATCGACCGACTGTTCGTGCGCGGGCGCAACGACGCGATGATTCCCCTGGCCTCGCTGGTCAAGATCAGCGAGGTGGTGGTGCCGCGCGAGCTCAACCACTTCGGCCAGCGCCGCAGCGCGTCCCTCACGGCCAACCTGGCGCCCGATTACTCGCTGGGCGAGGCCCTGCAGTTCATGGACAAGACCGCGCGCGAGGTGCTGCCCGTGGGCTACACCACCGACCTGAACGGCCAAAGCCGGGAGTTTCGCAACGCCTCAGGTTCGCTGGCCATCGTCTTCGCGCTGTCGCTGCTCTTCATCTATCTTGTGCTGGCGGCGCAGTTCGAGAGTTTTGTCGATCCCTTCATCATCATGCTCAGCGTGCCGCTGTCCATGATGGGCGCATTGCTGGCGCTCAAACTCACGGGAGGCACGATCAATGTGTTCAGCCAGATCGGGCTTATCACGCTGGTGGGGTTGATCACGAAACACGGCATCCTGATCGTGGAGTTCGCCAACCAGTTGCGCGACCAGGGCCTGGAGAAGTTCGAGGCCGTCAGGCAGTCGGCCGCGCTGCGCCTGCGGCCCATCCTGATGACCACCGGCGCCATGGTGCTGGGCGCGATTCCGCTGGCGCTGGCGTCCGGCGCGGGGGCCGAGAGCCGCCAGCAGATCGGCTGGGTGATCGTGGGCGGCATGAGCGTGGGCACGCTGCTGACCATCTTCGTCGTGCCCACCATGTACACGCTGCTCTCGCGCGACAAGTCCCATTCCAAGGCGAAGGCCGCGCAGCACGACGGCCCCGTGGATGCCGCGATCCCGGCCAAGTAAGCCGGGTCAGATCGCGCCGTCGAACATCATCACGTCCACCGTGTCGCCCACGGCCACGTTGCCTTGGCCATGGTGCAGCACGATCAGGCCGTTGGCCTCGACCATCGAGCTCAGCACACCCGACCCTTGGTTGCCCGTCGTGCGCACGCTGAGCGTGCCCTCGGGCGTGCGAGTGACGATCCCGCGCTGGTACTCGGTGCGCCCCGGCTTCTTGCGCAGGGCTTCGCCGCTGCGCGCCTGCAGCAGCACCGGCTCGCTGGCCGCACCGCCCATGAGGCGCAGCAAGGCCGGGCGCACAAAGGCCAGGAAGGTGACCATCACGGCGACCGGGTTGCCCGGTAGCCCGAACAGGACGGCGCTCTTGCCCGCCTCGTCGATGCGACCCACCGCCATCGGCCGGCCTGGCCGCATCGCAATGCGCCAGAAGGCCACGTCGCCGAGCTGCTTCATCATGGCCTTGGTGTGGTCGGCCTCGCCCATGCTCACGCCGCCGCTGGTGATGATGGCGTCGGCTTTGAGGGCGGCGGTGCGGAAGGCCGCTTCCAGTTCGGCCGGTTCGTCGCGCACCACGCCCAGGTCGACCACCTCCACACCCAGGCGCGTGAGCAAGCCGAAGACGGTGTAGCGGTTGCTGTCGTACACCGCGCCTTCGCGCGGCGTTTCGCCCAGGCTCAGGATCTCGTCGCCGGTGGAGAAGTACGCCACCCGCACGCGGCGGAATACCGTCACGGTGGGCAGGCCCAGACTGGCCAGCAAACCCAACGCGGCGGGACCGAGCGTCTGGCCCTGGCGCAGGGCGGCTTCACCGGCCATGAGGTCTTCGCCCAGCAGGCGTCGGTTGTCGCCCGCGCTCACCACGTTGGGCGGTACCACGATGCGGTCGCCCTCTGTCTTCACGAACTCGAGGGGCACCACGGTGTCCAGCTCCGCCGGCATGATGGCGCCCGTCATGATCTTCAGGCACTCACTTGCACCCACGGTGCCGGCCCAGGCCTTCCCCGCGAAGGCCGTGCCAGTGACGCGCAGGCTCAGCGGCTCGCCCGGGCGCAGCTGCCGGCTGTCAAAGGCAAAGCCGTCCATCGCCGAGTTGTCGTGCGGCGGCACGCTGATGGGCGACACCACGTCCTGCGCGAGCACGCGGCCCAGCGCATCGAACACCCCCAGTTCTTCAGTAGCGGTGACCGGCTCGACCAGGCGGGCGAGGAAGTCATTCACGCGCTCGGCGCTGATGGCCTGCGGGTCGTAGCCCTGCAGTTCGGCCGCGATCTGCTCAATGGATTTCATGGAGAAACGAACGGATGGCCGTGACGATCAGCTCTTTTCGAGTGCGTGCAATTCGGCCAGGGTGTTGGTGTTGAAGAAGGCCTTGGGATCGTCGCCCGGCCGGTCGAAGGGCACGATCACCGTGCGGTGCTGGGCGGTCCAACGGTCGATCTTGCGCCCACCGGCCTGCGTGAAGGCCAACAGGCTTTCCATCAGTTCCACCCGGATCAGGCAGAACACGGGCTGCGGGCGCAGTTGGCCATCCTCCTCAAGGGCTGCGGCCATGGCGATTTCGGTGGTGTCATCCTCGAACGCCTGGGCCAAACGCGGGGCCAGGTCGAGCGGGAAGAGGGGCGTGTCGCAGGGCACGGTGAGCAGGTAGGGCGTTTCACAGCGCTCCAGGCCGGTCATGAAACCGGCCAGAGGGCCCGCGTAGCCGTCCAGCGTGTCGGGCCACACCGGCACGCCGAACGCCTCATAGGCCGCAAGGTTGCGGTTGGCATTGACCATCTGCCCACCGACCAGTCCGCCTTCCTGCATCTGCAGGCGCAGCAATGCGTGCAGAGCCATCGGCGTGCCGTTGAAATTCTGCAGGCCCTTGTCGACGCCGCCCATGCGCGAGCCGCGACCGCCGGCGAGCACGAGGCCCGTGATTTGATGGGAATGGATCATTGGATGTAAAGGTCACCGCGCCGGGCCGCCCCAAGCAAGGCCAGTCCCCTTGGGAGGCAGCGACCCGCGCAGCGGTGGAGCGTGGGGGTCATGGTACTAGCCGCCGATGTAGCTCATCTCTACGCGGCGGGCGTTGACACCCGCGTCGGGCGGCAGGCTGGCGCGCAGTTCGGAGTAACGGTCACTGCGGCCCTGCCAGATCGCCGCGATCGCGCTGGCGAGCTGTTCGTCCGTGGCGTTGCCTCGGATCAGGTGGCGCAGGTCATGGCCCTGGCTGGCGAACAGGCAAAGATAGAGCTGCCCTTCGGTGGACAGGCGGGCTCGGTTGCAGTCGCTGCAGAAGGCCTGTGTCACGCTGCTGATCACGCCGATTTCGCCCGAGCCGTCGGCATAGCCCCAACGCTCTGCGGTTTCACCGGGGGCCGATGCATCCAGCTGCACCAAGGGCAGCTCGTGGTGGATGCGTTGCACCACCTCCGCGCTGGGCAGGACCTCGTCCATGCGCCAGCCATTGGTGGCGCCCACGTCCATGTACTCGATGAACCGCAGCACGATGCCCGTGCCCTTGAAGTGGCGCGCCATGGGCAGGATCTCGTGGTCGTTGGTGCCGCGCTTGACCACCATGTTGACCTTGATCGGCCCCAGGCCTGCGGCCTGCGCTGCGGTGATCCCGTCGAGCACGTCGGCCACGGGAAAGTCCACGTCGTTCATGGCTCGGAAGATGGTGTCGTCCAGGCCGTCCAGACTGACCGTGACGCGTTGAAGTCCGGCGGCCTTGAGTGCGTTGGCCTTGCGCGCGAGCAGCGAGCCATTGGTGGTCAGCGTGATGTCCAGCGGCTGGCCTTCCACTGTGCGCAGCTCGGCGAGCTGTTCGATCAGGATTTCGAGGTTCTTGCGCAGCAGCGGCTCGCCCCCGGTCAGGCGGATCTTCTGCACCCCATGCGCGACGAACTGGCGGGCCACGCGCGTGATTTCCTCGAAGGTCAGCAGCGAGCTGTGCGGGAGGTAGGGGTAATCCTTGTCGAAGATGTCCTTCGGCATGCAATAGCTGCAGCGGAAGTTGCATCGGTCGGTCACGCTGATGCGCAGGTCACGCAGAGGGCGGCCCAGCGCGTCGCCGAGCAGCCCCGTCGGTGTCGTGCCCACCTGAGGAATGCGCGCGGCCACGGAGACCAGGCGCTGGTCGATCAGGGGAATGACGCGTTCGGACATGGACCGATTATGGGCGAGTGACCGCCGGATCGCACGGGAACCCCAGGGGGTACCGGTGTTGCCGCGAGGGCAATTCCGTCAGCGTTGTGCGCGTCAAGCCGGTTCAGCGCGTCCCACCCGCGTGTATTGCGTGGCGTTGTCCCGCAGCCAGTGGGCAGAGAGCTCGCTGGATTGCTGGTCCGGGTGGAAGTCCCGACGGAAGTAGGCGCGCCAGGGCTGGAAGGATTGACGAAGCAAGCCGTCCCGGCCGAGCATGTGGCGGCCTGCACTGCGCCAGGTGCTCCAGCGCCAGAGCGTACCGTCGCGCCGCAGGTTGTTCACCGTCTGGCGCAGGGTGTCTGAGAGAAAGACCAACGTGATGCGGCGCATCCAGGTCGTGCGCCACGTGTGGCTGCCGCCCAGTGCCTGGTAAAGGTCGAAGGCGGTGCACTTGTGCTCGGCTTCTTCGGCGCTGTGCCACAGCCACAGGGTTTTCAACCGAGGTTCGCTGCCGTCCAGCAACTGAGGACGCGAGAGCATCCACTCGGCGAAGAGGGCGGTGAAATGTTCGTTGGCGGCGGTGATGGCCAGTCCGTGGCGCGGGTCGGTGCCTTCCAGCAATTTAAGGCGATCGCGGGCTCGGGGCTCCCAGTCGTTCACCAGGCCGTGCTTCTCGATCTGCGCATTGAACAGCGCGTGAATGCGCCGGTGGGTGGCCTCCTGGCCCACGAAGCCCTGGACTTCGGCTTGCAGCTCGGCCTGGCGCTCGGGCGGCAGGGCTTTGAAGCCGTTGCGCACCGAGTCGATGAAGAACTGCTCGCCGATGGGAAAGCTCATCGACAGCGCGTTGAACCACGCCGTGAGGAAGGCGTCGCCGCCGCACCAGTGGCGGGCCACGGGTTGTTCCAGATCGATCAGCAAGCGGCGGACAACGAGTTCGGTCATGGTGGGGTGTCGGTTAAAGCGGCTGGTACCGTGTCGTACCAAATTGCGATAGTGCGCGTTTCGCTGCGGCCTGTCAAGCGGTGAGCGACGGGGGTGCAGGCCCTAAGATGCCCGTCCATGAAGCAGAAAACCTCCCGCAGCCTTGAGAATCCCGTGTCGAACGAACACCGTGGGCGCTTGCTGCAAGCCATGGCCACGGTGGCGGCGGCGCAGGGCCTGGCGGCCACGTCAATCGCCGCCGTGGTGGCCGAGGCGGGCGTGTCCAAACGGACGTTCTACGAGCATTTCGCGGACAAGGACGCCTGCTTCCTCGATCTGTACCGGGCGGCCAGCGCTTCCGCGCTGCGCACCTTGCGCGAAGCGGTGCAGCCCGAACGCCCCTGGCAGGACCAGGTCGAGCACGCGTTGGGCGCGTACTTCGCGCACCTGGCCAGCGGGCCACAGCTGATCCGCATGCTGTTCGTGGAAATCCACCACCTCGGGCCCGCCGGTGCGCTGGTGCGCCGCGAGGTGATGCAGCACCTTGCCGATTTCATGCTCGAGACCATCAACGCCGAGCGTGAGGTGCTCACGCCCACCATGGCTGTTGCGGCCGTGGGCGGTATTCAGGAGCTGGTGCTGCAGGCGATCGAGCGCGGTGAGGCCGCTCAATTGGACAGACTTACCTCCAGCGCCAGCGCGGTGGTGCGTCTGCTGGCGGGGGCTGCGGTGGACGGCGTGCAGAAAAAAGGCCCGCCAAGGCGGGCCTCTTGAATCTTCGCGAGCTCGATCACGCCGCCATCGGCAGCAACGGCACGATCAGCAGCGCCACGATGTTGATGATCTTGATCAGCGGGTTGACGGCAGGGCCTGCCGTGTCCTTGTAGGGGTCGCCCACGGTGTCGCCAGTCACGGCGGCCTTGTGCGCCTCGCTGCCTTTGCCGCCGTGATGGCCGTCTTCGATGTACTTCTTGGCGTTGTCCCAGGCACCACCGCCGGTGCACATGGAGATGGCCACGAACAGGCCGGTGACGATGGTGCCCATCAGCAGGCCACCCAGCGCCTTCGGTCCCAGGAACACACCCACCAGGATAGGCACCACCACCGGCAGCAGCGAGGGGATCACCATTTCCTTGATGGCGGCCGTGGTCAGCATGTCGACCGCCTTGCCGTACTCGGGTTTGGCCGTGCCTTCCATGATGCCGGGGATTTCCTTGAACTGGCGGCGCACTTCCACCACCACCGCGCCGGCGGCGCGGCCCACGGCCTCCATCGCCATGGCGCCGAAGAGGTAAGGGATCATGCCGCCGATGAACAGGCCGATGATCACCATCGGGTCGCTCAGGTCGAACTTGATCTGGTGGCCGTAGGTTTCCAGCTTGTGGGTGTAGTCGGCGAACAGCACCAGGGCGGCCAGACCGGCGGAGCCGATGGCGTAGCCCTTGGTCACCGCCTTGGTGGTGTTGCCCACCGCATCCAGCGGGTCGGTGATGTCGCGCACGCTGCTGGGCAGTTCGGCCATTTCGGCGATGCCACCGGCGTTGTCGGTGATGGGGCCATAGGCGTCCAGCGCGACCACGATGCCGGCCATGCTCAGCATGGCGGTGGCGGCGATGGCAATGCCGTACAGGCCCGCCAGCGAATAGGACGCCATGATGCCGACGCAGACGAACAGCACCGGCCAGGCGGTGGAGCGCATGGACACGCCCAGGCCGGCAATGATGTTGGTGCCGTGGCCCGTGGTGGAGGCTTGCGCGATGTGCTTCACGGGCGAGTACTGCGTGCCGGTGTAGAACTCGGTGATCCAGACCAGCGCGGCAGTCAACACCAGGCCGACAGCGCAGGCGCCGAACAGGCGCAGCTGGCTTCCTGCTGCCGTGATGGCGTTGTCCGGCATGATCCAGGCGGTCACGAACCAGAAGGCGATCAGCGAGAGCACGCCTGCGATGGCCAGGCCTTTATACAGCGCGGGCATCACGTTCTTCATGCCCGGGCTGGCTTTCACGAAGAAACAGCCGACGATGGACGCCAGGATGGACACCCCACCTAGCACCAGCGGGTAAAGCACGGCCTGCATGGGTGCGGCCGTGACCATGAGGGCACCGAGCACCATGGTGGCAATCAGCGTGACCGCGTAGGTCTCGAACAGGTCGGCCGCCATGCCGGCGCAGTCGCCGACGTTGTCGCCCACGTTGTCGGCAATCACGGCCGGGTTGCGCGGGTCGTCTTCCGGAATGCCGGCCTCGACTTTGCCCACCAGATCGGCGCCCACGTCGGCGCCCTTGGTGAAGATGCCGCCGCCCAGGCGCGCGAAGATGGAGATCAGCGAGGAGCCGAAGGCGAAGCCGATCAGCGGGTTGAGCAGCTTGGCCAGGTCGGCGGCCGGCGTGAGGTTGCCATTGCCGACCAGGAACCAGAAGAAACCGGACACGCCTAGCAGGCCCAGGCCCACCACCAGCATGCCGGTGATGGCGCCGCCGCGGAAGGCCACGTCCAGCGCAGGGCCGATGCCCTTGGTGGCTGCTTGCGCGGTGCGCACGTTGGCGCGCACCGAAATGTTCATGCCGATGAAGCCGCAGGCGCCCGAGAGCACGGCACCGAGCACGAAGCCGATGGCGGTGGGGCCATCGAGAAAGACGCCGATAAGAATGGCCAGCACCACGCCCACAATGCCGATCGTCTTGTATTGCCGCGCAAGGTAGGCCGCGGCGCCGGTCTGAATGGCCCCGGCGATTTCCTGCATGCGGGCATTGCCCGCGTCTTGAGAAAGAATCCAGCTGCGGGACCAGAAGCCGTAGATGACGGCCACCAGTCCGCAGACCAACGCAAAGATCAGCGCAGATTGTCCAACCATGAGAATTACTCCTGCTTGTTTCGACTTGGAGGGGGCAACGCCTCCGGGGCTGCCCCCGCTGCGTTGCTTCCTCGCTGCCGGTTTGCGCTGCGTTGCACAGCGTTGAAACAGGGCGATTGGCCAACCCCTTGAATTTAGCGGGAAATGCCGCGCGGCAAGCCTTTCTGGCCGGGTTTGTCAGCCTGGAGTCGGTAAAATCAGGGTAAATCCTAGGCGCGCCGGACCGAATCCAGGCGCGCCTTCGTTCCCTGGCAGGCCTGCCGGGTTGAAACGCCCCCTTTTCAAACCACGACCTTATCAACATGTCCCTTGACAACGTCACCCCTGGCAAAAACGTTCCCGAATCGTTCAACGTGATCATCGAGATCCCGATGAACGCCGACCCGATCAAGTACGAGGTGGACAAGGAAACCGGCGCGATCTTCGTGGACCGTTTCATGAGCACGGCCATGCACTACCCGACCAACTACGGTTATGTGCCCAAGACGATTTCCGGCGACGGCGACCCGGTCGACGTGCTCGTGATCACCCCCGTGCCCCTCATTCCCGGTGTGGTCGTGCCATGCCGTGCGATCGGCATTCTGAAGATGCAGGACGAGGCCGGCGAGGACGGCAAGGTGCTGGCCGTGCCGACCGACAAGATCCTGTCGATCTACACCCAGTGGCAGAAGCCCGAAGACCTGAACCCGATGCGTTTGAACACCATCCAGCACTTCTTCGAGCACTACAAGGACCTGGAGCCGGGCAAATGGGTGAAGGTGATCGGCTGGGAGGGCAAGGATGCCGCCCACCAGGAAATCCTGGACGGCATCGCCAACTACAACAAAGCGAACCAGGCCTGATCGGCCAGCGCTCAGGGCCCTGCCTTGAGCGGATTGCGCAGGGCCAGGTGGTCGAGGTACTCCCCGACCCCCTGGCCTTCGCGTTCCAGGAAGCGTTCGACCGCATCGGCGAACGACGGGTGCGCCAGCCAGTGGGCGCTGGTCGTCTTTACTGGTAGCAGGGCGCGTGCCATCTTGTGTTCACCCTGGGCGCCTCCTTCAAAGCGGACGAAGCCGTGCGTGATGCACCAGGCCAATGGCTGGTAGTAGCAAGCCTCGAAGTGCAGGCAGTCCACCCGCTCCATCGCACCCCAGTAGCGCCCGTAGGCCACGCGGGTTTTGTCATCGATGCCGATCAGGCTGCAGGCCATGGGCCTGCCTTCCCGTTCGGCGATGAACAGCAGCCAGTGCTGCGGCATGGTTTTCGCCATGCGGCGGAAAAAATCCCGATTCAGATAGGGCGCGTTGCCATGTTCGAGGTAGGTGCGCTCGTAGCAACGGTAGAAAAAATCCCAATCCGCGTCTGAAATGTCGGTGCCGCGCGACCACCGGAAGCGCACGCCGGCCTCGGCCACCTTCCGCCGTTCCTGGCGGATCTTCTTGCGTTTTTCCTGCTGCAAGCTGGCCAGAAAGTACTCGAAATCGTCAAAGGGCTGGCCTCTCGCATCGTTGTTCGTCCAATGAAACTGGACGGTGTGCCTGAGCATCAGGCCGGCCGTGTGGCACGCCTGGATATCGTGGGGCTGTGCAAAAAGCAGGTGCAGGGACGACAGCTGTTCCTCGCGGGTGCGCGCGATCAGCGCCTTTACCAACGCTGTGCGCGACGCCTCATCGCGGGCCAGCAGGCGCGCACCGGGTACGGGTGTGAAAGGCACGGCCACCAGGGCCTTGGGGTAATAGTCCAGTCCATGCTGGGCGTACGCATTGGCCCAGGCCCAGTCGAACACGTACTCGCCGTAGGAGTGGTTCTTCAGGTACATCGGGCAGGCCGCGCACATTGCTTCGCCGCGCCACAGTGTCACGAACTGGGCTTGCCAGCCCGCCGACTCGCACGCGCTGCCGCTTTGGTGCATGGCCAGCAGGTATTCATGCCGCATGAAGGGGCTGGGGTCGGACTCGTTTTCCAACAATGCGTTCCAGGCGCTGGCGTCGATCTCCTGCGGTGAGGCGAAGACCCGGGTGACATAATCGATTTCAGACAAACACGGCTCCCGCCCACCGCGTTTTCGCGGCCTTTCCAGCAAGGTTTTCAGACCCCATGACTCTCTCCATTTGCGTGGCTCAGCTCAATTTTGTGGTGGGCGACATGGTGGGCAATGCCCGGAAAATCGTCGACGCCGCCATCCAGGCCCATGCCCGTGGCGCGCGCCTGCTGCTCACGCCCGAGTTGGCTATCTGTGGTTACGCGGCCGAGGATCTTTTCTTGCGGCCAGCTTTCATCGACGCCTGTGATGATGCCCTCAAAGTCATCGCGACCGGGACGGAACACCTCAAAGGCCTGCACATCGTGGTGGGACACCCGGCGCGGGCCCCAGGGTTGACGATCGAACGTCGGGAACGCAGTGTGGCCGTGGCTTATTTGCACAATGCGGCGAGCGTGTTGTGCGAGGGGAGGGTGACCCACACCTACGCCAAGCGCGAGCTGCCCAACTACCAGGTGTTCGATGAGCGCCGTTACTTCGTGCCCGGCCACGCGCCTTGCGTGATCGACGTGGAGGGTGTGCGCGTTGGGTTGTTGATCTGCGAAGACGCCTGGTTCGACGCGCCAGCCGCCGATGCACGAGCTGCTGGTGCCGACATGCTGGCCGTCATCAACGCCTCGCCATTCCATGCTGGCAAGGGTGGCGAGCGCGAAGCCACCATGCGCGAGCGCGTGCGCTCCACCAGCCTTCCGTTGGTCTACGCGCACCTGGTGGGTGGGCAGGACGAGATCGTCTTCGAGGGGCGCAGCTTTGTGCTGGCGGCCGACGGTGCCCTGGCCGGTCGTGCGGTGAGCTTTGAAGAGACCCTGTTCGATGTGGTCTTCAAGCGGCAGGTAGCGGGCTGGCAGATCACCGCCGAGACCGATCGCGCCCACAGCCCGGAGGCTGACCTGTGGCATGCGCTGGTGCTGGGCGTGAGGGACTACCTGGGCAAGAACGGATTCCCCGGTGCCATCCTGGGCCTGTCGGGTGGCATCGACTCTGCGCTGGTGCTGGCCATCGCGGTCGATGCATTGGGCAAGGACCGTGTGCGCACGGTGATGATGCCGTCGCCATACACGGCCGATATCTCCTGGATCGATGCCCGCGACATGGCCGCGCGCATGGGCGTGCGCTACGACGAGATCGCTATTGCGCCGCAGTTTGAAGCCTTCAAAGACAGCCTGGCCAGCGAGTTCGCCGGCCTGCCCGAAGACACGACCGAGGAGAACCTGCAAGCGCGCATCCGTGGCACTTTGCTGATGGCGCTGTCCAACAAGTTCGGAAGCATCGTGCTGACCACGGGCAACAAGAGTGAGATGGCCACGGGTTATTGCACGCTGTATGGCGATATGGCGGGCGGTTTTGCCGTCATCAAGGACGTGGCCAAAACCATGGTGTTCAAGCTGGCCCGTTGGCGCAACGCGCACGACCCCTACGGCACCGGTTCCAGCCCGATCCCCGAGCGCATCATCACGCGGCCACCCAGCGCCGAGCTTCGGCCGGACCAGAAAGACCAGGACAGTCTGCCGGAGTACCCGGTGCTGGACGCGATCATCGAGCGCTACATGGAGAACGACCAGAGCCCCGACAGCATCGTGGCCGCCGGCTTCGAGCGGGCCGACGTCGACAAAGTGGTGCGCCTGATCCGCATCAACGAGTACAAGCGCCGCCAGGCACCTGTGGGCATCCGCGTGACCCACCGCAGCTTCGGCAAGGACTGGCGCTACCCGATCACCAGCAAGTACCGCGCTTAAGGCCTGCGCAGTTCCAGCACGGCGCGCATCTCGCCCCTTTCGATGCCCGCCGCGTTCTTCTGGGGCGGGGGGATCAGGCAGGCCAGGGCGGCCCGGCTGGTCTCATCGAGCCAGCCGAGCTGTTCCAGGGCCGCGACGAAGGCCACCATCAAGGGGGTCAACTGCCCATCGCTGACCTTGGCAGCGATACCGATGCCGAGGCTGAAACTCGCCAGGGCCTGAACGCCGTCGGCGCCGACCTTGCTCACCCAGTCGCCCTGGCCCGCTCGCATCAGGGCCAGGTCGTTGCGGCCTTGTCCGCTCACGCGTTCAGGGTGGCGGCTCATGGCGCGCGCAATGCGCAGCGGTGCCTGGCCGTAGACCGGGTCGGGCTCGGTCAGCGTCAACCGGGCGAAGGCGTGTGCCAGTGAGCGCAGCGGCAGGGCATAGTTGGGGGCGCTGCAGCCATCGGTGCCACGCACCAGGCGGTCGACGGGCACGCCGGAGAAATGGCTCACGCTGGCCGCGATCAGCTGTTGCACTGGGTGGTCGATGTCGAGGTAGTTGCCGGTCGAGGCCCCGAGCGCGTGGGCGAGCAGCAGCATGCCGGTGTGCTTGCCCGAGCAGTTGTGGTGCAACCGGGTGAAGCGCGCGCCCGGCTCCGGCGTGGTTCCGGTGGCCCCGAAGAAGAACGGCACGTGGGAGCCGCAGGCCAGGGCCGATTCGTCCGCGCCCAGCTTGCCCAGCAGCGCGGCGACCCCGTCGACGTGCAAGGGCTCGCCGCTGTGGCTGGCACACAGCAGCGCAATGTCGGCGTCGGTCAGCCGATAGCGCTCCGTTGCCTGGGCAATGAGGGGCATGGCCTGGAACGGCTTGATCGAGGAGCGCGTGAACAGTGGAGACGCCACATCGCCTGCGCTTGCCAGCAGCCTGCCGTGCGCATCCACCACCGCGATGGAGCCGTAGTGGACGTTCTCGGGATGGCTTCCGCAGTAGGCCACGGTGAGGGGAACGTGTTGGGGCAGGGCGTGTGCGGGCATGGTGGAGGGGCGAAGGGTTGACTCCTCAGTGTACGAACGTCACACGACGCGTTGGGCATAATGAAATGCAGACATCCCTTTCCCCGCAACGCCCGGAGCCTTCGAATGAAACAAATCACCGCCATCATCAAACCGTTCAAGCTCGAAGAAGTGCGCCAGGCCCTGGCCGAGCAGGGTGTGACCGGCCTGACCGTGACCGAGGTGAAGGGTTTTGGCCGGCAGAAGGGCCACACGGAGCTCTATCGTGGCGCCGAGTACGTGGTGGACTTCCTGCCCAAGATCAAGGTGGAAGTTGTGGTCAAGACCGACGACGTCGATCGCTGCGTGGACGCGATCATCCGCGCGGCCCACACCGGCAAGATCGGTGACGGCAAGATTTTTGTGACGTCGGTCGAGCGCGTGGTGCGCATCCGCACCGGCGAAGAAGACGAAACCGCAGTCTGAGACCCCGGTTCCGCGAGGCTCAGATGGCCTCGATGCGTGGCTCGGGCGCCAGCCCGGCGGATTGCACCAGCTCGGGCAGCAGGCTGGCCGGATCTCGACCCACGCGGATCAGGTCCATTTGCCATGCATTCATGAACTGCTGCTCGACGCCGGTGCGCAAAAACGTTTCCAGGCCGTCGTAGTAGCCGCCCACGTTGAGCAGGCCCACAGGCTTGTCGTGGTAACCCAGCTGGCGCCAGGTCCAGACCTCGAAGAACTCTTCGAACGTGCCGATGCCGCCAGGCAGGGCCACGAAGGCATCGGCGCGTTCGGCCATCATGCGCTTGCGCTCGTGCATGGTGTCCACCACGTGCAACTCGGTGCAGCCGTGGTGCGCCCATTCCTTTTCCACTAGCGCCTTCGGGATGATGCCCACAACGCGCCCGCCAGCGGCGAGCGTGGCTTCGGCGACCACGCCCATCAAGCCGTTGCGGCCACCCCCATAGACGAGCTGGCCGCCCCGGCTGCCAATCCATTCACCCACGGCGTGGGCGGTCTCGGTGAAGGCTGGGTGCGAGCCGGGGCGCGAGCCGCAGTAGACGCAGAGGGAGAAGGTGGGAGGGGTCATGTTTGGTGGGGGGAAAAGTCAGGCCCAGCGGGTCCACAAGGCGGCGATCCAGATGCCGGCGCACAGCAGCAGGCTCAGGAGCACGGCGGCGCTGCCCATGTCTTTGGCGCGCTTGGACAGGTCGTGCCACTCGGGGCCGATGCGGTCGATGGCGGTTTCGATGCCGGTGTTGAGCAGTTCGACCACCATTACCAGCACCACCGAAGCGGCGAGCAAGGACGTCTCGACCCAGGTCCGGCCGAGCCAGAACGCGGCCGGGACCATCACCAGCGCGGCCAGGGCTTCCTGGCGAAAAGCCGTCTCGCCCCAGCCGGCGCGCAGGCCCGCCAGGGAATAGCGGAACGCATGCGCCATGCGCGTGAGGCCGGTTCGGCGCTTCTGCGCGTCAACGGGTTCTTGGTTTTTCACTTTCATCTTCGGCGCGGGTTCAGCGCTTGGTGGGTGGCGGGGCCTCGTGCACCAGCCGGGTGCCGGCGAGCACGTCGTGCAGAAACTGTCGCTGCGGATGGAACCGGGAGAGCAGGGCCCAGATGACGACCCACCCGCACAACAGCACGGTCAGCTCACCGCCAGGCAATCCCATGAGCCCGGAGACGGCCAATGGAGGCAGCAACCAGAGCCAGGAGAGCAGGTAGCGAAACAAGGCGCGCGCCTGGGTGAGAGCGCGCCCGTGGCGGTCCACGACGCGGATGTGCCAGGTCTTCATGGCCAGCGTCTGGCCCTTGGCCCAGAACCAGGCGAAGTAGATGCCGAACACCACGAACAGGAAAGCTTGCTGTGCATGCCGGTTGTCCAGGGCGTGCCGGGTCTGGGTCAGCGTGGAAAACAGGTAGCCAGCGATGAACACCACGCCGAACATGAGCATGCCCTCATAGAGCCAGCATGCCATGCGGCGGCGCAGCGAGGGCGCCATCAAGCTGGGTTCGGCGCCGGAAGGGGGTGTCGTCGAAGAAAGAGAGGAAACAGGCATGAGGCGGGCGGCTGGCGCGAAGGCGGCGAGGAAGACGGGAATTGTCGCATTGCGACACCTTCGGTTGCTTTTTGGTGCGGCTTGGGGTGCCGATGGCCGAAAAAGCCGTGTTGCAGTGCGATAATGTCGGTTGCAATTCAAAACAAGGCAAACGGATCAGGGTCCGGCGGGGTATGTGCCCGCTCATGGCCATTGGTCTCA
>Ga0247738_10000249_pt1 | contig 22078 bp, 17 predicted proteins | sample UWRJL013104B2_FD_180936 | JGI IMG/M metagenome (GOLD analysis project Ga0247738, IMG submission 180936) | Plant litter microbial communities from Arlington Agricultural Research Station in Wisconsin, United States - UWRJ-L013-104B-2 | ecosystem: Environmental > Terrestrial > Plant litter >...
GCGCGGTGCGAAATCCTTGCCATAGGGCGAGGAGCTGTCGCCGATCCACTCGTCCACGTCGCGCACATCGAGCAGCACGGTGTCGGTGCCGAGCGCGGCCTGCACATCGGCCTGGGTCAGCATCACGTCGCTGCCGGCGAGTTCGGGGAAGGTGGCGGGCGTGGGCATGGCGGCCTCGGTGGAGACCGGCAGGCCCGAGGCCTTCCAGGCGCTGAAGCCGCCGTTGAGCACCTTGATCTTCGGGTAGCCCAGCCAGGTCAGCAGGTAGTAGCCCCGGCACGACTGGCCGTAGCCGCTGTTCATCGCGTCTTCGTAGAACACGGCGGTCTCGGTGCCCGAGAGGCCGGCGGTGCCGAGCGCGGCGGCGAAGGTGGCCTTGAGGGCTTCGAGGCCTTCAGGTGTGGAGGTGGCAAGGTAGGTGAAGACCTCGCGCAGATTCACCGCGCCAGGGATGTGGCCTGCGGCGAAGGTCTCGGCGTCGCGGGTGTCGATGACCACCACGGGTTCGGACGACTGCAGGGCCTGCAACTGGGCGGGTGCGATCAGGATGGCGTCGATGCTCATGGGGAACCTCACGAAAGGACAGGGCCGGCGGGATTGCCTGCGGTCCTTTTTGCAACCCGCGTGCCAGCCGCGTGAAGTTGCCTGAAATGGCTTTCAAGCCATTGTTTTAATTGAATTTAATGCTCTCAAAAATGGAGCGAAGGCATTCCTGACCAAGTGCCCTCTTGCTTCAATGTGTCGACACAATGTCGACACATTGCGAGGTGCCAACCAGAGACACCGAGGAACCGGCTCTGCCGGGCCTCAGGTGTCGTCCCCCCCTCGGGGGGAAGGCGCCGAAGGCGACGCAGGGGGGAGCTTCTTCAGCCGATAGGCGAACTGGCGCAGCGTGAGGCCCAGGCTTTGCGCCGCGCGCGACTGGTTGCCCTGGTGCCGGGCCAGCGCATCGCGCAGGGCTTGCGCGCTGTGCGACTGCGCGCTCTGGTAGTCGCGCACCAGCGGTTCGGCCTCGCCGTCGATGGCCACGCCCTGGGCCTGGGGCATGAAGCGCTCCAGCGTGGCGGCGGTCACCAGGGTGTGGTCGGCCAGCAGCACCAGGCGCTCGATCAGGTTGCCCAGCTCGCGGATGTTGCCCGGCCAGTCGTGCGCTTCCAGGCGCGCGAGCGCATCGGGCGCGAGGTTCACGTTGCGCTGGTGCGCCTGGTTGGCGCGGTTCACGAAGTGCAGGGCCAGTGCGCGCACATCCTCGCCGCGCTCGCGCAGGCTGGGCAGGCGGATCGGGATCACGTTGAGCCGGTAGTACAGGTCTTGCCGGAAGCGGCCGGCCTGTACCTCGCGCGCGAGGTCGCGGTTGGTGGCCGCCACGAGGCGCACGTTCACCTTCAGTTCGCGCGTGCCGCCCAGGCGCACCAGCGTGCCTTCCTGCAGCGTGCGCAGCAGCTTGGACTGCATGGCCAGCGGCAGCTCGCCGATCTCGTCCAGAAAGATGGTGCCACCGTGGGCCTGCTCGAACCAGCCCGCGCGCGCCGTGTTCGCGCCGGTGAAGGCGCCGCGTTCGTAGCCGAACAACTCGGACTCGAACAGCGTCTCGGGAATCGCCGAGCAGTTGACCTTGATGAAGGGCTGGTCGTGCCGGCCGCTGGCCAGGTGCACCGCGCGCGCGAACAGCTCCTTGCCGGTGCCCGACTCGCCCAGCAGCAGCACCGTGGCCTGCGACTGCGACACGCGCTCCAGTTCACCCAGCGCCTGCAGCAGCGCGGGCGAACGGCCGATGAGGCCGTAGCGCGCGCTCGCGCTGTCCAGCGCGCGTGCCAGCGCCGCGTTGCGCGCGAGGAGCTGGCGCGTCTGCTCCGCCACCAATTGCTCCAGTCGCAACAACTGCCCGGCCAGCGTGGCCAGGATGCGCAGCACCGCCAGGTCGTCGTTGAGGTGCCGCTGGCGGCTGCGGATGCGGTGGCAGGCCAGCACGCCGATGGTCGCGCCGTTGACCTCGATCGGCAGCGCGATGAAGGCCACGGTCTGCGGCGGCAGGCGATCGCGCGGCACGGTGCGGAACAGGAACAGCGGCTCGGCGTCCACGTCCTGCACGATGGCCGGCAGGCCCGTGGCCAGCACACGCCCGGTGATGCCTTCGCCCCAGCGGAACACGCCACGCTGCACTTCCTCGGCCGTGAGGCCGTAGGCGTGGCGCACCGAGGCCGTGCGCTCCGTGCCCGGCGCGGCCTCGCCGGCCAGCACCATTCGGCCCCGGTTCAGGCCCAGAAGCTCGCTCATCAGGTGCAGCATCTCGCGCAGCACGAAGGCGGGGGCCAGGCTGCGCCCCACCAGCTTCATCACCTCGCGCATGAGCAGGAGCTCCTGGGCGTGCCAATCGGTGACCGGGGTACCGGGGGTGTCGGGGTCGTGAAGCGGGGCGGTCATGCCCTTGTGGACAAGCAAGCATCGCACCAATGGCGGGCGGGGCGCCCCCCGGCGGGCTAAAATCCCGCCTTCTCAAGGAGCGTTGCAGCGCCGGCGGGCTTTTCAGCCCCCACCGTGCGTCAGGCTTGAGTGGGCGCGAACAGGCCCAAACGGCGCTCACCGGTCTGTTTTTTGCAAACTGCCTTGGTGAGTCCCATGTCTTCCGAATCCGCTATCCCCTCGCCGTCTTCCCCCGTGCCGCCCATGCTGCTTTCTGGCCTGGAGCCGCTGCGCATCGAGCCGGGCAGCCTGTTCGTCAACGTCGGCGAGCGCACCAACGTCACCGGCTCCAAGGCCTTCGCCCGCATGATCCTGGAAGGGCGTTTTGAAGACGCCCTGGCCGTGGCGCGCCAGCAGGTGGAGAACGGCGCCCAGATCATCGACGTCAACATGGACGAGGCCATGCTCGACAGCAAGGCCGCCATGGTGCGTTTCCTCAACCTGATCGCCGGCGAGCCCGATATCGCGCGCGTGCCGGTGATGGTGGATTCCTCCAAGTGGGAGGTGATCGAGGCCGGCCTGCGCTGCGTGCAGGGCAAAGGCGTCGTCAATTCGATCTCCATGAAAGAGGGCCTGGACGAGTTCAAGCGCCAGGCGCGCCTGGTCAAGCGCTACGGCGCGGCCGCCGTGGTGATGGCCTTCGACGAAAAAGGCCAGGCCGACACCTACGAACGCAAGGTCGAGATCTGCGAACGCGCCTACCGCGTGCTGGTGGACGAGGTGGGCTTTCCGCCCGAAGACATCATCTTCGACCCCAACATCTTCGCCATCGCCACCGGCATCGAGGAACACAACAACTACGCGGTGGACTTCATCAACGCCACGCGCTGGATCAAGCAGAACCTGCCGGGCGCGAAGATCAGCGGCGGCGTGTCCAACGTGTCGTTCAGCTTCCGGGGCAACGACCCGGTGCGCGAGGCCATCCACACCGTGTTCCTGTACCACGCCATCCAGGCCGGCATGGACATGGGCATCGTCAACGCCGGCATGATGGGCGTGTACGACGAACTCGAGCCCGAGCTGCGCGAACGCGTGGAAGACGTGGTGCTCAACCGCCGGCCCGACGCCGGCGAGCGCCTGGTCGAAGTGGCTGAAAACGCCAAGGGTGCGGCGCGCGACGACAGCAAGAAGAACGAATGGCGCGCGCTGCCGATCCGCGAGCGCCTGAGCCACGCACTGGTGCGTGGCATCAACGACTTCATCACCGAAGACACCGAGGAGATGTGGCAGGAGATCAAGGCCGGCGGCGGGCGCCCGCTGCACGTGATCGAAGGCCCGTTGATGGACGGCATGAACGTCGTGGGCGACCTCTTCGGCCAGGGCAAGATGTTCCTGCCGCAGGTGGTGAAGAGCGCGCGCGTGATGAAGCAGGCCGTGGCGCACCTGTTGCCCTACATCGAGGCCGAGAAGCTGGCCTTGCAGGCGGCCGGCGGCGACGTCAAGCCCAAGGGCAAGATCGTGATTGCGACCGTCAAGGGCGACGTGCACGACATCGGCAAGAACATCGTCACCGTGGTGCTCCAGTGCAACAACTACGAGGTGGTGAACATGGGCGTGATGGTGCCCTGCCACGAGATCCTCGCGATGGCCAAGGCCGAAGGCGCCGACATCGTGGGCCTCTCGGGCCTGATCACGCCCAGCCTGGAAGAGATGCAGTACGTGGCCGGCGAAATGCAGAAGGACGAGCACTTCCGTGGCAAGGGCATTCCGCTGCTGATCGGTGGCGCCACCACCAGCCGCGTGCACACGGCGGTGAAGATCGCCCCGCACTACGACGGCCCGGTGGTCTATGTGCCCGATGCCTCGCGCAGCGTGAGCGTGGCGCAGGGTTTGTTGTCCGACCAGGCGGCGGCATACATCGCCGAGGTCACGGCCGACTACGAGCGCGTTCGCCACCAGCACGCCAACAAGAAGCAGGTGCCGCTGTGGCCGCTGGAGCGCGCGCGTCTGAACAAGACACCGATCGAGTGGACCGCCTACACGCCGCAGAAGCCAAAGTTCATTGGCAAGCGCGTGTTCAAGAACTTCGATTTGCATGAAATTGCCAAGTACATCGACTGGGGCCCGTTCTTCCAGACCTGGGACCTCGCCGGTCCCTTCCCCGAGATCCTGAAAGACGAGGTGGTGGGCGAAGAAGCGCGCCGCGTGTTCAGCGACGGCAAGCGCATGCTGCAGCGCCTGATCGAAGGCCGCTGGCTCAGCGCCAGCGCGGTGGTGGGCCTGTACCCGGCCAACACCGTGCGCGACGACGACATCGAGCTGTACACCGACGAGAGCCGCAACGAGGTCGCCCTCACCTGGCACGGCCTGCGTCAGCAGGCCGAGAAGCACGAGATCGATGGCGTGATGCGCCCCAGCCGCTGCCTGGCCGACTTCGTTGCGCCCAAGGGCGTGGCCAACGACTACGTGGGCATGTTCGCGGTGACCGCCGGCCTGGGCGTCGAGAAGAAGGAAAAGCAGTTCCTCGACGACCTTGACGACTACTCCGCCATCATGCTCAAGGCCCTGGCCGACCGCATGGCTGAGGCCCTGGCCGAGTGCATGCACCACCGTGTGCGCACCGACCTCTGGGGCTACGCGGCCGACGAGGCGCTGAGCAACGAAGAGCTCATCAAGGAAAAGTACCAGGGTATCCGACCGGCACCGGGTTATCCGGCCTGCCCGGATCACTCCGTCAAGCGCGCGATGTTCGATGTGCTGCAGTGCGGGGACATCGGCATGGGCCTGACCGAAAGCCTGGCCATGACCCCGGCGGCCAGCGTGAGCGGCTTCTACCTGGCCCATCCGCAGAGCACCTACTTCAACGTCGGCAAGATCGGCGACGACCAGGTGGACGACCTGGCCGAGCGCAGCGCCGTGGCGCGCAGCGAGTTGCAGCGCTGGCTGGCGCCGAATCTGTGAGCACGACGAACGATGACGTCGAAGAACAACCAACGGCCCAACGACGATCTGCTTTGGAAAGGCGTGTTGCTTGCCGCCATTGGCCTGATCGTGCTGATCGCACCCCACCGCCTCCAGTCGCCGCAGTTGCGGGACATCGTCGCGGGCTCGGCGGGCCTTGGCTGGCTGGCGCTGGTGTTGGGCGCCGGGTGCGTGGCGGTGTGGGGTTGGCGCGGATACAGACACTGGAAGCGACATTGAGTCACCGACCCTGTCACGGCGCGCCATGGCGGCGCGTGCCGGGAACCTCTTCACGCGGCGGCGGCTCTGCTTTCAGTACATCCCCTTTTTGATGTTGGCTCCTTAAAACCTTCTCACCATGAATGTCCTCAACAACCTCTTCAACCACCCCCGCCTCGGCATCATTCTGTTGCGCTGGACCCTGGCGCTCCTGATGGTGCTGCACGGCTGGGCCAAGATCACCGGCGGCGTGAGCGGCATCGAAGGCATGCTGGTCGCCAAGGGCTTGCCCGGCTTCCTGGCCTATGGCGTGTACCTGGGTGAGTTCGTGGCGCCGCTGTTCCTGCTCGCGGGCGTCTGGGTGGTGCCGGCGGCGCTGGTCATCGCGATCAACATGGCCTTCGCCGTGGGCCTGGCGCACATGGGCCACTGGTTCGACCTCACCAACACCGGCGGCTGGCGCCTGGAGCTGCAAGCCTTCTTCTTCGTGACCGCGCTGGTCGTGGCATTCACGCACCGCATCGGACCGAACAAGTAACCTGGGGGTGCTCAGCCCCGCATCAGACGGGATAAGCCCTGCTGCTGGGTATTGAATCGCCGAATCAGTTCCTGGGCCGTCTGCAGCAGGTCGCCCTCCGCAGGGGGGTAGGTGTACAGAGAGCCCTCTTTGTGCGCCGCCAGCAGCGTTATGGACAGCGCGGCGGCGCAGAGCACCCGCATTTCCCGAGGCAGGTCGCTGCGCATGAACGCGCGGACCAGCACGGCGGTCGTCAGGACGAGGCCTTGGAGGTGCCCATTGGACAACCTCGGCATGTCGTTGAACACGAGTGCAACGACATGCCGGGCCAGGATGGCTGGGCGACCCAGACGGATGCCCATGCGATGGCACTGTTCAAACTGCGTTCGGATGGTCGCTTCGAGCTGGTGCTTTCGGAAAATCTCCAACACACTGAAAAAGAAATCCATACAGGTCTCCTTGTGGCACACGCGATCCATTTTGAGGGCCGCGTCGCAGCATTTGACACGGCAGTTTACTCATCACAATGTGACTTAAAGGCGGCTGACTCAAACGCGTCATGACCAGAGATTTGGTCGATGTCTCGTTCATCGGCCAGTCCTTCACCACCCCCAGTTCCCGCCCGAGAAGCCCTGGCCCTGAACATGATCCGGCTGCGGGCCGAGCGAGGATGGTCCCAGGAAGACCTGGCCCATGAGGCCGGCCTGCACCGCACCTTCATCGGGCACGTCGAACGGCAGGCGCGCAACATCTCGTTGGACAACGTGGAACGCATCGCCCACGTGTTCGGCCTGCAGGCGCATCAGCTGTTGGCTCCCATCGCCAAGTCCGGGAGCCGGGGTTCCTGAGCCGCCTTCGCCAGTCATCAGACGTTCATGATGGTCACGGCGCGCGAGTTCAGGTAGGCCTCCATCGCCTCCGGACCGCCCTCGGAGCCGTAGCCCGAGTCCTTGATGCCGCCGAACGGCATTTCCGCCGAGGGCATGGCGGGCATGTTCACCCACAGCATGCCGACCTCCACACGGCGCGCCAGCAGGTCCGCGTTTTTCAGCGAGCGCGTGAAGGCGTATCCGGCAAGACCGTAGGGCAGACGGTTGGCCTCGGCAATGGCTTCGTCCAGCGTATTGAAGCTGCGCACGGCAGCCATCGGGCCGAACGGCTCGTCGTTGAACACGCGCGCATTCAGCGGCACATCGGTCAGGATGGTCGGCCGCCAGAAGTTGCCTTCGTCACCGATGCGCTCGCCACCGGTGGCCAGCGTGGCGCCGCGTTCCACGGCGTCTTTCGTGAACTCGGCCATGGCCGTGACGCGGCGCGGGTTGGCCAGCGGGCCCATCTGCGTGCCGTCGGCCGCGCCGTCGCCCACCGCGAGACCGGCGGCGTGTTTCACCAGAGCGGCCGAGAACTCCTTCGCGATGCTTTCGTGCACCAGAAAGCGCGTGGGAGAAATGCAGACCTGGCCCGCGTTGCGGAACTTGGCGCCGCCGGCGGTCTTCACGGCCAGGGCGACGTCGGCGTCCTCCGCCACGATCACTGGCGCGTGCCCACCCAGCTCCATGGTCACGCGCTTCATGTGTTGTCCGGCCATCGCGGCGAGCTGTTTGCCCACGGGGGTGGAGCCGGTGAAGGTGATCTTGCGGATGACCGGGTGCGCGATCAGGTAGCTGGAGATTTCCGATGGCGTGCCATAGACCAGACCGAGCACGCCCGGCGGCAGGCCGGCGTCGGCGAAGGCGCGCACCAGTTCGGCCGGCGCGGCCGGGGTTTCTTCAGGGGCCTTGACGATCATGGAGCACCCTGTGGCCAGCGCCGCCGCAAGCTTGCGCACGACCTGGTTGATGGGGAAGTTCCAGGGCGTGAAGGCGGCCACCGGGCCCACCGGGTCCTTGAGCACCATCTGGCGCATGGCCAGGTTGCCGCGCGAGGGCACGATGCGGCCGTAGACGCGCAGGCCTTCGTCGGCGAACCATTCGAGGATGTCGGCGGCGGCCATGGCCTCGCCCTTGGCCTCGGCCAGCGGCTTGCCCTGCTCCTGCGTGAGCAGGCGGGCAATGGCGCCGGCGCGCTCGCGCATCAGGCCGGCGGCTGCGCGCATGACCTTCGCTCGCTCGATGGCCGGCGTGTCGCGCCAGGTCTCGAAGCCCTTCTGCGCGGCGGCCAGGGCCAGATCCAGATCGGCCTGGCGCGCATGCGCCACGCGCCCGATCTCTTTGCCGGTTGCGGGGTTGAACACGGCCAGCGTTTCGCCCGCTTGGGCATCGCGCCATTGGCCTTGGATGAAGAGTTGGGTGTTGGGGTACGTCAAGGAAGTCTCCTGAAGCAATGGGGCGGGGTGGAAGCGGAACCTTAACAGCAGTCGAACGGCCGCGCGGCCCCGGTGGCATGCGGGAAATCTCGTGCGCCGTCGCGTGCGCTTGTCCGCGATAATTTCAGGGCCGCTTCCTGCGGCGATCACGACATGACACTTCAGCAACTGCGAACTTTCCTGGCCATCGTCGAGTTTGGCAGTTTTCGCAGGGCCGCGCGAGAGCTCGACGTGTCCCAGGCGGGGTTGACCACCAGCATCCAGGCGCTCGAGAACGAGCTGAAGCTGAGGCTGATCGTGCGATCGACCCACGGGATCACCCTGACGGCGGAAGGCCGGCAGATCTACGAGCGCGCGCAGGTCGTCGATCGTGAGTCGCGCGAGATTCTCAGCGACGCCGATCGCCTGCGGGGCAAGAGCGGCGGGCATCTCAGCATCGGGCTGGGTCCCACGCCGACCGCGACCCTGTTGCACCACGTGGTGCCTGACTTCCACAAGCGCTTTCCCGACGTGCGGCTGAACCTGACCAGCGGGGTGTACGAGCACCTGGAGTCCGCGTTGCAACAGGGCAAAGTGGAGCTCGCCATCACGGCTGTGCCTGGCGAAGGCGTGTCACCGAACCTGAGCAGCGTGGAACTGTTTCGCAGCGATCTGGCCGTGATCGCCCGGGAAGACCACCCCTTGGCGGCCGTCGACTCCCTTCAGGCGCTGCTGCAGACCGAGTGGGTGTTGCTGGGCTCCCCCGGTGGCCCGGGGGGCACCGTGACCCAGTACCACATCGAACACGGATTGCCGGCGCCCCTCATCGCGGCCACCTGCGAGTCCCTGACGCAGTTGGCCGCCCTGGTGCGAGGCACGGACTGGATGGCCGTCATCCCGGCCGTCATGGTGGATCGCGGGCTCATGGGGGACGGGCTCGTGACCCTCAAGCTGCGCGAGGCGGTTCCTCGCTATGTCAACAGCGTGGTCTATCGCCGCGAGCCCCCGCTCTCGCCAGCGGCCCAGGCCTTCGTCGCCATGTGCCGTTCGTGCGCGCGCGCGCTGTCTCTGGGTGTCAGGCCGTAAGCCATCTCCCGATGGGTGGCCCTATTCCTTGATCCCTCGCGCCCTGACGATGGCGCCGTAACGTTCACTGTCCCGCCGGATCTGTGCGGCGAATTCTGCCGGTGTCATCTGCGTTGGCTCTGCTCCCTGGGCTCGGATACCTGAAGCGACCGGTGCTGTCTGGAGCAAGCGGTTGACCTCCGCATTGATCCGATCGATGACGGGCTTGGGCGTTCCTGCCGGTCCGTACAGGCCATGCGTCGTGCCCGCATCGAAACCTTCGACACCGAGCTCCTGCAACGTAGGGACATTGGGGAAAAGAGGGGAACGTTTGCTGGAGCCGACGGCGAGCAAGTTGAGTTTGCCGGCCCGGACATGCTCAAAGGCAATGCCCGGATCGAACAAGAAATCGACCGATCCACCCAGCAGATCCTGCAGTGCCGGTGCCGCGCCCCGGTAGGGCACGTGAACGGCGGTGAGCCCTGTCTGGCCCTTCAACATTTCTGTCGCCACGTGTGGGGCGCTGCCATTGCCCGGCGACCCATAGGCCAATTTCCCCGGGTTCTGCCTTGCGTAACTTTGCATTTCGGCAAAGGTCTTGAACGGCTGCCTGACATTGCCCACCAGGAACAAGGTAATCCGTGCCACAGCAGCCATTGGGACCAGATCCTTCTGCGGATCCAGCGGGAGCCGCTCAAGCGTATGGACCGAGATCGACATCGAACTGCCCGAAGTCATCAGGAAAACGTGGCCATCCGGTACAGATCTCGCCACGAAGTCCGCTGCCAACATGCCGGTCAACCCGGCCTTGTTTTCAACGACGATGGGCTGACCAAGTGCTTCCGACAATCCGGGCACGAGACTGCGGGCGATCACATCCGGACCTCCCCCGGCCGGAAATCCCACAATGATCCGGATGGGCTTGTTGGGCCATCCAGCGCCTTGGGCTAGAACGGTGGGGGAGGCCATGAGACAAAGGCCACCGAGGGCCATGGCCCTGGCCGCCTGGCCCATTTTTTTGCCGAGTTGAAAAAGAGGCCGCGCCTGGTCACGTGTGTCTGGATGGATCATGGTTGCTCCACTGGCTCGGTTGAAGGCGAGAGGGATTGCGACGTGATCGGCGCCAGCTGGACGTTGACGACCGCACTGCGTCCACCTCGGACCGTTTCCAATGCCGATCGCAAGGTGGACTTGAGCTCAGCCCGGTCTTGCACGGAGAATCCCACTGCGCCGCCTGTGGACGCCGCAAGCGCTTCGAACTGGACGCCTCGGCCCGAGGCAACCCAATAGGTGTCGTGCTGTTCAGCGGGACCGGTGGGGTGCACCAGCATCGTTGATGAGCGAGGCGATTTCCACCCGCCGTTGTTGTAGATGACCGTGAGTGTGGCCGTGCCGCAGGCGCCGGCGACCCAGAAGGCGCTTCCGGGGACGCCGAACAGGAAGCAGCCGTCGCCCACAAGGGATATGACCTCCGAATCAGGCGAAGCCAGCTTCACGCCGATGGCCGCATTGATGCACCACCCGAGTCCGGCACCATGGTTGAAATAGCAGGCACCGGGGCGTTCCGTCTTCAAGATGGACGCAATCAGCGTGGCGTGCGAAGGCGCCTCCACGAGGACCACGGTTTTTTCATTCACCAGCTCCCGCACGGCATTCGTCAGTTCGGCCGGCGTGATCGGCCCCAGGGTGGGCGGCAACGGAATGGGCAGTGCGGCGCGCAGTTTTGCTTTTTGAATCCAGTCCAGGCGCTCAGCGCGCCCCACCAGGGCCGGTGCGGGATCCAGTTCAAGGAGCTGCGTCAGGACGAGAGACGTGCTGGCCTGAAAGCTCCGGTGGGCAGGAAAGTGCCAGTACCCCAAGTCGGTTTTCAGAGGGTCGATGTCGACGTGGAACACCGTGGCGCCCTCGCTCGGCGTTACTTGGGATTCGAGCCAGGGAACATCCACATCCAGCAGCAGGATCAAGTCTGCGTCTCCGACCAAGGCGTTTCGTTGATACCCCATGTGGGAGGGGTGCGTCCCGGGGAAGCTCACATACTGCGGTCCGAGTTCAATGACCCCTACGCCATATCGCTCGGCCAGGCCCACCAGCTTCGCCGGAACACCCTGGTCCATACCCGCATAGCTCGTGATGACCAGCGGGCGCTGCGCCCTGCAAAGCGCTTCGTGCACGACCTGCACATCGGCCATCGGCAGGCCACCGAGCCGCGACGGCTTCCAGTGTTCGGCCAGGTCCTGCACGGGAGGCGCAGGCGCGTCCCACACCTCCCTGGCGCCGGTCAGATAGACCGGCCCTCGCGGCTGGCTCGACGTGATCTGCAGTGCCCGCCTGACCACCTGCTCCGCCATGTCTGGCGCACGCAGCTCGTACATCCACTTCATGTAGGGCGCAACAATGTCGGACTGTCGGGTGGTGTCCTGCGTGTAGTGGATGTACTCGTTGCGGTGGCCCACCACGGACGGGTCGCAGGAGACTGGCGACAGACCCGCGACCACGAGCGCGGGAATGCGGCCTCGCGCTGCGTTGTGGACGCTCGCGCCGAGGTTCTGCGTGCCCACATCGACGTGGACCAGCACCAGCTGGGGTTGTCCCGTCACCATGGCGTACCCGTCGGCCGCGCTCAAGGTCGTCATCTCGTGCGGGCAGATGACCACTTCAGGCATCGGAAGACCCGCGTGCCGCAGCCGTGCAAACGCGCTGATAAACGCTGGATGATCGCTGCCGAGGTTGCTGAACACATACCTGACGCCGAGGTCAGCGCAGATGCGCAGGAGATGCTCGGCCACGGTGGGGGCCTGGCCCTGAATTTGATCTGTGCTCATTGTTTTCCCAGCCAGCCTGCAGGGGCTGAAATGCTTTGCGGCGAGAGGAATCCTTCGATACCTTCGAACCCCAGATTGCGGCCGAAGCCGCTGTGCTTGAACCCGCCAAAAGGCGCGCGATTGTCTTGCGCGAGCGGCCCATGACCGTTCAGGTACGTGTATCCCGCCTCGAGCTGACGGGCCACGGACATGGCGCGCTCGGGATCGGCTGACCACACAGACGAGCAGAGGGCAAAGCGCGAGTCGTTGGCGAACCCAATGCCCTGCTCCTCGGTCTCGAAGGGCATGATGGGAAGGGCCGGTCCAAACTGCTCCTCCCGAACCACGTCGAGCGAATGGCTCGGCCCCAACACCAGGGTGGGGCGCTGAAAGTACCCTTCACGGTAGCCCTTCATGTCAGGGATGACACCCAGCTCCTGGACACTCGCCCCTTGTAGGCGGGCTTGCTCAATCATGTCCTGCACCACTTTGAGCTGGCGCTGGTTGTTCAGCGGTCCCATGGTCGTTTCCGGCCGAAGCCCATCGCCGACCACTTGCTTTGAGGCGATGGCGGACAGCCCGTCCACAACCTCGTCAAATCGGGACCGGTGGACGTACAGGCGCTTCATGGCCATGCAGATCTGGCCCGACGTCATGAACGCCCCTTGGTACATCCGCATGAAGGCCGCTTCATTCAAGTCCGCATCCTGGAGGACCAGGGCAGCATCGTTGCCGCCCAACTCCAACGTCACGGGCGTGAGTCTCTGGGCGGCTTTTTGCATGACGTGTTTGCCAACCTCCACGCTTCCGGTGAAGTTGATCGTGGCGGCCAGCGGATGGGTCAGCATGGCGTCGCCGATCTCGGCGGCTTCGCCGGTAATCAGGTTGATCACACCAGGCGGCAGCATCTGCGCCATCAAGGCCACCGTTTGGGCCGGCGCCATCGCGGACTGCTGGGGCAGCTTGATGACCACCGTGCTGCCCGCCAACAGGGCCTGCGGCAGCTTGGCGCCCAGGATCGAGAGTGGCCAGTTCCAGGGAACAATAAGAAGCGCCACGCCACGGGGTTTTCGGGTGATCACCGTGTCGAATGGCGGACCCGGCAGTTGCGGTTCTTGTGCCAGCTGCGTTGCGTACGCCGCCACGTCGGTGAACCGCGTGCCAAGGCGGGTCATTTCAATCGCAGCTTCCTTCAGGATCTTGCCGTGCTCGCGCGTGAACAGTGTCGTTCGGCGCTCCAGATTGGCGCTGTCGGCTGTCAGGTGTTCGGCAATCCGGCGAAGGTATCCTGCGCGCTCGGCGCAGCTGAGCCTCGACCACTTCGGCAACGCACGCTGCGCCGCCTGGAACGCTTGATCGACATCTTCGACGGTACCGAGGGCGGCATGGCCGACGAGTTCAGTGGGCCTTGCCGGGTTGTGTATGGGGTACGTTCTACCGCCACGGGCATCCACGGGGCGACCATCGATATACAGGGTCGATTTGTGGAGTTCAGCTTGAGGGGGTGAAGTCATGAGAATCCTGAATGTGGTTGAGAGACCGGCCACGAAAGGCAACCCATGGCCGGTGGTCCGGGACGCTGCGGTTGAGCCTTCCCGATTCGGGGTGGTCTCACCCGCTGCCGTCAGCGTCATCTGCCCGATGCAGGCATGGCGCTGACGGCGCAAGGCCCCGCGAGTCAGAAGACGTGGCGCATGCCGATCTGGACCCCTCGCACGTCCGCGCCAGCGGTGGGGCTGCCGCCAGCGTCTGCGCGGCTGGGCCAAAGGCCGAACGCCGCTGCACCGTCGTTGCGCTGTTGGGCGACGCTCGCATACACCGACGTGCGTCTGGACAGGGGGTGCATGTACTGCACAGCCCACAGGCGCGCGTCCGAGCCGGCGGCGTCGTCGACGTTGCGCACCTGGTAGGTGGCATTGATCTCTCCCGGCCCCACCGGCACCTTGACGCCGACGAAGCCGCCCCGCATGCCGAACGAGCGATCGACATCAGACTTGATGAGGTAGACGTACAGCTTCGCAGCCTTGAAGTCATAGCTCGCACCCAGGCTGAGCGTGTCGGTGGAGACCGAGGCTCGCGCGGGCTGGCCCGCGGAGGCGCCAGTGGTGTTCAGGCGGTCGTAGACCGCGCCGACGTACAGCGGACCCTGAGCGTATTCCAGGGCATAGCTGGCGGGATGGCCAAAAGGTGAGGCACCCTCGTTGGTCGCAACCATCACGCGGCCCACGAAGCCGCCGACGGCGGGCGAGCTGTACTGAATCGCGTTGTTGTACTGCGCCGGATACCCCAGGTTGCCCGCCGCGCCACCGCGCTGGAACAGCGTTTGCATGGCGCCCATGCTCGAGCGCTGAAACGGGTCGATGCGCAGCGACATCGCGATGCTGGGCGTGAACTGGCTGCCCAGGGCCAGGCTGCCCAGCGTGGCGTGGCGCAGGCCCACCACGGTTTCGCGGTTGAAGGCCTGCGTGGGGCTGGACAGGGTGCCGGTGTCGGCGTTGAAGCCCTGCTCCAGCTTGAAGAAGGCCTGATGCCCACCACCCAGGTCCTCGGTGCCGCGCACGCCCCAGCGCGAGGTGTCGCTCGACAGCAGCGTGTTGCTGCGGGCGGGCGCCAAGGTCGTGCCGGACATGCGAACGGCATTGACGGACACGTCCAGGCGTCCATACAGCTGGACCGACGACGGGCCGCCCGAGGCTTGGGCGAACGCGAGGGGCGGCGCGAGCAGGCACACGCCGATCACACTTTTCTTTTTCATGTTGTCTCCTTCCGTGGGGAGCGCTCGAGGCGAGCGCGAATGGCAACGCCTCGCGGCGCCACCGGCTACAGATCCAGCACCACCTCCGCATCCGCCTCAGCGGCGCGGGAGCAGCACAGCACCATCCTGGTTTTCCGTTGTTCCTTGCTCAGCACGAAGTCGCGGTGGTCCACCTCGCCTTCGACGTAGGACACGGCGCACACACCACACAGGCCGTCGCTGCACTTGACGTCCACCTGAAGCCCGCAGGCGGCGAGCGCCTGGACCGCCGATTGCTCGGCGGTCACGGGGATGGTCCTGGCCGAGCGCGCCAGCCGCAGCACAAACGGGTGGCGTTCGCGCGCGGGGGCTTCGGGGACCGAGAAGTACTCCCGGTGCAGGCACTCTTCGGGCCAGCCGAATCCACTGGCGGTGTCGAACACCGCGTCCATGAAGGCCGAGGGGCCGCAGGTGTACAGGTGGCTGTCCACCACGGGATCGCGCAGGACGTCCGCGATGTCGAGCCGGCGTTCGTCACTGAAGTGGAAGTGCACCCGGTTGGCCCAGGGCATGGCCTCGAGTTCCGGAATGAACGCGGCCTGGGCCCGCGTGCGGGACTTGTAGTAGAGGTCGAAGTCGGCGCCCATCGCGTGCAGCTCATGCGCCATGGCGATCAGCGGAGTGACGCCGATGCCGCCGGCCATGAGCACGTGCCGCCGGGCCGACGGCACGATGGGGAAATGGTTGCGCGGCCGCGAAATCACCACCGGCGTGTCCTGCCGCAGCATCTGGTGGATCTTGAGAGAGCCTCCCCGGCCCTGGTCCTCGCGCAGGATGCCCAGCAGGTAGTGCCCGCGCTCGGCGGGGTTGCCAGCCAGGCTGAACTGCCGGATGTACTCCGGCGTGACGGTGACATCGACGTGGGCGCCGGCCGCCCAGGCGGGCAGGGGTTGGCCGTCTTTCGAGACGATCTCGAACAGGTCGATCTTGCCGTCGGCCGAGCTCTGCCAGCGGCGGCCGATGCGCGCGACGATCACGGGCGGTGCCTCGGTCAGCTGGCGCAGGGGTGGAACGAGGTTGTCGGTGTCGCCGTCCCTGACGCGCTGTTGATGTTGCTGAGGACTGAGCAGCTGCCGGTACGCATCGATGCCTGCCTCGCGGTCCAAGGGACTGGGCATGGGCAGAGGCAGGGGGGCCAGCGGCGCGGGGTAGGCCGCCAGTGTCTGGTCTTCGTGCTTCAAGCGGATGTGCTTGTTCAGGCCGCGCGTGTTGACCTCCTGGGCCTGCACGATCCGGCCCGTTCCATCGTTCGTGATGTCCCACCACCACTTCTTGGTGGCGTTGATGCCACCGCGCCCGAGGGCGTCGTCCAGCTGCGCGAGCCATTGGGCCGCGACAGGCATGTGGATGGCGGCCCACCGGAAGGGCTTCTCCTGCACCAGTCCGGGCAGGTTCCAGGGGCAGGCCTTCATGCAGCGGCCGCACATGGCGCCGCCCAGATTGGTCATCCGGTAGCGCGTGCATTTTTCGACGTCGGCTTTCCAGATCTCATAGCCGTTGAACATCACCTTCGGGCCCGCCGAGATCGCGCCCGAAGGGCACTCGCGTGCGCACTTGTTGCAGGAGTCGCAGAAGTTCTGCAGGCCGAAATCGATGGGTTTGTCGGGCTGGACCGGAAAGTCCGTGGTCATGACGCCCGTCTTGCTGCGCGGACCCAGGAACGGGTTGAGGATCGTCTCGCCGATCCGGCTGACCTCCCCCAGGCCAGCCAGCAACACCAGCGGGGTCTGGATGACGTCGCTGTCCGCCGCCGAATGGGCCGTGGCGCTGAAGCCTAGGTTGCGCAGGTGGTCGCCGAGGACACCGCAGACCAGGCCCGCCCGCATGTAGGTGCGCATCGACTGGGCGCTGGAGATCCAGTCGTCGCCCGAGGCGCCCTCCATGGTTTCGTAGCCCTGATCGATCATCACGGTGGCCGCGAACGGGTGGGCCACCGGCATTTCGGTGCCGTCCTGCCGGTGCGAGTACCAGACCCACGCCGGCGCGCGGGAAATGCCGGCGAGGTCGGCGCCGAGGAAATGCAGCGTGGCCTTCACCAGGTCGTTGTTGTGCACCGGGTCGGTGTAGTGGGCCTGCTCCGCCGCCGGCTCACCCCGCTGCAGCACCGAGTACACGTTCAGCGCCAGGCGCAGCGCTGCGGCCAGGGGCGCCTTGGCGACGGAGTACCCGTCCTTGGACATGTCCTGCGTGGTCTTGCCCAGGTCACCGAACGCGGCCCGCAGGAAGAATTCGCTGCTTTTGGGCACCCGCGGAATGCGGGCTTCGTCGATGTAGGTGGTGGTCTCGTCGACCCGTTTGAGGGTCTCGACCGGGTAGCGGCTGTCCCGGTAGTGGCGGTTCTGGAAATCGATGGCGTTGGAGGCGTTCTTCGGACTCGCCGAGCCGATCCACCAGCTCGGGCCCTGGGCGTGGAAGCGTTCGGCGAGTGACGGTGGCGCCAAGGCCTGGTCGGGCTCGAGCGCGAGGTTGGTGGTGACCACGGCCAGGCCGAAACGGTCGCCAATGAAGGGATTGACGACGGTGTCGCCTTCCAGCCGCGCCAGCCCGCTGGACACCGCCAGGCGCATGAGGTTCACATTGGTCGTGGTGGCGGTGTGGCTGCGCGCTTCGTAGCCGAGGATGCGCAGGTAGTTGGCCAGCACCGCCGCCGTCTCGGCCGCGCGCAGCGCCGCGCGCCAGGCCTGCATGCCGACGATCCAGTCCGAACCAGGCTCCTGGGGTGAGGGATCGCGCGGGTGCTCCACCATCAGGACCAGCGCGTGCGTGTGGTGCTCGACGCCCGATTCGCACAAGGCCATCGAGCGCTTCATCTGGCGCAGCACGGCATTGGGGTTGAAGCGCAGCCGCAGCTTGGTTTCCGATTGCTCGTAGGTCGCGGTGCGGAAGTCCGGGTGTTCCACCGGCTGCGGCAGCAGATCGCCAGCGCCCAGGCGGCACACGCCCGCGATCGACGTGTCCAGAAAGTAGGCGGCGGACTTGAGATGCTCGGCCCGCTCGCGCGGACTCGACGGGATCTCCGCCTCGGTCGGGTTGCGGTCGCCTTCCCTCACCTGGTCGAGCGCGCACATGAAGCGGCTGATGGAGGATGCGAGCGTGGAACGGGGTCCGGGTTCGCGGGGTGGACGCAGCACGCCGGTGTCGCGGATGCGGTCCAGGTCGGGCGCGGCGGCCTGGCGGCTCAGCCTTTCGCTGGGGTAGGCGCCCAGGTGCACGGGCCGTTCGTCATGGGAGAAGAGGCGCATGGCGGTTTACTCTTTGATGCCGCGGGCTTTGACGATGGCGCCGTAGCGCTCGCTGTCGCGCCGGATCTGTGCCCCGAACTCGGTGGGGGTCATGGGCGTGGCTTCCGCGCCCAGGGCGCGGATCTGCTGCGCCACCTGTGCCGACGCCAGCAGCTTGTTGATCTCGGCGTTCATCCGGGCCACGATTGCTGGCGAGGTGCCTGCGGGGGCGTAGACGCCGTGCGTCGTGCCCGCGTCGAAGCCCGCCAAGCCCTGCTCCTGGATGGTGGGCGTGGCAGGGAACAGCGGTGAGCGTTTGGTGGTGCCGACCGCCAACAGGTGAAGCCGGCCAGCCCGGATGTGTTCGAGGGCGATGCCGGGGTCGAAGGCGAACTGCACGACACCGCCCAGCAGGTCCTGAAGCGCGGGAGACGAGCCCCGGTAAGGAACGTGTTCGGCACGGATGCCGGCTTGCTCCTTCAGCATCTCGGCCGCCACGTGCGGCGCACTGCCATTGCCCGGGGTCGCATAGGACAGCTTGCCGGGGTTGGCCTTGGCGTAGGCCAGGAGGCCCTGGAAATCGTTGAAGCCCAGGCGCGCGTCCGACACCAGGAACAACTCGATCCGGGCCGCCGCAGCCACCGGCATCAGGTCCTTGTCCGGCTGGATCGGCAAGCGCGGGAGGGTGTGCACGGAGATCGACATCGCGCTGCCGGACGTCACCAGGAAGGTGTAGCCGTCGTTGGGCGCGCGGGCGACGGATTCGGCAGCGATCATGCCGGTCACGCCCGATTTGTTCTCCACCACCACGGGTTGGCGCAGCGCCTCCGTCAGCCCCGGCACCAGGGCCCGCGCGATCACGTCCGGCGAGCTGCCGGGCGGAAAGCCGACGATCAGGCGGATCGGTTTGTTCGGCCAGTCGGTGGGGGTGGTGGCGCCGGCGGGATGGGCGCCCGGGAGCAGCGCGGCGCAGACCGCCAGGCGGCCGATCCAGGTCGCGAGTCGAGAGCGGTGATGCCGTGGGGATGTCGTTTTCATGTTGTCTCCTGGTGTTGTGAGGGGGCGGGATCCGATGCGCTGCCGGGTCCTCAGGGGGTGTGAAGCGGGTGGTCCACGTCCTCGAGCACGAGCAGTCCGTAGGCCGTGTTCGACGCCGGGACGTGATAGAAGCGGTGCACCACGTCGACCTCGGGTTGCAAGGCCCCGCGCATGACGAGCCACATCACGCACTCGAGGCCTTCCGAGCCGGCTTCGCGCAGGAGTTCGAGGTGGTCTTTTTGAGCGACCTGCTCTGGCGCAGTGACAAAGTCGTCCAGCCAGGCGTTGTCGAATTCGGCGTTGATCAGGCCGGCCCGTTCGCCCTGCAGCTGGTGCGAGAGGCCTCCGGTGCCGATCACGGCCACGCGCACGTCGGCGGGATAGGCCTCGATGGCTTTGCGCAGGGCCTGCCCCAGCTTCAGACAGCGCCGGCCCGTGGGAGGCGGGTACTGGATGACGTTCACGCACAGCGGGATCACCTGGCAGGGCCAGGACGCCGGCTGGCCGAACAGCACGGAGAGTGGCACCGTCAGGCCGTGGTCCACCGTCATCTCGGAGACGACCGTGATGTCGAATTCGTCCAGGATCAACGATTCGGCCAGGTGCCAGGAAAGTTCGGGCGCCCCCTGGACCACCGGCACTGGACGGGGGCCGTAACCCTCGTCGTGCGGCTGGTAGCTCTCGGCCACACCCAGCGCGAACGTGGGCGTGAGTGCCAGGGAAAAGCAGGAGGCGTGGTCGTTGTAGACAACGATGCAGACGTCAGGCTTCGTGCGCGCGATCCAGTCCCTGGCCGCCTGCATGCCATCGAACACCGGTTTCCAGTACGGCTCCTGCGTCTTGCCGCCGTCGACCGCAGCGCCGATTGCCGGCACGTGCGAGGTGCCCACGCCACCAATCACCTTAGCCATGGGCCACCTCCCGGTTCTGCCGCCGGCTGCGAAGGCCATCGACCGCGCGACCACCGCCCACCATCATTCGACGGAAGTCCTCGACCGTCGTCGGGGTGCCTGACATGGCGGCCCCGACGTGCTGCATGCTCAGGCCATCGAAGATGGCCAGCTTGAAGGTGTAGTAGATGTTTCCGCCCAGGCGCAGCAGGGCCAGCCAGTCGCGCTGGAGCACGGCCTCGCGCTGCAGCGCCGTCATGGGGTAGCGGGCCAGGTAGCCCTGCGGATCGGCACGGAAGGCGTCGCGGTGGCCAGCGATGTCCAGCGATTTGCAGAACATGTTGAGCCAATAGCCCATGCGCTGGTGGGTGCCGTCGAACACGTAGGTGCCCGGGATGTCGTGGTAGTCGCGTGTCTGGGGTGTCATCAGGTGTTTTCCAAAGGTAGGCCGGCGTACTGTTCGGCGAGTGCCACTTGCGCGTTGGGAGAGGACTTCAGGAAGTCCAGCTCGTACTCCTGCGCGCGCTGGTCGAAAAGGGTCGAAGAGGGGAAGCGGTGCAGCAGGTTGGTCAGGTACCAGGACGTGCGCACGGAGTGCCACACACGCCGCAGCGCCGTCTCGCTGTAGCTGTCCAGCAAGGCCTGGCTGCCTGTGCGGTAGCGGTGATCCAGCGCGCGGCTCAGGTAGTGCACGTCGGAGAAGGCGAGGTTGAGGCCCTTGGCACCGGTGGGCGGCACGATGTGCGCTGCGTCGCCGGCGAGGAAGAGCCGGCCGTGGCTCATGGGTTCGGCCACGTAGCTGCGCAGTGGCGCGATGGACTTTTCGATCGAGGGTCCCTCCACGATCGATGCGGCCATGCTGGACGGAAACCTCGCCTTGAGTTCGGACCAGAACCGCGCGTCCGACCAGTCGTCGACCTCCGTGTCCAGCGGGACCTGGATGTAGTAGCGGCTCAGCGTCGGGCTGCGCATGGACGCGAGTGCGAACCCGCGCGGGTGGTTGGCGTACACGATGTCCGGCAACGGGGGTTGCGGCGTGAGGATGCCCAGCCAGCCGAACGGGTAGATCTTCTCGAACTCCTTCAGCACGGAGGCCGGGATCGCGCGGCGCGAGACGCCATGAAAGCCATCGCAGCCGGCGATGTAGTCGCACTCGATGGTGGCGCGGCGGCCATCGACCTCCAGACTGACGCTGGGCGCATCCGTATCGATACCGTGCAGCGCGACCTGGCCGGCGTTGAAGATGACGTTGGCTTGGCGCCGGTCGGCCGCCGCGAACAGATCTTCCTGGATGCTGGTCTGACCGTAGGCAACGAAGCGCTTGCCCACGTGCTTGTGGACGTCGATGAAGAATTCGCTGCGACCGGCCCACACGATCTTCATGCCATCGTGCTCGTGGCCCTCCCGGTCCATGCGCGCCGAGAGGCCGTACTGGCGCAGCATGTCCACGGTGGTTTGCTCCAGCACGCCGGCGCGGATGCGGGCCTGGACGTAGTCGCGGCTCTGGCGTTCCACGACGATGCTGTCGATGCCGTGGTGGTGAAGGATTTCTGAAAGCAGCATGCCCGCCGGGCCTGCCCCGACGATGGCGACTTGGGTTTTCATGGTGAGGTGCAAAGAGACGCTGGTTGGAGTGGGGCGGATCGTAGGAAGCCCCAGCGCCCGCAACAAGTCAGGGCGGGGCTATAGCGATCGCTTCGAGCGATCACCTGCAAAGCTCACGGCGATCCCACAATGCCGACATGAGCAGAAGCAGAGCGGCCGTGCGTGCCATGAAGCAACAAGCCTCGTGTGCGGGTGTGAACCCGCAGCGGGCGCAGGAGGCATTGATGGCGCTGCTGGAGCGCAGCATCCGCTTTCGCCATCGAAGGCTTGCGGTGTTGCG
>Ga0247738_10000250_pt1 | contig 22022 bp, 21 predicted proteins | sample UWRJL013104B2_FD_180936 | JGI IMG/M metagenome (GOLD analysis project Ga0247738, IMG submission 180936) | Plant litter microbial communities from Arlington Agricultural Research Station in Wisconsin, United States - UWRJ-L013-104B-2 | ecosystem: Environmental > Terrestrial > Plant litter >...
CTGCTGCCCCCCCAAGGGGCGCGGTTCGCCTCGAGGCGGCCCGGCGGCGAAATCCACCCCCACGCTCCACCGCTGCGCGGGTCGCTGCCCCCCAAGGGGGCGTGTTTCGCCTTGGGGCGGCCCAGCGGCGAAATCCACCCCCACGCCCCACCGCTGCGCGGGTCGCTGCCCCCCAAGGGGGCGTGTTTCGCCTTGGGGCGGCCCAGCGGCGAAACCCAACTTCGTGCCTCGTAATGGAATATCCCGGAAACCTGTTTGTCGTCGCGGCCCCCAGCGGGGCCGGCAAGTCCAGCCTGGTCAAGGCCTTGATGGAGCTCGATTCACGTGTCGTGCCCTCGGTCTCGCACACCACACGCCCGCCCAGAGGCCAGGAGCTGCACGGTCGCGAGTACTACTTTGTCAGCAAGGAAACCTTCGATCAGATGGTCATCCAGGGGGCCTTCCTAGAATGGGCCATGGTGCATGGCAATCGCTACGGCACCTCGAAAATGGCCATCGAGCAGCGCATCAACCAGGGCGCGGACGTGGTGCTGGAGATCGACTTCCAGGGCGCCATCCAGGTCAAACGCATCTTTCCCAATGCCGTGTTGATCTTCATCCTGCCGCCGAGCTGGGAGGAGTTGCGCTCTCGGCTGGAGCGCCGGGCGGAAGACTCCGCCGAGGTGATCGAACTGCGCCTGCAAAACGCCGCCACCGAGATGGCCCATGCCCGGGAATTCGATTTCGTTATAATCAACGAGTTGTTCGAGCGGGCCCTGTTTGACCTCAAGGCCATCGTCCATGCCCAGCGGCTCAAGTTTTCCGCCCAGCGTATCGCCCGCAGCGATACCTTCCAAGCGCTCAACATCCACTGATTCACCGCCCATTTCCCGGAGCCCGCCCATGGCACGCATCACCGTCGAAGACTGTCTGGAAAAGATCCCCAACCGCTTTCAGCTCGTGCTGGCCGCAACCTACCGCGCCCGCATGCTGAGCCAGGGCCACGCGCCCAAGATCGAGAGCAAGAACAAGCCCGGCGTGACTGCTCTGCGTGAAATCGCTGAGGGCAAGGTCGGCTTGGAAATGCTCAAGAAAGTGCCCCTCTGAGGCCTTTCCGGTCGTTCGAAAAAAAACACCGCACTGCGGTGTTTTTTTTCGTCTCTCCCATGGGCGTACTCGTGCCCCATGCACAGACTCTGTGCATGGACTCAGCGGGATCCATCGTCTCGCGCTAAAGTATGCGGATGATCACCGAGGCCGACAACGGCACCCTACAGCCCTCCGCCGAGCAGGCGCACCCGGCCGCGAGCGCCGCTGCGGCCAGCTTTGCCGCGCTGCTGGGCAAGCTGGACTACCTCGGTCCGGCGGACATCGAAAGCATCCGCCAGGCCTACCGTTTCGCCGACGAGGCCCACCTGGGCCAGTTGCGCAAGAACGGTGACCCCTACATCACCCACCCGATCGCCGTGGCCGCCCAGTGCGCCGAATGGAAGCTCGATGCCCAGGCGCTGATGGCGGCGCTGATGCACGACGCCATTGAAGACTGCGGCGTGACCAAGGAAGAATTGGTGGAGCGCTTCGGCGCACCGGTCGCCGAACTGGTGGACGGCCTCACGAAGCTGGAAAAGCTGGAATTCGACACGCGCGAGCAGAACCAGGCGGAGTCCTTCCGCAAGATGCTGCTGGCCATGGCCAAGGATGTGCGGGTCATCCTGATCAAGCTCGCCGACCGCACCCACAACATGCGCACCATGGGCGACATGCCGCGCTCGAAGTGGCAGCGCATCAGCAGCGAAACCCTGGAAATCTACGCGCCCATCGCGCACCGGCTGGGCCTGAACTTCACCTACCGCGAACTCCAGGATCTGGCGTTCCGTTTCCTGCACCCCTGGCGTTACGAGGTGCTCTCCAAAGCCCTCAACAAATCGCGCAACCGCCGCCGCGACCTGATCACACGGGTTCAGCGCGAGGTGGAGGCGGACTTCGTGCGACACGGCATGAGCGTGCGCATCATGGGGCGTGAGAAAACACTGTATTCGGTGTACCGCAAGATGGACAACAAGCACCTGTCGTTTTCGCAGGTCACCGACATCTACGGCTTTCGCATCATCGTGCCCGAGCTGACCGACTGCTACACAGGGCTGGGTGTGCTGCACCAGCTCTATAAACCATTGCCAGGAAAGTTCCGCGACTACGTGGCCATCCCCAAGGTCAATGGCTACCAGTCGCTGCACACCACGCTGATCGGCCCCTTCGGCACCAACATCGAGTTCCAGCTGCGCACCCACGCCATGGACGTGGTGGCCGAATCAGGCGTGGCCGCGCATTGGCTCTACAAAGCCAGCGAACCGAACAGCGACACCTCACAACGGCTGGGCACCCAATGGCTGCAATCCCTGCTGGACATCCAGCAGGAAACGCGCGATGCGGCGGAGTTCTGGGACCACATCAAGATCGACCTCTTCCCCGATGCGGTCTACGTGTTCACCCCCAAGAGCAAGATCATGGCGCTGCCACGCGGCGCCACCGTGATGGACTTTGCCTACGCCATTCACAGCGACGTGGGCAACCACACGGTCTCTGCGCGGATCAACGGCGAGCAGCGCCCCTTGCGCACCGAGCTGGCGAACGGCGATGTGGTGGAGATCGTCACCGCCGAGAAGGCTGAGCCCAACCCGACCTGGCTGTCCTTCGTCAAGACGGGGCGAGCGCGCTCGAAGATCCGGCACCACCTCAAAACGGTGGCTCAGGAGAAATCACACGAACTGGGTGAACGCATGCTCGGCCAGGCATTGCGCTCCGAAGGCATCGCCACCCTGCCATCTGAAGCGGGCCCGCACCACGCGACCTGGGAAAAATTGCTGCGATTCACCGGCAACAAATCGCGCGCGGAGTTGCTGTCGGACATCGGCATGGGCAAGCGCATCGCCAGCATGGTCGGCAAGAAACTGGCCGTGCTGCTGGCCGAAACCGGCCTCAAACCAGACGCCCTGCTGATCAGCACCGAGCGTTATGCCAGTGGCCGGGACGAATCGGTCTCGCAGGGTGTGGTCACGCTCGATGGCAGCGAGGGCCTGTCGGTGCAGTACGCCCCTTGCTGCAAGCCGATCCCGGGCGACCGCATCGTCGGTTACCTCGGGCGTGGCGAGGGACTGGTGGTGCACGCGGACGATTGCCCCACCGGCAAACGCCTGCTGCTGCGCGATGGGGAACGCTTCCTGGAAGTGGAATGGGCCGACGAGCCCGTGCGCTCGTTCGACACCACGGTGATCGTGACCGTCACGAATGGAAAGGGGGTGCTCGCGCGCGTGGCCTCCAGCATCGCGGCGGCCGAAGCCGACATCACCCATGTGGACATGGGCGACGAACCGGCCCAGACCGCGACAGACATCCGTTTCTCAGTGGCGGTGCGTGACCGCCAGCACCTGGCCGACGTGTTGCGCAGCCTCAAACGCACCACCTCGGTCATCAAGGCGCAGCGCTACAAGCCCTGAGGTCAGGCGCCTTCGTTCGGCGCGGGATACCGCACGCTCAGCACCTCGAGTTCCTGCACACCACCCGGCACCACCAGCTTCACCACATCGCCGACCCGCGCCTTCAGCAGTGAACGCGCCACGGGGGAGACCCAGCTGACCTGGGCTTGCGCGCTGTCGGCTTCGTCCACGCCCCGGATCGTCACGGTGGTCTCCTGCCCGGTGTCGTCAGCGTAAGTCACGGTCGCGCCAAAGAACACCTGATCACCCCCGAAGTGCAGCGAAGGGTCCACGACTTCGGCAATTTCGAGTCGGCGGGTCAGAAAGCGGATGCGCCGGTCGATTTCGCGCAGGCGCTTCTTGCCATAGAGGTAGTCGCCATTCTCCGAGCGGTCGCCGTTGCTGGCCGCCCAGTGCACGATGTCCACGATCTTGGGACGTTCGTCGTCGATCAGCGAAAACAGCTCAGCGCGCAGCCGGTCATAGCCGGCGCGCGTGATGTAGTTCTTGCCGCCGGGTACGGGCGCCGCAGCGGGCAGATCGTCTTCATCGTCCGAATCGGTTTCGCGGGTGAACGCCTTGCTCATGGAGGCACCTCCGACGGAAAAAGAAAAAACCCGCAGCTTTTGGCTGCGGGTTTTTATATGGTGCGGCTGGCAGGAATTGAACCCACGACCCCTTGGTTCGTAGCCAAGTACTCTATCCAACTGAGCTACAGCCGCGAAGCCTCGAATTATAGCAGCATTTTTTTGGTAGGCCGTGTTGGACTTGAACCAACGACCAAAGGATTATGAGTCCTCTGCTCTAACCAACTGAGCTAACGGCCCGCCCCAGGATTGTAGGGGTGCTTATTTGTGGTGGCTGAGCGCGTTACCAACCAGCTTGGCCGTGACATCAACAATCTGGATCATGCGCTCGTACGACATGCGCTGGGGCCCGATCACACCCAGCGTACCCACCACTTGACCATCCACTTCATACGGTGCGGTGACCACGGAAAGGTCCTCATAGGGCACTACCTGGCTTTCGCCCCCGATGTAGATGCGCACGCCGTCGGCCTGGGCCGAGACATCGAGCAGACGAATCAGCTGGGTCTTCTGCTCGAACAGATCGAACATGCGGCGCAGGTTGCCCATGTCGCTGGAGAACTCGCTGACCGACAACAGGTTGCGCTCGCCCGACACCACCACGTCGTCCTGAGCGTCACTGGCATCGGCCCCGATCTCCACTGCCGCCTTCATGAGATCGGCGATTTCCCCACGAAGGGCGTCCACCTCGGTCTTGAGCCGCTCGCGCACCGCCTCCATGGTGAGCCCCGAATAGTGGGCGTTGAGGAAGTTGGCAGCCTCCAGCAACTGTGGCTGGGTGAAGTTGACCTGCGTGTGGATGATGCGGTTCTGCACGTCACCCTCAGGCGACACGATGATCACGAGCACGCGCCGTTCGGACAGGCTCAGAAATTCGATGTGGCGGAATACCGAAGCGCGCCGTGGCGCCATGACCACGCCCACGAACTGGGACAGGTTGGACAACATCTGCGCGGCGTTGCTGATGACACGATGGGGCTGCCCCGCTTCAATGCCGGGAGAGCCCATGTCACTCACCGTGGGCAGGCTTTCACGGCGGACCGTGAGCATGGTGTCGACAAACAACCGGTAGCCGCGAGCCGTCGGAATGCGCCCCGCCGAGGTGTGCGGGCTGGCGATCAACCCGAGCTCCTCAAGATCGCTCATCACGTTGCGGATGGTGGCGGGAGACAGCTCCATGCCGGCGGCCCTTGCGAGCGTGCGCGAGCCCACGGGCTGGCCGTCGGCGATGTAACGCTCGACGAGGGCTTTGAGCAACAACTTGGCGCGGTCATCCAACATGGCTTCATTCTAAGGAAGGATGCCCCCCGCAGTACCGCCCGCGCACAGGGTTTTATGCCATTCCGCCACAGGGAAGCTGTGTTGTAATTTCCGAATGAGCATGTCAACCGACACCCGGTCCACGACCGCCCGATGGAACCGGCCCCTGCGTTTTGCGCATGTCGTCATTGTGGGCAAGTACCACGCACCCGGTGCGCGCAACGCAGTGGACGAGATCGCGCACTTCCTGCACGACGAAGGCTGCGACGTTTCGCTGGAAAAGGAAACCGCCGCCAACACGGGTCTGCTGCAGTATCCGGCGCTCGACGTGCCGGCCATGGGTAAGGCTTGCGACCTGGCCCTGGTGGTCGGTGGCGACGGCACCATGCTCGGTATCGGACGCCAACTCGCGCGCTATGGGGTGCCGCTGGTGGGCATCAATCAAGGGCGTCTGGGCTTCATCACCGACATCCCGTTCGACAGCTACCAGGAAAAGCTGCGCCCCATGTTGCGCGGCGAGTTCGAGGAAGATGCGCGTGCGCTGATGGCAGCCACGGTCTGGCGAGATGGCCGCTGCGTGTTCGAGGCCACAGCGCTCAACGACGTGGTGGTCAACCGAGGCGGCGTGGCGAGCATGATCGAGCTGCGCGTGGAGGTGGACGGCCATTTCGTGGCCAACCAGCGCGCCGACGGCCTCATCATCGCCTCACCCACTGGTTCCACCGCCTATGCCCTGTCGGCCGGCGGTCCCCTTCTCCACCCGGGCATTGGCGGCTGGGTGATGGTGCCGATCGCGCCGCACACGCTGTCCAACCGACCGGTGGTGATTCCCTCGCACAGCGAAATCGCAGTGGAGATTGTCTCGGGCCGCGACGCCAGCGCCAACTTCGACATGCAGACGCTCACCAGCCTGTTGCATGGCGACCGCATCGTGGTCCGCCGCTCCGAACATGCGCTGCGCTTGCTCCACCCGGTCGGCTGGACCTACTTCGATACCCTGCGCAAAAAGCTGCACTGGAACGAAGGGGCCTGAAAGCCCGGTCAAAATAGCGGCCTCTTCATCCTTCAACGCCGCGCCTCGTACATCCATGAGCCTCAGACGCATCGTTTTGCGCGACTTCGTCATCGTGCAGTCCCTCGAACTGGAGCTTGGCTCCGGCTTTGGCGTGCTCACCGGCGAAACGGGGGCCGGCAAGTCCATCCTGATCGACGCCCTGCAGCTTGCGCTTGGCGCTCGCGCCGAAAGTGGCGTGGTGCGAGAGGGGGCTGCGCGCTGCGATATCGCGGCCGAATTCGATGCCCCGGCCTCGCTGGCGCCCTGGCTGGAAGAACAAGGGTTCCCCGTGGAAGAGTGCCTGCTGCTGCGCCGCACCGTGGACACAGAAGGCCGAAGCCGCGCCTGGATCAATGGCAGCGCGGCCACCGTGACCCAGCTCAAGGCCCTGGCCGATGGCCTGGTGGACATCCATGGCCAGCACGCCTGGCAAAGTCTCACGCGCGCCGATGCGGTGCGCGACCTGCTCGACGCCTATGCCGGCATTGACACCGCGCCGGCAGCCAGGGCCTGGGCACAGTGGCGCCAACGCAGAAAGGCACTGGACGCCGCCACCGAAAAACAGGCCAGCTTGCAGCAGGAGAGCGAACGCCTCGCCTGGCAGATCGCCGAGCTCGACAAACTGAGCCCCCAGACGGGTGAATGGGAAGAGCTCAACACACAACACAGCCGACTGGCCAATGCACAGGGATTGCTGGACGCGGCCCAGGTCGCCGCGAACGCGCTGGACGAAGACGACGCCAATGCCGCCGCCCTCATCCACCGGGCGCTCTCGGCCCTGCAGGCACAAGCCCACATCGAGCCACAGTTCGCCAGTGCTATCGAAGCGTTGGAGGCTGCGCTCGCGCAGGTGCAGGACACCGTGCACGACCTGCATCAGTACAGCCGCCACACCGAGCAGGACCCGGCCAGCCTCGAAGCGCTGGACCAACGCCTGTCGCTCTGGGTCTCGCTGGCCCGGCGCTACCGCCGCACACCCGAAGAGCTGGCTGAGGTCCACACGCAATGGAAGGCCGAGCTCGCCCAGGTCGATCAGGCGCTGGACCTCGATGCCTTGCAACGCGCCGAGCGTGCCGACTGGAAAACCTTTGCCAATGCCTTGCAAGCCATCAGCAAGGAACGGCAAAAAGCCGCACCCAGACTGTCCAAGGCCGTGACCGCCACCATGCAGACGCTGGGCATGCAGGGTGGTGTGTTTGAAGTGGCCTTGCTTCCGCTGGAAGAACCCCAGGCCCAGGGCGCGGAGCAGGTCGAATTCCGCGTGGCAGGCCACGCAGGTGCCACACCCAAAGCGGTGGGCAAGGTGGCCTCGGGCGGTGAGCTCTCGCGCATCGCACTGGCCATCTCGGTTGTCACCAGCCGGCTGGGCCAGGCCCCCACGCTGATCTTTGACGAGGTGGACTCGGGCATTGGTGGAGCCGTAGCCCACACCGTGGGCCAGTTGCTGCGCCAGCTCGGCAAAGACCGCCAGGTACTCGCCGTAACCCACCTGCCTCAGGTGGCCGCCTGTGCCGACCACCACCTGCTCGTGAGCAAGCAGGCCGTGGGCCGCCAGACCCAGAGCACCGTCGAGCCCATCGCCTCCGACGCACGCGTGCGCGAACTGGCCCGCATGCTCGGCGGGGGCGAGCAGTCCGAAATCTCGCTGGCACACGCCCGCGAAATGCTGGCCGCGTGAACCGCTGCCATGGCCATGAACCCCATTGACGACACTCCGATCCACCTGGTCCTGATCACCGGCATGTCCGGCTCGGGCAAATCGGTGGCGCTCACGGCGCTCGAAGACGTGGGCTTCTACTGCGTGGACAACCTGCCGCCCGAACTGCTGGAGTCCTTCATCGAGCTGGAACAGAGCAACCAGGCACCGCGAGTGGCGATTGCCATGGACGTGCGCAGCGCAGCGTCGCTGCCGGGCCTGCCCAAACGCCTCGCTCAGTTGCAGCGACGTGCCAGCCGACCGGTGCACCTCACCACGGTATTCCTGGACGCCACCACCGACACGCTGGTTCGCCGTTTCTCGGAAACGCGCCGCTTGCACCCACTTTCGCTCAAACAAGCGCACGACCAGCACCGTGCACTGACCGATGCGATCGAACACGAACGCGAGCTGCTGGCCGAATTGCGCGAGCAAGCGCTTGTGCTCGACACCAGCCTGATCCGGCCCACACGCCTGCGCAGTCAGATCAAGGATCTGCTCGGAGCCACACAGGCACCCTTGACGCTGGTATTCGAGTCCTTCGCGTTCAAGCGCGGCATTCCCATGGACGCTGACTTCGTGTTCGACGTTCGCATGCTGCCCAACCCGCACTACGAACCCGAGCTCAAACCACTGAGCGGGCTCGATGCCCCGGTGGCCACCTACCTCGCCGCCCAGCCCGAGGTCGTACAGATGGAGGAACAGATCACCACGTTCCTGCGCCACTGGCTGCCGCAGATGCTGAGCGACCATCGCAGCTACGTCACGGTGGCGATCGGCTGCACGGGCGGCCAGCATCGCTCGGTGTACCTGGTGGAGCAACTGGCCAACACCTTCGCACCCGACTGGTTCACGCGCGTGCGCCACCGCGAAGACGACAACTGGCCCGGGCCGGCGAGCCAGGCAGCCGAGCTGCGTTAACTCAAGGCCGACAACAGCAGACGCACCGGCGTCGGCAGGCCATGGTCGATCAAGGCCGAGGCGGACACCCATTGGCCCGCAGGCAAGCCGTCTGAGCCCTTGCCTTGCGGTAGATCCAGCAACAACGGATGCAAGCGCAGCTCACGGTGGGTGAGACTGTGCGACACCGGTTCAAGCGGCTGCAGCCGCTGGGCGAACCCGGGTGACACCGACGCCTGCAAGGCGGCCTCGTCCGGGAACACGGGAGGGCAGTAAAGCCCCGCCCAGATGCCGGGCGCCGGCCTGCGCTCCAGCCAGAAGCGGGGCTCCCCTTTCGCACCGGAGCCTCGCACCAGCAGCAGCCACCAGCTCTCGAAGCGGCGCGATACGCGGCGGGTCTTGACCGGGAAACGCGCAATCTGATCGATGCCGTGGGCGCGACACACCGACTGCACCGGACAGCGCCCACACAGCGGCTTGGTGCGCTGACATACCGTCGCGCCCAGATCCATCAAGCCCTGCGTATAGGCCGTCATGTCGTCGCACGTGGGTACAGCGGGCAGCAGTGCCTGGGCCAGCGACCAGAGTTCGCGCTGCGGCCCGGCCTGCGCGAGATCGCCTTCAAATGCGAGCAGGCGGGACAACACCCGGCGCACATTGCCATCGAGAATGGAAATGCGCTCGCCATGGCAGAACGCCGCGATCGCTGCAGCGGTGGAAGCACCAATGCCCGGAAGGGTTTCGAGTTGCTCGGCGGTGTTCGGGAACACGCCGTGGTGGTCCTTCACGACCGTCTGCGCGCAGCGGTGCAGGTTGCGCGCCCGACTGTAGTAACCCAGGCCACTCCAGAGGGCCATCACGTCGTCGGGCAACGCTGCGGCCAGTGTGCGCACGTCGGGGAAGCGCTCAAGAAAGCGCGGGTAATAGGACAACACGGTGCTGACCTGGGTCTGCTGCAGCATCACCTCTGACAACCACACGCGATAGGGATCCCGGGTGTTCTGCCAAGGCAGGCCGCTGCGACCCGAATGGCGCTGCCATTCAATCAGGAGTGGCGCGAAATTGATCGGCAACACCGTCCCCACCGGGTCCACCGAGAGCGCTTCGGCACTCATGCCGCGAGCGCTTCGTCGGACGGTTCTTCTTCGGGTGCGGCCAACAGATGGTCGGTGAGCTCGGCCAACTTGGCGTCGAGCTGGTTGAGTTCGGCCTGGTGCGATTGCAACTCCCGGATGCGCTCGTCCAGGCCACCGGCTGCCTGCTGAATGCGTGACACGGCCTCGATGCGTCGGCTGAAATTGCGGCGGCGCTCACGCAACTGCGCATCCAGCTGGGCGGCGGCCGACTTGTTCCACAGTTCGACTTCATTGACCGCGGTGTCGTACACAACCCGCAGCCGGCTCATGAGCGCGCGCGCGAGGCGTTCAGCAAATTCGGGCTGCGCCAGGCGCAGCGCGTTGCCCAGGCTTAGGTACTGCAGGTGGCTTTTCTCGATCAGGTCGAGGTCGTTCACGTACTGCCCCAGGAGCGGCGGCGTGGGCGCCTGCAGAGAAAAGCCGTACTCGGCATTGAGGTTCTTGAAGCTGCCCTCCAGCATGGACTGGATGTCGCCCGCCATGCGGTCGGCCTTGCCCATGTCAGCGCGCAGCCGGTCAAAGGTGTGGTCGTAGGCGCGGCGCACACCCAGCTTGATGCCGGGCTGCTTCAACGCCTTGCCCAGGGTGGCCACCTCGGCCTTGAGATGGGAGGCGCTGAGCATCGCAAACAGGTCCTTGAGCAGGCGCAGGTGCACCGAGCGTACGGCCTGAATCTTGGCGCCGCTCGCATCGAAATCGGCCTGCTCCTGCTCGATGCGCAGGCGCATCTGCTTGATCACACCGGTGTTCTTGCCGCGCAAGCCTTCAAGTTCCTGGATCTGCTCAACCAGGTCGCGTGCGCGGGTGTGCACCATGCGGCCGGTTTCTGTGCGCAACGCCTGGATGCCATTGGCCACGGCTGCGCCCAGAATCTTTCGGCGCTGGCCCAGCAGGTCCACGCCCAGTGCGGTCTCCAGCTCCATCAGGTTGCTCGCCGCCAGCAGCTTCTTGTCACGGTGCACCTTGGCCAGCAGGCCCTTCTGCGCCGACACCGCCAGAACCTGGCGCGGCGACAGGCCGAGGATCTCGGCGGAGTCGGTGCGCTGCGACGCGATCTGCAACTGCACCTGCTCGGGCGAGCTCAGCGCGTCCCACATCGTGTCGATCTTGTTGAGCACCACCAGCCGGGATTCACGCCCCTCACCCAACACCGCGAGATGCTGGCGCCAGATGGTGAGGTCGGACTTGGTGACGCCGGTATCGGCGGCGAGGATGAACACCACGGCATGAGCCTGGGGCAGCAGGCTGACCGTGAGTTCGGGCTCGGCACCGATGGCGTTGAGGCCGGGGGTGTCGAGAATCACCAGGCCTTGCTTGAGCAGAGGATGCGCCATGTTGATCAGGGCATGCCGCCATTTCGGCACCTCGATCAGGCCATCCGGCCCCGGCAGGGGATTGTCTTCAGGCACCTCGTCGTGCCAGAACCCGAGCGCCGCTGCCTCCGCCTGCGTCACGCGGCGCACTTCGGCCACCTTCTGGATTGCGCGCGCCAGTTGCTTGGGGTCGTTCACGTCCAGATCGACCCGCTCCCACTTCTCCAGCGCGTTGCGCCAGTCGAGCAGCGATTGCGGCTGCAGGCGGGTTTCGATCGGCAGCAGGCGCAGGCACGGCGGCACTTCTGCGTCATAGCCCAACTCAGTGGGGCACATGGTGGTGCGCCCGGCACTGGCAGGCATGATGCGGCGGCCGTAACCGGCAAAAAACACCGCGTTGATCAGCTCGGACTTGCCGCGCGAGAACTCGGCCACGAAGGCCACCATGATCTTGTCGTTCTTGACCTGCGCATGCAGCTGGTCGAGGCGCTCGCGCACGCCGGATTCCATCAGGTCGTGGTCCGTCAACCATTCGGACAGAAGCTTCAGGCGCAAGGCAAACTGCTTGCGCCACACACCGTGCTGATCGAATTCCTGGTTGAAGCTCATGGGCCTTGTGTCTCTGTCAATTGGTCAATATAGCATCGGCACACGGGAGAAAGCCGACCGGTCGGAAAGACCGACAGCCGGGCGCCAGGGCGCGAAACCGCGCCGCCGACGCATCACTTCTTCTGACACACCGGACAGAAAAAAGTGGACCGCTGACCTTGCCGCATGGCTTTGACCGAGGTCTCACAGACCCGGCAGGGCAGGCCCTCTCGGCCATAGACCATGGCATCGAGCTGGAAGTAGCCACTCTGCCCCTCGGCACTGGAGAAATCGCGCAAGGTGCTGCCTCCCAGCGCGACCGCGCGCTGCAGCACCGACACTATGGCCGCGTGAAGCCGCGCAGCGCGGGGCTTGCTCAGGCGATCAGCGCGCACTGCGGGGTGGATGCCCGACATGAACAACGCCTCCGACGCATAGATGTTGCCCACACCCACAACGATGTCGCCCGCCAGAAGCACCTGCTTGATCGCGCTCCTCCGCAACTTCAGAGCCCGGTGGAAACTCACCGCGTCGAAACCGATCTCCAGCGGCTCGACGCCCAGGCCGCCCAGCAGCTTGAGCACCCTCGCGTCGTCCATGGACGGGGCGTACACCACCGCGCCGAAGCGGCGCGGGTCGTGCAGGCGCAGCACCCCGTGGCTGGTCAAAAGCTCGAAGTGGTCGTGCACGCCGCGAGGCGGCAGGCTGGGGGCGAACTGCAGGCTGCCCGACATGCCCAGGTGCAAAAGCAGCACCCCCTCGTCCAGATGCACCAGCAGGTACTTGCCGCGCCGCGCCACCGAGCGCACCTGGCGTCCAGCCAGGGTGGAAGGCTCACAGCCCAGCGGCCAGCGCAGCGGCTTGCCCAGGGACAGCGCGCGCACCTGCGCGCCCGCGATGCGGTCGGCAAAGCTGCGGCGCGTGACTTCGACTTCGGGCAATTCGGGCATGGCTGGGCGGTTTTTCTTCAGGGGGCCGGAACGCCGGTACGGTCTTGGGGTCACACCCCCGTGCCCCTGAACCCTTCCCATTATCATGACCCGATGAACACCTTGCACCGCACCGCAACCCTGGTTCTTTTGGGCTTGGCTTTTGGCGCGGCCGCGCAGCCTGCCCCACCGGCCGCCTCTCCCACTGCCACCGCCCAGCCACCCGCGAGCGAGCAAGCCGTGGTCAATTCCTCCCTCAATGCCCCGCTCTTCTACCAACTGCTGCTGGGCGAACTCAATGTGAGCGCCGGCGAACCGGGCACGGGCTATTCGCTCATCCTGGACGCGGCGCGCAGACAGAGGGATCCGGAGCTGTACCGGCGGGCAGTGGACGTGGCCTTGCAGGCCCGCTCCGGCGAAGCCGCGCTGACTGCGGCACGCGCCTGGTCCCAGGAAATCCCGAACAGCCCGGAAGCCAACCGCTTCGTGCTGCAGATCCTGCTGGCGCTCAACCGCGTGGGCGAAACCGGGCCAGTGCTGCAAGCCATCCTGCAAGCCAGCCCGGTGACCGAGCGCAATGACACCATCAACGCCATCCCGCAAACCTATGGACGCATTGCCGACAAGGCCCTGGCCGCGACCGTGGTGCGCGAAGCCCTGGCACCCTCGCTCAAACAGCCCTTCCATGCCGCCGCAGCCTGGACCACCGTGGGCCGCATGGAGCTGGCGCAAGACCAGTTGCCGCAAGCCCTTGCAGCGGCGCGTGAAGGCCATACGATCGACCCGGCATCGCCCTACCCGGCCCTGCTTGCGCTGGAATTGATGGAGCGAGGACAGGCTGACGCCGAGGCCATCGTGCGGCAACAGCTGCAAGCCAGCAATGCCGCCACCCCCGGCGACACCGCAGTGGCGCTGGCCTATGCCCGCATCCTGCTGGACCTGCAACGCAACAGCGAAGCACGGGCACAACTCGAAGCCCTCACCGCGCGCCAACCCGAACAGGCCGAACCCTGGCTGCTGCTGGCCTCGCTGCAGGCGCAAGACAACGTGCTCCCGGCCGCCACCGCCTCGCTACAGAAGTACATGGCACTGGCGCGTCAGTCGGGCGATGAGCGCACCGCCCGTGGCCTCACACAGGCTTACCTGCTGATGGCACAGATTGCAGAGAAGCAGAACGACTTTCCCGCTGCCAATGCCTGGCTGGACCGCATAGAGAACGCCGACGACATCATGGCGGCCCAGATGCGGCGCGCCTCGTTGCTGGCTCGCCAAGGGCAGTTGCCCCAAGCCCGCGCGCTGCTGCGCGGCCAGCCCGAGCGACGGCCCGAAGACGTGCGCCTCAAATTGGTGGCGGAGGCCCAGTTGCTGCGCGACTTCAAGGCCTACCAGCAGTCCTATGAGGTCTACAGCGAAGCCGTCACCCGCTTCCCAGAGGACACCGACCTGATCTACGACCAGGCCATGATGGCCGAGAAGGCAGGCAAGCTGGACGACATGGAACGCCTGCTGCGCCAGCTGATCGCGGTCAAACCCGACTACCACCACGCCTACAACGCCCTGGGTTACTCGCTGGCCGAACGCAACATGCGCCTGCCGGAGGCCAAACAATTGATCGAGAAAGCCGTCTCCCTCGCACCGGGCGATGCGTACATCCAGGACAGCCTGGGTTGGGTCGAATTCCGCATGGGCAACACCGCGCGCGCCTTGTCCATCCTGCAAGCAGCCTACGGCAAACGGCCCGATCCCGAAATCGCGGCACACCTGGGTGAGGTGCTGTGGGCACAAGGCCAGCGCGAGCAGGCCCTGAAGATCTGGCGTGAGGGCCTGCTCCTCGCGGCCGACAACGAAACCCTGCAGGCCACCCTCAAGCGCCTGCAAGTCAAGCCATGAACTGGCCCCGGCTGCAGACCCGGGTAGCCGCGGTGGCCGTGGCCGCCTTGCTGTCGGCTTGTGCGACCCCTCCCCGGTCGGCACTGCCTGGCGAAGCGGTGTGGAGCGGCCGCCTGTCTCTGCAGGTCGACAGCGCGCCTCCCCAATCGTTTTCCGCCGCCTTCGACCTGCGCGGAGCCCCCGCCGAGGGCGAGCTGCAACTCACCTCCCCCCTGGGCAACACCCTGGCCACCGTGGTGTGGACACCCCAGAGTGCCGAGTTGCGCCAGGGCGGTCAGGTGACCCGGCGCGGCAACCTGGACGAGCTCACCACCGAACTCAGTGGCACGGCGGTGCCGGTCGCGGCGCTGTTCGGCTGGCTGCGCGGCGAGCAGGGCAATGTGCCCGGCTGGGAGGCCGATCTGTCACGACAGGCCGAAGGCCGCGTGACGGCGCGCCGCTCCGCACCCCTGCCCACAGCCGAATTGCGCGTCGTCTTCCAGCCATGACGCTCCACTTTCCCGTGAAGCGGCTGATGGATGTCCCCGCGCCCGCCAAGCTGAATCTCTTTCTGCACATCACCGGCCGCCGACCCGATGGTTACCACCTGTTGCAGTCCATCTTCATGCTGATCGACTGGTGCGACCACCTGCATTTCGAGCGGCGGCCGGATGGCGCGATCAGCCGTGAAGACCTTGCGCCCGGCCACCTGCCGGCCGAGGACCTGTCGGTGCGGGCCGCGCGAGCGCTTCAACAGGCCACCGGTTGCCCTCAAGGCGTGCACATCGGCCTGGAAAAACGCCTCCCCGCCGAGGCCGGCATGGGTGGCGGCTCATCGGACGCAGCCACCACCCTGCTGGCTTTGAACCGCCTCTGGGGCCTGGGATTGAAACGGTCTCAGTTGGCGGCGATCGGCCTGCAACTCGGTGCGGACGTGCCGTTTTTCATCGGTGGGCGCAATGCCTGGGTAGAAGGGGTGGGCGAACAGCTGACCCCGGTGTCTCTCCCGCCAGCCCGCTTCATCGTGGTCAAACCGCCGACGGGAGCATCCACACAACGCATCTTCGGCTCACAAGAGCTCAAACGCGACACAAAAACTGCTACAATCCAAGGCTTTGCTGCAAATGACTCGCGTGAAGGCGCGGTGACCGATCTCCAGAAAGTTCTGGCCTTCGGACACAACGATCTTCAACCCGTGGCGCAAGCGCTCTGCCCCGATGTGGGGCATTGCATTCGATGGCTCAACAGCCATGGTTTGCAAGGGCGCATGACCGGTTCGGGGACCGCGGTATTTGCGCAACTGCCGCAAACGATGAACCTGGCGGACGCTCCTGGCGACTGGATGGTTCGAGAATGCGGCAACATGGATGCACATCCATTGCTCGACTGGTGCACCGATTAGAATCGGCAGCGCACAGCCCAGGCAGTGGTTGCGCAACCTGCGACGTTTTTGGTTGGTTGTCCGGCATCACGCTGAACGATCGACCTGCGTAGGGGAGTCGCCAAGTTGGTAAAGGCACTGGATTTTGATTCCAGCATGCGAGGGTTCGAGTCCTTCCTCCCCTGCCACCCTGTTCAACACAAACACGTACCGGAACGGCCACCCCCGGGTGGCCTTTTTTGACGGCAATCCCCTGGGGCCGTCGTTCAGACAGCTGGGAACACCATGCAAGTTCAGCCCCCGGATTTCATGATCTTCACCGGCAATGCCAATCCGGTGTTGGCCTCCGAGATCGCCCAACACCTGGGCACGCAACTGGGCGCGGCCAATGTAGGTCGCTTCTCCGACGGTGAAGTCACGGTCGAGATCACGCAGAACGTGCGCGCGCGCCACGTGTTCGTGATCCAGTCCACCTGCTCGCCGACCAATGAAAACCTGATGGAGTTGCTCATCATGGTCGACGCGCTCAAGCGTGCCTCGGCCGAGCGCATCTCCGCCGTCATCCCCTACTTCGGCTATGCCCGCCAGGACCGCCGCCCGCGCTCGGCCCGCGTGCCAATCTCGGCCAAGGTTGTAGCCAACCTGCTGCAGACCGTGGGCGTGAGCCGCGTGCTGACCATGGACCTGCATGCCGACCAGATCCAGGGCTTCTTTGACATTCCGGTCGACAACATCTACGCGTCGCCCGTGCTGCTGGGCGATTTGCGCCAGAAGAACTACCCGGACGTGCTCATCGTCTCGCCCGACGTCGGTGGCGTGGTGCGCGCCCGCGCGCTGGCCAAGCAGCTCAACTGCGACATGGCCATCATCGACAAGCGCCGCCCGAAGGCGAACGTGTCGGAAGTGATGCACGTGATCGGTGACATCGAAGGCCGCAACTGCGTGATCATGGACGACATGATCGACACCGCAGGCACGCTGGTCAAAGCCGCCGAGGTGCTCAAGGAACGTGGCGCCAAGAACGTGTATGCGTACTGCACGCACCCGATCTTTTCCGGTCCGGCCATCGAGCGCATCGCCAAGGGCAATGCCCTGGACGAGGTGGTGGTGACGAACACCATTCCTCTCTCGCAGGCCGCACAGGCCTGCTCCAAGATTCGCCAACTCTCCGTGGCACCGCTGATGGCCGAAACCATCGCGCGCATCGCCTCGGGTGAGTCGGTCATGAGTTTGTTTGCCGATCAGGACAACCTCTTCTAAGAGGCTGAAGGCAGCAAAAAGCGGGCGGCCTCCATGGTGGGGGTGGCTCTTTTGAAACAGAGGCGTTCTGGTCGCGGAACCCCTCCACAGGAGTAAGTTATGCAATTCGTCGCTTTTGAGCGCGCCAAGCAGGGTACGGGTGCGAGCCGCCGTCTGCGCAACACCGGTCGCGCGCCCGGTATCGTGTTCGGTGGTGAAACGCCGGCCGCAACGATCGAACTCGATCACAACGCCCTGTGGCACGCCCTGAAGAAGGAAGCGTTCCACTCGTCCATCCTTGACATGGAACTCGCCGGCAAAGTGCAAAAAGTGCTGCTGCGCGATGTGCAATACCACCCGTACAAGCCGCAAGTGCTGCACGTGGACTTCCAGCGCGTGGACGACAAGACGCGTCTGCGCAAGAAGGTGCCGCTGCACTTCGTGAACGCCGACAACTCGCCGGCCGTCAAGAACGACAAGTGCGTGATCAGCCACGTGATGAACGACATCGAAATCGAGTGCCTGGCCACCCAGCTGCCCGAGTTCATCGAAGTCGACCTGGGTGAAGTCGTCAAGGGCGCCACCGTGCACACCGGCGACATCAAGCTGCCCAAGGCCATCAAGCTCGTGATGCACGGTCGCAAGAACCTGACCATCGCAACCGTGGTGGAGCCTGTTGAAGAAGTGGTCGCCGCTCCGGTGGTCGCTGCCGCCGACGACAAGAAGGCCGCCAAGGGCAAGGGCAAGAAGTAAGCCGTCCCCGGACGCCTTACCGCCTGAAACGGCCCGCCTCGGCGGGCCGTTTTGTTTGGGGCACGCCTGACCTGTCGATAATCCCGTTCATGATCAAACTCATTGCCGGCCTGGGCAACCCAGGACCGGAATACGAACACACGCGCCACAACGCCGGCTTCTGGTGGGTGGACGAGGCAGCGCGCCTGCTCAAGGTATCCCTGCAGATGGAACGCGGGCATTTCGGCCTGGTGGCGCGGGCCAACGTGGCCGGCCAGAGCGTCTGGCTGGTGGAGCCTCAGACCTTCATGAATCTTTCGGGCAAGTCGGTGGCCTCGGTGGCACGCTTCTTCAAGATCGCGCCCGAAGAGGTGCTGGTGGTGCATGACGAGTTGGACCTGGCACCCGGCGAGGCCAAGCTCAAGAAGGGCGGCGGACACGCGGGCCACAACGGCCTGCGCGACATCCATGCGCAACTCGGCAGCCCCGACTATTGGCGCCTGCGCATGGGTATTGGCCACCCGGGCAACAAGAACGAGGTAGCGAACTGGGTATTGAAGAAACCTTCGCCTGATGATCGCATTGCAATCGCGCAGGCGCTGGATCGCTCGCTCAAGGCCTTGCCGCAGTTGATCGCGGGCGAAATGGACAAGGCCACCGCCTTGATCCACACCAGCAAGCCACCCCGGCCGAAACCACCCCGGCCGGCCGTGCCAGCGCCTCAGGACGAGGCTGGTGGCGGGGGAGCGGTGTCACCCGCTGCCGACAAAGGCTGACCCGCCTTCTGCAGGCGCTGGTACTTCTGCCAGAGTGTCTCGTTCGACTCGATGTGCTCCGGGTTGATCGGGATGCAGTTCACCGGGCAGACCTGCACGCACTGCGGCTCATCGAAATGCCCCACGCATTCGGTGCAGCGCGCCGGGTCGATTTCGTAGAAATCCTCGCCCATCGAGATGGCCTGGTTCGGGCACTCAGGCTCGCACACATCGCAGTTGATGCATTCGTCGGTGATCAGCAAGGCCATGGTGACTGCTCTTAAGCCTGCAGGGGCCTGGGCGCGAGCCGCGCGGCCACGGCCCCGCTCACCATTTGTGACACATCACCGCCCAGCTGAGAAATCTCACGCACCAGCGTGCTGGAAATGCATTGCAACTCGGCCTGCGGCAACAGGAACACCGTCTCCACCGCCTCATTGAGCTTGCGGTTCATCGCCGCCATTTGGGCCTCATAGTCAAAGTCGGTGAGATTGCGGATGCCACGCACGACAGCGGTCGCGCCGTGTTGCCGGCAGAAGTCCATGATCAGGCCTTCAAAGGGCAGTACCCGCACCCGCCCGGGCATGCGCGATGCAACTTCAGCGGCCATGTCCAGCCGCTCCTGCAACGTGAAGCGCGTTTTCTTGTGATGCGCGATGGCCACCGCGATGACCACCTCGTCGAACAGCAGCGCGGCGCGGCGCGCCACGTCTTCATGGCCCAGGGTGATGGGGTCGAAAGTACCGCTGTAGACCGCCACGCGGCCACCGCCACCGGTTGAAGTAAGGGCTGAACTCATGCCGAAGATTATGCGCGAGGGGCCCTGCGCCGCGCCTCATTGCGCCCGCAATGGCCGCAACAGGTGAAAGGCCACCGCCCCCGCCTTGCCCTCTCGGTATACCTGCAGACCGATCTGGGCGAGTTCATCTTCGCTCCACACCCGTGGTGCCTCCAGGTAGATCAGCCCGTCCTCGCGCACCGCCTGGCGCGCTGCGGCCAGCGCGGCGGTGTACAGGGCCTCGTTCTGGCCATCCGCAAAGGGCGGATCGAGAAACACCGCATCCATCTCCTGCCCGGCCCGCTGACGCAGCGCAGCCACACCATCGCCCCGCTCCACGCGCACACCCGTGGCCTTGAGCTGGGTGGTGATGCGACTCAGGTTGGCGAGCAAAGCGCCGTCCTGCTCCACCAACACAACCTCCACCGCACCGCGAGAGGCGGCTTCAAGTCCCAGCGCGCCGGTACCTGCAAAGGCATCGATGCAGCGCCAGCCGCTCAGGTCTTGCCCAAGCCAGTTGAACAGGGTTTCGCGCACACGCGAGGGCGTGGGCCGCAAGCCCGGGCGATCGGCCACGGGCAGCTTGGTGCGTTTCCACTGGCCACCGATGATGCGCACCTCGTGAGGGGCGGTTGCGGCGGCGCGCGCGGCGTTGGATGCGGGCTTTTTCATGGCAGCGAGCTTAAGCGACCTCAGGGTCGCGCGCCCACCACCACCGTGACCATTCGATCCGGCTGCAGCACACGAGCGAAAGCACGGTGGATGTCGGCCACGCTCAAGCGCTCGATTTCCTTCGTCCAGGTCTCCAGGTAGTCCAGCGGCAGATCGTTCCAGGCGATGTTGGCCACGTTGTCCAGCAGCTTGCGGTTGCTGTCGAGCCGCAAGGCCTCGCCGTTCACAAGGTAGTCCTTGGCAGCTTGCAATTCGGCTTCCGTCGGACCTTTGGCGACGAACTCGCGCACCACGTCACGCACCACGTCCACCGCCTGCGCTGCCTGGTCGGGCCGCGTGGTCAAGGCGATCTGAAAAGCCCCGGCCTGGCGCGCCGTCAAAAAGTAGCTGGACACGCCGTAGGTCAGCCCGCGCTTCTCGCGCACCTCGGTCATCAGCCGCGAAACGAAGCCGCCACCGCCCAGCACGTAGTTGCCCACATAGAGCGCGAAGAAGTCGGGGTCGGCGCGGGCCACACCGGGCTGGCCGATGATCACCTGCGCCTGCGCGGCGGCGAAGGGCAGGCGTTCGTCCACCGCCTTCGCAAGCGGCTGCACGGGTGGCAACTCGGGCAGCGCGCTGCAGCCATTCGGCTGCACGGCCGCCATCAGCCGATCCACGATGCGATCTGCGGTGGCGCGGTCGACCGCGCCCACCATCGACACCTGCGCGCGACAGCTGACCACATGACGGCGGTAGAACGCTCGCATGTCGGCCACCCGGATCGCGTTGAAGGTGTCGGCATCGGCACGGAAGCCATACGGGTGATCGCCATACACGGCGCGGCCGAAGGCGCGACTCGCCCGTGTACCGGGACGGTTCTCGGCCTCCTTGAGCGCCGCCAGAAGGCGCTCGCGGTCGCGCTCCCAAACGCGCTCGGGCCAGGCCGGAGCGGCCAATTGCCGCGCAGCCAGCGCCACGGCGCGCTCAAGCAGATCGGGTTCGGTCAGGGTGCGCAGCGAAACGCTGAAGCGGTCCAGGGTGATCTGGGCACCAAACTGGGCGCCAAGGTCGGCCCAGGCTTCACTGAGCTGGTTCTCGTCGAGCGCGGGCTGGCCGGATTGCGCGGCCACGCCGCCCGACAGCAGCCCGGCGGTCGCACTCGCCAGGCCAGCCTGTGGCGCGGGGTCGCGGCGCCGGCCGCCGTCGAAATCGATCTGCACATCGAGCATGGGGATCGAAGGACTGGCGATGAGGTGCACGCGCGCGCCACTGGCGTGCGACCACTGCTCGATGGGAATGGTGGCCTGGGCGGTGCCCAGGGTACTCAGCAGGGGCAATGCCAGCAGGGTGCAGCGAAACAGGGTGGACAAGCTCATGGTGTGTCGCGGGCTCGCTTCAGTGGCGCGTCAGCGCGGGGCGCGGACGGGGCGGAGTGGCGGGAGCCGCTTCGCGGCGCGAGGAATCGGGCACCAGCACCCCTGTGTTGAGCTGTTCGTCGGAGAAATACCGCTGCGCCACCGACTGCACCTGCGCCGCCGTCACCGCACGCAGACGGGTCATGAGGCGATCGCCAGCGTCCAGGGCCATGCCGTTGATCCAGTAGCCGCCGAGCTCGCGCGCCTGGTTGACCACGGAGTCGAGCTTGTAGATTTCGCCGGCGGTCCACTGTGTCTTCACGCGCTGCAGCTCTGCTTCCTGG
>Ga0247738_10000251_pt1 | contig 21906 bp, 23 predicted proteins | sample UWRJL013104B2_FD_180936 | JGI IMG/M metagenome (GOLD analysis project Ga0247738, IMG submission 180936) | Plant litter microbial communities from Arlington Agricultural Research Station in Wisconsin, United States - UWRJ-L013-104B-2 | ecosystem: Environmental > Terrestrial > Plant litter >...
GAAACCGGCAGCGATAATTAAATATCGTCTGCCGGGCTAAGCGGGTCACTTACAGACTCACCTCCACCAAATGCTCGAGCCCAGCCAGCATCAACTCATGCCGACGAATGCTGTCGAAACTGGCGGGTATTTCCGATACGTCCGGTACAGCATGCCAAACCACGAAATCCCTTTGTATATCGAGAAACAAGAAATACTCAGCGAACAGTTCGGCTTGGGCAAAGCGACGCTCTAGGGCATCGCGTAGTTGTTCTGGGCTTAGCGCGCGGCCTTCGATTTGCAGGGCTATTCCCCAGTCGCGATGCTCACGACGACTGACGAAGGCCACACCCGTCGCCACGGGCCAGATCGCTGGACGCTCTGCCGCAACGAGCGCGTAGAACGCTGATTTTTCCGTTACATGAATCATGCTTAATCCCTTAATGGTACAACAGTGAAGTCCTGTTCGTGATCGAGTTCATCAATACCTTGGCGCATGTCCGAAGGCCACCAGATCACTAACGTCTGGTCATTGGAGTCCGGGCGGTTGCACGCGTACCCGGAACAGCCCCGGTTTGCGCAACCGCCCAGTGTAGCGAACAACGTCAAGATTATTACGCAGCCTCGCATATTCATTGTGTTGCCCCCTTTAGCAACGAGGGTCGGTTTTGTTTGGCCGTGCTCGACACCCTGGGCTGGCGCAAAGCGATGTATATCTCGCTCTCTGCTCCGGGCTGCAACCAAGCATGAGGCCAGGCGCTGACGCCCATCACCCATCGCCCGCCGCAGCGGCTTTCATCGATGCGCAGCGGTTTAGATGTGTTGTTACGCGCCACCACCACCGCCACGCCCCAGTCTTTTTTCACGAACCACTGCGAGTGCTGCGGATCAAGCGTCAGGCCCTCGGCGATATCACAAAGACTGTCGGCTTCGAAGGGGAGTGTTTCGCCAGTACTGAAGCCGATGGGTGCCACACCATCGAGTAACTGGGTAAAAGTATCTTGAATGTCGGCTCTCGTCGGTTCCTCACCACCGTCGCGTCGTTGCCTGAGGAGTTTCATCTGGTCATCGACATCGTGTGGGTTGCCATTTTCGACATAACGCGCCGGGTTCACCTGATCGCCAATCAAACGCGGCGTCAGGATGAACAACCGCTCACGTCGATTCAACTCGCGACTGCGCGATTGGAACAACAGCTTGCCGATGACTGGAATGTCCCCCAGCAAAGGAATTTTATTGACCTTGTCGTTAGTTTCCAGACTGTGGAAACCGCCAATAACAAGGGAGCCATGCTCGGCGATTACGGCTTGGGTGCTGACGTTGCCTCTGCGCACTGCCGGTTGAGTATCGTCGATTGTTGAAGTGTCGATCTGACCGTCTTCTATATCGACAATCATCTGAACCTGGGTTTTACCGTCCTGATTCAACGAGCGTGGAATTACCTGCAAGCTGGTTCCCGCGGTAATCGGCTGAATATCGACCACCCGTTCTGCCGTGGCAGTCAGGTATTCGGTGCGACTAAAGTCGATTACGGCGGGTTGATTTTCGATGGTCAGAATCGAAGGGTTGCCAATCACCGACGCTGCACCATTACCTTCCAACGCCTGCAAATCGGCGGCGAACCGGCCGGCGTCCTGAATGAAAATAGTGGAACTGGCGCCCTGTTTAAGCAGATTGGCGCCACCGCTGACGCTGCCCGCATTAAACTTCCAGCGGCTGGACAGTTGCGCTAGTTCGTTGCGGTCGATGTCGAGTATGACTGCATCGATCTCGATCAGGTTGCGCGGTTTGTCGAGTTCTTTTACAAGCTTTTGGTACATCCCCTTACGCTTGGGCAAGTCATAAATAAGAACAGCATTGTTGCGCACGTCGGCACTGACACGGATTTTCGAGCGACCGGATGAGCTCTCACCTTGGCTGCGTTTACCGCTGCTGCCAAGCACCTGATCCAGCCCCATGGTTAGGGCGCCGGTGTCGATGCCGCTGTTGTCCAAACCGCCATAATTCAAACCCAACGCATTGCTGCCGGCACCAATGCCACTAGCGGTACCGCCCTGCCCTTGCAACAGACTGACACCATTGATCGACTCGCCACGAGAGCGATTCTCCAACAGCTCCTGGAGAATGCTCGCGACACCGGCCACGATCAGTTGCTGGTCACGGTAGCGAATGGTGCGGTCGGCGGCATTGGCGTACTTCAGTGGCAATACCACCACGTCCTGCTTTTCGGCCTTTTCAGGCGCATCGACTTTCTTGCTGTAGCTGCGCACGAACTCGACATATTTCGCAGGGCCACGAATAAGCACCACGCCTTCATCTGGCAACGCGCCCCAGCCAAAACGCTTGTCTAGCAGGCCGACATCGGTCAACGCCTGCTGCAGATCGTCTACCGCGTCTGGCGACACCTCGAGGCGCGCCGAGGCCTGTTCACTGGTAGGGCTGATATACAGGATTTCGTTGTAGACAAACCACTGGAAGTGATGCTCCTGCCCCAACCGATCAAGAAACGCCTGCGGATTGACTGCGCGGATATGCCCGTCGACGGTGCCTTGGATCGGCGCCATATCCAAGCCAATGCCGAACTCCCTAGCGAACGCAGCCAACGCCGTCGTTAGGTCGGTCTGCTGGGCATCGTAAGCGTACACGGTTTGTTTCCACGTTTCGGGCACCACCGCCAGCGTCGGCGCTGACACTCCGATCATCAGCAAAGGCAACCGCATTAAGGCCTTGCGCATTTCACACTCCTGGTTGCCTGGTGTTTAGGGTTGCGCGGGGCGACGTTGCTGACGCCAAATTGCGCATGGAAATTTGCATCAGACTGAGCATTGCTGAGCGTTGGTTGGCCAAGCTTTCAAGACGACGGACCACTACGGCCGGGCTGCATGAGCCGTCCAGCCATGCGAGTAAAACTACGCACTGTGACTCCGGGTCGATGGCCAGGGCACCTTCGCAGTCACAGGCGACACTCGCACCACCGTGGCTGAGCAATGCAGCCATCCGTTGCGGGTCGTTGCTGTCATAGGGGTCGAGCACATCGAGGCTAAGACGCACTCCGTCGCCGACGATTGCTAGTCGTGCATTAGCATCGTCGATCCAGCAGTCCAGTGGCGTGAGCGGCCGCAACTCGCACCACTGGGCGAGAATCGCCGAGAAGTCATTGAATCCCATCGATTATTGCTTTGGTGATGCCGTGTTTGGCGCGCAACCCCTCATTCATCATCATGCTGGAGACGAGAGATTGCTGCTGCGCTTCGTTGAACGCTCTCATGTCTTCGGCGCTACCGCTGTCGGATGCATCCATCGCTGCGTCATCCAAGTTCGTCTTTGCGCGGGAAAAGGAATGGTCGAGATGGTTTTGCAGAGATTTGAAACTGATCATACCGAGGTACTCCTTCAGAGGATTTCGATCCTGAGTGGAATCAACCCTCGGTTAGGTTCCATCGACTGTCGCAACCGTCCCGCTGAATGCTCAGTTAAACCCGTCTGTGCTGAGCAATCCTCTTCGCAGCGCAGGCCAATCAATATCGAACGCACCGTTGGCATCGCTTAGACGCAGTGTGTCGGGGCCCAGCGTCGTGTCACTTTTGAGTTGCCAGTTTTCGGCAAATCGGCTTTTACCAAGCCATTCACTGAGCGGCTCAAGCTGATCGGGGTGAGCGCTGAGGGTAGCGACTACCACATGAGGCTGACTCTGGGCAAGGTTTCTCACCAGTGCTCTGGCGCGTTCGGCCAAGCTGGCTTCATCTAGTAACTGTGCCAACGCCGTATAGAGCAACTCTTCTACCGCCTGCATAGACTGTTGCTGCAACGCTTGGTGCTGCTGTGCCAGTGATTGCAGAAAATCATTGGCAGACTCCCAGAACCCAGCGACTGCTTGTTCGTGTTCCCGACGCGCATGCTCCTCGAACAGCGTCCGCCACTGTTCAGCCTCGTCCCTTGCACGCTCCAGTACCTGGCTGGCCAATAAGGTGTCGGCCAGATCTTCGTGACGCAGGATGGTTTCCGCTAGCACTGCAGTCGAGGAGAGAACAATGCGGCGTTTGACAAACATTGGTAATTTCCTGGAAAGAACGGAGTCAGGGTGTTGTGACGCGCCAGAACACGGCAACCCAGAGTGTCTGAAGCTTGTGGCTGCAGATCGTCGCGAGGGTCTCGGGCAACTCACAGGGTGGCCAGCACAAACGCAGTCGGGACCAGCAGGCAGCGTCGGTCCAGGCGCCCAACAATTGGCGCGCATCGCTTATTTTCGGTTCAACCCACTGACCCGGCCGCAGCGCTTTGGCCAGCCTCCGGCACCAGGCCTCGTGGACATCACCGTCCATATCCGGATTTTTCGTGGAACCGGCAAGATCTCCCCCGAAGCAAATTCTCCCGGCCAGATCCAATGCCCGATTCTGCTGTTCAGCGCTCAGCATCAACCACTGCATGAGCTTGGGGTCAGGCTCCGGAGGTTGCGACGGGTTAATGCCTGCGCTGAGTAAAAACTCAGCGCAATGGCCACGCATAAGCTGTGCGCATCCCTCGGCCGGTAACCCACAGAGGGAGGCAAATTGATCGTGCCAGATATGATGCGCCCACGACCACGGCGTACACCACCACCGAATCCAAAACTCGCGAAGCGCGTAGTCTTCGGCACTAATCGGTTGCAGGTCCATCGTCAGACCCGCGCCGGCAGTGTGGATCGTTTTCCACGCAGTGTGCCAATACGCTGGAGTACCGCATCACGCCAATCGCGTCGCAGACCAAGCGCCCCTAGCACAATCACTAGTAGCCCAACAATCGGCGCGACCCATAGCATGGCGCTCCAGAACCCCAACTGTTGGCTGTCCACGAGAAAAGGCCCATAGCTCACCAGATGTTGGGGATCCTTAAATTCCGCCGCTGGGACAAACACGATGGCGAATTTTTTCGAATCCACCGACTCACCTGACATGCCCGGAATGCTACTAAAGACCATTTGTTGGATGCGCCCGCGCACGCTATCCGGGTCCAGTGCCACCGTATATTTGATGAAGACTGCCGCCGCTGCTGGCTGTATCGGTTCGCCCGGCGCAATGCGCTCCGGTAGGACTACATGTACCCGCGCAACGACCACGCCGTCGATCTGCGACAGCGTCGACTCCAGTTCCTGAGATAACGCATAGATGTATCGCGCGCGCTCCTCCAGCGGGGTCGAAATCACCCCTTCTTTCTTGAAAATTTCGCCCAAGCTAGTGCGTGATTTTCGGGGCAAGCCTGCAGCATCCAACACGCGCACCGCACGATTGATGTCACTGCTCGCCACGATTACCACAACGCCGGTTTTCTCCGCTCGCTTGCGTGCAACAATGTGTTGGTCGGCAAGGCTGGCAATTACATCGTTGGAATCCTGTTCAGACAGCGCGCTGAACAGATCAGTTTCGTCACTGCAGCCACTGAGCAACAGAATCAGACATATTAAGCCCGCAGGCAAAAATTTCACGGCGGACCTCTATTGCAGGTTAGTAAGCTTGTCGAACGCCTGAGCGCTCTTGTTTACGACCTTGGTCGTCAACGCCATTTGTAGAGAGTATTGCGACAACGAACGGCTCATTTGTGCAATGTCCATAGGATTGTCCGACGACGTCGCGCTTTTCATTTTGCGCGCAGCTTGCTGCGACAGTTTATCAAGGGAACCAATGCGCTCGAACATCGCGCTGGCGACCTGTTCGGCAAGATGGCTCTGCAATTGCGCTGCATCTGGACGCATCGCAGTGTTGAAAAGGTCGATATCCGCCTGCGCGGGCCCCTTAACCAGCCCCTGATCTATCGGCTGCTCAAGGTCGAGGGGTAAGGATTTGAATTGGTTTAGATGGGAAATGGTCAAGGGGCCTCTCCGTCAGGTGAAGTCGATACAAAGGGAAATTCAGGAAAGGCCGTTGCTACCGACACCCAGCAACGCCGCGACTATCGAGCTTGCAGCTTGTGCCGCGCTACACTGAAGATCCTGCAAGGCGAAGTGCGAGTGTGGATGCATGCCCGCCCCACTGCCGCCAGAGCCGTCGACCAGGCTGGCTTCAAGGCCTTTTTCAATCAACCCGCCAAGCAGCGCACCCAGGTTCTGATTGTTATTATTGCCGTAGCCATTTGCTGGTTGCATGGCTTCGTTAATCGGCGTTCCTAGCCCGCCACCCAGACTTGCATTGAGCCCCCGTTGCAGTAAATTACCTACTAGTTGACCAAGGTCTTGAGTGACATTGCCGAAAGAAGGGCCTCCTTGCCCATCTTCGGGGTTGGCCACCAGACTACTGCTGCCGGGCGGCACGCCCAATCCCCAGTCACCGCTGCCGAGGGCATGCTGCTGCTGACCCATCTGCGAACCAAGGACGTCGAGCGCAGCGCGAAACGCCCCGGTCTCTTTGCCGTCGAGGTAATTATCTTCCTTAAGTTCGTTATTCCATGAGCCGGAATCCGGAACCGGAAACTTGCTTGGGTTGTGGTCCATGAACTGTGCGATCTTTTCAAGCAGCGGCATGTCACCGGAAGAAAATTTCGCGCCCTCACCCTGCTTGCCAAGAAGGTCATCCAGCAACGATTTACCCAGACCATTGAGCACTTGAGACATCAGGTCCCGCTGACCGAAACCGGCGCCCAACCCCTGATCTGCCGCAGCGCCAAAGTTATCGCCGAGCTTCTCTTTGATTACCTCTCCCAGCGCCGCTTTTACCATGTCCTGGCTGCCGCCACCAAGAATAGCGATGGGAAACATCTTTTCCATTTGCTTGCCGACAATATTTCCCAGCGGGGAGCTCCTATCCAGGTGGCCGCCGCTCGGCATCAGCGTCTGAGCAAGTTTTTCAATCACGTCCTTGAGCGACTGCGGGCCTTGAGTATTGCCCATCGCGCCAGTGGGAATGACTGCTCCAATTCTGGCACCGAGCAATGAGTTAGTTGTATTGAGAATGAGCATGCGACCTCCGTCATGAAGTGACAGCCCCCTGCTGCGAGGGGGCCATCATGCAGTATCAGAATTGGATTCCCTTGGCGGCGCTGGCAATCGCGCTAATCTCTTTGTTAGCAGAGTCAGCCCTGCCCGACGCGATGGCAGCTAAAACGTCCGTGGTTTGTTTACGCATGGTCTCTTCTGACTGCATTGCGATCAGTTGGGCCTGATTGGCGTCAGCCTTTTTTGTGGCCTCCTGCTGTGCATTCACGGCCTGGCTGTTGCCAGTACCCGAGTGGATGGCCTGTTGCATATTGACATTAGCCGCGACGCTATTGGCGCTTTGAGCAACGCCGCCGACGGCGCTAACACCGGAATTGAGAACATTCGTCAAGTTGTTAAATGGATTCATATTAACTGCCATTTGTATTTCCTCGTGATCGGCACCAGCGTTATCGCATGGCTTTGATTGGTGGCTGCGAGTGGTGAACTGGTTCCAGATATTCGGAAAAAAACGTACGCGTCAGCCTGCGCCGCTTAGATCTCTAACTCTTTCATGCGCTTATACAGCGTACAGCGCGGCATATTCAGCTGGGATCAAGTGTTCAATACCGATGGCTATGACTGCTATCAAAACGCTATGGCCGAGCGGATAAACGGGATTTTGAAGACTGAGTTCTTGCTGAGTCGCCCTAGAGATCTGGCAGACGCAGTAAAGACGGTCGACGAATCGGTGCTGATCTATAACGAAGAGTGGCCGCATCTGGCCTTGAAATACAATACGCCAGATTCGGTGCGTCGGACGTTTTGAGACTGAAAAAGGTGTAAACCTATTTTAGGACTAGACACCCCACAAACTATTTGCAACAGCACCCCCATTTGTCGCACATTCACGCGCGCTTCTTTTAAGGGCTTACTAACATAAATTTTTTCGGGAAATTATCATGCGAAGCTCCTTCGGTGTTAACGCAGCGCCTGCTACGGCAACTTATGAAAGTTATCAAATGGAGCCTCCTCTGAACGAACAGCAACAAGCGCAGGCGGCTACCAACCTATCAACAACTTCAAATCCCAACGCGGCCGGCGAAATGCCCTTGCACTTTCCACGCCCTCGCGCTATCAGCATCGTCGAAGCAAAGTTAATGGCTCCCTATCGAGCAACCCTCCCGCACCTGCAGATTCCCGGGGGCGCAGATACGGCTTATGATAGGTTTGAACGGAAATACCAGCGGCTTTATCGCGACCCCAGTGGAGTGCTTGCTTGCGTGGATAAAAAACAAAATCTTGATTTCTCGAACGTTGTTGATGTAGGTATGGGCGAGCTTCGTGTCATTGAAGGAAAAGGGGCGATTATCGGAACGAAAGGACTGGCGCCATGTGTTGCGATATGTGCCCGCGGTAAAAATAATAATGGCGAACCGGTACTCGGAATTTATCACTACTCCGGATCTAGCAATTCTGGAGAGGTAGAAACGCCACGATTGGCGCTAGACAGAGTGATCTCTGAAGTCCGCAAAAAAAGCGTAACAGTACCGGAAATATGGCTAGTTGGCGGCACCAAAACAGCGGCGCCGGTCGATGGGGACGACGACTTTACGGCTCTGGGCGGCACGCTCAAACGATCAGAAGATTTTGTTGAAACACATAAACAAGACAACATCAAAGGCATACGACTAAATATTTCCGAGTATTACGAGGTAACTACCCAAACCGTAACCGACACGTGGGTTTCTGAATCTAAACAGAATGGCGTTGATGTGGTCATGACGCCGGAGCGTGTGTTCTATAGTAGAGAAACGATGTATTAGTACATATATCAGTGGAACGCGGTCTACCTAGTGGAGGTCTGAAATAACTGCTGATTTTTGATACCCTCACTACTTTAGGTTCAAAAATTCAAGCATGTCGAAAAATCAGACCTTTTTTGCTATTAGATCATGATTATTCCTAATAATCGTGCTTTCCAGGGCCATTGACCCGCATTACGGGCGCATTGCGCCCGTACCCATTAACCCTTTTCGAACATCCACAGGTTCGACAGAGCAAACAGGTTGCCTATTGGAGCGATCTTTTCGCCAAACCAAGGAATCGCACTTTTGTATAGCCAAAATGGCGCTTGATTACCCGATACGGATGTGTTGCGAGAGAAATAATGTATGTGTTCTTTGGAGATTTCGGACGTCGTTTATCTCGTAAGGCTGCCTGGAGAATAGGTTAACTGCGATCGTGGCTTGCTCCATGTCATGGCCTTGGAGAAGTCAAGATCTGGCAATACTTTCTCAGATAGGTGATGGGGGGCACATGAAGGTTCCTGCAATCCCCGAGCTGAAAGGGCTGGGTGGTCTGCCAAGTTGTTGTGGATCCAAGGGCAGAGGTCTGATGGTTAACGACAAGGCCGACTGCAGCTCGCTGCTGGAGCTTTAACCTAATGCACGTCATGCCTTACTTATGCACGTCTAAGGTGGCGTAGACACACGTTATTCTACTCATCTATGGTTGCGTCCTTATCCTTATCCTTATCCAGAGCATCATTTATAAATCTGTAATACGTTCGTTAGCTGCGCCCAGACCAACCTCATGCAGGGCGGCGGCGACTTGCCTCTGAGTTCTCAGTGAACCGTTTATGTTGCTTTGATGGGGGAGAATTTGATGGTCTTCGGCACTTGGTCGCTTTATTATCTCACGGACAGTCACTAGCTCCTTTGCGATGCGCTCGTCTCAAAGCAGCGCGAAAGTAAAAGGGAAAGGACCGATGAACAACGCCCGCCGCAAGGAACTGGCTGAAATCACAACGCTGTTGCAGGATCTGCGCGAGCGCATCGAGCAGCATCAGGAACAAGGAGCAGGAAGGCTCCGACAATCTCAGTGAAGGGCTGCAGCAAACTGAGCGAGGCCAAGCGATGAGCTGGGCAAATGAGCACGGCTAAGTGGTGATAGTGCAACCACCGGCATCTGAACTCTTTTGCCAGAGCCTTCAGGGATCGTGAGATTTCGGAAATTTCGTTGGTCCGGTTTTTTCCACTTGAACCAGGACCCCTCATGAGCTGCAGGTAGTCGACCATGATCAGGCCGATCTCGCCATGCGCTCTGAAAATTCGCCGTGTCTCGGCCTTCATCTCAGACGGGGTTACTCCGGATGAGTCGTCGATGAAGAAGCGGGTCGGCTGGTTGAGCAGGTCGGCCGCCTTAACAAGCTTCGGCCAATCCGTATCCTGCAGTTGGCTGTTGTTAACCTTGGTCAGGTCTATTCCGCCAACCGAAGCAATCATCCGGTTGATCAAGGAGATACCGGGCATCTCTAAGGAGTAGACAATCACCACCTTGTCGGTCTTGAGCACTGCATTCTCAACGACGTTCATCGCGAAAGTGGTTTTACCCATCGAGGGGCGGCGCGCCACAGTGACCAGGTCAGCGGGTTGCAGAGAATCGACAATTTTGTCCAGGTCATCGAACCCAGTGCGCAACCCAGCTACTTGGCCTTTTGAGCGTGATTCAATCTTTTTCCGACTTTTGACCAGGAGCTCGTTTACCCCAACGGGGCCACCCTCTTTGGGCTGCTTCCCGGCGACCAGAAGAATCTTCCGCTCGGCCTCTTCAATGAGGTCTGACGCCGACCTCCCTTCCGGATGTAGAGCGTGAGCTTGAATGTCATCGCATGTGGCGATTATTTCTCGCAGCTTTGCTCGCTCCCTAATGACTCTCGCATAGGTTTTTGCATTCGCGTTGGACCACGTGCTCATAGCCAGCGCATTGACGTAGTCGAGATCAGGTGAGCTTGTTGGCGCTGGTGCGACTTTGACCCAGACTGCCGGAATTCATTGACCCACCCGAATACTCAGTAAACGATGGCCTTGCGCGGGATTTCAGCTGCTGAATATGGGTCAGTCAAAATCAGCAGCTTGGGTCAAAGTCGCACCAGCGCCAACACAGCAGGCCTATATTACGGCGCGAATACTAGGATAAATGCTGGAGGTTTACCCTGGGAGCGAGCAAATTTCCCTCAGACTGTTTTGCAGCTCTGCCTGGGTCTGGGCGGAGCTGAGTCCAAGATCGGGTTCACAAGCAATTAGGTGTTGCGCTACTCCCTCTGCCCATCCTTGCACATCGTCATCAAGGGCGACCCAATGCCGAAGCTGTGAGCGGGCAGCGTAGCGGCAAATCTGGTCGTATCTTGTCCTCCCGTCCCATTGGTTTTCATCCGCCCAGCCTTTGGCCATCGAGCTGTGCCACGTGGCACCGATAACTCGCTCTCGCAGCTCGAGAGGTAGATAGCCAAGTGCTCGCTTATAGCCAAGATGTCGAACCCAACTGGTGCTCAATACCAACGAGATCATTGGAAAATCCTCGAGTAGATTGGCAAGAATCGGCGCCCACATAAAAAGCGTACCTTCGGCCTTCAGTGTGGGCCCTTGGCGAGTCAAGTAGACGGCGTCGGGGTGTAAGACACCATCAAAATCAAGGAAAAGGATGTGCGCATTCCTCTGCACCGAGGTTTCTCCCGTAAATGACCCTCACCAAATCGCTTGGGCCCAATGAGTCATGGCGAGTTCTACAACAACTCTGCCTTCTCCGGCCTTCTCTGCGGGAGTGGAGCTATTGCCCTAAACGCATGAGATAGGGTATCAAAGAGAAGCTTAGGCGCCCTTACGCTCAATGATGCGAAGCGACAGCTCGTTAAAACGCAAAGCGGGAAGGTAGGAGAAGATTGGGACCATGTCTGTCATAGAGCAAGCTGTAGACGCACTACAGAAGGCCAAGAAGGTGGTCTTTTTCACTGGCGCTGGAATCTCCGCCGATAGCGGTATCCCTACGTACCGCGAAAAACTTTCCGGATTATGGTCAGGTTATGATCCGAGGGACTTAGAGACGGCTAAAGCCTTCAGGGAGAATCCATCGTTAGTCTGGGGTTGGTACCTATGGCGGCGGCAACGAGTAGCTCAGGCAGAGCCAAATGCAGGGCATCTTGCGGTATCCCGTATGGCTAGCTCACAGCGTCAGGTTTCGGTTATTACCCAGAACGTTGACGACCTTCATGAGCGCGCAGGCTCATTAAATGTAGTGCATTTGCACGGCAGTCTGGCAATGCCCGAGTGCTTTGCCTGCCATCGACTCGCCCCCAGTGCCACCAGATCAAAAAGTAGTGCCAGATGCGGGCGCACTTATCGAGCCTCCTCGGTGTCAGCGTTGCAACGGCAGAATGCGTCCTGGGGTGGTCTGGTATGGCGAGGATTTACCGCCCAAGACTTGGAAGACAGCCGTTAACTTGGTGAAGGGTTGCGATCTTCTGATTTCAGTAGGCACATCTGGGATCGTCATGCCCGCTGCCAACATTCCGGACCTTGCGTTAGCGTCCGGAGCATCGGTCATTCATGTGAATAAGACGGACGTTTCAATGGATGAGCAAAATGAATACATGCTTGTGGGACCCGCAGCGGAAATTCTACCAATGCTTCTCGACAGGATAGAAACGGGCACGCCGAGGGGATTCGGGCATTGAAGTAGTGCATAAGACAAACGTCGCTATATGCGGACGTCATCGACACTGAGCTTCAGACTTCAATTTCCGTCAGCCCTGCTTCCAAGAATGGCGCCTCAAAATTGAGGACCTGAGGTTCAATTCTCCGCAGGACGACTTCAGAAAGAGGTATCGAGTTGGCTTGCACCTCTGCCGTTGGCCAGTGGAAAGGCTGGCCAGGCAAGCTTTCAGGTCTTGGCAGTTGACCCCAGTTGTGCGAGTCCGGAGTTTCAAAACCGGCATTCTGCGCACGTTGGAGCCAGTAGCCTTCGAAGTAAGTCGCATTACTAAGCGTTCCTGCTGCCCAGGTAAGCACAACGGCATGAACATCGACTTGCTCAAGCGCCGCCCACTGGAATAGAGCGTAGGAGCCGCGACCTTCTCTTTGACTTCGAAAATGTTCTCGAAAGCGTTTGGCTGGATTGGCAGCTTGTCCCACGTAACAGGCTTTTCGTTTGCAGTCCTTGCTATGAGCTGTGAGCGCGTAGATCCAAAACCCGCTTTTAGTCTTGGGAGATTTTGGTCCTATCGCCTTGGGTACTTTTGGTGGGCTGTCGTTGAATTGGAAGCGAACTCGCAGCCGCTTTCCACTCTCGCACTGAAAGCCAGCGTAATCGCTACCATTTCTAGTGACGGTCAAACCGTGGCTGGCTGCTACCTCCATCAGGTGCTCACGATTTTTGATCTCCCCCGAGTCTATCGCCGCTTGCATTGAGCTCTTCAATGCCAGTACCTGTTCGATTGCTTCTCGATTCATGTCTGCTCCCTGACTGTCTCGATGACCTTACGACGGGAGCCTAAGGCGAGTCACCAATCGAGGCAATGCGTGAATGAGGCCGCTGGCGGTGAAAGAGGAGTCCGATGAACATTACACGTTTACGGTGGCTTCAATCGCGTCGTGAAACGAGGAACGCACCCTGCACGGACCTAAATATCTAGGACCAGATGGCCTGCGTTCGCGCGTGATAAACGGAGCAGACCTGTTCGTTAGCTACCTTGTCCTTAGCGGAGAAGAATGAATTTTGATGACCCGGTTTAGGACTTCTCTATAGTCGCTCTATAGTCGCTCTATAATTCCCTATAAATCCTGCTCGTAACCGTTCGGCATCACGCACACTGTCGTTCCGACCAAACCCAAGCGAACCTCTATCGCGTGCTATGGGGCGGGAGTGTTGTCGCCAGCGCAGGATTGACCCAGTTACAAAAACTTCACTGTCCCAAGCTCCTGCCTTGTGAACCATTACCAGTGCGTGATTTTTGCCATTGGTATAGGCTCAGCGTTTTGTCGGCAACTGGGTCAAAATCGCATCAATGCCAACAGTGTAAGTTCTCCGGTGGTAGCCATGCCTGAGTTCAGGTGAGCTGAAAATCCGACCTTTTCAACAGAATCGACCCTTATCTGCCCATCGTTTACTACCTGCTACGACGGGGGGCTACCAGTCCTCAGTTGAGGAGCTGAACACCGTACTAAATGCGCCTAAGCCTAGTTTTCTTGCTTCCTCTTCAATTCGGCCAGCCAGCAAAACTTGGTTCCTAGTGGGAAAGTGACGCAAAAGGAATCGAGCATTTTGTCTAATGCGTTCTGGCACTTCCGCGTCGCACGCAAGCTCCGTCAGGAAAGTGTGAGTTTGCGCGACCGATCTGGTCCGTTCAAATGGCATCGTCATTTAATCCTCCATCCGTTGTGATAATCAGTCCAATAAAAGGAAATTTAGTTCGGTCAAATACATTGGCTGTGCAGCCAAACATACGACCACAGTCATTTTGGGAGGGAAACTCCGCCTTTATGACATTGGCGTACTTCGGCGCATCAGCTGCAATTGACGCGTTCCATACCACACAAAGAACCCGGTTGTGCTGAGGACGTTGTTGCCTTCACTGGTGTATTCGCCACTGAGCTTGCAGCACTCATTTGGAGCGTCCGTAAAGTAGGCAATAGCGGTCCGCTCACCCACCGCAGTTTGAAACGACTTCTTGGCCACTGCAGAGGTGTGATTCATGCTGATCTCATCCACGGCCATCCAGCCGGAATGCACCAGGCCCCGCAGGATCGCCTGTTTCATCTCGTGGTAGTTCATATTGGAATTTGACATGTCGAAGCTCCATTTGGACGGAGCTTGCCCCGGCAGGGACAAAGCCCCGCGAGGGTTGGTGTGAGCAGATTCGCGCGTTGAGTGCTGGTGGCCAGCTCACTACGGACCCAGACAATATAGGTTCGTGAGAGGCTCAAATGTTGCCTTAACCATCCAACCGCGGCAAGAGCCGCAATCAGACGTAAGTACCAGGTGCTGCCCCTAACAAATGACTGCACCTGTGGCCGCCGGCGAGCAGTAGCCTGTCAATTACTGTCCAGGCCGACTTGAGGTTCAATGTCCACGAAATTCCGGCGCAAGTAACCCTCAACCGCGATGTCCTCAATTGCCCATTCACCGTGACCGATGTTCCCAATCAGGTCGCGGCGTTGCAGGCGCTTCAATGCAGTCTGCACAGTCGCGGCGCTGGGTACGTGGCCACCGGGCATCTCGCTGCCAATCCACTCGCGTCCTTCGGTAGAGAAAACCGAGATGCCCCTCACCAGTCCGATAAGTACGGAGAAATCCAGAGGAGCCATCTCCAGAATCAGGTTCTCGAAGTTGCCTTCGTCCGTCATGGTGCCCCAGGCTCGATGGTCCGCATCTCGCACGCTGAGCCCCTCAGTGAGGCACAGCATGAACACGTCGCGAATGTACTTGGGCATGTATCCCCGGGCAGCAAAACGCTCGAAAGCGGCATTTACGTCCCACTGCCGTCCGGTGATCTCCTCGAATCGCTGGCCCAGATGCTGCACGAATTCCAAACCAAGATTAGGAAATTGGATCTCGTGGCTGAACTGGTAGAAAGGTGCTTTGGTGCGACGAAACATGCGATGTAGCCCGTCCTGTGAGGACCCGGTGAACACTGCAAAAACTTCGCCGTGCGCCTGCTGTAGCATTGAGCGGAGCGTAGCGGTCAGATCCTCGAAATCCTTTTTGCTCGCCAGGTGCTGCACTTCGTCGATGATCAATAGTGCCTTGCCGTTTCCGAGTCTGCGGAAGCGCTCGAAAAGCTCGATCAGGTTCAGACCACCCTCCTTCGCCAGCTCGGCCTTCATCGTCACGCCGTCGGTACCGGCGCCGGCCTCTACCGACTGCACGAGAGACCCAGGTCGCATGAGCTTCAGCCAGTTGCGTCGCAAGAAGCCGGCACCGTGGATGGCCTCATACAACGCGCCTGCAATCACCCGCTCTGGGTGCGCCTTGTCAAACCACAGGTCAGCTGTGGCAACGATGAAACCGTGTGCCTTGGCAATCGGTATTAGGTCGTTGATGAGAAAGGTGGTTTTACCCTTGCGTCGAGGCGCGAAGATCGTCGCTGCATTTTGCAGACGAGACTCGAACGTGGCGAGGATGCCTTCAGCCAGGTGAGTACGAGGAAAGAGAAGCGTGTCCTTGGTATCTGGGGTCATTATGGATCTTTAGGTCGAAATTCATAAATTAGGAATTTACTCATAATTGCCCATAATTGCTCAAATTGGAAGCGAAGATCGCCAAGGCTATTGACCATAATCCCGTGCCGATCAGTTTTACGGCTATATTCATTGTCTCGCGTCCATTCCCAGGCCCGCCAAGATCAACGACTAAACAGCGCGCACAACAAGATAGTTTCCCGGCGGGTTTTCGTTTTCCAGCATTCCCAATTTCTTTTCGCTGTGCGCAACCAAAATAGGGGCGGGAAACCCTAAAAGCTCCCTGCCACCCGACGAAGCTTGGCTTCGGCGCGACTGAAGACTATCGCTAGTTGTAACGGCTCGATAACATCGGTCGCCTGACCTGATTACATCGCTCGTTTCGGGACCACATTAGCTGAGAATATCGGGCCGCTGCGACCCACAATAAGTGAGAATGAGACCACTTTGCCTGAGAACAGCCAGATAACATCCGCTTCGGCCCACATTAGTTAAGAATGACGTCGCATCATATCGGCACACCCGCAGCCAACAGCCGATGCAGTTCCTGCGTGCGTTCTGCCGCGAGCTGGCCGGCGAGGAAGGAGCGCACCTCGCGCAGCTTGACGCCCAAGGCGTCAGTCAGTTGCTTGACGTTGTATCCGTTGCGCATCAGGCGTACGCCCATGGCATCCAAATCTGGCGACAGAACCGCTTCAATGGCGTCCAGGGGTCGCCTCAGAAAAGGCAATTTAAAATAGCTAACGCCTTAGCAGGCACGGGGCTGATCAATAAGCCAGCGGCAGGGCTACCACCCAATCACGCTCGATGGGCGATGCAGCACCAAGGAACTGTGAATATTCCTCATGCGCTGATAGGCGGGGGATAGAGAATGCGAATGGCGTTGGTCGCTTATTGAAAGAAGGGTCCACTGATGAGGTGGTCGTCTGCGCAGTCATGCTGCTGATTAACTGTTACGCAGTGCACGATCTAGAAATATTCGGCGGAGTTGACTACGATTTTTTCCGAATTCTGTAGGCACGCCCTTGAGGGCGTCGTCGGACAGGCGCGTGGAACCGATTATCACGATGGGCCACTCAGCAGGACGGCCCGTAGATAACCGGAGGATACAATCATGCAGGTTTCAAACTATAACCGTGCGACCCCGATGCCTCTTGGTGGGGACGCACCGCCTGGGGAAGGGTTGAAGCAGCCCTTGCCAACCACTCAACAGATCGTCGTTCACAATGGCGGGGTTTCATGGGGCGCGGCCGATCCCGGATCGAAGAACCCGCCTTCCGACCTGAAGCAGAACGCTGGCGAGCCCTCGCAGACGTTGCAGTCCCTGCTGGGGGCCATCAAGTCGTTGCTGGGCCGCCTCGAAGGTCAGCCGGGAGACGGGGCCAAGCCAACGTCCTCCACCCTGCTGTTGACCTCCAACATGATGGGTGCCAAGCAACCGCAAGCGTTCGACAACGCTTCTCTGCTGCCATCGAACATCAAGACCTACACAGGTAAAGCCGAGGGCAATACCCCGCCCCCTGCGTATGATAAGGCATCTCCCCCTTACGACACTGACAGCCCACCTGCATATGATGGTACCGACAGCGCTGTGTCAAAAGGCCAGGACGCGCCGATGTCATTCGCAGAGATGGTGACCACATTGGGACGTCATGAAGCCCTGTTGAAGAAACCTCTCGACTTCAAGGGCCTAGAAGAGCTCGCCAAGGATCCAAAAACCCCTACCGATGCCAGGAGAGCCCTGGAAGCACTGGTAAAGGACGGTGTGGACGGGCCGATGTTCAAGCAGTTCGATGCCGCCAAGACCGGTAGCACGGACGGCAAGATCAGTTCCAAGGACGTCCGAGAACTGCAGAAGCTGCCGGATGTCGCCGCGTATGCCGATATCAAGGCTGAGAGCTACACCCACGACTACGTGCCGTCCGATGCAAAACCAGGCTCTCCGCCCCGGGAGATGACTACCAACGACGCGATGCGTGAGCTGTTTCAGTATTCGGAAAGCCTTCCGGGCAAGAACATAGATCTCAAGACACTGCAGAAGATCGCCAATGGCACTCAGGACATGGGCAAATGCCCGCCGCAGGTAGCCGCCGCAGCGAAGTTCTTCGCCGATCATCCGGACCAGTGGCAAGCACTGACCAAGGACGACGGTGGCAAGGTTAGCCGCGACCGGCTGTGCGACCTGGCGGCGGCAAACGTGAACCTGTCGCCTCAGGAGAGCAAGGCTATCGCGACCTTGCAGAACAACAAGGATATCTTCTTCAAGGGCGGTGGTCTTAAGCCGGGCGAGCTCAAGGACATCGCCAACGACGAGAAGAACAGCAAGGAGGTGCGCGACGCGGCCAACCTGCTGGCACAGCCCCACTCGATGCTGTTCTCCATGCTCGACAACGGCAAGCATGGCGCGGGTGGCAACTTCTTCAACAAGGCCAACGACAAGAACATCAGCGAAGGTGATCTCAACGCCTTCGTGAAGAAAGGCACCAACATAGTGGCCCAGCCGCCGATCCTTTCTGCCCCGCCCACCACCAAACTGGAGCAGGATGCGAATAAAGACATGGACATCGGCCAGGAGACTCAGCCGGACGACAAAAAAGAGAAGGGCGGTGGCATCTTCAAGATGATCGAAGCCCTGAGCTGGATCGGCACCGCGGTAGCGACAGTCTTCACCGGCGGCGCAGCGGGCGCGCTTATCACGGCTGGCCGGGTCATCGGCACGACGGTGGCCAAGGTCGTCGCGAGGGAGGTCGGCAAAGAAGCGGTCGAACAGGGTGCGAAGCATGCCGCGAGGGAAGCTGCCAAGAAGGAGATTAAGGACAGCGTCAAGGATGCGGGCAAGGAAGTTGGAAAAGACTTCGCAAAGGACGTCGCCAAGGGCAGCACGAAGAACGCAGCTAAGGACTACACCCAGGAAGAGATCGACCGTATCCAGCGCGACGACGCCAGCATCGATGCGCCGCGGGTCTGGGCGCAGACCTGATCTGCCGAGCCATCTGCAGCGAGCCGTAGGAGCGCGCTTGCTTCCCAAGAAAATTGTGCGCAATCAGCAATGGTTTCTTAATTATCGGAACATTACGATCCAACCAGATGCTAAGTATTTAGATAGACTATAGGTGTACTGATAGTGCAGAGGAATCGTTTAGCGTTCATGCAAATTTCTTCAGAAAGGTGATCAGTTCAGCAGCTATGGCTACTACCCGTACTACCCATTGGCGGATGAACTGGATGCAGCAAGTTGAAATATGAGTGCTGGAAGGTGTGTAGCGTTATTGCTTGATCGCCGAGTCAGTGTCAGCTCGTGACCGGTTTATGCCTGTTACAAGTAGGGCGGGCATGCCTGTCCCTTTTAACAAATAATAATTTCATATTATTTTCTAATGCCCACTGAAGCGCTGAAGGCGATCAGTTACGTGGTGCAGCCATTGCAACGTAAAACTGTATAAATAACCAGGCATGGGACAGATCTAGATAGCGTTCACCGCCGAAAATGACGGCCTGTTCATTCGATGACAGGGGACGCCTGCGGTTTTTCTTCCTTCAACTCAGGCGCACTCACTTGGGCTCTTATGCTTTCGAGTAGAGCTGTTTGCAGCTTTTCATTGTGTTCGCTGAGTTGGGCGTTCCGCTGTTCCAACTTCTCCAGACTGCGATCCGTGGCCTCAAGTCGCCCGCGGAGCTCAGCAGCCTCATCACTGGCCTTCGAACGCAACTGCCGCAACTGATCTTTCTCTCTCCGCTCTTGCTCAAGCTCTTTGATCAGCTTGTCGGTTTTCGCCTTGTGTTCATCACGGATTCTAACCGTCTCCCGCATGAGGAAGTCTTGCGTCTTGACCAGTTCGATCTGATGGCTTTCAGCTAGTACGGTCAGCTCACGTTGCGAGCTGGCTCGTAATTCGTTCAATTGCTGTTGCTGGCCATCCACGAGTCCTTGTAGGCGCTGCTGTTCCTGCGCGTGCTGAACATGCTGCGCGGCTGTTTTTTCGGTCTGATCCTTCAGCTCTGCCGCCAAACCTTTGCGCTCAGCCTCATTGGCCTGAAGCAGCTCAGTGAGGCTGAGTTTGTCGGCTCGCAGCCCCTCGATTTCGCGTGTCTGACCGTCGAACCGTTCAATGGCAGCCTGTTCATTCGCCTGAGCGGTGGCCTTCGCTGCCACCGCGTTGTCTGCCTGAGCCTGGAGCTGTTGCCGTTCAATTTCATGGCCAGCGGCAGCGGCGGTGAGCGCGACGTCCCAGATTTTGTCGAAACTCACACACACGTCATCGGGAATGCTTGGTCGGCGTAGCCGCGCACTCAAGGTCGGGCCTGCCTGCACCCAGAATTTCTTGACCTCATCGTTGACAAGATTGGGGGATGCCGTGATGCCGTGCTCTGCGGCAATCATCTCCCGGATGGTTGACTGGCGGACCTCTTCGCCACGCCCCAGCAGCTGTTCCGCATACTGATGTACCAACAGTCGAGTGTTCTTCAGTTGCGAATTGGGGGACTGCTTACTCATGAGGGCTCCGTCAGTGAAAGAGTTGGTTCCGCGCTTTCAACCATATCGCTGTTGTTCATGTGGGCATCGGGGGTGCTCTGGATTGTCGAGCAACCCGGCCATCAGGTACTGCACGGGGCTCAATGATTCGGGCTTACGCTGAATATTGAAGGAGCAACTTACGCGTGGTTGCTCCAACCCCGGTGGGGGCATCAGTGATTGGTAAGGAGGGTGTGATGCTGACTTCAACAATTTACTTCTGGCTTGTTCGCACGATTATCTCCGAACCATGCGCAGAAAAATCTATATATCTCAAGGCATTGCGCGCAACAACACCGGCATATTGCTCACCCGCAGGTGACCGCCAGAATTTATTTGATTTTATACTGATTTTGATACGAATCCTATCTCGAATTGCTTAAATTCGTGAATATCCTTTATTATCACGAATTTTAATAAGCGATGGTGCGCGGGGGGGACTCTGGCAGTAGCGGGCTTTTGGACTAATTCGTTTCCGCTCCGGTTAAAACTCTTTAGAATCTTGTTTTTACCTAAAAAGACTTGCGTTGTGGATCAAGCCAAATTACGCAAGGTGGCAAAGGGTTCGCCCTTCTTACGCCCACCGAAGCTTTCTCGCGAAGCCTTCAAAGCACTCATTGCGCAGAGCGGCTGGCGCATGGCCGACGTCGCTTGTCGGTGGTCAATCCGGCCTGAGCACTTGAGTCGTATTGCCGCGGATGAACAGCGCGACCTGAAATGGGATGACCTGGTGCGCTCACTGCCAGCCTTAACCCCCTTCGAGCAGGCGTGCGTCACGGCAGCCAGGCTCACCCTTGTCCCAGCCAAACCCCGCCAGCGCAAAGGCCCACCAACGAGCGAACCGGCCCAAGCAGAAGCCGGTGAATCCGCCAGCGCCACTGTGCAAATGGATTCACCGTTCAAGTGGGAGCATGGCGAGGACGACGAGGACGAAGCCTTTGCCCCGGGCGTCGACGGCTTCCGCTACAGCGCTTACCTGTCACGCGGCTCTGAACTGGTGGTGGTACAAGAGATCAATGGTTTTGCGCGCGAGCATTCCATCTTGCTCGTGATCGCCACGCAGGTCGGCACGGATCCGGCCGGCGGAGCGCAAGAAGAGTACCAATGTGAGTCAGCGACAGGTGATCGACGGTGGATTGCGCCGGATCAAATTGACGATTGGCTGGTGTCCAACGGAAAAATGCGGGATCTACGATGAGCTCACGAACAGGCCTGCCCACCCGATTGGACTTCCAAGCCAACACTGAAATTGCCTTCCTCGATGCCTACGCGATGGCGGAACCCGGTGAACGTCCTGACCTGATCCAGGCCACCAGTGACATTGAGGCGGCGGCCATCTGGCTGGAGACCACCGCCACCAACCCAAAGACCAAAAGAGTCATGCGCAAGGAAGTTGAACGCTTCATCTTGTGGGGGCTGCATGCCCGCGGCAAGCAGCTGTCACAGATCAACGTCATGGATGTGAAAGACTATGCGGCCTTTCTGGCCGATCCACAGCCCTCCGAGGTGTGGGT
>Ga0247738_10000252_pt1 | contig 21881 bp, 23 predicted proteins | sample UWRJL013104B2_FD_180936 | JGI IMG/M metagenome (GOLD analysis project Ga0247738, IMG submission 180936) | Plant litter microbial communities from Arlington Agricultural Research Station in Wisconsin, United States - UWRJ-L013-104B-2 | ecosystem: Environmental > Terrestrial > Plant litter >...
GATCTACATCCTCGCCGGGGCCGCCCAAACCAGCCACTTCAACATCACTACACCGCTGCACACTGCCGTCTGGGCAGTCATGGCCACCTCCATCACGCTCGTGTGGGTGATGACCCTGCTCATCGCAGTGGCTGTGATTCGCAACCCCGGCCCCGATGCCGCCCGCACGCTCGCGGCACGGGCGGGGGTCATCCTCGCGCTGGTCGGGCTCGCGCTGGGCTTCCTGATGACGCTGCCCACTGCCGGCCAGCTCGACGACTTCGAGGGGATAGTCGGCGCCCATGCCGTCGGTATCCCCGACGGCGGGCCGGGCCTGCCGCTGCTGGGCTGGAGCACCGTCGGTGGCGACCTGCGAATACCGCATTTCATCGGGATGCACGCCCTCCAGGCAATCCCGCTGGCACTGTTGGCGCTCGAGTTGCTGGGGTCTCGCATGCGTGCGTTCTCGGACGCCCGTACCCGCTACCAAGTGCTCGTCGTGATCGTCGCCGCGTTCACGGCCAGCCTCGTCACCATCACTGTGCAGGCCCTGATCGGCCAGTCCATCGTGCGCCCGAGCGGGGCCGTGCTCGTGGCCGGCGTGACTATCGCCGTGGCCGTCGTGGTGGCGATCGTGACGATTCTCGTCCGTAACCGGACCCGGATCCCTGCCCAGCCGGGGGTCTGACAGGGCCTCGAGTATCGGATTCGAGCCGCCCTAGTGTGGCGTCGTGCACCACACGGGCACCCTCACCAGAAGGAGACAAGCACATGACTACCATCGGGATTCTCGGGGCCGGACAGGCGGGCAGTGTGCTCGCCCGCGTCTCGATCGCCGCAGGATATGACGTGGTGATCGCGAACTCGCGAGGGCCAGAAACGCTCGCGGGCCTCATCCGCGAACTGGGCCCGAAGGCGCGGGCCGCGACGGCGGCAGACGCGGCGAGCGCGGCGGACTTCGCGGTGACGGCGTTTCCGTATGCACCGACCGACACGCTTCCCGTTGACGAGCTCGCGGGCAAGGTCGTCATCGATAACAACAACTACATGGTCTGGCGCGACGGCAACTTCCCGGTCGTGGACTCCGGCCTCAAGACGGTCCACGAGCTACGCCAGGAGCAGCTTCCCGCCTCGAAGGTGGTGAAGGCGTTCACCCACATTCAGTTCCATGAGCGTTACCAGATCCGGGTGCCGAGCGACGTGCTGCCCGCAATCGTGCGGCTGGCCAGGCCCGCCGGTCACCCCGACCGCAAGGCCCTGGCCGTCTCCAGCAACTACCCCGAAGCGGTCGAGCTCGTCGCGCGCTACTACGACGATCTCGGGTTCGACGCGGTCAACAACAGCCCTCTCAGCGAGTCGTGGCGCAGCGGCCCCGGCACTCCGATGTGGCGCCACGCCGTCGATGGGCAGAGCCGTGAGGATCTCATCCGCCGACTGCAGGTCGCCGAACGGATCGTCCGCTAGATCAAGAAGAACACAACCTCTGGAAGGGTCACCCATGAATGCGACAACAGAAGGCCAGCAGGTCGACGCCGCCGTGCGTCTGGTACATGTCACCAAGACATATCCCAACGGGCCCGAGCCGGTGGTGGCGCTCCAGGACATGTCGCTCACTGTTGACACCGGGGCTTTCACCGCGATCATGGGCCCCTCCGGCTCAGGCAAGTCGACGTTCCTCAACGTGGCCGCGGGGCTCGACACCCCGACCGGCGGACAAGTGTTCATCGGCGAGACCGACATCACCCGGCTCTCAGCGGACGCTGTTACTCGATTTCGCAGGAGCCAGGTCGGATTCGTGTTCCAGGCGTACAACCTCATCGGCCACCTGACCGTCGGGGAGAACATCCAGCTGCCGATGGTGCTCGACGGCAAGCGCCCGGACGACCAATGGCAACAGTCCCTTATCGAGTCCGTCGGGCTCACCGGCATGGCCGACCGCCTGCCGAGCGAACTCTCTGGGGGCCAGGCCCAACGAGTGGCTATTGCGCGAGCCCTCATCACGCGACCGACTGTCGTCTTCGCCGACGAACCGACCGGCGCCCTCGACCGCCGAACGGGCGACCAGGTCCTGGGCGTTCTCCGGGACGCCGCGAAGCGCTTCGCGCAGACGCTGGTGATGGTGACGCACGACCCCCACGTCGCTGCGGCGGCTGACAACGTGCTCTTCCTCTCAGACGGTCAGCTGGCTGGCGACCTCGTGGGGCCTACCACCGGCCAGATCGCCACGCGCCTCGTGGAGCTGGGGCGTTAGCGCGATGTGGTCCTTCGCGCTCGCAGCCATCCGCGCCTACCGCTCCAGCTTCGTGGGCAGCTTCCTTATCGTCATGACCGCCGCCGCGCTGCTTTCTGCCACCGGTGTGCTCATGGAGACGGGCATCCGCTCAGCAATCCCCCTGCTCACCACGGTGGCGGCATCGTTCGCGGGCACGGCCATTCTCGTAGTGGTCCTGGTGGTCGCCTCCACCTTTGCCTCCGCCCTGCGCCAGCGCAACTCACAGTTCGCGCTCCTGCGCGCGGTGGGCGCTACCCCCGGCCAGGTGCGATCGATGGTCACCGCAGAGGTCATCCTGGTGTTCGCGGTTGCCGCGCCGCTGGGCGCTGTTCCCGGGCTGTTCGCGGCCAACCTGTTGACTCCCGTGTTGGAGTCCGGCGGCATCGTGCCCGCCGGCACCGCCCTCGCTGTGTCGCCCATCCCCATCATCGGCGCGCTGCTCCTGCTGTTGCCGACCGCACTGCTTGCGGCCAGGCTCGCGGCACGCAGGGTCACCAGGCTGAGTCCCACTGCCGCAGTACGGGGCGCGGACGCGGAGTCACCTCACCTGTCGGGCGTTCGAAAGATCGCCGCTCTCGCACTTCTTCTCGCTGGCCTCCTCGTGGCCGCAACGCCCTTCATAGCGCGGGGCGCCCTCGGTAGCGCTGCGGGGGCCGCGTCGGCCTTCCTGTTGATCAGCGCCGCAGCACTCGCTGGCCCAGCGCTCGTCGGCGGACTCGCCGGGCGCGCGGCGCGGGCGACGCGGTCGTCGAGCAGTGCACCGGGGATGCTCGCCCTCGTGAATGCTCGCGGCTTCTCGCGCAGGCTCACGGCCGCCATCATCCCGCTGGCGCTGTTCCTCGCTCTCGGCACCGTGCAAACTGGCGTCAACAGTGGCCTGGTTCTCGCCGCCGGGATGCAACTACGCGACGGACTCGGCACGGACGTGATCATCACCTCGCCTGGGGGAGTCACTCCCGAGCAGGCGGCATCGGTAGCTTCGACACCGGGCATCGAGGCCGTGGTGGGAAGCTCGACGGTCGCCGCCGAGGTCAGAGTTGACGACGAGGACGACCTTGGCGCCTTCTCGTGGGAACAAACCAGCCTTCGCACCGTCGACGGAAACGCGAGCGGCCTGATCGACCCTGATGTCAGCGCGGGCTCGCTCGACGACCTCACCGGCGAAGCCACAATCGCCGTCAGCAGTGAGAGTCTCTTCGGCACGGGAAAGGGGGTCGGCGACATCGTGGACCTGCGGTTTGCCGGTTCACCGGAGACCCCGGCCACGATAGTGGCGATCTACGAGCGAGGTCTCGGCTTCGGCGACTACATCATCGACGAGTCAGCACTGCCCACGACGGTGAGGCCAGCTTCTGCGGAGGTGCTCTTTGCGCAAGGCACTGCCGACCTGGCCGCCCTCGGATTGCAGACCGTCTCGGTCGACGAGTTCCTGGATGCGACGGTCGCGGGAGCCGCATCACAGCAGCAGCTGTCCGCCATCCTGCTGTTCGTGCTGATCTTCTTCGTGGCCATTGCAGCCACGAACACCCTCGTCATGCTCACGGCTGCGCGCGGGCCCGAGTTCACAGTGCTTCGACGCATCGGAGCTACCCGCCGGCAGTTGATGGCGATGGTGGCGACAGAGTCGATGTTCGTCATGGTCACCGCACTCATCATCGGCACGTTGTCGGTGATACCCGCGCTCGCGGGCGTGGCCTTCGGCCTGCTGGGCAGAGTGTCGCTCGCGATCGACTGGCCGGTGTACGGGGCCTTGGCTGCGGCGGTAGCCATCATCGCGGTGGTAGGTATGCTCCTCCCCGCAGCGGTGAAAAGCCGCGGCGGCGCCTGACCGGCGGCCTCAGCCCAGTGGCCCGCCGGCTACGTACAGCACCTGCCCGGAGACGAACCCCGACTCCTCGCTGACGAAGTAGGAGACTGCGCTTGCGACATCGTCGGGCTGCCCCACCCTGCCGACCGGGATCTGGCTGGCCCACTGCTCGATGAGCTCATCGAAGGAGACGCCCAGGCGCGCGGCGGTCGCGGCGGTCATGTCTGTCTGGATCCAGCCGGGTGCCACCGAGTTGACGGTGATCCCGAACCGACCCAGCTCGATCGCCAGGGTCTTCGTGAACCCCTGGATGCCCGCCTTCGCGGACGCGTAGTTTGCCTGCCCGCGGTTGCCGAGGGCCGAGCTGCTCGACATGTTCACGATTCGCCCGAATCGCTCGCGCACCATATACGACTGGGCTGCCCTGCTCATGAGGAATGCACCCCGCAGGTGCACGTTCATCACGGCATCCCAGTCGGCCGTCTCGAGCTTGAACAGCAGGTTGTCTCGGATGATGCCGGCGTTGTTCACGAGGATGGTCGGAGCACCCAGGGTCGATTCGATAGTCACGAACGCCGCAGCGACGGCCGCCTCATCGCTCACGTCCGCACCCACCCCGACAGCGGTTCCCCCCGCCGCGGTGACCTGCTCGACCGTGGCGGCGCAGGCCTCCTCGGTGAGGTCCAGGACCACCACCGAGTGCCCGTCGCGGGCGAGACGCAGCGCGGTGGCAGCGCCGATTCCCCGGCCCGCACCCGTGACGATGGCGACTCGAGGTGCGGTCACGAGAGCCGCTCGATGACCATCGCCATGCCCATGCCGCCACCCACGCACATCGACTCGACCCCGAACTGCTTGTCGTGCCACTGGAGCGAGTTGATGAGGGTTGACGTGATCCTGGCGCCGGTCATCCCGAACGGATGCCCCAGTGCGATAGCCCCGCCGTTCACATTGAGCTTGTCGAGAGGGATGCCCAGCCGCTGTGCGGAGCCGAGCGCCTGCACGGCGAACGCCTCGTTGATTTCGAACAGGTCGATGTCGTCGAGGCCCATCCCCGCATTCCTGAGGGCGGCCGGAATCGCCTCCACCGGGCCGAGCCCCATGATCTCGGGCGAGAGACCCGTGACCGCTGTGGATACGATCCTTGCCAGCGGGGTGAGGCCGAGATCCTTCGCCTTGGACCGGCTCATCACCACGAGCGCCGCCGCGCCATCGTTGAGAGGGCACGCGTTACCGGCCGTGATGCTTCCGTCGGGGCGGAACACCGGCTGCAACTGGCTCACCGCCTCGTAGGTCGCTCCGGGCCGCGGGCCGTCGTCGGCCGTCACGACTGTTCCGTCGGCGAGGGTCACCGGCGTGATGTCCCGGGCCCAGAAGCCCGACGCGATCTGTGCCTCGGCGAGGTTGTGGCTGCGTACCGCGAACCGGTCCTGCTCCTCCCGGCTCATCCCGAGCACCTGCTGCACGTTCTCCGCGGTCTGCCCCATGGAGATGTACACGTCGGGAAGCCACCCGTCGTCACGCGGATCCCGCCAGGGCTCCGCGCCACCTGTCGCCCGCGCGGCCGTCCGCGCGCTCGCGCTCTCGAAGAGCGGGTTGAGGACGTCATCACCCGAGTCGGAGGTTCCCTTGTAGAACCGGCTCACGGTCTCCACTCCCGCAGAGATGTAGGCATCGCCCTCACCGGCCCGAATCGCATGGAAAGCCATCCGCGTCGTCTGCAGTGACGACGAGCAGTATCGGGTGACGGTCGTGCCTGGCAGGTTGTCGTAGCCGAGCATGACTGCGACGTTGCGCCCCATGTTCCAGCCCTGCTCTCCGCCCGGCAGGCCGCAGCCCAGCATGAGGTCCGAGATGTCTTTCGGGTCGAGCTCGGGCACCTTGTCCAACGCCGCGCGCACCATCTGCACGGCAAGGTCGTCGGGGCGCATGTCCTTGAGCGAGCCCTTGCCCGCTCGACCGATGGGCGACCGCGCAGTCGACACAATGACCGCCTCGATGTCGGGCGCCATCAGGCGAGAGCCGTTCCGGTGACCATGAACCTGCCGACGTGCCACTTGCTCATGGCGATCCCTTCGTTCTTTACACATTTGTCTAAAGCTTGACGTTTAAGACCAACCCGCCTTAGCATGACACCGATTCGCAACCGAGACAACTGCGGGCACCCAAGCCGAGGAACATCCCCATGAACATCACATCGCCACAAGGCCAGCCCCTTCGCCGTCGCGGAGCACACCGATGAGCGGCCGGCTGGAGGGCAAGGTCGCCATCGTCACCGGGGCAGCGCGCGGCATGGGTGCCGCAGAAGCCACCCTGTTCGCCGCCGAGGGCGCGAAGGTCGTCCTGACCGACGTCATGGACTCGGAGGGCAGGGCCCTGGCGGTCTCCCTCGGCGACAGCGCGTCGTACTTTCATCACGACGTCGCAAGCGAATCGGACTGGGCAGCTGTGGTCGCCCAGGTCGAGAAGGAGCACGGCAGGATAGACATTCTGGTCAACAACGCCGGCATCTCTCGCGGAAGCACTACTGACCAGTTCTGGCCGGATGAGTTCGACCTCATGGTGCGGGTGAACCAGCAGGGCGTACTCCTGGGGATGCGTGCCGTCGCCGCCGCCATGCGTCGCGCCGGCGGAGGCAGCATCGTGAACATTGCTTCGGGGGCGGGCGTGCGGGGCGAACCGGGACTTATCGCCTACAGCGGCACCAAGTTCGCCGTGCGAGGTATGACCCAAGTGGCCGCCGTCGAGCTGGCGGCCGACAACATTCGCGTGAACGTGGTCAACCCGGGTGTCATCGACACCCCCATGAACGCGCAGAACTCCCCGGAGCGGCTGGCGGTGCTGCTGAGCCGAGTCCCCCTCAAGCGCATGGGTCACCCGCGCGAGATCGCCGAGACCGTGCTCTTCCTCGCATCGGACGCCTCCTCCTACGTCACTGGCGCGGACATTAACGTCGACGGTGGCTTCCTCCTGCACGGTTGACAGTCACAATTGCGGGTACAGGGTCAGCGTTGACGAAAGGCACATTCATGATCGACTGGCGTGAGGGACTGGTGGGCTACCCCGCCGACTTCGCCGAGCGCTACCGGTCGGCAGGCGTCTGGGGCACCCTGCCCATCGGGGCGGAGTTCCACCTCGTCGCGGAGCGCAACCCGGGGCACACCGCCGTCGTGGCCGAGGAGGGCTCCCTCACCTATGGCGAGCTCGACGACGTCACCGACCGACTCGGAGCGGGACTCGCCGACCTGGGGCTGCTCCCCGGCGATCGCGTCATCGTCCAGCTGACCAACCGCCTCCAGTCGATAGTGGCCTGGTACGGGCTGCTGAAGGCAGGGGTCATCCCCGTCTGCACGCTCGCCGCCCACCGGGCCCACGAGATCGGCGCGATCAGCCGCAAGGTGGGCGCGGTTGCGCATCTGGTCGAGGGCGGCGGCACCGGGTTCGACCTCATCGCGTTCGCCGTCGACATCGGTCGCGACCATCCGACGCTGCGCCACATCCTCACGCTCGACGCCCCCGCGGCGGCCGCCGGCACCAGGATCGAGCAGATCATCGCCGACACTGACCCTTCCACCGCCCGCAGCCGGGTGGCGGCGATCCAGGCAGCCCTCGACCCGGACGGGGTCGTGACGTTCCAGCTCTCCGGCGGCACCACCGGGGTGCCCAAGCTCATCCCCCGGCTCCACGCGGAGTACTGGTACAACGCGCGAGCCTTCGCCGAGGCCGGCGGCTGGACCGACCAGACACGCACCGCGCACCTCATTCCGATCATCCACAACGCCGGGATCACGTGCGCCTTGCATGCGGTGCACAGCGTGGGGGGCACGCTGATCCTCGCGACCCCGGCTCTGGACCAGGCCCTGCCGCTGCTGGCGCGCACTGGCGCGACCGATGCGCTGGTCGGCCATGGCCACTTCGCCATGGTCGATCACCCCGGCTTCGCCGCGGCCATGGCTTCGATGAAGCGCGTGCTGCTCTCCGGCTCGAAGGTGCCGCCGAGGGTGTTCTCGGCCTTCGAGGCCGAGGGCGTTTGGGCCGGCCAGACGTTCGGCATGGGCGAAGGGTTCTTCACGATGTCCACCCCCGACTCTAGCGTCCTCAGCCGGCAGACGTCCGTCGGGGTGCCCATGTCTGCCCACGACGAGTTCCGCGTACTCGAACCGGGCACTGAATCCGACGTCGCCGACGGCGAGGTGGGTGAACTCGTCTGCCGCGGTCCGTACACGATCCGGGGCTACTTCGGCGCTCCGGAAATCAACGCCGCGGCCTTCACCTCGGACGGCTACTTTCGAACGGGAGACCTGGTCTGCGCGCAGGAACGGGACGGCGAGCGCAGCATCTCGGTAGAAGGTCGCCTCAAAGACCTGATCAATCGAGGTGGCGAGAAGATCAGTGCCGAGGAGGTAGAGCTGCTGCTGCTCCGTCATTCCGGCATCGTCGGCGCCGCGGTAGTCGCCATCCCCGACGAGCGACTTGGTGAGCGCGCGTGCGCCGTCTTGGTCGCCGCCGGGGAGCCCCTGACCCTCGACGACATCCGCGAGCATCTCCACTCCCACTCCCTCGCGAAGTTCAAGTGGCCAGAGCACCTCATCTGGGTGACCACGTTGCCCCGTACTGCGGTCGGCAAGGTCGACAAGAAGCAGCTGCGCGAAGAGGTCGCAACAGTCACGGTCGCGCGTCGATAGTCACAGCAGACGATTCGTCGACACTGACGTAAACCAGCCGTGTAACGTGGGAGCCATGAGCGAGACGCCCCAGGCCGAACCGCCCGCGAAGAAGAAGCCCGGCGTGCGCCGGGGGCTCGTCGAGCAGGAGATCTTCGAGCAGGCGACCCGCCTCTTCGCCCAGCGAGGCTACTCGGGCACGAGCTTCCAGGATATCGCCGACGCCGTCGGCCTGACGCGGCCCGCGCTGTACCACTACGTGAAGAGCAAGGATGAGCTCCTCGCGAAGCTCGTCGCCGAGATCACCGTGGTCGCCGCCACCGATATTGCCGCGATCGCCCAGCGCGACGAACTCAGCGCCACCGAGCGCCTGCGCAGCCTCGTGCGCCACATGGTGCGCCAGCAGGGCGAGCAGGGCGAGCCTTTCCGCCTGCTGCTGCGGTCAGAAGCCGACCTTCCCGAGTCCATTGCAGACTCCTACGCGGCGAACCGGCGCGCCGTGCTCCGCTCCATCACGCGGGTGATCGAGGAGGGCGTGGCCCTCGGCGAGTTCCGCTCCGTGACACCGACGACCGCTGCGTTCGGCACTCTCGGCGTCGTCAACTGGGTCGCCTGGTGGTACCACCCGGGCTCCTCACAAGACCTGGAGGCTATTTCCACGGAGCTGGCGGAGTACGCCGTGAACGCCCTCGCTGCCGAGGCCGGTCGCCTCATGTCGACGACGCCGCTGGATGTTCTGCGCAGCGTGCGGCACGACATCGACCGCCTCGAAGGGCTGCTGGCCGGCCCCGAGTAGTCAGCGCCCTCAGGCCGCAGCGCCGGGCGCGAACCGCCGCGCGAGCCAGCGCGTGATCCGCTCCGCAGCCAGCACCGCACCGGGGGTGCCGCCCTGCAGGAGCGGCCCGCCGAAGTGGGTGCCGTCGACGGCTTCGACGGTCACGTCGTCGCCGCCGAGGGCACGACCCATCGCGGCGATGTCCGACGGGAAGGAGGCCTGGTCGCCGGTGAACTCGAGCAGCAAGCTCGGCATGACGACGGCAGGGGCGCACTTCAGGAAGTCGGCGTTCGTCGTCGTCGCCGACCACGTCGACATCCACGCCTCCGCCGTGGAGAGCCGCCCGAACCCGACAAGCCCGTAGTTCGTCAGGTCGGGCCGTCGCCCGAACAGCGATCCGTAGGGGCGCTTGTTCGGGTCGAGGGCGAGGTCGACGTTGCGCAGGTCGGCATCCGTGCGATGCACGATGACCAGGCGGGGGCTCAGCGCACGCCTGCGATCGATCGCGCTCTCCTCCTTCTTGTAGGCGAGATTGGCGGCTCGCGCCTGCTCGACATGGTGCCTTGCGATCTCGTCGATTCGCCTGACCCTGGCGACCTGCGCCGCGCGGTACCGTTCCACGAATTCCGGCGAGTAGGTGCTCGAGGTGCCGGGGTCGGCGAACCCGTTCCGCGGGTTGAAGGGGTCGAGGCTCTCGTCCACCGACAAAGCGTCGAGCTCGTCGACGACGGAGGGGTCGATGACGCGCTGGAGAAGGGCGCCCTGGCCGGGATGCGGCGCGAGGAAGACCACCCCATCGGGCAGGGGCATGAGCGCCTCGGCGAGGGGCACCGGTCGCCCTGAGGGCGTCGCAGCGAGCCTCTCAGCAGGTGCCAGCACGGCTTGTGAAACGTAGAAGGCGGCGAGGGTGCCCCCGCCGGAGTGCCCCAGCATCACGATCCGCTTGAGGCCCGCCTCGCGGAGGAACGACATGCCCGCCGCGAGGTCGAGGAGCGCTTGCTCGTGAAGCAGCGCAAGGTCGTTGTTGGGCGAGCGCGAACCCTGCGTCCACACCGCGTGGCCCTCGGCGACCAGAAGGGGCACGAGCGGATGATGGGTGACGTCCTGTCGCGGATGCATGATCGTCAGGACCGTCGTCGCCCCGGGCGGCACGCGGAGCACGCCCGTGACCCTCGCGCCGTCCACTGTGGTCAACTCGTGCACCGAGATGGCGACGTCGGGCGAGATGGCCGGGCCCGCCTCCTCGAGGTATCGGCCCGCGCCGAGCCTTCCGCTTGCCGACGGGCTCATCGCGGTACGAGTCGGAAGGCGTTGCTATCCCACTGCTCGATGCGCCAGCCGTCCAGGCCTCCAACCCAGCTGTACCACACGGCGTGCCGCGCCCCCGTGGCGCGTCGGTCGACCTCGACCGAGCCTTCCGAGGCGAGCACGAAGTAGGGGCCGAGCTTCTCGACCTGCACGGAGGGTTCCTTGCGCGCCGTGTCGACGATCGGCACGTTCTCGGGAACGTCGAGCACGAACAGGCGGTATGTCATCGCCGCACCGGTCCCTCCGGGCTGGGGATGAGTTCGCGCTCGGTCGCCTGCTCCTGCTCCCACTTCTCGGCACGCTCGAGGATGAGCTCTGCCTTGCGCACGAGCAGGGCATCCATCGATGCTCCTGGCTGCTGCAGGATGTCGACGAGGGCGTCGATGGTGAGGTTCGCATCGAGATCCTCCTGCGGGGTCACGGGTCGCAGGGCGCGCGTGATCTCGAAGAAGTAGCCGTTGGGGTCGTGAGTGTAGATCGACTCGATAGTCTCGTGCTGGATCTGCATCTCGACGGGCCACGCGCTCGCGTCAAGCCGGCGACGGTACTCGAGCAGGTGCTCCTCCGACTCGACGTGCAGGGCGATGTGCCGCGACCGCACGAAGAACTCGGGGGTGTCTGAGTCGAAGCGCGCGTACACGTCGCCCTTGCCACGGCTCGTGTCGGGTGCGGGAAGCCCGAAGTAGTAGAAGAACGCGATGCGGTCGTCGTTGCCGATGTCGAAGAAGAAGTGGATGAAGTCGGGGTGGTTCTCCGGCCCCCAGCCCGCGGCGCAGATCGAGTGCACGACCGGGAATCCGAGGGTATCGCGATAGAACTGCACGGTCGCCACCGGGTCGAACGTAGGAAAGGCGGCGTGGTCGACCCCGCGCACGAGGTGCTTGTCAGCGAGCTTGAACATCAGATTGCTCCTTCGATGGAAATGGGGCGCCGTGAACTCACGTCCGCCGCGTCGGCCCGCAGCAGCGAGCCCGCTCCGGGGATGTCGACCGCAAGGCCGGCCGAGCGCAGGATCGAGTACGCCCCTGCGGTGGCCGCAGACAGCACGGGGATGCCGAACTCCTGCTCCGCGACATCGACGAGGTCGAGCGACGGCATCTGCACGCACGCCGAGATGATGAGCGCGTCGGCACGGGAGAGATCGAGCGAGCGCGCCGCCTCCATGACCCGTTCGCCGGGGATGCTGCCCACCTCGTGGTTGTCCTCGACTTCGAGCGCGCGCCAATCGACGACCTCGAAGCCCTCGTTTTCGAGGTAGGCGACGACCTGCTCGGCGAGGGGACGCATGTACGGGGTCACGAGCGCGATCCTCGAGGCACCGAGCGCACGCACGCCCTCCACGAGGGCACCGGCACTCGAGCGCACCTTCGCCTCGGAGCCTCCCGTGGCGAGCTGCTCGGCCACGAGACTCTCCACGCGGGTGTGCTCGCCGAGGCCGGAGGCCATGATGGCGACGAGGCAGGCGTAGAGAATGACGTCGGGGCGGGCATCCCCCAGTTCAAGGATGCAGCGCTCGCGCTGGGCGTTCATCCTGGCCAGTTCCGTCGGTGACACGCGTGCCATCCGCATGCGGCTGGCATGGAATGAGAACGTGCCCGACGGGTGGCGGTCGAGGATGGCTGGCATCTCGGTCTCGACCGTCGTATTGGAGCTGGGGACCACCAGGCCGATGCGAATGTGTGACATATACGTCCTTTCACGTCCATGTTCTGACGTGTGAGATGATTTGTCAACGCATACGTAAAATTCGCACTGCAGGGAGGACATCACCGTGAGCATCAGCGATAGCCAGCAGCCGCAGATCTGGGCCGAGGAATTGGTGGCGGGCGAAGTTTACGAGCTCGGCGCGTACACGCTCACGTCCGGCCAGATCACCGGGTTCGCCGCCGAATGGGATCCCCTGCCGCTGCACGTCTCCCAGGCGAGCGCGGCAGATTCCGCCTTCGGGACGCTCATTGCGAGCGGGCTGCAGACCCTGGCGGTGTACCAGCGGCTGGTCGTGACCACGGTGATCTCCCAGTGGAGGATCTTCGCCGGGCGTCGCCTGCTCGAGGTGAAGTTCCTGCGGCCGGTGCGGCCCGGCGACATGCTCATCGGGGGCATGCGTATCGACAGCGTGGAGTTCACCCACCCGGATCGGGCGCTCATCACCAGCAGCGGCTGGCTCGACATCGACGGCAGCCGCGCCCTCGAGCTGCAGACCGAGAGCTACGTGAGTCGACGACCGGCCGACGCGTCGGAGTAGTCGTCGACTGCCGCAGCTCCCCGGGCCAGGGCTAGGCCGCCGGGGGGTTCGGAACGAGGCGGTAGCCCTCGCCGTCCTCCACGATGTACCCGGCACCCGTACCCCGGAAGTGCGTGCCCAGCACCAGCAGGTCGGTGCCGGCCGCCTCTGCGTAGAAGGCGCGACGATTGCGCGCGGAGACCGCCAAGTCCCAGTCGCCCCCCGAGCTCCAGTCGGGGCGGGCGATCTGGATCGGGTGGTGGATGAAGTCGCCCGTCACAAACGCGCTGGAGCCGTCTGACTCGAGCCGCACGCTGTGGTGCGCTGACGTGTGCCCCGGCGTCGAGACGTACCGCACACCGGGGAGCACCTCGGCGTTCGAGGGCACGATCTCGAGAAGGCCCGCGTCGATCACGGGCTGGAACGACTCCGACTGGATGAACTTCGTCTGGTCAGACAGGAGGTTCTCATCGGCGTGGAAGGCACGGGCGATCAGGTCGACCTCACCCTCGTCCTCTACCCGCTCAGCAGCGGGGGTTTCGGAGGAGACGATCTGCGCCAGGTGGCGCTCGTATTCCTCCTTCACGAGAACGAGGCGCGCGTTCGGGAAGGTGGGAATCCAGCTGCCATCCTCGGCCTGCATGGCGCACCATCCGATGTGGTCCAGGTGCAGGTGCGTGAGCAGGATGACGTCGATGTCTTCGCGCGCGTAGCCCGCGGCCGCGAGCCGGTCGAGAAAGGCGGTGTCGAGGCCGGTCCAGATCGGCTGCATCGGGTAATTCTTGCCGTTGCCCACACCCGCATCCACCAGGATGACGGTCTCACTGTCATCGACGACGAAGGAGTGCACGTTCCACAGGGTGTGCCCAGCCTCGTCGGCGAAGTCCGGACGCATCCAGTCGATGCCGAGCACCGCCTCAGGTGTCGCCTGCGCGATCAGCCCATCCAGGAGGCCCACCTCGATCTGCAGTTCGTCGACCTTGGTGATCTTGAATTTCCCGACCTGCCACGTCGTCATGGCGATCCTCCCATCACTGAATCCCTCGACCATCGAGCGATTGTCCTGCACGCCGGTCACTGTGACCGTTGTCGCGCGCTGGTGGTTCCAGTCCAGTGTTGCCGTGCTGATGGTATAAATCTAGAAGCGAGTCGCGCTATACGGCTATATCCGAAACGTTATGGGGAGCCATGGAACCGCAACTGTCTCTTCGACGCTTGGAGATCTTCCGGCTGGTGGTGGAGGAGCGAAGCGTGACTCGCGCCGCCGCCGCCCTCATGATTGCGCAGCCGGCGGTCTCCAGCCAGCTGCGCTCCCTCGAGGAATGGGTGGGCGCCAAGCTGTTCGTGCGGCGAGGCAACCAGCTCGTCCTCACCGCGGCAGGCGAGAGAGTCGATGCCTGGGCGATGGGCCTGCTGGCGGGGGCGACCGAACTGCGTCGAGATGTCGAGGGCATCGACTCCGGCCGCGGGGGCACCGCGGTGGTCGCGGCGAGCATGGGAGTGGGCAGCTACCTCCTGCCGGGCGTGCTCACGCGCTTCCGCGAGAACTACCCAGATGCCGACATCACGCTCAACGTCGGCCAGCCGCAGGAAGCGCTGCGCCAGATCACGACGGGAGAGGCGGACTTCGCGATCACCTCCTGGTACGCCGACGAGCCGCGCAGCGACGTGGAGTCCGAGATCCTCCGCGACGAGCCGCAGGTCATCGTCGTGCGCGCGGACCTGCGGCCGGAGGGCGGCACGATGTCTCTCCGGGATGCCCTGAAGCTCTCGCTCGTCGGGGCCCCGAGCGCCGTGGCAGCGCAGCGCAGCGTCACCTCCCAGCTGCGCCGCCTGAGCGACACGGAGCCCTCCTTCGTCATCCGTCTCGGTCATCCGCTGTCGACGAAGCGGGCGGTGGTCGAACACGGCTGGGCCGCCATCCTTCCGCGGTACATAGTCGACCCGGATGTCGCCGCAGGGGTTCTCGCCATCGTGCACGTGCCCGAACTCGACGTGCGGGAGCGGATCGTGCTGGCGTGGCGGCCGGACAAGGTCTTCTCGAGGCTCCACCAGCGCCTCATGGGCCAGATCCGGTCCGAGTTGTCGGAGCCATGATTCGCCCATTCCACCTGACAGAATCCGCTTGTCGGCAGACGGCGCGGTCGAAGACACTTGTTCGGTGAACACCCACAACCCTGCCGTCGAAGACTCCATCGAGCGCATGATTGCGCGATCCGAGATCACCGCTCTCCTGCATCGCTACGCGAACATGGCCGTCGAGAACGCCGACTTCCCCGGCATGGCCGCCCTCTTCGCCGACGACGGGGTCTTCGTGGTGCTCGACGGCACCGCGGTTCCGGCGAGCGAGATGGAGTCCATAGTCGGCGACAACGAGTCAGTGTTCTTGCGGCACCACCTCACGACGAGCCACATCGAGTTCACGAGTGCGACCACCGCGACTGCAGACAGTTACTACATCGCGTTCACGAACCTGAAGAAGCCCGACCACTGGGGCCGCTGGCTGGACTCGGTTCGTCTTGAAGACGACGGTCGATGGGTGTTCACGAGCAAGCAGCCCGTCGTCGAGGGGTACGACCCCGACGGATGGATCGGCAGCATCCTTTACCCCGCCCTGAGGGCGGATGGCGTGACCCCGCTCACCGACCTGATCACGACCCCGCATTGAGCCGGACCCCGCGCGGCGGGGTCCGCGTCAGGGCAGCTGTGCCATGGCGGCAGCAATCGTTGCGGTGTCTTTGTAGTAGTGGTCCAGGTGCGACATGCCCTCGCGCGTGAAGGTGAACAGCGAGACGACCGGCATGTCGACCCTGAAACCGTTGGAGCGCAGCACCGCCCGCAGCCGCCCCTCGGTCAGCACGCGCTGGTCGTCGATCTGGTGCCACCTGGTCTCGTTGTAGACGACCTCGAACTCCTGCCAGTGCTCGGTCACGGCATCGAACAGCTGCACGAAACCATCGTGGCCGCGCCAGGTCCCCCCGTTGGGTAGAGAATCGGGAACGCTCACCACCACGTCCGGACGCAGCTCCCTGAGCATGATCGTGATGTCCCGCTCGGTGGGCGCCGCCTTCACGAACTCGTTCTCAGCGTCATAGAAGCGCTGGATGCTCGCCAACGGGTCGAACCTGCTCATTGTCTTCCGTTCTCTCGGTTGCAGCCCGGGGCCCCGCTAGCCGGCGAGCTCGATCTCCCGGGTCCAGCCCGCGAGCGCCTGCGCGATCTCGATGCTCGCCGCTCGCAGCACGGACACGTTCCACTGTGCACGAGCCTCGTCGAACCGGGTGCTCGGCAACACCACGGAGAGGCCGGCGAAGAATTCGCCACCGAGCCGGGGCAGGGCCACCCCCACGGCGACGAGGCCGTTCTCCGATCGATTCCGGTTTACGGCGAACCCGAACTGTCGCGCGCGGTCCACATCCTGTTGCAGGCTCCGGCGCTGGACGACGCGACCTGCGAAGTGCCGGTCGAGGTGCTGCTCGAACTCCTGGCGAGGCTGCGACGCGAGGTAGAGCATCCCGGTCGTCGTGAGGTGGAGCGGAAACACCATGCCCTCGCGAGAGCTCACCCGACCGGGGCGATTGCTCTCCGAACTGGCGATGAAGCGCGTCGTGTCGCCGACCCTGATCGAGACGTTCACCGACTCCTCGAACGTGGCGCTCAACCGGTGCAGGTACGGCATGGCAACTCGTCGTAGCTCTGCCGCGCGATCCGGCGAGTGCGCGGCGAGCTCGAGGAGCAGGCCGGGCCGGTAGACCCTCGCCTCATCCTGTCGGGCGAAGTCACGGTACACGAGCATCTGCAGTACGCGGTGGGCGGTGGAGGGCGCGACGCCGAGTCGCTCGGCCGCCGCCGTGACGGTGAGGGCCCCCTCGAGCTGGAGGATGGTGGCCAGCCGCAGGGCGTGGTCGATGCTGGCGATCGCGTACGCCGGCGGCGTCTTCAGTGGGATCGGGTCCATGTCGTGTCCAGGTGAGCGCCGGCTCAGCTGCTGAGCCCGATGGTGCGAGGCGTGTTCACGAGCAATTCCGCGCCACCCTCGCGAACGACCATGAAGTCAGCCAGCATCGTGCCGACATCGGGCTTCCAGCTGGGGTCGAAGAGGTCGATGTTGTTGCCGAACGTCATGCCCGCCTCGAGCTGCATGTCTGCGATCTTGCCGCCGTTCAACGTGCCCGATCCGAAACCGGGCTGGTAGACGACCGAGGGAAACTCGGGCGATGCGAGGCCCATGGCGTGGAAGCCGAGCTCCACCCATTCGAGACCTGCCTTTGCGGCGGGCCTGCGGACGGCCTCGACCAGCTCCCTGATGGTGACACCGGGCCGCATCATGTCGCGGCTGATGTCGAGGCACTCCACGCCGACGTCCCAGATGCGCTGCAGGCGCGGCGGCACCTTAGAGCCGATGTGCACCGTGTACTCGGTGTGCACGAGGTATCCCCCGTACTTGGTGTGGAACTCCGAGATCACATTGTCGCCCTGCGAGAACGGCCGCATGGTCGGCGACATCGGCTGGTCGCTGCCGTGCAGCAGGTGCCAGATCTCGGTCGGCGGATGCTCGACAGGGCCCGAAGCGAAGAGGTTGAAGACATTCGGCTCACCGCCGTTGGCGATCTGCGTGCGCACCATGTCGGCATACAGCTCCGCCTCCGGGACGCCCGGGCGGGCCGCGGCCACCATCGCGTCGACGACTTTGCGCGCGATCTTGCCGGCCTCCCGCATGAACCCGAGCTCTTCCTCGCTCTTGACCATGCGCATCTCTTCGAGGGCGTAGCCGAAGTCGAGGAATCGCGCATTCGGGAGTGCTTCGCGCAACCCCTGCACCTCGGAGTCCACGAAGACGCTGTCGGGCAGGATCGTCGAGCTGAATCCCACCAGGCCGATCTTCGACCGGTCGAGCCCGCGGTCGCGGATCTCGGCCGCGATCTCCGACGGCCCTCGCAGGATGCGGATGTCGCTGATCCAGTCCTGCAAGGACTCCTGAGCGTGGAATGGCCGACTCATGTGCGGCACCGCGTTGTAGACGACAGGGTCTGAGTCGATGAAGAACAACCCTTTGGTGCCCATCTTCGCCCCGAGCCCGGTGACGTAGCGTAGGTTGGCCAGCCCCATGTCCCAGTACATGTCGGTGCCGAGCAGGATGAGGCAGTCGACGCCGGCGAACAGCATCCGCTTGCGAAGGCCATCCCAGCGCCTGTCACGCTCCTGGAGCGAAAGCCGGGGGAAGTGCTCCGGCGCCACGATGTTGGGGCGAGCTCCGGGAGGAAGCGCGTGGTCCGGGTACGGGCGCATAGGGATCCGGGAGGCTTCCGGCCCGAGTTTGGGCGACAGGCCGGTCCGCAGGCGGATGGCCCGCTCATCCGGCGAGGCCTGCGTGGTTTCGGCCGTGGCCGCGATGCTCGTTGTCATGGACTCCCTCGTCTCTCTAACTGGGAGCCAGTCTGCGACGGGCCGTGTATAAGCACAACAATCGCTTTGGGCATATCCGAATAACAGAAACCTTATGGACTGCCCGGGTTAGCGGACCGTGCGATCGAAGATCGATTGGTTTCCGCGCTGCCAGTGCGGAAACTGCTGGATGCTGGCAATCCGCCACGCTCCGTCACGGACGACGCGGTACTCGTAGTAGCCCACCTGTTGCTGAAATTCCCCGTCGGGGGCACCCGCCAGGTAGTGCGTGGCGTTCAGCGTCGACACGACCGCGGCGTTGTCACCGTCGATGGTGACCTGATGGTTCGCGCTGATGTGCTGGGTCGCCGTGTACGACTCGAACGCTTCGCGGAGCATGGCGACCAGCTCCTGGCGGGTACGGCGCACCCACGTGCCCGTCCTGATCGTGTTCAGGTCGATCTCGTCGGCGAAGCACGCCTCGAAGTCGGCCCACCTTCGCCGATCGATGCTGACCGCGAACCTGCACACCAGGTCGATGATCGCCGCGCGATCCTCCAGTGCCCTGATCTGATCGTGAAGAGTTGTATCCGACATCCCAGTCTCCTTCGACTTCGTCGCGAGCCACGTCGCTGACAAATCCTGCCCGACGCGACGGCCCGAAAGTGCATTTTCTGGTGGCTGGAATCGATTAGGACCCGGAGTGCCCATCCGCAATGCTGAGGGCGGAGGACCATCATGACTGAAACCCTGTCTGGCAAGCGAGCACTGGTGACCGGCGGCTCGCGCGGAATCGGGGCCGCGATCGTGCGTCGCCTCGCTGCGGAGGGTGCGCACGTGGCCTTCACCTTCAAATCGTCGAACGCGGCAGCCGACGTCCTGTGCGGCGAGATCGGCGACGCGGGCGGCATCGTCACCGCGATCCCCGCAGACAGCGGCATCCCCGCCGAGGTGGGAGCGGCGGTCGAGCAGGCCGTCGAGGTGCTCGGGGGGCTCGACATCCTGGTCAACAACGTCGCGGCGGTGCACATCGCGCCCGTCGACGAGTACACGCAGGAGCAGTTCGACGAGATGCTGCGACTGAACCTCAGCGCGACGTTCGCGTTCATCCGGCATTCCTTGCCTCACCTCGGCCCGGGCGCCCGCATCATCAACATCGGCAGCATCAACGCCGAGCGCGTGCAGAGCCCCGGCCTCGCGATCTACTCGATGACCAAGGGCGCCATCGCCTCTCTGACGCGCGGAATGGCTCGAGACCTCAGCCATCGCGGCATCACCGTGAACAACGTCCAGCCCGGCCCGGTAGCCACGAGCGCCAACCCCGATGTGGGCGATCACGCCGACAAGGCGCGGGCTATCATGCCCATCGGGCGCTACGGCACCACCACCGAGGTGGCGAGCGTGGTCAGCTTCCTCGCCGGCCCCGAGTCGGCCTATGTCACGGGCGCGAACTGGAACGTCGACGGCGGTTTCACGGTCTAAGGAGGCGGCACATGAGCACGATCGAACGCGGTTTCAAAGGCACGCTCGACAGTTTCTACGACGCCGAACAGCGCTATGTCGCTGCCGGCGGCGCGAAGGCTGGCGCAGATTTCAGCGAGATGGCATCGCACCTGCACCCCGACGTCGTCGCCCGGCAGGGCCCTACACTGCCGTATCCCGGAGACTGGCACGGCATCGCCGAGCTGCAGCGCTTCTTCGCGCTGTTCAGCGAGACGTGGTCGAGCCTCGAACTGTCGGAGATCCAGTACTTCGAGGGTGAGGCCGGCCTGGCCATCCAGATGCGGATGCGCGCGACCTCCGTCGCCACCGGCAAGAGCATGGACACCACGTGCGGCCACTTCCTGGTCTTCGAGGATGGCCTGATCCGCGAGTTCACGGTGTACTACCACGACCCCGTCCACGTGCTCGAGGCCACGCTGCCCTGATTCAGCCCAGAGTCTCTTTACGACCAAAGGTCCCGAGCCGACCGGAGCTTGCTCCGGTCCACTCGGGACCCAGTGGCGTTGCCTCGAATCAGGCCGTCCTGCGGCGGCGAGCCACCGTCGAGATGATCACCGCGACCAGCAGGGCCGCACCGTTGAACACGTCCTGTATGAACACCGCGGCACCGAGCTGGTTGAGCCCGGTGATCCCCACGCCGATCACGTAGACCGCAACCACCGTGCCCGCGACGTTGTAACGCCCGGGCCGGAAGGCCGTGGCCCCGAGGAACGCCGCCGCGAATGCCGGGAGCAACGAGCCCAGGCCGATCACCGGCGACGAGCCACCCAGGCTCATCAGCGAGATGCAGCCGGCAACCGCACACAGGAACCCCGCGATCGTGAAGCTCTGGCGCACCTGGCGGTCGGCGTTGATGCCCGACAGCTTGGCCGCGATGGGGTTCGCGCCTACCGCGTAGGACCGGCGACCCCACACGGTGAGCTCCAGCAGGATGAACAGCAGCACGGCGGCCACGAAGAGGTAGAGGAACGGCAGCGGCACGCCGGCGACTCGCTCCCTGCCGAGGTCGAGGAACCATGCGGGCGCCGGCCCCGTGATCACCTGGTTGTTGGTCAGCAGCTCGGTGAGGCCGAGCACGAGCATCCCGGTGCCCAGCGTCGTTGTGAACGACGGCAGGCCGAGTCGCGTGACCAGCTGGCCATTGATGATGCCGATGACGATCCCGACCGCGATCACCACGACGATCGCCAGCAGGGGTGGCCAGCCGTTCTTGATGACTAGCACCGCGCCGAGGCTCTGGGCGAGACCGAGTTGAAATCCCGTCGAGAGGTCGAAGTGCCCGGCTACCATCGGGACCACGACGGCCAGGGCCACGAGTCCCGTTGTCGCCTGCACTGAGAGGATCGTCTGCAGGTTGGCGACCGTGGCGAACACTGCGGGGTTCACGACGCTGAACACGATCCACAGCAACACCAGCACGCCGACGAGGGCGAACTTGGAAACGGAATCGGTGAAGATGTCACGCCCTCGTCCGCGACTCACGGTCGCGGGGGCCCCGCCCGGGGTGACGACGCTCGGCGCCGTCACCCCCGTCTTTGTTGCCTGCTCTTGCTGGATCAATTGGTACCCCACAGCTCATGGAACATCTTCTGGTAGTCGAACTCCACGTCCCAGCCCTTCTCGAAGACGCTCTCGGGGGCATCCCCGATGTTTTCCGAGGTCCAGATCCGCTGGGGCAGCACCCAGAACTTCTCGGTCGGCTCGCCCGCCATCAGGCGGGCCAGGCTGTCCACGGCGAGCCACGCCGAGTACGGGGTGGGTGAAGCGAGCTCGGCCGACATCTCGCCGGTCTGGATCTGCGTCATCTGCTGCGGGTAGCCCGTCATCGACAGGAGCTTGACCTGGCCGGTCTTGCCCGCCTGCTGGATGCCCTGCTGCATGAAGCTCACGCAGCAGTCGTCAGAACCCCAGATGTACTTGATGTCGGGGTGCTGCTGCAGCTGGTTGGTGACGAGTGGTGCGAG
>Ga0247738_10000253_pt1 | contig 21880 bp, 18 predicted proteins | sample UWRJL013104B2_FD_180936 | JGI IMG/M metagenome (GOLD analysis project Ga0247738, IMG submission 180936) | Plant litter microbial communities from Arlington Agricultural Research Station in Wisconsin, United States - UWRJ-L013-104B-2 | ecosystem: Environmental > Terrestrial > Plant litter >...
ATCCGACCTCGTTGTGGGATGGGGCGTGAGCCAAACGGGCAAACCAAATGTGGTTCTTGGTTTATGTAAGTCCGTTTGTGTCCGGTTGTCAACTCCCAGCCCATTTTCAGGTTGGGTGTGTCGCGGGAGCCTCGACTCTGCCCGACCACCGTCTCGGCTAGTGCGCGGCGGCGTCCCAGTTGGGGCCGGTGCCGACCTGCACATCGAGCGGCACCGTGAGCGAGGCGGCGCCGGCCATGCGCTCGCGCACGATGGCCGTGAGAGCGTCGAGCTCCCCCGGGGCGACCTCGAACACGAGCTCGTCGTGCACCTGCAGGAGCATCCGCGAACCCAGCCCCTGCTCCGCCAGGTCGGCGTCGATGCGGATCATGGCGAGCTTGAGGATGTCGGCCGCGGTGCCCTGGATCGGCGAGTTGAGCGCTTGCCGCGCCGCGTTCTCGCGCAGCACCCGGTTCGACGACGTGAGGTCGCCGAACGGGCGCCGACGCCCGAACTCGGTGGTCGTGTATCCGTCGGCCCTCGCCTGCTCGACGACGTTCTGCAGGTACTCCCGCACAGCCCCGAAGCGCGCGAAGTAATCGGTCATGAGCACCTTCGCCTCGCTCACCTCGATGCGCAGCTGCTTGCTCAGACCGAACGGGCTCAGGCCGTAGGCGAGGCCGTACGACATGGCCTTCACCTTGGTGCGCATGGCGGGCGTGACCTCGGCGGGCTCCACGTGGAAGATGCGGGCGCCCACGAAACGGTGCAGGTCCTCTCCCCCGTTGAACGCCTCGATGAGGCCCTCATCACCGGAGAGGTGCGCCATGATGCGCATCTCGATCTGCGAGTAGTCGGCGGTCAGGAGCGTCTCGAAGCCCGCACCGGCCTCGAACGCGGAGCGGATCTCGCGGCCCGTCTCCGTCTTCACGGGGACGTTCTGCAGGTTGGGGTCGTTCGAGGCGATGCGGCCCGTGGCGGAGCCCGCCTGCTCGTACGTGGTGTGCACGCGACCGCCGGCATCCACCGCCTTGTCGATGCTCGCGATGATCTGCAGCAGCTTGGTGGCGTCCCGGTGTTGCAGCAGCAGGTCGAGGAACGGGTGCGGGTTCTGGTCCTGCAGGTCGGCCAGGCTCGCGGCATCCGTGGAGAAGCCCGTCTTGTTCGACCGGGTCTTCGGCATGCCGAGCTGGTCGAACAGCACCTCCTGCAACTGCTTGGGGCTGCCGAGGTTGATCTCGCGGCCGATCTCGGCGAACGCGCGCTCGGCGACGTCGGCCGCCTTCGCGCCGAGGTCGCTCGTGAGGCGGCCGAGGATCTCCCGGTTGACGGTGATGCCCGTGCGCTCCATGGTGGCCAGCACGGGCACGAGCGGCATCTCGATGGTCTCGAGCACGTCGAGCGAGCCCGCGTCGAGCTTCTCCGAGAGGTACGAGGCGAGCCGCAGCGAGTACCACGCCTCGGTGGCCGGGCTCGCGGGCTCGTTCTCGGGCACGAGCTGGTTGGGGTCGGAGACCTGCAGCGTCTCCCCCAGGTAGTACTCGACCTGCGACTCGAGGGTCTCCGACTTGGTGCCCGGCTTGAGCAGCCAGCCCGCGAGGATCGTGTCGTAGGCGATGCCGTTGATCGTGAGCCCCGAGTCTCGGGCGATCTTCAGCTGCGCCTTCGACCCGGTCATGACCTTGGGCGCGTCGCTCGCGAGCCACTCGTCGAGCGCGGCGTAGTCGAGTCGGCCCGTCGCCCACGGCACGTAGGCCGTCTCATCTGCCGCACCGATGCCGAAGCCCGTGACAACACCGTTGGCGCTCTCGACCCGCAGGCCGAGGGCGCTCTGGCCCTGCACCGACTGGGTGCCGAGCCACTTGCCGAGCTCCTCATCGACCATGGTGCGGATCACCGGGATGCCCGACGCGACGGGGGCACTGTCGGCGATCGCCTCCGCGCCGCCCTCGGCCGCGGCGATCTTGAGCACGCGATCGAGGAGCGTCTTGAACTGCAGCCGGTCGAACACGTCGCGCACCGCCGCGACATCCATCGGGCGGCGCAGCAGCCCGGTGGGGCCCACGGGAAGCTCGACGTCGGTGAGCAGGTGGTTGAGCTTGCGGTTGCGCACGGCGCGGTCTTGCTGCTCGCGCAGCTTTTCGCCCACGACGCCCTTGATCTCGTCGGCGTGCGCGAGGATCTCGTCGAGGGAGCCGTACTGCTGGATCCACTTCACCGCGGTCTTCTCGCCGACCTTGTCGATGCCGATGAGGTTGTCGCTCGTCTCCCCCACGAGCGCCGCGACATCCGGGTACTGCTCGGGCTCGATGCCGTACCGCTCCATGACGGCGTCCCGGTCGTAGCGCTTGAGCTCGGAGACACCGCGGGCGTTCGGGTACAGCAGGGTCACGCCGGGCCCCACCATCTGGATCGCATCCCGGTCGCCCGAGACGACGAGCACGTCGAAGCCCTCCGCGGCGCCCTGGGTGGCCAGGGTCGCGAGGATGTCGTCGGCCTCGTAGTCCTCTTTGCTGATGGTCGTGATGCCCATGGCCTTGAGGGCCTCCTCGAGCAGCGGGATCTGGCCCACGAACTCAGAGGGTGTCTCACCGCGCGTGCCCTTGTACTCGGGGTACTCGCGCGTGCGGAAGGAGAACCGGGAGATGTCGAACGCGACGGCCAGGTGGGTGGGCTTCTCGTTCTGCAGCAGCAGGATGAGCATCGACAGGAACCCGTGGATGGCATTGGTGTGCTGCCCGTCACGCGTCGTGAAGCTGTCGACGGGGAGCGCGTAGAAGGCGCGGAACGCCAGCGAATGGCCGTCGATAACGAGGAGGGTAGGCTTTTCGTGGCTTGTTTCAAGACTGTCCGGCACGCACCCAGCCTAGTTGCGGGCGCCGACACCGGAACCGCAACGAAAGGCTCCCATGACGCAGCTTCCCGACGACATCGATCCCGTGATGAAGGGCATCCTCGAGCGCACCCGGGGCGGCGAGCTCGCCGTGAAGATGGGTATCGAGTTCGTCGAGCTCTCCGGGTCGTACTCGGTGGCGCGCATGCCGGTCGAGGGCAACCGCCAGGTCGTCGACCTGCTGCACGGCGGCGCGCACGTCGTGCTCGGGGAGACCCTCGGGTCGGTGTCGTCCGCGATCCACGCCGGTGCGGGGCGCTACGCGGTGGGCATCGAGGTCAACGCCTCACACAGCCGTTCTGCGACATCCGGGTGGGTGACCGGCACGTGCCGCGCCATCAACCTCGGCCGCACCCTCGCGACGCACGAGATCGTGGTGACCGACGATCAGGATCGCCGGCTCTCGACCGTGCGCATCACCAACATGCTGCTCGACCGGCGCTAGCTCTCCCGCGGCCGATCCCGCCGCGCCCCGGTTCATCGAGATGCCGTTTCGACACGGTGCGATCGACTGCCACTGTGCCGAAACGGCATCTCAACGTCACGGAGGGCGGGGTTGGCCGGCTAGGGGAACCGCTCCTGGGGGTCGCGGCCCCAGGCGGCGCGGCCTCCGTCGACCGGGATGACGGTGCCCGTCACGAAGCTGGCCGCGTTCGACAGGAGCCACGCGACGACATCGCCGACCTCCGAGGGCGTTCCCATTCGGCCGAGGGGATGCAGGGCGCCCGTTGCCGTGGCGTCGCCCTCGAAGCGCTCGGTCACGATCGAGCCGAGCGCGACCGCGTTCGCGCGGATGCGGTCGCGCGCGTAGTCGACGGCGGTCGCCCGGGTGAGCCCCTCGATGGCGGCCTTCGCGGTCGCGTACGGCAGGGCGCCCGCCACGGAGCGCTGGGCCTGGTGCGAGGAGACGTTGACGATGGAGCCGGAGGTGCCCGCGGCGCGGAAGCGGCGGACGGCCTCTGACGAGCCCACGACGGCCGGCACGAGGTTCGCGGCGATCACCTCGAGCACCGTCTCAGGGTTCTCGTGCAGGAAGGCGTCGTCGAACACCGCGGCGTTGTTCACCCAGCCGACGAGGGGCTGTGCCGCTACGGCGGCGTCGGCCGCCCGGGCCACCACGCCCGGGTCGGAGGCGTCACCGAGCACGACCGTGAGCCGGTCGTGCGCCCAGTCCGGCGCGTTCAGGTCGAGCACGGTCACGTCGAGGCCCTTGGCGATGAGCACTCGGGCCGTCGCAGCTCCCACGCCTCGCCCGCCGCCCGTGATGACGACGGAGCCGGGCATCCCGCCGCCTACTTCTTGGCGCTGAGCTGCTCGATGATCGCCTGGGCGACATCGTGCATGGTCAGGCGGCGATCCATGGAGGCCTTCTGGATCCAGCGGAACGCCTCGGGCTCGCTCAGGCCCATCTTCTCGTTGAGCAGGCCCTTGGCCCGGTCAACGAGCTTGCGAGTCTCGAACCGCTCGACGAGGTCGGCGACCTCGGCCTCGAGCGTGATGATCTGGGTGTAGCGGCTGAGGGCGATCTCGATCGCGGGCAGCAGGTCGCTCGGCGTGAACGGCTTGACCACGTAGGCGAGGGCGCCCGCCTCGGAGGCCCGCTCGACGAGCTCCTTCTGGCTGAAGGCGGTGAGCAGCACGACGGGCGCGATGTGGTTCTTGCTCAGGCGCTCGGCCGCGGAGATGCCGTCGAGCTGGGGCATCTTCACGTCCATGATGACGAGGTCGGGGCGCAGTTCGGTGGCGAGCGCCACGGCGGTCTCGCCGTCGCCGGCCTCACCCACCACTTCGAAGCCGTTGTCGCGCAGGATCTCGACGATGTCCATGCGGATGAGGGACTCGTCCTCTGCGACGACGACCCGTCGGGGGGCGGAGGGAGAGGCAGCCTGATCGTTCACGCAGCAAAGCCTACGGTATCGACGGGCCAAGACCCCTTCCGCCACCTGCGCTACTCTCTTTAGGTGCGCCGGATTGGCGGAATGGCAGACGCAGGGCACTCAAAATGCTCCGCCCGAAAGGGTGTGCGGGTTCAAGTCCCGCATCCGGCACAAAAGAAACATGGGGAAGCGGTGACCGTCATGCGTGCACGCGCGAGTGCGGTGCTTCTCGTTCTGGTCGCCGGTCTCACCGCGTGCGCCGGCCCGAGCGTCGACGCACCCGCCGAGTTCAGCACGTGGGCGTCTGCGCAGGAGTACGTCGCCTCGGTGGACTCCGGCCCCGCGAGCGGCCTCACGGCGCACATCGTGGTCGAGGGCGCGATAGGGGCGGACGAGCTCTCCGCGCTCTCCGAGGCGGCCTTCACCGAGGCCGCTGCATTGGGGGCCTCCTCCCCCTCGATCAACCTCATCGTCGGCAACGCGTGGGGGTTCTCGGTCGACGCGGCGGGCGCGCACGTCGCGACGATCAACACGCTGCGGGATGACCGAACCTTCGTCGGGGCGACCGTCGAGTACGAGGCGCTCAACTCCAAGGTCGGCGACGCGAGCGGCCTGCGCGGCGTTGTGGGGAGCCAGGCCGCGCTACGCGACGCCTACGCCGCGCTCGTCGCCGCGATGGGCGACGACGTCGACGGGCTCGCGATCACGGCCACGACGGCGGATGGCGCCTTCGCGATCAGCGGCACGGGCCCCACTCAGCCCGAGGCTGCGATCGCCCTCTGGCAGGCCATCTCCGGCCGCGTGCTCATTAGCGAGGCCACCGCGAGCCCCGAGGGCCTGGACATCACCGTGCCCTCGGCGGTCGACCAGCAGATCGCCGAGGCCATCGGCACCGAGCATCCCGACGTGGTCCTCACCGTGCACCAGCAATCCCGTTGAGTCGCGGGCTTTGTTGCTCTGAGAGGCCCAGAATGGCGGGATGTCCGCGACTCAACGGGGTAGTCAGGCTTGGGGGGTCCCCACAACGACGTGCACGGCACCCTTGAAGTGGCGATAGCGCCCGGGTGCCGTGCCGTCGTGCGGGTCAGTCTGCGTGCTCGCCACTCTCCCACGCGGGCGCCACGGCGTTGATGGCGTCGCCGACGACGTGCACCCGGAGGTCGTTGGTGGAGCCGGGGATTCCGGGAGGGGAACCGGAGATCACGACGACCTTGTCGCCGACGACCGCGAGGCCCTCCTCGAGGAGCACCTTGTCGACCTGGCTGTACATGGCGTCGGTGTGGGTCACCCGCTCGACCACGAACGACTCGATGCCCCAGATGAGCGCCATGCGGCGGCGGATCGCGGGATCGGGCGTGAACGCCTTCATGGGGATCTTGAAGCGCAGGCGCGACATGCGACGGGCGGAGTCACCGGACTCGGTGAAGACGCACACGTACTTGGCGTCGACGAAGTCGGCGACCTCCGCCGCGGCGAGCGTGATGGCGCCACCCTGCGTGCGGGGCTTGGTACCGAGGGCGGGGATGCGCTCCAGCCCGTGCTCCTCGGTCGACTCGACAATGCGCGCCATCGTCTGCACCGTGATCACCGGGTACTCTCCGACACTGGTCTCGCCCGAGAGCATGACCGCGTCGGCGCCATCGAGGATGGCGTTGGCGACGTCGGAGGTCTCCGCGCGCGTGGGGACGGGCGACGAGATCATCGACTCGAGCATCTGCGTCGCGACGATGACCGGCTTGGCCATGCGGCGTGCGAGCTCGACGGTGCGCTTCTGCACGATCGGCACGGCCTCGAGCGGCAGCTCGACGCCCAGGTCGCCGCGGGCGACCATGATGGCGTCGAACGCGTCGATGATGGCCTCGAGGTGGTCGACGGCCTGCGGCTTCTCGATCTTGGCGATGACGGGGACGCGGCGGCCCTCCTCCTCCATGATCTCGTGCACGCGGATGATGTCGTCGGCGTTGCGCACGAACGAGAGCGCGATGAGGTCGGCGCCGAGCTTGAGGCCCCAGCGCAGGTCATCCTCGTCCTTCTCGGAGAGCGCGGGAACGTTCACCGCGACACCCGGGAGGTTGATGCCCTTGTTGTTGGAGACCGCCCCGGCGACGATGACCTCGGTCGTGACGACCGGTCCGTCGACGGAGGTGACCTTGACCTTCACCTTGCCGTCGTCGATAAGCAGGAAGTCACCGGGGGTGACGTCCTGCGGGAGGCCCTTGAAGGTCGTGCCGGAGAGCTCGCGCGTTCCCACGACCTCCTCGGTGGTGATCTTGAAGATGTCGCCGACCGCGAGGTCGTACGGGCCGCCCTCGAACTTGCCGAGGCGGATCTTCGGACCCTGGAGGTCGACCATGACGGCGACAGCGCGACCGGCATCCTCGGCGGCCTTGCGCACGTTCGCGTAGACCTCCTCGTGCACGGCGTACGAGCCGTGGCTGAGGTTCATGCGCGCGACATCGACACCTGCATCGATGATCGCCCTGATGTTCTCGTAGCTGGACGTTGCCGGCCCGAGTGTCGCGACGATTTTGGCTCGTCTCATGACTTCCTTCTAATTTGTGGTGGTGGTGGTGGAAAAACAGTGAACGGCGAGGCCGAGATCAGATCGAGATGGAGTGGTCGGTGGGGCGCACCGGGAACGGCAGCTGCGTCTCACCCTCGAGGAACTTGTCCACGGCGGAGGCCGCGGCGCGACCCTCGGCGATCGCCCACACGATGAGCGACTGGCCACGACCGGCATCGCCGGCCACGAACACACCGGACTCGCTCGTCTGGTAGTCGCCGTCGCGCTCGAAGTTGCCCTTGCCGTCGAACGGCACGGGAAGCTGCTCGTCGATGGTGTGCGTCTCCGGGCCGGTGAAGCCCAGCGCGAGCAGCACGAGGTCGGCGGGGATCTCGCGCTCGGTGCCCGACTTGGGTACGCGGCGGCCGTCGATGTACTCGGTCTCGGCGACACGGATGGCGCGGACCTCGCCGGCCTCGTTGGAGAGGAACTCGATGGTCGAGGCGAGGTAGACGCGCTCGCCGCCCTCCTCGTGCGCGCTCGACACCTCGAACAGGGTCGGCGACATCGGCCAGGGCTGGTGCTCGGGGCGCTCGGTGGGCGGCTGCAGGCCGATCGCGAGGTTCGTCACCGAGAGCGCGTGCTGGCGGTGCGCGGTGCCGATGCAGTCTGCACCGGTGTCACCACCACCGAGGACGACGACGTGCTTGCCCTCGGCGCTGATCTGCTCGTGCACGACATCGCCGGCGCCGACCTTGTTGGCCTGCACGAGGTACTCCATGGCGAAGTGCACGCCCATGAGGTCACGGCCGGGGATCGGCAGGTCGCGGGGCACCATGGCGCCGGTCGCGATCACGACGGCGTCGTAGCGGGCCTTGAGGTCGCCCCAGGAGATGTCGACACCGATCTCGACGCCGGCGCGGAAACGGGTTCCCTCCGCCTGCATCTGCGCGATGCGCTGCTCGATGTGCTTCTTCTCCATTTTGAAGTCCGGGATGCCGTACCGCAGCAGGCCGCCGATGCGGTCATCCCGCTCGAAGACGGCGACGGTGTGACCGGCGCGCGTGAGCTGCTGAGCGGCCGCGAGCCCCGCGGGGCCGGAGCCGACCACGGCCACCGTCTTGCCGGTGAGGCGCTCGGGCGGGTGCGGGGTGACGAGGCCGTTCGCGAAGGCCTGGTCGATGATCGACACCTCGACCTGCTTGATGGTCACGGGCGGCTGGTTGATGCCGAGCACGCAGCTCGCCTCGCACGGGGCGGGGCACAGGCGCCCCGTGAACTCCGGGAAGTTGTTGGTCGCGTGCAGGCGCTCGATGGCCTGCGCGCCCTCGCCGCGCCACATGAGGTCGTTCCACTCGGGGATGAGGTTGCCGAGCGGGCAGCCCTGGTGGCAGAACGGGATGCCGCAGTCCATGCAGCGGCCGGCCTGGCGCTTGAGCTCGGACGGGTCCTGCTGCTCGTAGACCTCTTTCCAGTCCATGAGCCGCAGCGCGACGGGTCGACGGGGCGGGGTCTCCCGCTCCTGAACCTTCAGGAATCCCTTCGGATCAGCCACCAGTAACCTCCATGATGCGTGCCCACGTGACGTCGCCGTCGGGGTCCAGTCCTTCGTCGATCGCCGTCTGGCGGGTTTGGATGACCGCCGCGTAGTCGCGCGGCAGCACCTTCGTGAAGCGCGAGACGGTGTCGTCCATGTTCTCGAGCATCTTCGCGGCGACCACCGAGTCGGTCTCGTCGCGGTGGCGCGTGAGCAGGTCGGTGAGGATCTCGACGTCCGCGCTGCCGAGGGGCAGCAGGACGAGCTCGCCGGAGGCGAGGGAGTCCGCGTTGACGCGCTCGGGGCGCAGCTCGTGGATGTAGGCGGTGCCGCCGGACATGCCCGCGCCGAGGTTGCGCCCGGTGCCGCCCAGGATCACGGCGAGCCCGCCCGTCATGTACTCGAGCGCGTGGTCGCCCACGCCCTCGACCACGGCGGTGGCGCCGGAGTTGCGCACGAGGAACCGCTCCCCCACGATGCCGCGCAGGAACATGCTGCCCTGCGTCGCGCCGTAGCCGATCACGTTGCCCGCGATCACGTTGCGCTCCGCGGCGAACACGCTGTTGCGGTGCGGGCGCACGACGATCTCGCCGCCGCACAGGCCCTTGCCCACGTAGTCGTTGCTGTCACCCTCGAGACGCAGGCGGATGCCCGCGGGCATGAACGCCCCGAACGACTGCCCCGCGGTGCCCGTGAGGCGCACCTCGATGGTGCCGGTGGGCAGTCCGTTCTCGCCGTGGCGCACCGTGACCTCGTGGCCGAGCATGGTGCCGACCGCGCGCTCGGTGTTGCGGATGGGCAGCTCGATGACGACGGGGCTGCCGTTCTCGAGGGCATCCGCGCTCAACCGGATGAGCTCCTGGTCGAAGTGCTTCTCGAGCTCGTGGTCTTGGCTGACGCGGTTGATGCGCGGCTCGTCCTCGTCGAACTCCGGCCCCTCGAAGATGGGCGTGAGGTCGAGGCCGTCGGCCTTCCAGTGCTCGACGGCACGGTCGACGTCGAGCAGCTCGCTGTGGCCGATGAGCTCGTCGAGGCTGCGGAAGCCGAGCTCGGAGAGGTACTCCCGCACCTCCTGGGCGAGGAACTCGAAGAAGTTCACGAGGAACTCGGGTTTGCCCGTGTACCGGGCGCGCAGCTCGGGGTTCTGGGTGGCCACGCCCACGGGGCACGTGTCGAGGTGGCACACGCGCATGAGGATGCAGCCGGACACCACGAGCGGCGCCGTCGCGAAGCCGTACTCCTCCGCCCCCAGCAGGGCGCCCACGATGATGTCGCGGCCCGTCTTCATCTGGCCGTCGACCTGCACGACCACGCGGTCGCGCATGCCGTTGAGCATGAGCGTCTGCTGGGTCTCGGCGAGGCCGATCTCCCACGGGGTGCCCGCGTGCTTGAGCGAATTGAGGGGGCTCGCGCCCGTTCCGCCGTCGTGGCCGGAGACGAGCACGACGTCGGCGAGGGCCTTGGTCACGCCCGCGGCGACCGCGCCGATGCCCGACTGGCTCACGAGCTTGACGTGCACGCGCGCAACGGGGTTGGCGCGCTTGACGTCGAAGATGAGCTGCTTGAGGTCTTCGATCGAGTAGATGTCGTGGTGCGGCGGCGGCGAGATGAGCCCGACGCCCGCGGTGCCGTGGCGCGTGCGCGCAATCCACGGGTAGACCTTGCCCGCGGGCAGCTGGCCGCCCTCACCGGGCTTGGCGCCCTGCGCCATCTTGATCTGGATGTCCGTGGCGTGGGTGAGGTACATGCTCGTCACGCCGAACCGGCCGGAGGCCACCTGCTTGATGGCGCTGCGGCGCTTCGGGTCGAGCAGGCGCTCCACGTCCTCGCCGCCCTCGCCCGTGTTGGAGCGGCCGCCGAGCTGGTTCATGGCGATCGCCATGGTCTCGTGGGCCTCCTGGCTGATGGAGCCGTAGCTCATCGCGCCCGTGTTGAACCGCTTGACGATGGACTCGATCGGCTCGACCTCGTCGAGGGGGACGACGGGGCGCTGGCCGGTCTTGATCTTGAACAGCCCGCGCAGGGTCATGAGGTTCTCGGCCTGCTCGTCGACGAGCTTGGTGTACTCGCGGAAGATGTCGTACCGGCGCGAGCGCGTCGCGTGCTGCAGGCGGAACACCGTCTCAGGGTTGAAGAGATGCGGGGGCCCCTCGCGGCGCCACTGGTACTCGCCGCCGGTGGCGAGGCGCTCGTGCGCGACGACCGAGCCGTCCTCCGGGTAGGCGGCGGCATGGCGCGAGGCGCTCTCCGCGGCGATGACGTCGATGCCGACGCCGCCGAGCAGGCTCGAGGTGCCGGTGAAGTACTGGTCGACGAACTCCTGGTTGAGGCCCACGGCCTCGAACGCCTGGGCGCCCGCGTAGGAGCCCACGACCGAGATGCCCATCTTCGACATGATCTTGAGCACGCCCTTGCCGAGCGCCTTGATGATGTTCTTGACGGCCTTCTCGGGCGTGATCCCGTGGATCATGCCGCTGCGGACGAGCTCCTCCGCCGTCTCCATGGCGAGGTACGGGTTGATCGCGGATGCCCCGTAGCCCACGAGCAGGGCCACGTGGTGCACCTCGCGCACATCGCCGGCCTCGACGATGAGCCCGACCTTCATCCGGTTCTCCTCGCGGATGAGGTGGTGGTGCACCGCGGCGAGCATGAGCAACGACGGGATGGGCGCGAAGTCTTTGTTGGAGTCGCGGTCGGAGAGCACGATGAACTGCGCGCCGTTCTTGATCGCCTCGTCCACCTCTCCGCACATCTTGGCGAGGCGCTTCTCCATCGCCTTCGGGCCCTTGTCGACGCGGTAGAGGCCGCGCAGCGTGACGGTGGGGCGTCGGCCGCTGGCCGTCTCGAAGTGCTGGATCTTGGCGAGCTCGTCGTTGTCGATGACGGGGAAGTCGAGGGCGATCTGCTTGGCGTGCTCTGGCGTCGCCGTGAGCAGGTTGCGTTCCGGCCCCAGACCCGACTTCATCGACGTGACGACCTCTTCGCGGATCGAGTCCAGCGGCGGGTTGGTCACCTGCGCGAACTGCTGCGTGAAGTAGTCGAAGAGCAGTCGCGAGCGCTCGGAGAGCACGGCGATGGGCGTGTCAGAGCCCATCGCGCCGAGGGGCTCTGCCGCGTTCTGCGCCATGGGCATGACGAGGATGCGCACCTCCTCCTCGGTGTACCCGAAGGTGCGCTGGCGGCGCGTGACGGAGGCGGGGGTGTGCACGATGTGCTCGCGCTCCGGGAGGTCCTTGAGGGCGATGCGCCCAGACTCGAGCCACTCGCCCCAGGGCTGGGAGCCCGCGAGCTCGGCCTTGACCTCGTCGTCCTCGATGATGCGGCCCTCGGCGGTGTCGACGAGGAACATCTTGCCGGGGCGCAGGCGGCCCTTGCGCACGACCTTGCTCGGCTCGATGTCGAGCACGCCGATCTCGCTCGCGAGCACGACGAGCCCCTCGTCGGTGACGAGGTAGCGGCCGGGGCGCAGGCCGTTGCGGTCGAGGGTGGCACCGACGAGCGAGCCATCGGTGAAGACGAGGGCGGCGGGGCCGTCCCACGGCTCCATGAGCATCGAGTGGTACTCGTAGAACGCGCGACGGGCCGGGTCGACGTCGACCTGGTTCTCGTACGCCTCCGGCACCATCATCATCATGGCGTGCGGCAGCGAGCGGCCGGCGAGGTTGAGCAGCTCGACCACCTCGTCGAACGAGGCGGAGTCGCTCGCCCCCGGCGTGTTGATGGGCAGGATGGAGCGGATGTCGCCGAGCAGCTCGCTCTCGAGCTGCGACTGGCGCGCGCGCATCCAGTTGCGGTTGCCCTGCACGGTGTTGATCTCGCCGTTGTGGGCGATCATGCGGAACGGCTGGGCGAGCGGCCACGACGGGAACGTGTTCGTGGAGTAGCGCGAGTGCACGAGCGCGAGCTTGGAGACGAAGCGCTCGTCGGAGAGGTCGGGGTAGAACGGCTCCAGCTGGAGCGTCGTGACCATGCCCTTGTAGACGAGGGTGCGCGCGGAGAGGGACGGGAAGTACGCCCCGAGCTGGTGCTCTGCGCGCTTGCGCAGCCGGAAGACCTGGCGCTCGAGGTCGAGACCGCCGACCGGGCGGTCCACGCCGCTCGAGCTCGTCGAGACCCGGTTGGACCGCAGGAAGAGCTGCTCGAAGGCGGGCATGGCGCCGCGCGCGAGGTTGCCGAGGTTGCTGGGTGCAACGGGAACCTCGCGCCAGCCGAGCACCGTGAGGCCCTCGAGGGCGGCGAGCTCGGCGATGCCGGCCTTGAGCGCCTCGCGCTCGTCGTCGTCCGTGGGCAGGAACGACATGCCCACCGCGTAGCGGCCCATGGCGGGCAGCTCGAAGTCGACGACGGCGCGCAGGAACGCGTCGGGGATCTGGGTGATGATGCCGGCGCCGTCACCGGTGCCCGCGTCGGAGCCGACCGCGCCGCGGTGCTCGAGATTGCGCAGCGCGTTGAGGGCGGTCTCGATGATGTCGTGCCCGGCCGTGCCCCGGAGGGTGGCGACCATGGCCAGGCCGCAGGCGTCCTTCTCATTCCGCGGGTCGTAAAGGCCCGTCGCCTGGGGGATAGAGCTGAAGCGCTCGAATGGTGGCGTGAGAGCCATGGGGAACCGTCCTCACGATGGTGCTTTGCGGTGGGGGACGTCGGTGGCCCTAAGGAAAACTCGGCCCCCGGTTATTAGGAGCTACTGGAGCCTGTGCCGCTTGTGGCGAGCTCTTCGGGCGCTGTGCTGTTGTTCGACTCCACGACGTCGTCGTCGGGTTCGTCAGCGTCCGAATAGGTCTCCCCGGAGTCTACAGCACCGTCGGCTTCCGGCTCGCGACCCGGCACGTACGGGCCCGGCTCGATGCCGGGGTGGCGGCGGCTCTGCACGATGAACAGGATGATTCCCACCAGGATCGCGGCGAACGCGCCCCACACGTTCGTGCGCACGCCCAGGATGATCTCGCTCGGGTCGACACGGATCGTCTCGAACCACGCGCGGCCGATGCCGTACCAGATCATGTACAGCGCCCAGACCTTGCCCCACTGCAGGCGCGCGACCGTGTCGCCGACGGGCACGGGCAGGCGCAGGCCGAGCACGGTCTTCTTCACGAGGCGGTACTGGCGCTCCATCGTGAGCAGGAAGACGATGCCCACGACGTTCCAGATCATCTCGTAGAGGAAGGTCGGGTGGAACAGCGTGCCCTCGGCGAGGCCCGTCGGGAAGGCCGGGTTGTCCGCGGAGATCTCGAGGCCCCACGGCAGGTCGGTGGGCTGCCCGAACAGCTCGTGGTTGAAGTAGTTGCCGAGGCGGCCGAGCGCCTGCGCGAGCAGGATGGCCGGAGCGAGGGCATCCGCGAAGGTCCAGAACCGCAGGCCCGCGAGCTTGCAGCCGATCCACGCGCCGACGGCGCCGCCGATGAGCGAGCCGAAGAGGGCGTTGCCGCCCTCCCAGATGTTCCAGATCGCGCCGGGCTGGAAGGGGTTCCAGATGTTCGCACCCTCGTAGAAGAAGTCTCCCGGGTGCGTGAACACGTGGTACAGGCGGGCGCCGAGCAGGCCGAGCGGCACCGCCCAGATGATGACGTCGAGCACGACACCGGACTCGGCACCGCGGGCCTTGAGCCGCTGGTTGACCATGATCGTCGCGAGGATGATACCGAGGAGGATGCACAGCGCGTAGGTGTGGATCGGGATCACCCGGTCTTCGGGGATGAACGGGAGAAGCCCGTGCAGCCACCCGAGCGGGATGGTGATCGGGGTCTGCCAGTCGACCGGAGGACTGGGGATACTGAGCGGCAGAAGCGACAAGCCGATCACCTTTCTACTGCGTTAAGACTAGGCAACTGTACCCGCTGCCAACGCGGCGGCCGCGCGCGCGACGGCGGGCACTCCCCCGTCGGCGAGGGCGGAGACGAGGGCGGACCCGACGATGGCGCCGTCGGCGTAGCCGAGGACTTCGCGCACCTGGTCGCCGGTGGAGATGCCCACGCCGACGCACGCGCTGCCGGCACCGGCATCCCGCAGCCTCGTGATGAGGGACCGGGCGGCCTGGTCGACGTCGGCGCGCGCGCCCGTGATGCCCATCGTGGAGACGGCGTAGACGAAGCCGCGGCTGCTGTCGACCGCTTGCCGCAGGCGCGCGTCCGTGGACGAGGGCGCGGCGAGGAAGACGCGGTCGAGGCCCGTGCGGTCGGAGGCGGCGAGCCAGTCGCCAGCCTCGTCCGCCACGAGGTCGGGCGTGATGAGGCCGGCGCCTCCCGCGGCGAGCAGGTCGTCGGCGAACCGGTCGACGCCGTACTGCAGCACGGGGTTCCAGTAGGTCATCACGAGCACGGGCGCGCTCACGCGCGAGGTGATGGCCTGCACGGCCTCGAAGCCGTGGCCCAGCTTGAAGCCGTCCGCGAGGGCGGCCTGGGTGGCCTTCTGGATGACCGGCCCGTCCATGACGGGGTCAGAGTATGGCAGGCCCAGCTCGATGATGTCGACGCCGTTCTCCACGAGGGCGACCGCGGCATCGATGCTCGTGCGCAGGTCGGGGAAGCCGACCGGGAGATAGCCGACGAGCGCGCCGGAGCCGGCGGCCTTGCGCGCGGCGATGACGGCCTCGACGGCGCTGGAGACGACGGCGCTCATCGCTCGGGGCTCTCGAGCGGCTCGGCGTCCTCGGCCACGAGGGCCGCGGTGTCGAGGATGTCGAAGTACTTGCCGGCGGTCTCCATGTCCTTGTCCCCGCGCCCGCTCAGGTTCACGAGGATGATCGCCTCCGGGCCGAGCTGCCGACCGAGCTTGAGGGTGCCCGCGAGGGCGTGCGCCGACTCGATGGCGGGGATGATCCCCTCGGTGCGGCTGAGGAGCCGCAGCGCCTCCATCGCCTCGTCGTCGGTGATGGGCAGGTAGCTCGCGCGACCGATGTCGTTGAGCCACGCGTGCTCCGGACCCACGCCCGGGTAGTCGAGGCCCGCGGAGATCGAGTGCGACTCGACGGTCTGGCCGTCCTCGTCCTGGAGCATGTACGACCGGGCGCCGTGCAGCACGCCGGGGCGGCCGCGCGTGATGGTGGCCGCGTGCCGCTCGGTGAGGTGGCCCTCGCCCGCGGCCTCGTAGCCGTAGAGCGCGACCTCAGGGTCGTCGAGGAAGGCGTGGAAGATGCCCATGGCGTTGCTGCCGCCGCCGACGCACGCGGTCACGGCGTCCGGCAGCCTGCCGGTGAGGTCGAGCACCTGGCGGCGCGCCTCCTCGCCGATGATCTTGTGGAAATCGCGCACCATCACGGGGAACGGGTGCGGGCCGGCGACGGTGCCGAGCAGGTAGTGCGTGTTCTCGACGTTCGCCACCCAGTCGCGCAGTGCCTCGTTGATCGCGTCCTTGAGGGTGCGCGAGCCGGTCGTGACGGGGATGACCTCGGAGCCGAGCAGGCGCATGCGCGCCACGTTGAGGGCCTGCCGCTCAGTGTCGACCTCGCCCATGTAGACGACGCACTCCATGCCGAACAGGGCGGCGGCGGTCGCGGTGGCGACCCCGTGCTGGCCCGCGCCGGTTTCCGCGATCAGCCGGGTCTTCCCGAGCCGCTTGGCCAGGAGCGCCTGGCCCAGCACGTTGTTGATCTTGTGCGAGCCGGTGTGGTTGAGGTCCTCCCGCTTGAGGATGACGCGCGCTCCCCCGGCGTGCTCGGCGAACCGCGGCACCTCGGTGATGATGCTCGGGCGGCCCGTGTAGGTGGCGTGCAGCTGCGCGAGCTCGGCCTGGAACATCGGATCGGTCTTGGCCGCGGTGTAGGCGGCATCCAGCTCGTCGAGGGCGGCAATGAGCGACTCGGGCACGAACCGCCCGCCGAACTCGCCGAAGTAGGGGCCCAACTCGTCGCGCAGCGCCATCAGTGCACCAAACCTGTGTTTGTCAGAAATTCTCGGAGGGTGGTCACGGGGTCGCCGCCGGTCACGAGCGCCTCGCCCACGAGCACGACGTCGGCGCCGGCCTTGCGGTAGTGGGCGACGTCGGCGGGCGTCTTCACCGCGGACTCGGCGATGCGGATGACCCCGCTCGGGATCTGGTCGGCGAGCCTGCCGAAGAGGTCTTGGTCAAGCTGGAAGGTGCTCAGGTCGCGGGCGTTCACGCCCACGATGCCGGCCCCCAGGTCGAGGGCGCGCTCCACCTCGTCGGCGCTGTGCGTCTCGACGAGGGCGGTCATCCCCAACTCGTTGATGAGGCCGAAGAGCTCGACAAGCGCGGGCTGCTCGAGCGCCGCGACGATGAGCAGCACGAGGTCGGCTCCCGCCGCGCGGGCCTCGAAGACCTGGTACGGGTCGGCGATGAAGTCCTTGCGCAGCACGGGGATCGACGCGACCTCGCGCACCGCCTCCAGGTCGGCGAGCGACCCGCCGAAGCGGCGCCCCTCCGTGAGCACGCTGATCGCCGAGGCGCCGCCGAGCTGGTACGACGAGGCGAGGGCTGCGGGGTCGGCGATCTCGGCGAGGGCGCCGCGCGAGGGGCTCGCGCGCTTGATCTCGGCGATGATGTGCACGCGGTCGCGCGGGGCGAGCGCCGCCATCACGTCGAGCGCGGGAACGCGCGCGAGTGCCGCCGACTCCACGTCGGCGAGGCTGCGGGCAGCCCGACGCTCCGAAGCGTCGGCGACTGCTCCGGCTACGAGGTCGTCGAGCACTCTAGTGCTGTGCCGTAGGGCTGAACTCGGCCTTCTGGCCGGACTGCGCCTTGGGCTGGAGCCTGTCGCCGCCGACGCCGTAGCCGAGCTTGCCGAGGACGAAGCCCACGAGGGCCCCCACGACAACGAGGCCCGCGGAGGCGAAGACGAGCCACGCGATGTTGAACCAGAAGGCGAGGGTGCCGATCGCGAAGGCGACCAGCATGATGATGACTGCGGTCCAGGCGGCCGGCGAGTTCCCGTGACCGGGGTCGGACTCGCTGTGGATGGACTCCGTGCTCATCGATCGTGCTCCATTTCGTGGGTGACGGGAGAAGTCTACCGGGCGGCGCGGGCGGCGGAACCCGGGCGGCTGCGTGTCATGTCGGGTCGGAGCCGTCGCTCAGCCTGTCCCAGGCGCCCACCGGCGTTCCGGAGTCGTCGGACGGCGTCGCCTCGTACTTGCGCGTGGGGCCGGGCCAGCGGTGCCCGGTGACGAGCACGGCGATGCCCACCAGTGCCGTGAGAACACCCGCGACGATGGCCACGGCCGGCCACGCCCCGACCGAGAGGGAGCTCACGAGGGCGGCGACGGACTCGGGTCCGCTCACCGCGGTCGTCTCGGTGATGGTGGGAGCGGACGCGGCCACGGGCGCCGCGAGGGCGCCCACGGAGACGATCGTGATGGCGGCGCCGATGGCGGTCTGCACGATGCCGAGAGCCACCCGAACGCCCCGGCCGGCAATGGACAGGGCGCCCACGAGCGCGAGCGAGGCCAGCCCGAGCGCGGAGAGCGCGGGCGCGGCGTCCTGGCCGGTGATCGCGAGCGTCTGGCCGCCGTCGAGCACGAGGTCGAACCACGTCTGCGTCCACGCGAGGAGGGCGAGCCCCGCGACGAGCACGCCCGCGAGAACGATGGTGAGGCGCAGCCGCGCGGGCGTCACGGTACCCGCCGCATGGCGTTGGCGACGGCCACGGCGCGCAGCGGGGCGGCCGCCTTGTTCTGGGACTCCAGGTGCTCCGCGGCCGGGTCGGAGTCGGCGACGAGGCCGGCACCGGCCTGCACGCGCGCGAGCCCGCCCGCGATCGTGGCGGTGCGGATGGCGATCGCGAGGTCCGCGTCGCCCGCGAAGTCGAAGTAGCCGACAACGCCGCCATACACGCCGCGCTGCGCGGGCTCCAGCTCGTCGATGATCTCGAGGGCCCGGGGCTTGGGCGCGCCGGAGAGTGTGCCGGCGGGGAAGGTCGCGCGGAAGGCATCCACCGAGGTCGTGCCCGCCCGCAGGTCGCCCTCGACCGAGGAGACGAGGTGCATGATGTGGCTGAACCGCTCCACGCGCATGAACTCGGTGACCTCGACGGTGCCGGGCGTGCACACGCGCAGCAGGTCGTTGCGGGCGAGGTCGACGAGCATGAGGTGCTCGGCCTTCTCCTTCTCGTCGACGAGCAGCTCATCGGCAAGCTCGAGGTCGCGCTCCGGGGTCTCCCCGCGGGGTCGCGATCCCGCGATCGGGTGCATGTAGACGTGCCCCTCCGACACCTTCACGAGCGCCTCGGGGCTCGAGCCCACGATCGAGTACGGCTCCCCCGCGGTATCGACGAGCGACAGCAGGTACATGTACGGCGACGGGTTGAGGGTGCGCAGCACGCGGTACACGTCGATCGGGTCGGCGGTGACCTCGTGGTCGAACCGCTGTGACACGACCACCTGGAACACGTCGCCGTCGACGATGTACTTCTTGGATCGCTCGATAGCGGCGTGGTAGTCCTCGGGGAGGGTGCGCGGGATCGGGGTGGGCGCGATCGTCAGGTCCACGTCGGCGAGCCACGCCTCACTGGGCCGGGCGATCGCCTCCTGCATCGCATCGAGTCTGCGCTGGGCATCCCCCCACAGCGCGTCGCGCTCGTCGGTCCCGTCATTGAGGGATGCGGCGATGAGCAGCACCGTTCCGTAGCGGTGGTCGAGCACGACGAGCTCGGAGACGAAGCTCAGTCCCTGCCCGGGCACGCTGAAGTCGGCGGGCGGGACGTTCGGAAGGCGCTCGAGCTGGCGGATCGCCTCCCACCCGATGAACCCGACGAGGCCGCCCGTGAGCGGCGGATGGCCGGGCACGTGCGGCGTGCTCCAGCGCTCGTAGAGGTGCGCGATCGCGTCGAGCGGGCCGGTGGGGTGCGACGCCCCCAGCGCGCGCTCCACGGGCAGGCCGTAGTCGAGCCAGCGCACCTCGCCGCCGCCGTGCCCGTCCGAGACTTGGGTGAGCACGCCGAAGCTCGACACCCCCACGAACGAGAAGCGCGACCAGATGCCGCCCTGCTCGGCCGACTCGAGCAGGAAGGTGCCGGGCTTGGCCTGCCCGGACTCCGTGAGCGCGAGCTTGCGGTACACGCCCACGGGCGTCTCGCCATCGGCGAAGAGCTCCCGGATGACGGGCACGACGCGGTGGCCGGCCTCGAGCCGCGCGGTGAAGTCGGCGGACGTCGTCGAGTTAAGCATCCACGGCCCCCACGAACGGATCGAGCGGGTCAACGTCGAAGCACGCGTGCGCGCCCGTGTGGCACGCGGGGCCGTGCTGGTCGACGGTCACCAGAAGGGTGTCGGCGTCGCAGTCGAGCGCCGCCCCGCGCACGAGCTGGTAGTTGCCGCTCGTGTCGCCCTTGCGCCAGAACTCCTGCCGGCTGCGGCTCCAGAAGGTCACGCGGCCCTCGGTGAGGGTGCGGCGCAGCGCCTCGGCGTTCATGTAGCCGAGCATGAGCACCTCCTTGGTGTCCCACTGCTGGATGATCGCGGGCAGGAGCCCGTCGGGGGCGAAGTGGGCCCGCTCGATCACCGCGTTCACGTCGTCGCTCATCGCACCACCAGTCCCGCCTCGTCGAGCGCGTGCTTCACGTCGCCCACCGTCAGTTCGCCGTTGTGGAAGACCGAGGCCGCGAGCACGGCATCCGCCCCCGCCTCGATGGCCGGCGCGAAGTCGCCCACGGCGCCCGCTCCCCCGCTCGCGATCACCGGCACGCTGCTGATCGCGCGCATGGCCGTGATGAGCTCGAGGTCGAAGCCTTTCTTCGTGCCGTCGGCGTCGATCGAGTTGACGAGCAGCTCGCCCGCGCCGCGCTGTATCGCCTCCCGCGCCCAGCCGAGCGCGTCAAGGTCGGTCTCGGTGCGGCCGCCGTGGGTCGTGACGACCCAGCCGTCCCCTCGCTTCTTCACGTCGAGCGAGAGCACGAGGGCCTGCGCGCCGAACCTGTCCGCGATCTCGTCGAGCAGTGCTGGACGCGCAATGGCCGCGCTGTTGACGCCGATCTTGTCCGCGCCGTGGGCCTGCAGGCGCGCGACGTCATCGGCGCTGCGCACGCCGCCGCCGACCGTCAGCGGGATGAACACCTGCTCTGCGGTCGCGCGCACGACGTCGTACATCGTGGCGCGGTCGTCAACCGTGGCCGTGACATCCAGGAAGGTGATCTCGTCGGCACCCTGCTCGTAGTACTTGCGGGCCAGCTCCACCGGGTCGCCGGCATCGCGGAGGTTCAGGAAGTTGACGCCCTTCACCACGCGGCCCGCGGCCACATCGAGGCACGGGATCACCCGCACGGCGAGGCTCATATGCGGGCGGCGTGGATCGCGCTGACGAGGATCGCCCGCGCGCCGATCCCGTACAGCTCGTCCATCACGTGGTTGGTGTCGGCGCGCGGCACCATCGCGCGCACCGCGACCCACTCCGGGTCGTGCAGGGGCGACACGGTCGGGCTCTCGATGCCGGGGGTGACGCGCGTGGCGGCCTCCAGAAGAGCGACCGGAACGTCGTAGTCGACGAGCACGTACTGCCGGGCCACGAGCACGCCCTGCAGGCGGCGCTGCAGCACCGTGATGCCCGCGAGGTCGGCCTTCGCGCTGATCAGCACGGCGGTGGAATCCAGGATGACCGGGCCGAAGATCTCCAGGCCCTGAGCGCGCAAGGTGGAGCCCGTCGACACGACGTCGGCGACGGCATCCGCCACACCGAGCTTCACGGCCGACTCCACGGCGCCGTCGAGGGTGACGATGCTCACCTGAACGCCGTTGCGGGCGAGGAAGTCGCCCACGAGGGCGGGGTAGCTCGTGGCGACGCGCTTGCCGGTGAGGGCGGCCAGATCGGGGAAGACACCGGGCTGGCCCGCGAACCGGAAGGTGGACGCGCCGAAGTCGAGGCTCGCGATCTCCTTCGCCGGGCTGCGCGAATCCAGCAGCAGGTCACGGCCCGTGATGCCCACGTCGAGGGCACCCGAGCCCACGTAGGTCGCGATGTCGCGCGGGCGCAGGTAGAAGAACTCGACATCGTTGCGCTCGTCGCGCACGCTCAGGGCCCGCGGGTCACGGCGGCCCGTGTATCCGGCCTCGAGGAGCATCTCGGAGGCGGTCTCACTCAGCGATCCCTTGTTGGGGACGGCGATTCTCAGCATGGTGGTCTCTTCAGTAGTGGCTGACGGGGGCGAC
>Ga0247738_10000254_pt1 | contig 21838 bp, 20 predicted proteins | sample UWRJL013104B2_FD_180936 | JGI IMG/M metagenome (GOLD analysis project Ga0247738, IMG submission 180936) | Plant litter microbial communities from Arlington Agricultural Research Station in Wisconsin, United States - UWRJ-L013-104B-2 | ecosystem: Environmental > Terrestrial > Plant litter >...
CGCGCCGGCCGGCGCCGCGACCGTCAGCATCACCATTCCGCAGCTTCGGGTGGCCGAATATCATCGCCCCTATGTGGCGGCCTGGGTCGAACCGGCTGCCGGTGGGCAAGCGCGCACGGTGCTCGTTTGGTATGATGTGAAGAAGACCGGCGCCGAGCCGGGCACCAAGTGGTTGCACGACCTGCGCACCTGGTGGCGCAAGGGTGGTCGCAGCCTCAAGCAGCCCGCCGACGGCATCAGCGGCGCGACCCGCGCGCCCGGCACGCACAAGGTTACGCTGCCCACCGATCTCGCGCCCGGCCAGTACACGCTCTTTGTAGAGGCAGCCCGCGAAACCGGCGGGCGCGAGATCGTCTCCCTCCCGCTCAATATTGCCGCCCCGTCCGGCTCTGCCACAGGCAAGAGCGAACTCGGCGCAATCACGCTCTCCCGTTGATGAACGGCCCGCCAATGAAAGGCCCCCAGATCATGCGCATGAAGACAAAGCTCATTGCCGCCGCGACCCTGATCGCGATTGCGACGCCCGGCCTCGCCCATCGCGGCTGGTTGCTGCCCTCGGCGACCATCTTTTCCGGCACGGACGACTGGGTGACGGTCGACGCCGCTGCCTCGAACGACCTGTTCTTCCCCGATCATCGCCCGATGCAGCTTGATGGCGTCAAGGTCTGGGCGCCGGACGGCACGGAAGGCAAAATCCAGCACCCGACCACCGGACAGGTTCGCTCGACTTTCGATGTGCAGTTGAACAAGCCCGGCACCTGGAAGATCGGCACGGCCCAATCTGGCGTGCAAGGCAGCTTCAAGGTCGATGGCGTCGATTATCGCCTCGGCGGCCGACGCGGCCCGCCCCCGGCTGCGGGCGCCGCGCAGTCTGGCCCGCGCTTCGTCAACAGCATCGACGAGATCCCGGCCAATGCGACGGAAGTGCAGCTCACCGAAAGCGGCAGCCGCAATGAGATTTTCGCGACCACCGGCGAGCCGACCAAGACCGTGTTCCAGCCGACTGGCAAGGGCCTCGAAATGGAGCCGCTCACGCATCCCTCGGAGCTGGTAAAGGGTGAGCCCGCCCGCTTCCGCTTCCTTGTCGATGGCAAGCCCGCGTCTGCCCTCAAGGTGGACATCCTGCCCGGCGGCAAGCGTTATCGCGACGGCGACGGGGCCATTGCCGTGACCACCGGCGCCGACGGCGTCGCAGTCGTGAACTTCCCTGAAGCGGGCATGTTCTGGCTCAACACCACGCTCGCCGACAACAAGCCCGCCACGCCCAAGGCGACCGCGCGCCGTCTGAGCTACACGGCGACGCTGGAAGTGATGGCGCCCTGAGCGAAATCGCCCTTCCGCGCATTGCCGTTCCGCCGGTTCTCGATCCCCGCGCATTGACGGGGATCGATCCGGCGTCGCGGGTCGCGGATCTGAACGGCGAGACGATGGGCACATATTGGCGGGTGCGGCTCGCCGCTCCGCCGAAGCTCGATCTGGCGGCGCTGCGCGCGGATATTGCCGAACGCCTCGCCACTATCGTCGAAGAGATGAGCCACTGGGCTGCGGACTCCCTGCTCAGCCGCTTCAATACCAAACCCGGCGGCAGCTGGACGGCCCTGCCCCTTGATTTCGCGACGGTCATAGCCATCGGCCTCACGATTGCCGAGAGCAGCGAAGGCGCCTTCGACCCCACCATCGGCCGCCTCACCGATCTCCATGGCCTTGGCCCGAACCCGGCCGCATCGCCGCCCTCATCCGAAGCCATTGAGGCCGCGCTGGCGGTCTCCGGCTGGCACCGGCTCGCCTTCGATGGGTCCGCGCGCCAATTGCGTCAGCCCGGCAATCTCTGGCTCGACCTGTCCGGCATCGCCAAGGGCCATGCAGTCGATGCCGTCGCTGCGCTGCTAGGCAGCAAGGGCCTGCGCCATGCGCTGGTCGAGATTGGCGGCGAATGCGTGGGGCGCGGCTTGCGCCCGGATAGCGAGCCATGGTGGGTCGATCTGGAGACGCCGCCGGGCATCGCACTCGCGCCCTTCCGCATCGCGCTCCACCAGTTCGCCGTCGCGACATCGGGCAATTATGTGCGCGGCGACCACAGCCTCGATCCGCGCACGGGCCAGCCAATCCGCAATGGCATCGCCTCGGTGAGCGTGCTCCATGCCTCGGCCATGCAGGCTGACGCATGGGCCACGGCGATCACAGTGCTGGGGCGGGATGACGGCGCGGCGCTGGCCCGACGCGAAGGGCTGGCGGCGCGTATCATCTGCATCACGGCCGGCTATGTGGACGAATGGATCAGCCCCGCACTGGCGCAGATGCTCGACGAAGATTGAAGGCGCGGCGCGCTCAGTCGAACAGGCTCTCATAACGCGAATCCAGCTCGACCGCCCGGCTCTCATCGGCAGCGGCGCGCCGTTTATCGCCCTTTTCGCGCAGCGCGATGCTGCGATGATAATAGCCCCGCGCCTGCGAAGGCGCATAGCGCACAGCCTTGTCGAAATCGGCCATTGCCCGCGCCGCCTCGCCCTGCTGCCGATAGGCAAGGCCGCGATTGAGATAAGCGAAGGCCATGCGTGGATCGAGCGCGATGGCGGCACCGAATGCTTCAATGGCACCGTCATTGTCGCCATCCCATGCCAGCGCCAGCCCATCCGAAACATGCGCCGCCGCCCGTTCTGCTGCGCCTTTTTCAGCGGGGTTTATCAGCCGTTTGCAGCCATCGAGGCTCCGGTCGGGATCGTCCACCGTGCAGGCGTTCCAGTCGCCGCGTCGTGCTCGGGCGGCCTCCGCAGGCGAACGCCTCCGCGAACCAGAGACGACGATCGACTCTGTGGCTCCGCTCTCTTCCGCCTGCCGGGTACGATCGGACTCCGCAGACGATCTGATCCGCGATCCGGCAAGCACAATCGATTCTATCGGCGCGCTATCGTCGGTTCGCGCCTTGGCGACCACGAGTGGCGCATTCGCTGCAAAGCCCGATTGCCTTCGAGCAGTCGTCTCGACCGGAATGGCGCTCCGCTGGACCAATGACGGCGGCGGCGGAGCGGGCGGTGGCGGCGCTGCGGCCACGCCGCCCGCCTGCGGCTCAGGCGCGGCAATATCGGCGGCGGGCGCTAGTGTCGGCACGGACTGCAGAGGAGCAGGCGTCACAATCGTTGCGACCTGTTCCGGCGCCCCTTTCGCTTGGGTCGGGCGTGTCTCCGGCAGCGCAGCTTCTGACTGAGCCGGTTGCGCTTGCTGAGCATTTGCGGGCGCGTCTCGACCATTATCGACCTGCGTCTGCTCTTCCCTCAGCGCCACCAGCGCGAGCGGCACGCCGACCACTGCCACCAGCGCCAGCGACATGGCTGCGCCCATCTGCGCGCGCCCTAGCTTCGGCAATGTGGGAAGCGCCCATCGGATCGGGCGTCGTGCGGGAGGCAAGGGCTCGCCGCCATCGAAGCGCCGCATCGCCTCGGCAATCGCTGCCTCGCGCCGGTCCGGTCTGGGCGGTGCTTCGGGCAGCAAGCCGGCAAGATCATCATCGCCACTCATACGCGTCACCGGCCGATCCCGCGAGCGGACGGCCAGAGCTTGGCGCGGCAGAGTGAAAACAGGAGCATCGGCCAGCCTTATATCGATAATATCGCGCGGGTCTAAGCGATGATGAAGGCCCGGCCGCCACTGCCCTGAAGACAGCGGCGGCCGGTCGCTTTTACCGGTTCAGCGCCGCCATAGCTCCGGCGGTCTTGGCCGCGCGGACCAACTGGATGAACTCGGAGCGATAGCCATAGCCATCGTCCCCGCGCGCACCGGTGGCGATCGTCAGCACATCGTCATAGCTCAGCGTACCGCTATATTTGCCGCCCTTGAGCAGCTCGGCAAAGCCGGCCACCCCCGTTGCGAACCGTGCATCCTGCGGCGCGGCGGCAAAGCTGGCATATTCCACCGCCCGGTTGATCGGCGTGGAGATCAGCCGGCTCGTGTCCGATTTGGGCAGTTTGTAGCGGATCTTGACGAAGCCCAGCTCGCCACTGAGCGCAGCCCCGGCACCGGCGGTCGGTTTGGCATAGCGCAGATCGCCTATCGCACGCGGCCCACCGACCGGCACCACTTCGTACAGCGCCGTCACCGTCTGGCCCGATCCAACATCGCCCGCATCGACCTTGTCATTGTCGAAATCCTCGCGATTGAGCATCCGCGTCTCATAACCGATCAACCGATATTCGGCGACCGTCGCGGGATTGAACTCGACCTGGATCTTCACGTCCTTGGCGATGGGGAACAGCGTCGAGCTCGCCTCATCCACCAGCGTTTTCCGCGCTTCGCTCACAGTGTCGATATAGGCCGCGGCGCCATTGCCGTTCTGCGCCAGCACCTGCATCAGCGCGTCATTATAATTGCCCATGCCGAAGCCGAGCACGGACAGGAAAATGCCCTTCCCCCGCTCGCGCTCGACATAGCCCTTGAGCTCGTCCTGATTGGTGATGCCGACGTTGAAGTCACCGTCCGTCGCCAGGATGACACGATTGACGCCCCGCGCATCATAGTTCTGCGCGGCCAACGCATAGGCCTGCCTGATGCCCTCGGCGCCCGCCGTGCTGCCCCCGGCGCCCAGCCGGTCGATCACCGCCATGATCTTGCCCTTCTGGCTCGCGGCGGTCGGCTCCAGCGCGGTCCCGGCCGAGCCTGCATAGGTGACGATAGAGACGGTATCGCGCGGGTCGAGCTGGTCCACCAGCATGGCCAGCGATTGCTTGACCAGCGGCAGCTTGTTCGTCTGGTTCATCGAGCCGGATGTGTCGATGAGGAACACCAGATTGGCGCGGGGCCGCGTCGCCTGCTGGATCGCATAGCCCTTGATGCCGATGCGGACGAGCTTGCGGCCCGGCGACCATGGGCTGGGAAACACCGCGACATTGGTGCTGAAAGGCTCCTCGGTGCTGCGCGGCGCGGCATAGGCATAAGGAAAATAATTGACCATTTCCTCGGTCCGCACGGCGGCAGGCTGAGGCAGGACATTCTGGTTGAGCTGTCCGCGCACGAACGAATAGGACGCCGTGTCGACATCGATCGAGAAGGTCGAAACCGGCTCATCCTTGGCGACCTTGAAAGGATTTTGCGCGGTGTTGGTGAAGCGATCGCGTCCCACCTCCTGATAAGGCCTTTGCGGCCAGGGCTCGGGGCGCGGAGGCGCAAAATTGCCGGACATCTTCACCAGGGGCGCATTTGCCACGGGCGCGGCTACCGACGGTGGCGGGGGCGCAGACGGCGCGTAGGCGTCCGCCACGGCGCGGCGCACCCTTGGCGTTCTGATCTGGGCGTCATCGCTTCCTGTGCGGGAGCCTGAGACAATGATGGCTTCGCTCGCCTGCTCCGCCTCGACACTGGTGGCGCCCGCCGCCCCCGAGAGCGCCTGATCGGCGCCTGATTGCGCGCAGCCGCCGAGCAGCGCGACGATCATCCCGGCAGTGATCAGATTGTTCGGCCGGCGCGCATGGTTCAGTCTGGACATGGACATTCTCCCTGAAGACAGCGGCGCAAGATTGTCCGCATATTCCTTCGACGCGCGGCGCCGGGAGATCCTTGGGCGGGTTTGAAAATATTTTTGCAGTGGCCGTCGCAGGCGCGCTCAGTCGTCCTTGCCGGGGTCGCCACCGAGCATCCGGCGCACCTCATGCAGCCGCCACGAAACAGTGGCTTCGGCAATGCCCAAAATCGCCGCGGCTTCCTTGTGGCTGAGCTGTTGGCCGGCGACGAGCGCGACGGCTTCGCGATAGGCGGGGGGCAGCTTGGCAATCGCGCTCTTCACCCACATTGCGTCATGCAGGTCGCGCCCGTCCGGCCCGCGCGCCAGCCCGGCCAGCACCGCCAGCCGCTCTGTGAATGCGCCGAAGGACCCGCGACGGCGGCGCAGATCGCGGCAGGCATTGAACACGATGCCGCACAACCATGTGGTGAACTTTGCTTCACCCCGGAAGCTCGCGATCTTCTCGACCAGCGTGCAGCATACATCCTGTGCGACATCGTCGGCATCGGCGCGCGATCCGGTCAATTGCCAGGCGAGGCGATGGATACGGTCATAATGACGCTCCAGCAGCGCCGCAAAGGCTGCACGGTCGCCATCAACGGCAGCGGCGACCAGCGCGGCGTCAGGATGATCTCGCTGCTCCGCCATTTCAGCGCCGGCCTGTTGCCGACGCGATCCCGCAGCGATCTTGCATCGCCATGGGCCAGAGCATCGTCAGATCATCCCGCACGGATCGCTATGTGCATCATTCCGGCGCGCGACGCTATCGGCGTGGGCGGTTTACAGTCTAAGCAAACCTTTACGGCTATTTCAACTATTCAACCGTAACCGATTTGGCGAGATTGCGCGGCTGATCGACGTCCGTGCCCTTCAGCACAGCCACATGATAAGCGAGCAATTGCGCGGGAACGGCGTAGACCATCGGCGCGATTAGCGGATGCACTTTTGGCATGATCAAAGTCGCCATGCAGCCCTCGCCTGCCGCCATCACGCCGTCATAGTCGGAAATCAGCACGACCTTGCCGCCCCGGGCTTGCACCTCCTGCATGTTGGAGACAGTCTTGTCGAACAGCGGCCCGGACGGCGCGATGACGATGACGGGTACGGCTTCGTCGATCAGCGCGATCGGCCCGTGCTTCATTTCGCCCGCAGCATAGCCCTCGGCGTGGATATAGCTGATTTCCTTGAGCTTCAGCGCGCCTTCCAGTGCGATCGGATAAGCCGTGCCGCGCCCCAGATAGAGCACGTCGCGCGCCGGAGCGATGAGCGGGGCAATCGCCTCGACCGATTCCTCATAGGCCAGAGCGGCATTGATCGCGGCGGGCGCCTCGGCGAGATGGCGGACAATCTCCTTCTCCTCAGCGCGGGACAGCCGCCCCTTGGCTACGGCGAGATTGGCCGCCAGCGCCGCCAGCACCGCAAGCTGGCAGGTAAATGCCTTAGTCGAGGCCACACCGATTTCCGGCCCGGCATTTGTCGGCAGCAGCAGGTCTGCCTCGCGCGCCATCGAACTGGTCGGCACATTGACCACCACGGCGATCTTCTGCCCCTCGCTCTTGGCGTGGCGCAATGCGGCGAGCGTATCGGCCGTCTCGCCCGACTGGCTGATGAAGAGCGCAAGCCCGCCTGCCTCCATCACGGGCTCGCGATAACGAAATTCCGACGCGAAATCGAGATCGACGGGCACGCGCGCAAATTGCTCGAACCAGTATTTCGCGACCATGCCGGCATAAAAGCTGGTGCCGCAGGCCACGATGGTCACGCGGCTGATCGCGGAGAGATCGAATTCCGGGATGGGCAGCGAGAGCTTGTCATCCATGCGGTGCAGATAGCTTTTGAGCGTCTGCGCCACGACCACCGGCTGCTCATATATCTCCTTGAGCATGAAGTGGCGATAATTGCCCTTGTCGATCATCGCGCCGGAGACGCCGGAAATGGTGACCGGCCGCTCGGCAGGCTTATCGTCCTTGTCGAAGATCTTTGCGCCGTCGCGGTCGATGACGGCCCAGTCGCCTTCCTCGAGATACGCGATCTGCTGGGTCAGCGGCGCCAGCGCCAGCGCATCGGAGCCGAGATAAGTCTCGCCTTCTCCATAGCCCACGACCAGTGGCGAGCCGAGCCGCGCGCCGATCAGCAGTTCGGGATGCTGGCGGAACAGGATCGCCAACGCAAAAGCGCCGTGCAAGCGCGGCAAAACGGCGCTGACGGCCTCCTGCGGGCTGCTCCCGGCCTCGACCAGTTCACTCACCAGATGTGCGACGACTTCAGTGTCCGTCTCGCTGGTGAACACCCGCCCGCGCGCGATCAGCTCCTCGCGCAGCGGCTTGAAATTCTCGATAATGCCATTGTGAACCACGGCCACTTCGCCGGTCGCATGGGGATGCGCGTTGCTGGTCGTGGGCGCGCCGTGCGTCGCCCAGCGCGTATGGGCGATGCCAGTCTTGCCGGGAAGCGGCGCGGCGGCCAGCTCGCGCGCCAGATTGGCGAGCTTGCCCTCCGCGCGGCGGCGCTCAATCTGACCATCAAAGACCGTCGCGATACCGGCTGAATCATAGCCGCGATATTCGAGCCGCTTGAGGCCGTCGAGCAGCCGCCCGGAGACATCTTCGCCGCTCACGATACCGATGATTCCGCACATGGACGTTACGCCTTTTCTGAAAATGCTTCGGGCTGGAGTTTATATGGAATGCGGATGCCCAACATGTTGGCCGGGAACACGGATGCATTCCGCGTCACAAGGATACGGCCCGAAAGCTGGGCTGTGGCAAGAATGATCGCGCTCGACAAGGGAAAGGCGCGGCGCTGGCTCATCAGGAGCGCGGCGCGGCGGGCGATCTCGTCGCTCATCTCGAGGATGTTGAAGTGGCGCAGGAAGCGCTCGGCCCGGTCGCCATCATCGGGCAGCGCCTGTGCCATCAGCTCGATCCAGCTGATGCGGCTGATATGGCGGCGCTTGCAGCTCTCCAGCTCGGCCTGTGCGGGCGGGACGCCACGCAGCGCGTCGAGCAGGATGCCGGTATCGAACATCGCCTCGCTCATGATCGTGTCTTGACCCGGTCGGCCCACATGCCGAAGAAGCTCTCCAGCCCTTCATGCCGTGCCGCCGCCCGATAGGCCGCCACAGCTTCGCGCAGCAGCTGCGCACGCGAAATGCCAAGCTGCGCGGCGCGCTCATCGAGCCAGGCAATATCGTCATCAGGAAGATCGGCGAGAATGCGCATGATATCTTGATATCATATCACGATATCATAACAAGAGAAATCACCGAAAAGGCGCGCATATCGGCGTCCAAACGATTGTAGCTGTCGGAAGTAGCTGAGTACAAAAGAAAAGAATGGAGGCAGCCGCTCAGGCCGCCCCCATTCCCTCCCACAACACCCAACCTCGCACAGGGGAGTAGCCCCGGCGCGGAAGAGAGCTGTCGACGCATCACCCACACCGATGCGCCGGTGGCGCCGAGCCCCCACGAGCCCGCGCCGACTTCAATGTTGATGACCCCGGCTCTCCGGCAGCGGGCCATCGGATGTCATGCTGTCCGGCTATGCGTCCGCAGAAAACGGGTCACCGGGCGATTGGCGCCGATTATGTCAGCGCCAAAGGGCCTAGTATTGGAAGGAATCGACGCGCCGGGTGCGCCGCACAATATTTGTGCGCGTGCCGAACGCTCAGGCCTTCGCCTTCTTCGCGATCATATGCGCACGGAAACGAGCCGCCCAGCCGGGCTTCTCTTCCTGCGCCGGGCGGACCAGCGCCAGTGCATCTGCGCTCACGTCTCGCGTCACGACACTGCCCGCGCCGACAATCGCGCCGCCGCCTATCGAGACGGGCGCGACCAATGCGCTGTTCGATCCGATGAAGGCGCCCGCGCCGATCACGGTCCGGTGCTTGAAATAGCCGTCATAATTGCAGGTGATCGTGCCCGCGCCGATATTTGCGCCCGCGCCGACAATGGCATCACCGATATAGCTGAGATGATTGGCCTTGGCGCCTTTTCCGAGCGTTGTCGCCTTGATCTCGACAAAATTGCCAACCTTTGACTTATCACCCAATATCGCGCCGGGCCGCAGCCGCGCATAGGGACCGACGCTCGCGCCCGCGCCGACGGTGGCGCCTTCCAGATGCGAAAAGGCGTGGATGACCGCGCCATCGGCGACACTGACGCCGGGGCCGAAGACGACATTCTGCTCGACCACAACATCGCGGCCCAGCACCGTATCATGGGAGAAATAGACAGTGCCTGGCGCCAGCAGCGTAACGCCTTCGCGCATTGCCTCAGCGCGCCGCACTGCCTGCCAGTCCGCTTCCAGCGCGGCCAGCTCAGCGCGGCTGTTCACGCCCGCGACTTCGCCCGCATCCGTTTCGATGACGGCGCTCGTGCGGCCATCCTTCGCTGCAATCATCACGATGTCGGGGAGATAATATTCCTGCGCCGCATTGTCATTGCGCACCCGCGCCAGCAGCGCGAACAGATCCGCAGCACGCACCGCCATCAGCCCGCTGTTGCACAAGGTGACTGCGCGCTCGGCTTCGTCGGCATCCTTATATTCGACCATGCGCAGGATGCGCCCGGCATCGCACGCGATGATCCGGCCATAAGCACCGGGATCGGCAGGACGAAAGCCGAGGACGACGCAGGCAGGCGCATCAGGCCGGTGCAGCCGCGCGATCATGGCGGCCATCGTCTCCGGGCGGACCAGCGGCACATCGCCATAGAGAATGAGCACATCGCCATCGAAACCAGCAAGCGCATCGGCCGCCTGCGCAACGGCATGGCCCGTGCCCAATTGCTCCGACTGCACGGCAATCTGCGCACCTGTGCCTGCAATCGCCGCCTCGACCTGCTCGCGGCCCGCGCCGACCACGACGACCTGCTGCACAGGATCGAGCTGTTTCGCGCTCGCCAGCAGGTGGAGCAGCATCGGCCGCCCGGCAATCGGGTGCAGCACCTTGTGCAGGCTGGACTTCATGCGCGTGCCCTGCCCGGCGGCTAGGATGACGATGGCCAGTTCAGATGCCTGTGCTGGGACGAGCGGCGCGTTGGACAAGGCGGATCTTCCTGCTTCGACGAGTTCTGTGGGGTCAATTGCCATGTTTGCCTTGCCTGCGCCACAGCGGAGAAGGCATGGGCAGCGGCATGACAAATATCCCCCAAGACACAATCCTCTTCGACATTGTCGGCTTCGATCTGGACGGCACGCTGGTCGACAGCGCGCAGGACCTGGCAAACGCGGTCAATCATGCACTGATCAACTCCGGCCTGCCGCCGCACACGCTCGAAGATGTGAAGCGCTTCGTGGGCAAAGGTACGCGCGTGCTGATCGAGCGGGCGCTCAAGGCGGACAATGCCTATTCGGAGGAAGCGATGAAGACGGTCCTGCCGCTCTTCACGGACTATTATGCGCGCCATGTCTGTGTGCACACCGCGCTTTATCCCGGCGCACGCGATGCGCTGAAGGCGCTGAAAGACGCGGGCCTGCGCCTCGCCATCTGCACCAACAAGTCAGAGGCATTCACCCTGCCGCTGCTGGAAACGCTCGATCTGCTGCCGCTGTTCGATACCGTCATTTCCGGCGACACGCTCGGCGCCGGCATCCTCAAGCCCAACCCCGCGCCCCTTCTTGCCATGGCCGAGCGTGCCGGCGGCGGGCGCTGCGTCTTCCTGGGCGACACCTCCAACGATATCGACGCGGCACGCGCCGCGGGCATGGCCAGCATTGCCGTGCGCTTCGGCTTCATCGATGAGGCCGACAGTCTGGGCGCCGACGCGATCCTCGCCAGCTTCGATGATCTCGTGCCGCTGCTCTCCGCTTGGCCAGCCCAATAATCGGCCTCTCACAATTGATCATCGCCGACTCAGGCAAAATGCCATAGGCGCGAGTCCATGCAGCTCAGGTTGGACAAGACTGTCTGGATTGTGTTCGTCGTCGTGCTCGGCGGCGCGGGCACCGTTTATGGGCTCACGCATAATCTGGAAGCGACGATCGCCAGCGCCCTTGCCGGTCTGTTCGCCGGTGCCATGCTTTATGATGCGGTCGAGCGGGAGAGCCTGCTCGCGGAGACGCGTGCCCGGGACGCACCGGCGCCCGAAGCCGGGCCTCGCAATGATCTCACGATCCTCATCGAAGCTCTGCCCAATCCGCTGCTCATCGTGCATCGCGGCCGGGTCGAGCAATGCAATGCGCCCGCGCTGGCGCTGCTGGGCGCGCATATCAAGGGCGAGGATGTTCGCCTCGCCGTGCGGCACCCGGCGGCAATCGACCTGCTCAAGCGCGCAGAACCCGGCAGTGGAACGGCGCGCGTCGACATTGCCGGTATCGGCGCGCCCGAGCAGCTCTGGGAACTGACCGTGCAGCCGCTTTCGGAGAATCGCCAGCTCCTGCTGCTCGTCGACCAGAGCGGACGGCAGGCGGCCGAGCGGGCGCGCGTCGATTTCGTCGCCAATGCCAGCCACGAGCTGCGGACGCCGCTTGCCGGCATTCTCGGCTTCATCGAGACGCTGAGCGATCCGGTCGCGGGATCGGACAACGCAACACGCAGCCGCTTCCTGGGCATCATGGATGGCGAAGCGCGCCGGATGCAGCGGCTGGTGGACGATCTCATGTCACTCTCGCGCATCGAGGCGGAGAAATACCGGCTGCCCGATCTGCCTGTGCCGGTTCAGAATCTTGCCGAAGAAGTGGTCATGGTGTTCCGCCAGAGCCAGAACAAGCGCGCGCAGGACATCATGCTCACCATCGAGCCCGACCTGCCGCCAATGGTCGGCGACCGCGCCCAGCTCTCGCAACTGCTGCATAATCTGGTCAGCAATGCGCTCAAATATGGCACGCCGGGCACCGAAGTCGGCGTCACCGCGCGCCTGCTGCCGCATGAAATGATCGAGCTGACCGTCACGGACCGGGGCGACGGCATTGCGCCCGAACATCTCCCTCGCCTCACCGAACGCTTCTACCGAGTCGATTCGAGCCGCAGCCGCGCAATGGGCGGAACGGGCCTTGGCCTCGCGATCGTGAAACATATTGTGCAGCGGCACCGCGGCCTCCTGCATGTCGACAGTAAATTGGGTGTGGGCACTGTAGTGCGCGTAGAACTGCCGATTTTTGTAGAGGCGGCGCGCAAAACGGACCAGCCGCAGGCGCCGCAGCCGGAAACAAATGAGCCGATCCAGGGCCAGCGTCACAAAACCGCAATGTAACTGTCACATTGGCGCGACTGTGACCGCCTAGGGCTGGCCAGACAGGTTCGCTCTTCAAAACCTCGCCGCAGGAGATTGATACATGCGCTATGCGCTCTTGGCAGCATCCGTGCTGATACTCGCTGGCTGTAATAATCAGGCCGGAAGCGGCGGTGGCTCGGCCGCGCGCGATCAGGTTCGCGCCGTCGGATCATCGACGGTCTTCCCGTTCGCCACGGCCGTCTCGGAACTGTTCGTACAGTCCAACCCCGGCATGAAGGCGCCGATCATCGAATCGACCGGTACTGGCGCAGGCATGAAGCTGTTCTGCGGCGGCGTCGGCGCGCAATTCCCCGATATCGAAGATGCCTCGCGCCGCATCAAGAAGGGCGAGTTCGAGCAGTGCGTCGCCAATGGCGTGAAGGACATTGTCGAAATCCAGATCGGCGTGGACGGCATCGCGTTCGCCGAATCGATCAAGGGCCCCGGCTTCAAGCTCACGCCCAAGCTCGTCTATGAAGCGCTCGCCGCCAATCCTTATGGCAAGGGCGCCAACAAGGCCAAGACCTGGGCCGATGTCGATCCGTCGCTCCCCGCGACAGCCATAAGCGTATTCGGTCCGCCCTCGACCTCCGGCACGCGCGATTCGCTCTCCGAGCTGATCCTCACGGTCGGCTGCGAGACGGACCCCGCGATGAAGGCGCTCAAGAGCAGCGACGAAGCCAAGCACAAGCAGCTCTGCACGCAGGTCCGCGAAGATGGCGCCTATGTGGACGCGGGCGAGAATGACAATCTCATCGTCCAGAAGCTCGGCGCCAATCCCGATGCGCTCGGCATATTCGGCTTCTCCTATCTCGACGCCAATCGCGACAGCCTGAAGGACGTGCCGCTCAACGATGTCGCTGCGACTTACGAGACGGTGGCGAACGGCCATTATCCCGGTGCGCGCCCGCTCTACATCTACGTGAAGAAGGCGCATCTCCAGGCGATCCCGGGCCTCAAGGCCTATGTCGAGACCTTTGCGAAGAGCTGGGATCCGGACGGCCCGCTGACCAAGCGCGGCATGGTCGCGGCGCCCGATGCCGTGCGCAAAGCCAATGCTGAAAAGGTCGCAAGCATGGCCGCGCTCACGGCAGAAGAGCTCAAGTGACACTGGCTCAAGTGACCTTCCCGGAAGCAAACGCCCTGTGAACGGCATCATGATTGTCCTGATCGTTCTCGGCCTGTCGCTTGTCGGCTGGATCGTGGCGCGTGCACGCGCCATGCGCCTTCAGTCGCAGGTCGGGCGGCTGGCGACCAACAGCCGACCCTCGCAGCACGGCTGGTATGTCGCGCTTTGGACGGCCATCCCTGCCCTGCTCTTCCTCGCGGTCTGGGCGAGCGTCATGCCAGCTCTGGTCACGGACACCGTGCTGGCGACACCGGAGGCGCAATCGCTCCCCACAGATGGCTTTGCGCGCTCGTCCATTCTCGGCGAAGCACAGGCCATTGCGAACGGGCGGCAGACAAGCGCCTTCAATCCAGGTTCGCAAGCGCTGGTGGAGCCCTATCGTGATGCGATCTCCCGCTATGGGGTGATCGGCGCCGTGCTTGCCGCCATCCTTGCCTTTGCGGGCGGCGCCTATGCCTTTTCGCGCGTGAGCCCGGCCTTCAAGGCGCGCAGCCGGATCGAGCGGCTGGTGATGTTCTCGCTGCTGCTCGCGTCGCTCATCGCGATCCTGACGACGGCGGGCATCGTCCTGTCGCTGCTCTTCGAATCGATGCGCTTCTTCTCGATGGTCAATCCGATCGACTTCCTGTTCGGCACCAAGTGGAGCCCGCAATCGGCAGCTTTGGGCTATGGCAACAAGGACGCGTTTGGCGCGGTGCCGCTCTTCTGGGGCACAGTCTTCATTGGCGCGATCATCGCCATGGTGGTCGCCATTCCGCTTGGCCTGATGAGCGCGATCTACCTCACCCAATATGCCAAGCCCCAGGTCCGCAAGTGGATGAAGCCCATCCTCGAGATGCTCGCGGGCGTGCCCACCGTGGTCTATGGCTATTTCGCGGCTCTCACGATTGCCCCGGCCCTGCGCGATTTTGCGGTCTCCATCGGTATCAGCGGCGCCTCTTCGGAGAGCGCGCTGGCCGCCGGTCTGGTGATGGGCGTCATGATCATCCCGTTCGTCTCTTCAATGGCCGATGATTCCATCGCCGCGGTGCCGCAGGCGATGCGCGACGGCAGCCTCGCCATGGGTGCAACGACCAGCGAGACGATCCGCAAAGTGCTCATCCCCGCCGCTCTGCCCGGTGTGGTCGGCGGCGTGTTGCTCGCGGTCAGCCGCGCGATTGGCGAGACGATGATCGTCGTGATGGCCGCCGGTCTCGCCGCGAACCTCACGCTCAATCCTTTCTCTAGCGTCACCACCGTGACGACCCAGATGGTCCAGTTGCTGACGGGCGATCAGGAGTTTGACAGCGCCAAGACACTCGCCGCCTTCGCGCTCGGCCTTGTGCTGTTCGTCGTGACGCTGCTGCTCAACATCGTCGCCCTGCGCGTCGTCAAGAAATACCGGGAGGCGTACGAATGAGCGCGAGTGCCCAGATCGTGTCCATCCCGGACGCCTCCAACAACGCTGCGCCGATGCGCGCCGCACGCGTGCCCACCGACTGGAAGGGCGACGCCATGCGCCGCCGTATCGCGGGTCGATATGCCGCGGAGCGCCGCTTCCGCCGGATCGGACTGGGCGCAGTGCTGCTCTCGGCGGGTTTCCTCGCCTTCCTGCTCATCTCGATGATGTCGAGCGGCCTCAAGGGCTTCACCCGCACCGAGATCGCGCTGCCCATCGACTTCGTGCATTCGCCCATCCTGATCGATCCTGCCGCGCTCAAGATGGGCAATCCCCAAATGGTGCTGGCCAATGCCAATCTGCCCGCCACGATTGCTGATGCCGCCAGGAAGGCATTCGGCGCGAAAGGCGATGACCTGCTCTCGCAGGGCGCGCTCGTCGCCGTGCGCAAGGCCATCATCGCCAATCCCGCAATGCTGACGGGCGAGGCAGTCATTCGCGTGCCTGCTTCGGAGGGCGTGGATGTCGCTGCCAAGGGCGAAGGCACGGCGGCCAATGAAGCGGCGGTCGCACAGCTAAAAAAGACCGGCGCGCTGACCACCGGCTTCAACTGGCAGTTCATCACCGCCAGCGACGGCACAGATCCCACGCAGGTGGGCGTCTGGGGGGCCCTTAAGGGCTCGCTGCTCACCATGGGCATCACGCTGTTGCTGAGCTTCCCCATCGGCGTGTTCTCCGCGCTTTATCTGGAAGAATATGCGCCGCGAAACCGCTGGACCGACCTCATCGAGGTGTCGATCAACAATCTCGCGGCCGTGCCTTCGATCATCTTCGGCCTGCTCGGCCTCGCCATCTTCCTCAACATGTGGAACTTGCCGCGTTCAGCCCCGCTCGTCGGCGGCATGACGCTGGCGCTGATGACCATGCCGGTCATCGTCATTGCCGGGCGCAATGCCATCAAGGCCGTGCCCCCCTCGATCCGCGACGCGGCGCTCGGCATCGGCGCCTCGCCGATCCAGGTCGTGTTCCACCATGTCCTGCCGCTCGCTCTGCCCGGTATCCTCACCGGCACGATCATCGGCATGGCGCGTGCGCTGGGCGAGACTGCGCCGCTGCTCATGATCGGCATGCGCGCCTTCATCGCTTCGCCGCCCGGCGGCATCGTCGATCCGGCGACCGTGCTCCCCGTCCAGATCTTCCTCTGGTCGGACGAAGTCGGGCGCGGCTTCATCGAAAAGACCTCCGCCGCCATCATCGTCCTCTTGCTCTTCCTGCTGACGATGAACGGCCTGGCTATTTACCTGCGCAACAGATTCGAGAAACGGTGGTGATCGCTCCCATGTCCGATACGGCAACCCCTCTCAGCCAGATGTCTGAGCCTACAATCAGCGCGCCCAAAATGAGTGCCCCCAAAATGAGTGCCCGGGGCGTCAACGTCTTCTATGGCGAGAAGCAGGCAATCAACGACGTCTCGATCGACGTCGACGTTGACAGCGTAACGGCTTTCATTGGCCCATCCGGCTGCGGCAAATCGACCTTCCTGCGCACGTTGAACCGCATGAACGATACGGTTGCGAGCGCTCGGGTCGAAGGCGAAATCACGCTCGATGGCGAGAATATCTATTCCTCCGGGATGGACGTGGTGCAGCTGCGCGCGCGGGTCGGCATGGTCTTCCAGAAGCCCAATCCGTTCCCCAAGTCGATCTACGAGAATGTCGCTTACGGCCCGCGCATCCACGGGCTCGCGAACAGCAAGGCGGACATGGACGCCGTGGTCGAGCGCTCGCTGCGACAGGCGGGTCTGTGGGACGAGGTCAAGGACCGTTTGCAGGAGAGCGGCACCGCGCTTTCAGGCGGCCAGCAGCAGCGGCTGTGCATCGGCCGGGCGATTGCGGTCGATCCCGAAGTGATCCTGATGGACGAGCCCTGTTCGGCGCTCGATCCCATCGCGACCGCCAAGATCGAAGAGCTGATCCACGATCTGCGCGGGCGCTATGCCATCGTGATCGTGACGCACAACATGCAGCAGGCCGCGCGCGTCTCGCAAAAAACCGCCTTCTTCCACCTTGGAACGCTGGTGGAATATGGCGCGACATCGGACATTTTCACCAATCCCCGCCAGGAACGGACGAAAGACTATATCACCGGCCGCTACGGCTGAGCATCGCCAGATAATGGCGCAGTGAACGGGAAGACACGCGATGACTGAACATACGGTCAAGGCCTTCGACAACGACATCAATGCCCTGCGCGCGCTCATTGCGGAGATGGGTGGGCTCACCGAAGAGGCCATCGACAACGCCATGCGGGCGCTTGCCACGCATGACATCCCGCTCGCGCGCAAGGTGGTCGAGGGCGACAAGCGCATCGACGAGCTGGACGCGCAGATCGAGAAGCTGGTCGTCCAGACCATCGCCCTGCGCGCGCCGCTGGCCGACGATCTGCGCGAGATCATCGCCGTGCTCAAGATCTCCAACGTGGTCGAGCGCATGGCCGATTATGCCAAGAACATCGCCAAGCGCGTCGAAACGATCCGCAGCACATCCACTGTCGAGCCACTCTCGCTGCTGCCCTCCATGGCGCAGATCACGCGCGAGATGGTCAAGGGCGCGCTCGATGCCTTCGTAGCGCGCGATCCGGTCAAGGCGCTCCAGATCATCGAGCGCGATCGGGCCGTCGACGATTTCTACAACGCCATCTTCCGCACCATGATCACCTTCATGATGGAAAATCCAAAGGTGATCTCGGAGAGCGCGCACATCATGTTCATCGCCAAGAATCTGGAACGGATCGGCGACCACGCGACGAATATCGCCGAGATGGTCCACTATATCGTGACCGGCGAGAAGCCCCCCGAACGCGAAAAGCTGACCTCGGTTGAGTAAGCCCAATAGGAGTGTAGCTGTGGCACGAGCCAACATGTTGCTTGTCGAGGATGATGCCGCGCTCGCTGAGCTGCTCCAGTGGCATTTCGATCGCGAAGATTTCGACGTTCGCCAGACGCCGGACGGCGAAGAAGCGCTGATCCTCGCGCAGGAGCGCACGCCGGATATCGTTCTGCTCGACTGGATGGTGGAGAATCTCTCCGGCATCGAAGTGTGCCGCCGCCTGCGCCGCATGCCCGAGACGGCCAATGTGCCGATCATCATGCTCACGGCGCGCGGCGAGGAAGAAGACCGTGTGCGGGGTCTTGAGACCGGCGCCGACGATTATGTCACCAAGCCCTTCTCGCCGCGTGAGTTGATCGCGCGCGTCAACGCCGTGCTGCGCCGCGTGCGCCCCGCACTGGCTGGCGAAGTGCTCAACTTTGGCGATCTCGAGATGGACACTGTCGCGCACAAGGTGCGGCGCGGCGGCGATGTCATCCCGCTCGGGCCGACCGAGTTCCGGCTGTTGCGTCACCTTCTGGAGCATCCCGGCTGGGTCTTTTCGCGCGAGCGCCTGCTCGACAGCGTCTGGGGCCAGGACAGCGAGATCGAGCTGCGCACAGTGGACGTCCACATCCGGCGGCTGCGCAAGGCGATCAATGTCGGCGACCGTCCCGACATCATCCGCACCGTGCGCTCGGCCGGCTATTCGCTGGACGCAGACGCCGCCTGAGCGGGAAGAACGGGCAATCCGCCCCGTTCAAAGGCGCGCTCATGTTGACGGGCTGCGGCGCCGGTGCCAAGTTGAGTCCGTCCACATGAATGGGCGGCCCCAATCACCGCCAGCCAAGTTACTGTCAGCCAAGTTACCGCCAGAGGGAGAGCGCGCCATGAAGCTTCAATATTTCAGTGCGGCGCTGCTTGCCTTCGCGATCCCCGCTGCGCCCGCCTTGGCCCAGCCGACCGCATGGACGGTGGATCACGCCAAGAGCAGCATCGGCTTCTCGGGCACCTATACCGGCTCCACGTTCAAGGGCGTGTTCGAGAAGTGGGACGCGACGATCCTCTTCGATCCCGCCAACCTCCCCGCCAGCTCCGCAAAAGTGACCTTCCAGACCGGCAGCGCCAAGACCGGCGACGCCACCAAGGACGATGCGCTTGGACAGACGGAATGGCTCAATCCCGACAAATTCCCGACCGCGACCTTCACCAGCAGCCAGATCACATCGAGCGGCGGCAACAACTATGTCGCCAAGGGCACGCTGGCGCTCAAGGGCAAGACGCTGCCGGTAACGCTGACCTTCACGCTCGCCATCGCAGGCAACAGTGCCACCATGGCAGGCACCACGATAGTCGACCGCCTCGCCTATGAGATCGGCACGGACTCCGACGCGACCGGCACGTTTGTTGGCAAGGATATCGCGATCGCCGTCGATCTGGTTGCGACGAAGAAGCCCTGAGGCGCTAATCTGAAAGACCATCCGACAGCGGACGTTTACGCGGTTATGGGAGCCTCTCTGACCGTCCGCAGCGGAAGCCGGTTCACCTCATACTGACATAGGGCTGCACCCGCCCGAGCGCAGGCTCGGAATTTCCGCCCGCGTGATTCTCAAGCGATTGCATTATCTGCAACTGCTCCGTCGTCCTTTGCGTTTGCCGAGAACGTCGAGCGAGCCTAGTCGCGCCATCCCCGCAAGTATATTGCGGAATGGAGAAAATAAAATGCGTTATACACTTAATAGTGCAGTGGCCGTTGGTGCCGTCTGCGCACAGATGCTTACCTTTTATTCGGTACTCTTCGTCTAACGATCTAGAGCTATAGCATCACACACTCGATCCGCGTGAAATCGATCGCGGATCCGGGGGAAAAAGCCGCCCATGGCTCAGCCGGGGCGGCCTTTTTATTATCAGATTATCTCCGCATCAGACGGGGCAGCGACCGCGCTGCCAACGCAGGAACAATGGGATGCTGCAGCGATGACTGCAAAGCGGACAGTCCGCATCTCAAGCCTTCCCGAACATCTGGCCCATTCCAGGCATCTGGCGTCAAGCGGCTCGCCCTAATCCTCGACCAGCTTCATCAGCCGCCGCTCGACCGGGGCGAGGATGCCTGCCAGTTCCTGTCCCCGGCGCAACACGGCGCCTGTCTCGCTAATCAGCGCCCACATGCCCTGCTTCTGGCGCAGCGAAGGGCGCTTTTCGATGCGAAATTCGGGGCGTTCGGCCGCGCGGCGGAAGGCGGAGAAGATCGCCACTTCGCGCTTCATGTCGATGGCATAGTCGCGCCACTGCCCGGCCGAGACCATGCGACCATAAAGGTCCATGATGCGGGAAAGCTCGATCCGGTCAAAGACGGTCTGTGTCGGCTGGGCAGGCGCACTGGCCGGCCCGGAGCGGAACGGCGTGACATTATTCACCGGGCTTCAGCGCCCGGACATGCTCCTGAAGCCGTCATGCGCGCGTGCGCGACCGATTGCCCGGCGCGCCCGGCTCGTCATCTTCGCTGCTGCGCTCCGCCGCCAGTTCGGCAATGCGCTTGCGCAGGCCCTCGACCTCGCATTGCAGGATTTCCAGCTTCTGCGTCTGCGGATCGTAATTCTCGCTGCACGGCGTGCCATAAGGCACGAAGGATTTCTGATATTCCTTCGCGTCGACCAGCATTGGCTTGGCCGGGATGCCGGTCATCACGGCGCCTGCGGGCACATCCCGCGTGACGACGGCATTCGCGCCAATGCGCGCGCGCTCGCCCACGATCACTGGGCCAAGCACCTGGCAGCCTGAGCCGAGGATCGCGCCGTCGAGGATCGTCGGGTGCCGCTTGCCTGCGATGCCATTGGCCGGGTCCGTGCCGCCCAGCGTCACGCACTGATAAATCGTGACATTATCGCCGATGATCGCGGTCTCGCCGATCACCGTGAAGCCATGATCGATGAAGAAATTCCTGCCGATCGTCGCGCCCGGATGAATGTCTATAGCGGTGAGAAAGCGAGAGAAATGATTGACGCACCGCGCGAGAAAAAATAGCCGCATAAGGAACAGCCGATGCGCGACCTTGTGCAGCCCCAGCGCCCAGACGCCGGGGTAGATCATGATCTCGAGCCGCGAGCGCGGCGCAGGATCGCGCGCTTTCACGGAATCGAGATAAGATAACAATCCCATGGCGCACTGACCTTCAATAGCGGTAACAGGCCCATTCTAATGCCTTGTGCTATCGATTTCCAGAGAAAGGCTGACAAAGGGCACGGCCAAGAATTCCTTTCCTTGCCCCACCGTGTCATTTCGCTATTCCCCAGTAAGTAGATTGAGAATTGGAGAAGCCGTGCCCGATACATGGATCCCCTTGATCGAGGCGCTTCTTCCGTTCGTTCTCGTCGGTTTTGGCGCGCAGATCATCGATGGCGCGCTGGGCATGGCTTATGGCGTAATTTCAAGCTCATTGCTGCTCGCGCTGGGCGTGCCGCCCGCGGCCGCTTCGGCAGGCGTCCATGCCGCCGAGACATGCACGACCGCCGTCTCCGCCATCAGCCATGTCGCGCATCGCAATGTCGATTGGAGCCTGTTCTGGAAGCTCCTCCTCCCCGGCATTATCGGCGGCGTCACGGGCGCATATGTGCTGTCCAATGTCGATGGCGCGATGATCAAGCCGGTCATCCTCGTCTATCTGACGTCCATCGGCCTGTGGCTGCTCTGGCGCGGTTTCAAATATCCGCCCAAGATCGGCAAGGCGAAATGGGTTGCGCCCCTTGGCCTGGTCGGCGGC
>Ga0247738_10000255_pt1 | contig 21764 bp, 18 predicted proteins | sample UWRJL013104B2_FD_180936 | JGI IMG/M metagenome (GOLD analysis project Ga0247738, IMG submission 180936) | Plant litter microbial communities from Arlington Agricultural Research Station in Wisconsin, United States - UWRJ-L013-104B-2 | ecosystem: Environmental > Terrestrial > Plant litter >...
CCGGTTGGCGATTGACATAGGCGGCCGCTGCTTCCGGCTCGAAGCGAAGTGCGAAGCGCTGGATGCGGCCCCAGCTCAGCGTGGCGAGCGCCGTCAGGATGAGGAGAACGCCCAGCGCATTGACGATGAGCCCGTGCTTGAAAGGCTCCATATCCATCTGGGAGAGAATGAGCGTGGTGACGATGCTCGCGGGAATGCTGCCCAGGGCAAGTCGCTTGACGATCTGCCAGTCAGGCTGGCCAAGCGTGTGATGGATCGTGCCGCCCACAGTTTTGGTGATCGCCGAGAACCACAGATCGGTGCCGACGGCCGTGGTGGGCGAGACACCGAGCAGCAGGATCAGGATGGGGGCCATCAGCGCGCCGCCACCCACGCCGGTCATGCCGACGAGGACGCCCACCAATAGTCCCGACAGTCCGTGCGCCCAATCCATGCGGTGCTTTTGTCCTCGTCGGCCCGATCAACTCAGCGCGCCCGCAAGCACTGGACTCGCAACCGCGCGCCTCAATGCCACGAAGCACGGCGCGGCCCTAGAAACAAAATATGCACGCCGCCCAAGCCCGTTGGTAAAGCGCCCGTCGCCACGCAATACGAAGGCGTGCGCAGCATTTTCCTTGAAAAAGCGCCCCAAAGCCGCCAGTGCGGGCCAATGGACAACAGCCGAATTCTCGAGGCCATTGCACTGCGGCAGCATCTGGGCGCGCGCTACAACAAGCTCGACCTCGTTATTGCCCCCCATGTGCTCTACAAGCGCAACGACAGCTATTTCATCGATGCGATCACGATCCTGCGCAATGGCGAGGAGCCGCGCGAGCCCAAGGTCGGCAGCTATAATCTCGCTGGCCTCTCCGAGCTGACGGTTCTGGACGACAAGTTCGAGGTGCATCCGCTGTTCGACCGGATGGACGTCAAATATCGCGGCAACACGCTGTTCATGATCGACGCGGACTGAGCCCAGCCGCTGTTTTTCAGGCCGCTGTTTTTCAAGCCGTGGCGCGGATGACCTTGAAGCGTCCCGTCTCCTTGACCGCCTCCACCTTCGCAAACAAAGCCGCCAGATCCGCCTCATAAGGCAGATGACGATTCGCGACCATCCAGAGCACCCCGCCCTGCCGCAACACGGCCCGCGCACGCTCAAGGAAGGCGCGGCCGAGGCCCACATCGTCGGCGCCGCCCGCGTGGAAGGGCGGGTTCATCACCACGAAATCGAGCCCGGTAAAAGCAAGCGGCTCGCGCACGTCCAGCCAGTGAAAGGTGGCGCGCGGATCGTTGATATTGCGGCGCGCAGCGGCCAGCGCGCGGGCATCCAGCTCGATGGCTTCGAGGGCATTCACCGCTGCATTGTTCGCCAGCACCGCGCGGCTGAGCAGGCCGAGTCCGCAGCCCATGTCCGCGCCATGACCAGCCAAGGCGGGCAGTATCTCGAGCAGCAATGCGCTCCCCTCGTCGACGCTGTCCCAACTGAAGATGCCGGGTTGGGTCCAGAGGTCCAGCACCGAATCGAAGCGCAGCGCGCCTTCCGCAATCGCCTCATCGATACCCACCGGCGCGTCGGGCCGCACGGTGCGGCAGATGCGCCAGTGATTTTTCGAATCGTCGGCAACCACACAGCCATAGGCTTCCAGCGCCCTGCGGATGCGTGAGCCGCCCTTGTCCTTGGGACCGAGCGCGACGAGCGATCCGCCCGGCGCCAATGCCTTGAGCGCCAGCGCCAGTGCATGACGCCGCTCGATGGTTCCGGGTGGCACGGACATGACGATTCCTGCCGCGCTTCCCGGCGCGATGTCATCAAGCTGCGTCGCGCCCGGCACGAGCGGTGAAGTCTGCACAGCGCCCGGCGGCACATCGGCCAGACCGGACGGCGGCGCGCCGTAAACAAGTTGCATTGTCAAACTAGCCTCAGCCCTGTGTTTTCATGCGCGCTTTCACGCGCGCCCTGTAGGCGTGTAGCAGCGGCTCGGTATAGCCATTGGGCTGGTCGAGACCCTCGAATACCAGCGCGCGCGCTGCTTCCAAAGCGAGGCTCCCGCTATTGCCCGTCATCGGCACATAGGCGGGATCATCCGCATTTTGCGCATCCACCTTGGCCGCCATGGCAGCGAAGGCCGCCTCGACCTGAACGGGCGTGCACACGCCGTGGAGCAACCAGTTGGCGATATGCTGCGAACTGATGCGCAGCGTCGCACGGTCTTCCATCAGGCCGATGTCGTTGATGTCCGGCACCTTGGAGCAGCCAATGCCCTGCTCGACCCAGCGCACGACATAGCCCAAAATGCCCTGCGCATTATTGGCCAGCTCGTCGGCAATTTCCTGCTCGGACCAGTTGGTGCCGGGCGAGACGGGAATGGTCAGCAGCGCGTCGAGCGGCGCGACCGGCTCCTTCGCCCGCTCCGCCTGCCGCGCGAAAACATCGACGGTGTGATAATGGGTCGCGTGCAGCACGGCGGCGGTCGGCGACGGCACCCATGCGGTGTTCGCGCCGCTCGTGGGATGCGCAATCTTCTGCGTCAGCATGTCCGCCATGCGATCGGGCGCGGCCCACATGCCCTTGCCGATCTGCGCGCGCCCTGAGAGCCCGCAAGCGAGGCCGATCTGCACGTTGCGATCCTCATAGGCCTTGATCCAGGCCGAGTTTTTCATCTCGCCCTTGCGGATCATCGCGCCGGCCCGCATCGACGTGTGCATCTCATCGCCCGTGCGATCGAGGAAGCCGGTGTTGATGAAGACGATGCGGTCCTTCACGGCCGCGATGCAGGCGGCGAGATTGGCGGAGGTGCGCCGCTCCTCATCCATGACGCCGACCTTGATCGTATAGCGCCGCAGACCAAGCAGCTGCTCGACCGCGCCGAACAGATCATTGGTGAAGGCCGCTTCCTCCGGCCCGTGCATCTTGGGCTTCACGATATAGATGCTGCCGGTCGCGCTGTTCCGGAAATAGCCCAGTCCGCGCACGTCATGCATGCCGACAAGGCTGGTAACGATGCCGTCGAGTATCCCCTCGGGCGCCTCGCTGCCATCGGGCAGCAGGATCGCAGGGGTCGTCATGAGATGGCCGACATTGCGCACGAACAGCAGCGAGCGGCCCGGCACCGTGAAGGGATTGCCCTTCGCGTCCTGCCATTCGCGATCCCGCGCGAGACGGCGCGTGAGCGTGCGCCCGCCTTTGTCGAACGCCGCTTCAAGATCGCCGCGCATGAGGCCCAGCCAGTTGCGATAGGCCGCGACCTTGTCTTCCGCATCGACCGCCGCAATCGAATCCTCAAGATCGACGATGGTGGTGAGCGCCGCTTCCAGGATGATGTCGCTGATACCGGCTGGATCGGTCTTGCCGATGGGATGGCTCGCATCGATCACCAGCTCAATGTGCAGGCCATTATGCCTGAGCAGCAGCCCGCCCGGCTTGTGCCCGGCCAGCTGGTTTGGATGGCGCAGCTCCACATCGGGCCCGACCCAATCATGCCAGCTGCCATGCTTGAGCGGCACATTGGCGTCGAGAAAACCCTTCGCCCAGCCGATGACCTGCGCGCCGCGCTCGGCATCATAGCCGCCGGGCTTTGCCGCGCCGGGCAGCGCATCCGTGCCGTAGAGCGCATCATAGAGGCTGCCCCAGCGGGCATTGGCGGCGTTCAGCAGGAAACGGGCATTAAGCACCGGCACGACCAGTTGCGGCCCGGCCATGGTGGCCAGTTCGGCATCGACCTGCGTGGTGGTGATCGCGAAGGGCGCGGGCTCCGGCACCAGATATTCAATCTCGCGCAGGAAGGCCTGATATTCGGGCGCAGCGATGGGCTGGCCGGCGCGCTCCATGTGCCAAGCGTCGATCTCGCGCTGCATCGCGTCACGCTTGTCGAGCAGCACGCGGTTGCGCGGCGCGAACTCGGCCAGCAGCGCCGCTGTGCCGGTCCAGAAGGCGGACGCATCCAGCCCCGTGCCGTGCAATGCCTCGCGCTCGATGAAAGCCGCCAGTTCGGCAGCGACCTGAAGTCCCGCCCGCTCGACCGTCTGCGTCATGATCAGCCCTGCGCCGTGAGCCCGGCGGCGGCAATGCCGGCGAGCGCTGCGATCTCGTCATTATCGGACGTGTCGCCCGTGACGCCGACAGCACCGATGGGCGCACCATCGGCACCCTCGACGATCACGCCGCCTGCTGCCGGGATGACCGGATGCGGCGCGCTGCTGGCAAAGGCGCCGACGAACCACGGGCGCTCCTCGGCCATGGCGCCCAGTTTGCGCGAGGAGACGCCGAGCGCCAGTGCGCCCGCTGCCTTGCCGGTCGCGATCTGCGCGCGCGCGAACGAAGCGCCGTCTGCGCGCTGGAAGGCAATGAGATGTCCGCCCGCATCGAGCACGGCGACGCTCAGCGGCTTGAAGCTCTGTTCGGCGCCCTTGGCAAAGGCGCCGGCGATGATGGCATTGGCCTGGGCGAGGCTGATCCGGCTCATGGTGGTTCTCCGTTGCGCGATATAGCCGCAGCACCGGCCTAGAACGCTGCGCGCCAAGGCGCAATCATGCCTGTCGCGCAGGGGGTGCACAGCGGCGCAAAACACATTATGGGCGGCTCTCCAAATCGCAACAGGCCACAAGCCCCAAGCGCCACGAGAGAGAAACCATGACCGACACGAGCCTGATCGCCACCATCGACGCTGCCTGGGACGACCGCGCCAATATCGGCCTCGCCACCACGGGCGACGTGCGCGCGGCCGTGAACAAGGCGCTGGCGCTGCTCGACGCAGGCGAAGCGCGCGTCGCGGAGCCGACGGCAAATGGCTGGCAGGTCAATCAGTGGCTCAAGAAGGCCGTGCTGCTCAGCTTCCGCCTCAACGACAATGCTCTCATTCCGGGCGGTCCGGGCGGGGCTTTCTGGTGGGACAAGGTGCCCAGCAAGTTTGCCGGCTGGGGCGAAGCGGAATATCGCGCCGCCGGTTTCCGCGCCGTGCCGGGCAGCGTTGCACGCGCAGGCAGCTATATCGCCAAGAACGTCATCCTCATGCCCAGCTTCGTCAACATCGGCGCTTTCGTCGATGAAGGCACGATGGTCGACACCTGGGTGACCGTCGGCAGCTGCGCGCAGATCGGCAAGAATGTGCACCTTTCGGGGGGCGTCGGCATTGGCGGCGTGCTCGAGCCGTTGCAGGCCGATCCGGTCATCATCGAGGACGATTGCTTCATCGGCGCGCGCTCGGAAGTCGTCGAGGGCGTGCGCATCGGCAAGGGCTCGGTGCTTTCGATGGGCGTGTTCATCACCAAGACCACCAAGATTGTCGACCGCGCCACCGGCCAGATCTTCACCGGCGAAGTGCCGCCTTATTCGGTGGTCGTCCCCGGCGCCCTCCCCGGCAAGCCCCTGCCCGACGGCACCCCCGGCCCGAGCCTCGCCTGCGTGGTGATCGTCAAGACGGTCGATGCGCAAACGCGGAGCAAGACCGCGATCAACGAGCTACTGCGGGACTAAGCGCCGCCATGCCCATCCGCCAAGCCATAGCCGCCGATCTCGATGCGCTCATCCCGCTATTCGACGGTTATCGCGTGTTTTACGGCCAGCCCTCGGACGTGGAAGGCGCCAGCGCCTTTCTCGCCGAGCGGTTCGAGCGGGCAGAATCGGTCATTTTTCTCGCGCATGATGAGGCGGGCGATGCGATTGGCTTTGCGCAGCTCTACCCCAGCTTCACCTCGGCGGGGATGCAGCGCATCTACATTCTCAACGACCTGTTCGTGATCGAACAGGGGCGGCGGCAGGGCATCGCGACCGCTTTGCTGGATGCGGCCGCCGATTTCGCGCGGTCATCGGGTGCAGCGCGGCTGGCGCTTTCGACGGCGTTCGACAATCTCGCGGCGCAATCCGTCTATGAGGCGCATGGCTGGAGCCGCGACGAGCATTTTTACAGCTATAATCTCAAGCTGGGCTGAGGCTCAGTTGCCCGACTGGGCGCCGTCCGCCGCATTCTCTCCCCCAGCCTCTCCGCCAGCCCCATCCTCACCATCTTCGATGTCGAGCTTGCCGTTCTTGAACAGCTCGTCCTTCGTCGCGCCGCCCTCGACACGCGTGAGCAGCGCCTTGACCCGCGCGGCCATCTGCCCGCCATGCGGATTATAGGCGATGGGCCGCAGGTTGCCGATCGCGTCGCTCATGTGGCCGTCGCGCAGATCCTGAACGGCCAGCGTCATGCGCAACCCGAGATCGAAAGGCGCAAGCTCGACGGCGCGGCGCAAGGCCGCCACGCCGGTCTCGCCGGGCGGGCGGCCCTGCTCAACGAAGCTGAGATAATAATGGATCAGCGGCAGCGGATGATCGTTTTCGATCGCATTTAGATCCAGAAACGGCTTGCGCGCCGCCTGATAGGCCGCGGTCTTCTCGCGCGTGTCGGTCAGCGCCCGCGCCTTGCTGAACAGGGCATAGCCTTTCTGGACATAGGCGTTGACCTGCTTCGGATCGCGCGCCAGCGCCGCGTCCGCCGCCGCGATTGCCTCGGCCTCATTGCCCGCGTCATGCTCCGCTTCCGCAAGCGCAGTCAGTACAGCGGCGTCGCCGGGATATTGCGCGGCGACTTGTCGCGCAGCGGGCAGGAGCGCCAGCGCCTGCTTGCGGTCCACACCGCGCTTGGACTGAACGCGCACCGACATCATCGCCGCCTCGCCGACGGACAGGTCGCGAAGCGTCACGGTGCCCGGCGGCAAGATGATAGGGTCCAGCTTGAACATCCTCATCGTGCCGAGCATGTAGCGGTACAGCTCCTTCTCCAGCTGGCCCAGATCGCCGAACGCGGCCTGAGCCGCCTCCAGCGACCCCTTGCCCCGGTTGATCTGGACGACATAGGCGTTGAGCTGGCCCGCACGCGCCTTGTTGAGCGAGAGATAATGGTAGAGCAGCCAGCTTCGCCCATAGAAATTATCGCGGCCCCTCACCTTGGCGCGCTCCTTCATGTCCGGGTCGAGCAGCTCTTTGAGCGGGACATTTGTCGCCTGGAACAGTTCGGCGCCGCGGTGCTGGGCCACGCGCGCGATCTCCATGGATCCATCGGCGTTGAATTTGGCCGAGGAGAAGAATTCCGCCATCCCCTCCACCATCCACATCGGCAGCGCCGCCGAGGTGCTCGTGAAGGTGACGTGATGGGCATATTCGTGCAGCAGCGCGATCATCGAGAATTGCAGCTCACCCCGGCCAGCACCCACCGAGGGGACAACGGCCAGCGAGCTGCCCGCCCGGGGCAGGTAAAAGCCGTAGATCATTCCCGTCTTGTCGCCCGCGAGCTTTTGAACCTGTTCGCCGGAGCTCACCACATAGACGGTCACGCGGTTGGACGGGCTGGGTGGCGGGCTCTTGACCTGAAGCAAGTCCGTCATCGCCTCATGAAAGCGCTCAAGCTGCTCAGAGAAGCGCTGGACATTCCGGGGGTCGCCATTGGCATAGACAACGAAATGCGGGCTTGATGCTTCGAGCCATTTGGCCTGCGCAGCCCCCGGCGCAAGCATCAGCAGCAGAATACACCCAAGTCGGCGCATCATCCCTCTCCCCCCATTTGCGCTGTTCATATCGCACTATTTCGCGCCGTACACTGCCCGTCTGATCCATCATCTGCGCCACAATGCCGGGACTGATTTTTCTGCGCCATTTCCCTTGCCCCGCGCAGCCCCTATAGCTTGGCGATGGATTCCCCGAAAAAGCCAAAGCACGTGAAGCCCGCCGGCATGCCGACACGCCAGCAGGTCCTCGATTTCATCACAGAATCCGATCAGCCTGCGGGCAAACGCGAGATCGCCAAGGCCTTCGGGCTCAAGGGCAGCGAGAAGATCGCGCTCAAGGCGTTGCTGCGCGACATGGCCGACGAAGGCCTGCTCGACATCGGCCCGGCGCGTGCGTTCCACAAGATGGGCGGCATCCCCAAGGTCACCGTGCTGCGCGTCGTCGATGTCGAGGGCGCACAGGTCATCGCGGTGCCCGAGCGCTGGGAAGCGGAAGGCCATCCCATCCCGCGCCTGCGCGTCATCGAGCGCGGCAAGCGCGGTGCGCTCGGCGTCGGCGACCGCATCCTCGCGCGCACCGAACAGGCCGGTCATGGCTGGGTCGCGCACCCGATGAAGAAGCTCGACAGTGCGAGCGAGGAAATGCTCGGTGTCGTGGCCAAGGACGAGCGCGGCAAGCTGATCCTGCGCCCGGTCGACAAACGCATCCGCAAGGAAACGCACATTAGCGACCATGGCGACGCTGTGCCCGGCGACCTTGTGATGGCCGAGAAGACAGGGCGCCCGCCGCGCATCACGGCGCGCGTGACCCAGGTGCTGGGCGATCCGTTCCAGCCGCGCAGCTTCAGCCTCATCGCCATTCACAAATATGGCATTCCCAATGAATTTCCCGAGGAAGCCGAGGAGGAAGCGGCGAAGGTTCACGACCTGCCGCTTCATGCCGAAGCGCGCGAGGACCTGCGCGATTTGCCCATCGTGGCAATCGACCCGGTGGATGCGCGCGACTTTGACGATGCGGTCTGGGCCGCGCCCGACGAAGACGCTGCCAATGAAGGCGGCTTTCGCGCGATCGTCGCGATTGCCGATGTGAGCTATTATGTCCGCCCCGGCTCGATGCTGGACCGGCAGGCGCGCAAGCGCGGCAACAGCGTCTATTTCCCTGACCGCGTCGTGCCGATGCTGCCCCATGCCCTCTCATCCGACATGTGCTCGCTCAAGGCCGGGCAGGACCGTGCGGCGCTGGCCTGCCATCTCGTGATCGACAAGCATGGCAAAGTGACGGGGCATCGCTTCACGCGCGCAATCATCCGCGTGGCGGCGAACATCCCCTATGAGCAGGCACAGGCGGCGATGGATCGCGTGTCATCGCTGGGGGCCGACATGGCCGAAGAGCCCGGCTTTCGATGGGACGAGGCGCTTGTCGAAACCGCGCTCAAGCCGCTCTGGGCTTGCTGGGCACTGCTCGCCAAGGCGCGTGCGGCGCGTGAGCCGCTCGATCTCGATCTGCCGGAGCGCCGCGTCGTCATCGACGAGACCGGCAAGATCGTCAGCATTGCGATCCGCGAACGGCTCGACGCGCATCGGCTGATCGAGGACTACATGATCGCGGCGAATGTCGCGGCGGCCAAGGCGCTGGAGGCCAAGAAAGCGCCGGTCATGTACCGCATCCACGAGCCGCCGAGCCGCGAGAAGCTGGCGAACCTCAAGGAATATCTCGACAGTTTCGAGATTAGCCTGTCGCTTGGTCAGGTCATCACGCCCAAGACCTTCAACCGCATCATTTCGCAGATTCCGGATGATGCCGCCGCGCGCCAGCAGATCATGGAGCAAATCCTGCGCAGCCAGACGCAGGCTTATTACGGCCCGCAAAATGCCGGGCATTTCGGCCTCGCGCTGGGCAGCTACGGGCATTTCACATCGCCGATTCGCCGCTATGCCGATCTGCTCGTGCACCGGTCGCTCGTGGGCGCTTATGGCCTTGAGCTGCCGGCGCCCAAGGACAAGTCGATCCCCAAGGATACGCGCCTTTCTGCCGAGGATCAGAACGACCTCGTGCCGATTGGCGAACTGATCAGTCGCTACGAGCGGCGCGCCATGGAGGCCGAGCGCGAGACGGTCGACCGCTATGTCGCGGCGTTCCTCGCCGAGCGAGTCGGGCTTGTGCTCGCGTGCAGGATCACGGGCGTGCAGAATTTCGGCTTTTTCGCGACGGTCGAGGAACTGGGCGGTGACGGCATCGTCCCGGTCTCCACGCTGGGCCACCAATATTTCCACTATGACGAGATCGACCATTCGCTGACCGGCGAGCAATCGGGCGACCGCTATGCACTGGGCGACAAGATCGACCTGCGGCTCGTCGAATCCGATCCGATCTCGGGCGCGCTGCGCTTCGAGATACCGGAAGGCGCGAACCATATGCCGACGCGCGGCGGCGAGCGCGGCGACAGGCGACGGCCCGGTGGCCCGCGTCCTATTCGTCGCGAGGGGCGTCCGTCCAACATCCGGCACAGCTCCAACAAGCGCGGGCCGGTGAAGCGCCGCTAGCCTTTTCTAGAAGTTATAGGCGAGCGCCAGCCGGACAGACGTGTCGTCGCCGCCGATGGTGTCGCAACTCACGCCCGGCATGAGGCCGACGCAGGCGCTCGCGCCCGATAGCTGATACGCGACCACTTCCGCCGGACGGGCGGCGGGATCGACGGGCGGTCCCAGATTAGGGCTGCCGCCGTCGAGCCCGAAGGACAGGCCGCGCTTTCTGTCCTGCCGCAGGACCATACCGACCAGCGACGAGACCGGTGCGTCCATCGCGGGCTGCTGCGTCCCTTCCGGCAAGCGAAACTGATCGACGACGCGCGACCGGTCGATGTCCGACCATGCGCGCTTTTCCATTGGTTTACCGATGATCGCGGCGATGCCGTCGCGAAAGCTCAGCCCGCCTTTTTGCAGATTCGACAGCGGCATCTTCGGCGCAGCTGCCCGCGGCTTGCCAGCTGCAATGTCGCGCGCCTGCGCCATTGGGGTGCAGAATAGACTCGCACATGCGGCGAGCCCGCAAACCAGTCTTGGTCCCATGACTGTCTCCCGATGCCCTCGGAAACGCCAATCCGGAAACACGCTTGCCCGATGCAGGTTCCCGATATCGAACCCCGATACCTGCATGGCATGTCCGCGGCGTTGCCCGAGCGCGAGACTGGGCGACCTGCCTCAAGGATGTGTAAGAAGATGATGTTTACCGCCGGGCAACCATGTCTCCCCTGTCACTCTTGGCCTGTCACTCGTGGTGACGGCCGAAGTCCGGTGCGGCGTCGTCCTGGCCCTGCTCGATGATCGAGCGGCGGATGGCGCGGGTCTTGGTGAAATGATCGAACAGGGTATCGCCATCGCCCCAGCGGATCGCGCGCTGGAGCTGGGCAATGTCCTCGCTGAAGCGCTGGAGCATTTCCAGCACCGCGTCCTTGTTGGCGAGGAAGACATCGCGCCACATGGTTGGGTCCGACGCGGCGATGCGCGTGAAATCGCGGAAGCCACCCGCGGAATATTTGATGACTTCGCTCTGCGTCACATCGCCAAGATCGCTGGCCGTGCCGACGATGGTATAGGCGATGAGATGTGGCAGGTGGCTGGTGACGGCGAGGACGAGATCGTGATGCTCGGGCGTCATCATCTCAACGTCCGAGCCGAGGCGCTTCCACAGCTCGGTGACGCGGGCGATGGCGACGGTGTCCGTGTCTTCGGGCGGCGTCAGGATGCACCAGCGACCCTTGAAGAGAGTCGAGAAACCGGCCTCCGGCCCGCTATGCTCTGTGCCCGCGACCGGATGCGCCGGGACCAAGGTGACGTGCGGCAGCACCTCGCGGATCGCGGCGATGACGCTGGCCTGACATGAGGCGACTTCGGAGAGGATCGCTTCGGGCGGCAGATCGGGCGCAATTGAGGCCGCGACAGCCCCCATGGCGCCAGGCGGGACGCACAGGATGACGAGATCGGCGTCGATGACCGATGCGCCGGGCGTATCGGTAATATCATCGCACAGGTCGATCCTGCGTGCGATTTCGCGCACCTGCGGGTTCGCATCATGGCCGGTGACGCGCACGGTCGGCATGAACTGACGGATGCCGCGCGCCAGCGACGAGCCGATAAGCCCCAGCCCGATGACAGTGACGCGCGTGAACGGCATCATGACGCGCCGACGATCCTGCGCAGCGCGGCAACGAGGTCGGTCATCTCGGCTTCTGTGCCGATGGTGATGCGCAGGCCATGAGGCAGCTCCTGCCCCGGCAACCAGCGCACGATATAACCGGCGTCCATCAGGCCCTTGTAAGCCGTCTCGGCGCTGGTCTCGCCCTCGAACAGGACCAGGATGAAGTTCGCCCGCGAGGGGACAGCACGAAGGCCCTTGTTGCCAAGCGCGGCAATCTCCGCCTCGAACCATGCCCGCCAGCGGCGGTTATGGTCCGCGCTGTGCTGGACGAATGCCTTGTCGGCGAGCGCCGCAATAGCAGCGTTGGAAGCGGCAATGCTGAACGAGAAGGGCTGGCGAATGCGGTTCATCACATCGACAACCTCCGCGCTTGCATAGCCCCAGCCAACCCGCGCCGAGGCGAGACCGAAGATCTTCGAAAAGGTCCGCGTCACCAGCACATTGGACGCCGTGCGCGCGAGATCCAGCCCGCCATCATCGTCCGTCGCGTCAAGATATTCGCTGTACGCCTGATCGATCACCAGCAGGACATGCGCCGGAAGGCCAGCATGTAGCCGGGCAATCTCCGCGCGCGTGGTATAGGTGCCCGTGGGATTGTTCGGATTGGCGATGTAAACCACGCGTGTCTTGTCCGTGACGCAGGCAAGGATCGCGTCCACATCGGTCGCATAATCCTTGTCCGGCGCGACCACCGGGATCGCGCCAACGCGCATTGTGGCGATCGGATAGACCGAGAATCCGAAGCGCGAATAGATGATCTCGTCACCCGGTCCCGCAAAGGCTCCAGCCGCCATGTGCAGCACTTCGTCCGAGCCGGTGCCGCAGATGACGCGATCGGCATCGAGGCCATAATGCGCGCCCAGCGCGGCACGCAGATCGACCGCAGCGCTATCGGGATAGCGCTCCAGGCAATCGGCGGCGCTGCGGAAGGCCGAGCGCGCATCCTCGCCCGTGCCGAACGGGTTCTCGTTGGACGAGAGCTTGGCCACGCTGCGGCCATCGTCCGTCTTGGACTTGCCGGGCACATAAGGCGCGATTCTCATGATCCAGTCTTTAGGGACTGGGGCTGTGACGGGCGCGCCGGCGATCTGAGTTTCGGTGTCGGTCATGGCCAGCGCCTTTAGCGGTGCAGGCACGACTTGGCAAAGGGCGGTAGGGAAGAGTCTAGTCGTCGCCCTCGTCAATCGCTTCCATCTCTTCATCGGAATAGCCGAAATGATGGCCGACTTCATGGACGAGCACATGGACGATCAGCGCGCGCAGATCGCCGCCCTCCTGCGTCCATTCATTGAGCAGGGGCTGGCGGAACAGGCGGATGCGCGGGGGCATGGTGCCCGATTCCCAGATGCTCTGTTCGGTGAGCGGGCGGCCCTGATAAACGCCGAGCAGGCCCCAGCGGCTCTCGATCTCGAGGTCGTCGAGCGTCTCCTTGTCGGCGAATTCCTCGACATGGACAGCGACGCCTTCCAGATGCTGGCGGAACAGATCGGGCATGCTGGCGACGGCGCCGCGGGCAATCTCCTCCATGGCGGCGGCATCGGGCATGGCGGCATTGGACATCGGGTTCATGGATCGGCTCGCGACGAGGGACAAGGCAGCACATCTAGTTACGCGCCACCCGCGCTACAACGGCGCCCAATTGACAATCCGGCACGGCCAGCCCATCGGCAAGCCGATGTCCGCCGCCGATCCCCAGAGCGCTTCAGCGCGCGCGCAAGCCGCCGACCAGCGCTTCGGCCTGCGCCGATCCGTGCGCCTGCCCGGCCCGCTCAAGCTGGACAGCGGCGCGACGCTCACGCCGGTCGAGATCGCCTATGAGACCTATGGCGCGCTCAACGCCGACAGGTCGAACGCCATCCTCATCTGCCATGCGCTAACCGGCGACCAGCATGTCGCCTCGGACCATCCGATCACCGGCAAGCCCGGCTGGTGGATGCGCGCAGTCGGCCCCGGCAAGCCGATCGACCCGGATCGCCACTTCATCATCTGCGCCAATGTGCTGGGCAGCTGCATGGGCTCATCCGGCCCGGCGAGCATCAACCCGGCAACCGACACGCCTTATGCGATGCGCTTCCCGGTCATCACCATCGCCGACATGGTGCGCGCGCAGCTGATGCTGCTCGACTATCTCGGCATCGAGCGGCTCGCCGCGACGGTCGGCGGATCGATGGGCGGCATGCAGGCGCTGGCATGGCCGACGCTCTATCCCGATCGCGTCGAAGCCGCCGTGGTGATTGCCTCGACGGCGCGGCACAGCGCGCAGAATATCGCATTCCACGAAGTCGGACGGCAGGCGATCATGGCCGATCCGCGCTGGCGCAATGGCGACTATTATGTGGACGGCAATGCGCCCACATCCGGCCTGGCCGTGGCGCGCATGGCCGCGCACATCACTTATCTTTCCGAGGCGGGCCTCACGGAGAAGTTCGGACGGCGACTGCAAGCGCGTGATGCCAAGACCTTCGGCTTTGATGCGGACTTCCAGGTGGAAAGCTATTTGCGCCATCAGGGGCTGAGCTTCGTCGACCGGTTCGACGCCAACTCCTATCTCTACATCACCCGCGCGACCGACTATTTCGATCTGGCGGAAGATCATGGCGGCAGCCTCGCGCTCGCGTTCGGCAAGTCGAAGGCGCGTTATTGCATCATCAGCTTCGATTCCGACTGGCTCTATCCCACGGCCGAATCGCGCAACATCGTTCACGCGCTCCATGCGGCCGGGCGGCAGGCGAGCTTCGTCGAGCTTTCCAGCCCCTTTGGTCATGACAGCTTCCTGCTCGACGCGCCGGAGATGAACCGCGTGCTTGATGGCTTCCTGCGGGCGGGCAAATGATCGAACTCAGCGACGACAAGGCGCGGCTCGACGTGGCGCGCATCCATGGCTGGCTGGCGTCGAGCTACTGGTCGCCGGGCATCTCGCGCGATCTCGTGGAGCGGGCCATTGCAGGCTCGCATTGCCTGGGCGCTTATCATGGCGACGATCAGGTCGGATTTGCGCGGATGATCACCGATCATGCCACCTTCGCATGGCTCGCCGATGTGTGGATCGACGAGCCTGCACGCGGCAATGGCCTCGGCCGGCAGATGGTGCAGTGGTTCCTCGATCATCCCGGCTTTGCAGGCATTCGCCGCATCGCCCTCACCACCATCGATGCGCATGGCGTCTATGCGCCGCTCGGCTTTAACGCGCCGGTGCGGCCCGAGCGCTATATGGAGCGGCTGGATCAGGCCTTTGCCGCGCGGATCGGCAGCGAACTTGCCGGAGACGGTGCATGACTGAGCGCCCACGCCCCGACCTTGCGCTGATCGCCCGCCATGTCGCGCACGGGGCGCGCGTGCTCGATGTCGGCTGCGGCGACGGTGCGCTGATGGTGACGCTGCGCGACACGGTGCAGGCCGATGTGCGCGGACTGGAGCTCGATCCCGCCAATGTCGGCGGCGCCGTCGCACGCGGCCTCGCGGTGGTGCAGGGCGATGCCGACACGGATCTGGGCTATTATCCCGACAACAGCTTCGACTACGCAATCCTCAGTCAGACGCTCCAGACGACGCGGCGGCCCGATCAAGTGGTCGGCGAACTGCTGCGCATCGGCAAGCAGGCCTTCGTCTCCTTCCCCAATTTCGCGCATTGGCGCGGGCGGGTATCGCTGCTTTGGGGCGGGCGCATGCCGGTGACCAAGCTGCTCCCCGAGCGCTGGTATGACACGCCCAATATCCACCACCTCACCATCGACGATTTCCGCGCGCTGGTGAGGGACAAGGGCTGGACCATCGACGGCCAGTGGTTCCTGAACAAGGGCAGCGAGACCGGATCGGCCAATGCCAATCTCTTCGCCGAACATGCGGTGTTCCTGCTGCGGGGCTAGCGAGAGCGCCGCGACCTAGGGAAACCAGTGCTCCTGCGAAGGCGGGAGCCTAGGGTGATGTGGCGCGGCTGTGCCCTGGACTCCTGCTTTCGCAGGAGCACCGCGGAATTTGCACATCGACGTGCGAACCTCCATCTGTGACTGAGCCGCCCATTGCACCGGAGCTCTCCATGTCCGAAACCCGCATCGAAACCGACAGCCTGGGCGAAGTCGCGGTCCCCGCCGATGCTTATTGGGGTGCGCAGACCCAGCGCAGCATCGAGAATTTCCCGTTCGGCGACATGGAGCGCATGCCCATCGGCATCGTCCATGCGCTAGCGATCGTGAAGCAGGCGGCGGCTCGGGTGAACCGGGCGCATGGGCTGGACGCGAAGATCGCCGACGCCATCGAGAAGGCTGCGGCCGAAGTGATCGCGGGCCAGCATGACGACCAGTTTCCGCTCGTGATCTGGCAGACCGGCAGCGGCACGCAGAGCAACATGAACGTCAATGAGGTGATCGCGGGGCGCGCCAACGAGATGCTGGCCGGCACGCGCGGCGGCAAATCGCCCGTCCATCCCAACGATCATGTGAACATGAGCCAGTCATCCAATGACAGCTTCCCGACGGCGCTGCACATCGCCGTCGCGCGCGCTGCCACCTACGATCTGCTCCCGGCGCTCGATGCTCTGGGCGATCTCTTCGCCGAGCGGGCGAAGCGCTGGGCCGGCATCGTCAAGATTGGCCGCACCCATTTGCAGGACGCGACGCCGCTGACGCTGGGGCAGGAATTTTCCGGCTATGCGCAGATGCTCTTCAATGCTCGCGAGCGGATCGCCCATGGCGTCATGCATGATCTGATGCCGCTGGCGCAGGGCGGCACGGCGGTGGGCACGGGCCTGAACGCGCCCGATGATTTCGGCCATGCCGTCGCGTCTGAAATCTCGGCGCTGACCGGCCTTCCCTTCTTCACCGCGCCCAACAAGTTCGAGGCGCTCGCGTCCAACGATCCGCTGGTTCATGTCTCCGGCGCGCTCAATACGCTGGCCGTCTCGCTGACCAAGATCGCCAATGACATCCGCCTGCTCGGATCGGGTCCGCGCTCGGGCCTCGGCGAACTGGACCTGCCCGCCAATGAGCCCGGCAGCTCGATCATGCCCGGCAAGGTCAATCCCACCCAGTGCGAGATGCTGACTATGGTCGCGGCGCAGGTGATCGGCAATCATCAGGCGGTGACCATCGGCGGGCTTCAGGGCCATCTCGAACTCAATGTGTTCAAGCCGATGATCGGCGCGGCGGTGCTGCGCTCGATCCATCTGCTGAGCGTAGGCATGGAGAGCTTTGCCGAGCGCTGCGTCGAGGGGATCGTGCCCAATGAGGCGCGCATTGCCGAACTGGTGGCGCGCAGCCTCATGCTGGTCACGGCCCTCGCGCCCGAGATTGGCTATGACAATGCCGCGAAGATCGCCAAACATGCCCATGCGCAGGGCATGACGCTCAAGGATGCTGGGCTTGCGCTTGGCCTTGTTGATGCGGCAACTTATGACCGACTGGTGCAGCCTGCCGATATGGTCTGACGTGGGATTCTGAGATAGGCAGTTTGGGCAAAGGGGACAGTCCATCGACATAACGACCGCACCGCTCCGCGAAGCCGCTCTGCTGCTCGGCTTCGCGCTCGCTTGTGTGCTGCTCTTCCGCAAGCTCGGCCTCGGCGCCACGCTCGGCTATCTGCTCGCTGGCGTGCTGATCGGCCCGCATGTGCTGGGCTGGGCCGGCGACGCGCATGACAAGATCGACATTGCCGAGCTTGGCATTGCTTTCCTGCTGTTCATCGTCGGGCTGGAGCTTAATCCGACTCAGCTCTGGAAGATGAAGGGCGAGATTTTCGGCCTCGGCCTCATCCAGGTGGCGCTGAGCGGTCTTGCGATCGTGGCGCTGGTCATGCTGGTGAAGGATACGCCGCTGGCCATCGCGCTTGCGTTGGGCCTGCCGCTGGCTTTGTCCTCCACGGCGCAGGTGCTGCCGATGCTGCAATCGGCGGGACGCCTCAGGACGCCCTTCGGCCAGCGCGCCTTCGCGATCCTGCTGTTCCAGGATCTCTCGATCATCCCGTTGATCACCCTCGTCGCAGTCATGAGCGGCACGGGCGCCGATGCGACGCGCCCCGGCTGGCAACTCGCGCTCATCACATTGGCCGCCATTGCCGGCCTCATCCTTGCGGGCCGCTATCTCATCCGGCCGCTCTTCCATCTGATCAGCAATCAGGGCGAGCGCGAATTGTTCGTCGTCGCGGCGCTGTTCACGATCATCGCATCGGCAACGATCATGGAAATGCTGGGCCTGTCGACGGCGCTCGGCGCCTTCGTCGCGGGCGTGATGATGGCCGATTCGCCGTATCGCCACGAGCTCGAAGCCGATGTCGAACCGTTTCGCTCGATCCTGCTCGGCCTGTTCTTCCTTGCGGTCGGCATGATCCTCGATCTCGATGCCATCGCCGCGCAGCCGGTGTTCGTCCTCTCGATGGCGCTCATGCTGATCGCGGCCAAGACGAGCATCCTTTTCTTCATCGGTCTCGCCTTCCGCATGCCATGGCGCGCGGCGCTCGCGCTTGGCCTGCTGCTGAGTCAGGGCGGCGAATTTGGCTTCGTGATCTTCGCACAGGCCAGTGGTTCCGGGCTGATCGACGCCGAGACAGCCAGCCTGTTCGGCGCGATCGTAACGCTCTCGATGGTCTCGACGCCGTTCCTCATGATGGTGACCAGCCGCATCCGCCGGCAGCCCGTGCCGATGCAGGTTCGCGATGGACCGCGCGCGGACGGCGCGAGCGCGATCATCGTGGGCTATGGGCGTTTCGGCCAGACGGTCTCGCAAATGCTGATGGCGGCAGGCGTCTCCGTCACGATGATCGATCAGGATATCGTCCGGATCGACCTGGCCGGGCAGTTTGGCGCGAAGGTCTATTTCGGCGATGGCACGCGGCTCGACCTGTTGCGCCAGTCCGGCGCGGCGGACGCCCAGCTCATCATGTTCTGTCAGGATGGCGACACGATGTCGGCCGAATTGCTGGATGCCGTGCAGGGCGCCTTCCCGCAGGCCGCCATTTATGTTCGCGCCTATGACCGCCGCAGCATGATCCGTCTCCATGGCAGTTCTGCGCGCGGCATCGTGCGCGAACTGATGGAATCGGCCATCGCCATGGCGCGTGAGGGCCTCGACGGGCTTGGTCTGGGCCTTGACGATATCGAGCGGGCGGAGCGCGTCTATCGCGCCAATGACCAAGAGCGACTCGACGCCCAGTTCGATACCGGCGACGTGCGCAGTGGGCGCGACCGCATCATCGTCACCCCGAATCGGGGCTCGGAGCCAACCGAGGCGGGCTAGGGCGGATTGCGCTCTGCGCACTGCCCCCCATTCGCGCACTAGCCATGTTGCACTGCAATGTGCATAGGGCGCACTTCAACAGCAGGATAGATCGAACCATGACGGCGCCCCCGGCCTTCCGCATGCACGACCGCGAATTCGTCGCGATGATGGCGTCGGTGATGGCGCTCAATGCACTGGCAATCGATGCGATGCTGCCGGCATTTCCGGCCATCCGCCAGTCGCTGAATGTCGCTGATGCCAATTCGCTGCAATATGTGATCACGGCCTATCTGCTTGGTAATGCAATAGGTTCGCTCGTCGCGGGGCCGCTGGCCGACCGCTATGGCCGCCGCCCGATGATGTTGCTGAGCATTGCCTTTGCGGCGCTCGGCGGCCTCGTCAGTGCGATCGTGACAAGCTTCGAAGCGATGCTGATCGTGCGCGGCGTCCACGGCTTCTTCGCCGCGGGCCTCGGTGTGCTGGCCGTTTCCGTGATCCGCGACCGATTCGATGGCGATCGCATGGCGCGGCTGATGAGCCTCATCATCATCATCTTCCTCGCCGTGCCCGTGATCGCGCCCACATTGGGCCAGTTCGTCATCTCCATCGCGAGCTGGCGCGAGATTTTCCACGTGCTCGCGGTCGGCGCAGCAGCGGTGTTCATCTGGGTGTGGATGCGCCTGCCCGAAACGTTGCACCCCGAGTTCCGCCAGCCGATCCACCCCGCGACTATTTTGGGCAACTGGAAGATCGTGGTCACTGACCGGCTCGGCTTTGGCTATATGATGGGCGCAGGCATCATCATGGGTGGCCTGTTCGGCTTCCTGAACAGCGCCCAGCAGATTTTCTCAGACGTGTTCGATGCGGCCGACATCTTCCCTTATTGCTTCGCCTGCGTGGCGGGCGCGATGGCGATCGCCAACTTCTCGAACAGCCGCATCGTCGAGCGCTTCGGCGCGCGCCGCGTCAGCCATCTGGCGCTGATGGTGTTCCTGGTGCTGAGCCTGCTCCAGCTCGCTGCGAGCCAGCTCCACCCCGAGCCGCTGCCGCTCTTCCTCGTGCTCGTCGCGCTCAACATGTCCATGGTCGGCTTTACCGGCTCGAACTTCGGGTCGATCGCAATGGAGCCATTTGGGCGGATCGCGGGCGCAGCGTCCAGCTTCCAGAGCTTCGCGCGCATGGCGCTTGCCGCGCTCATCGGTGCTCTCACCGGCCAGCGCTTCGACGGCACCACCATGCCGCTCGCCGAGGGCTTCGTGCTCTCGGGCTTCATCGGTCTGGGCTTCATCCTGTGGGCCGAGAAGGGCAAGCTCTTCACGCGCCCCGGCAAAGCCTCTCAGCGCCCCGCAGTGCCGCCGCCGACCACTCTGTCGAGCTGATCTGCTCGCGGGGAAGGCGCGGCCTTTCCTTGCTACGTTCGTCGGTCGGCTGGGGTCTCATCCGGCAGAGATCCAGCGTCCGCTGGATGACGCCTGCGTTTGGCGCGTTGGATTGCGTGGCGCACTTCCCCCCAGTGCTTCCCCCAACGCCGGACGGCCCCTCCTCGCGGGCGCAAGCCAGCTCTGCGAGGCGGCTATCGGGGCCGCTGAGGCTATTCCCTTACCGGAGTCAGAGCCGCTTACCGGAGTCCGGCGTGGGTGAACCCGTTATCTTGAAGTCGTGAAGCAGCCCTACCCTCTCCCACGCGGGGAGAGGGTAGCAGCGAAGTCAGATCAGATATCCGGGACAGGCGGCACCGGCGCAGGCGGTGCGTCCGCATCCACCTCATGCACCTCGACCTTGCCGAGACCGACATGGCTGCGGCGATAGCTGTAGGAGAAATAGACGATCAGACCGACCACGGCCCAGCCGAGGAACATCAGCTTGGTCTCGATGCCCAGCTTGTAGAACAGATAGATGCAGCCGAGGATCGCGACCGGCGCGGTAATCATCACGATCGGCGTGCGGAACGGGCGCTTGCGGCTCGGGTCGGTCTTGCGCAGCACCATTACGGCGATGGACACGGCGCCGAAGGCGAAGAGCGTTCCGGAATTGGAGATGTCCGCCAGAATGCCGACCGGGAAGAAGGCTGCGAACAGCGCCACGAAAATGCCGGTCAGGATCGTGATGACATGCGGGGTGTGGAACTTGGGGTGGATCTTGGAAAAGACGCTCGGGAGCAGGCCGTCGCGGCTCATGACGAAGAAGATGCGGGTCTGGCCGAACATCATCATGAGGATGACGGACGGGAGCGCGAGACCGGCAGCAAGGCCGATGAGGTTGCCGACCTGCGGCCAGCCAATTTCGCGCATGGTCCATGCCAGCGCTTCCTTCGAGCAGACCACCGCCTGATCGGAGATGGCGCCGCAAGCCGCAGCAAGCTGCGTGCTGCCGGGGGCAAGACCGGCGCCGTTCGCATCGAGCAGCGGTTCGGCGCCCACTGTGCCGATGACACCGGCGGCGACGAGCAGATAGAAAATGGTGCAGATGGCGAGCGAACCGATGAGGCCGATTGGCATGTTGCGCTGGGGGTTCTTGGTCTCTTCGGCCGCCGTCGAGACAGCGTCGAAGCCCACATAGGCGAAGAAGATGGAGGCCGCCGCAGCGCCGACCCCGCCAAAGCCGAGCGGCGTGAAGGGCGTGAACTTCTCCATGTTGATGACCGGCACGGCCAGCACGATGAACAGCGTCAGCGCGGCGACCTTGATGACCACGAGCACCGAATTGACCATCGCGCTTTCGCGGGTGCCAATGACCAGCAGCCAGGTGACGAGCGCGGCGATACCCATGGCTGGCAGGTTGATGAAGCCGCCGTCAAAAGGGCCGCGAACCAGCGCATTGGGTATGTCTATGCCCGCCGCATGTTCGATCAGGCCGACGACATAGCCGGACCATCCGACCGACACGGCCCCTGCCGC
>Ga0247738_10000256_pt1 | contig 21685 bp, 27 predicted proteins | sample UWRJL013104B2_FD_180936 | JGI IMG/M metagenome (GOLD analysis project Ga0247738, IMG submission 180936) | Plant litter microbial communities from Arlington Agricultural Research Station in Wisconsin, United States - UWRJ-L013-104B-2 | ecosystem: Environmental > Terrestrial > Plant litter >...
GCAACGCCTCTTGCCCGCGCCCGCGCAGACGCATTCACTCATGTTTGAAGGCAACACCGGCGACGGGCTGCGGCTGGCGCAGAGCGTGGGCGCTGCGATCGACGAAGCCGGGCACCGCACGCCGGCCTTCTGGGTGCCGGTGTCGGTGCTGCGCCAGGCCAACGGCCAGGAACAGCGCTTCCCGCACTTCGCGCTGGACCGCGCCAAGCCCGGCCTGATCGCGGTGGATGCGAGCGGCCGGCGCTTCGTCAACGAAGGCGACTCGTACCACGACTTCGTGCTCGCGATGCTGAATGCATCACCGGAGCCGGCGGTGCCTGCGTACCTGATCTGCGACGCCCATTTTCTGCACCGCTATGGCCTGGGCCTGGTGCGCCCGGGTGCCTGGCGACTGCGGCCTTTCCTGCGCGCTGGTTACCTCAAGCGTGCGCCCACGCTGGCCGCGCTCGCGGGCCAGCTCGGCATCGACCCCGAGGGACTGCGCGTCACCGTGGCGCGCCACAACGGCTTTGCGTACACCGGGGTGGATCTGGACTACGGCAAGGGCACGAGCGAACTCAACCGCTTCAACGGCGACCCGAACCATGCGCCGAATCCCTGCATCGGCCCGATCGCGTCGGCGCCGTTCTACGCGGTGACGGTGTGGCCCGGCGACGCCGGCACCAGCGTGGGCCTGCGCACCGATGTGGATGCGCGTGTGCTCGGCCGCGATGGCCAGGCCATCAAGGGGCTGTACGCGGCTGGGGCGGACATGGCGTCCATCATGCGCGGGCGCTACCCCGGGCCGGGGGTGACGCTGGGGCCGGCGATGGTGTTTGCCTGGCGGGCGGTGATGCACGCGGTGGGGCGGCGGTAGGAGGTTTGGCCTCGCTTGGTTGCAGCGCTGAGTCGGTCAGGAGAAATAGCCGGGAGTGGGCGTGGCTCTACATACTGATCACGGAATTTGACCGTACCTGTTCCCGCGGCTGCTTCGGGCTCCAAATCAGACGGTCAGTCCGGTCCGTGGTTTGCGCGTCGGCCCTGACGAGGAAGTGCGAACTCGGCTGCGCACTAGGCCTCGCCTATTACCATGAGCGCATTGCAAATTGGTTTGCACGCCAAGTTTCGCTCGACCTGAAGATGCGTTTTTGGGGCTCAACGCGGAAAAGGGCGAATAACATTGCCGATTCGAACGCACTAGTACCGCTCAACTGGAGATCAATTGGATATTCAGCGTTGTGCAACGTGCCGACCTAGATCGAGCGATGAAAAAAAAGCCTTGGTGGCATAAAAATTGGCTCGTGAGGCGTCGGTGAAGTTAGCCGAGTTCCAAAGGAGTAAGGATGATTGACGAGCAGGCAGTACTGACAGCCAAGTTCTGGGAGAAACTACGCTTGCTACATGGCCCTTCGGGGCTGAGAGAAGCAGAGTTTGAGCAGTTTGCGCTGATAGTGCTTGGTCTGGTTTGCGTAGCGCAGTCACCCGGGCGTTGGTCGGAGGATGTGGCCAATCGGGCGCGGAAGGCCCTTAGCGACTTGAGGATTGCCGAGGCGCATCGGGACCAGCATCAGTTTCAGCGAATTTGGTTCGACGCTTGCGATGCGCTGGTCAGGGTCGTTCGGAGCACTAGGCAACCCGACATTCCGCGCGAAGTTGGATCCATCGAAGCGTTCAGCGGCATCATCAGTCAGATCGATAACTCAGAGGGAGCGTGGGGCTCCAAACGGGAGTTTTTGTTGGGCTGTTTCGACGAAGTGTTCCATCGAGTCGTCGGGCGGCTGACGACCGCCGGTTATCGTTCTGGAGACGCTGCCGCGAATTTGGCTGCGTACCTGTCCGCACACTTCGACGGCATCTCGGAGTATTTCGCTGTGTCTGGCGAGTTCGCCGTGTTGAGGCAAACCGGCCTCAATGTGGAGACGACCGTGCGCATCGCGGTGATTGACCGTCTGAACTTCCTTCTCGGCCTCCGGCTCGGTCTGCACGGTATCGATGCGGAGGATCGGCCCCTACGAGAAGACGATCTTGCGTCCTTTGTTACACGTCGCTTTCTGTTGATTGATCACCCCCTTCGAAACGCTACGATGAGGCGTTCGCGTTCATCAAGTTGGGATGATCACAAGACCTCCCTCGAGGCCCTAGATCAACTGCTCCGCAGCACTGATCTCGGGGTTAGCTTGGTCGTTGTTCCTGGCGTTGACCGTACGGCTGGGGGGTGGAGGAACGCGCTCCGGAAGCATTTGGTCCGAAGTGATCGACTGCTCGCAGTAATCGATTTACCTCAAGAGCGCCGTGATGGCTCACGCAAGCAGGTTTCAGCTTGGCTCCTCGGGGATGGGGAACGGCCTTATGACCAAGTGCTGATGGTGGACGCAAAGGGCCTTGCTGGGAGAGGTGAGCTGCGCGACATCGGCCGTCTGATGGCATTCGTGGCTGCAATCGTGTCCCTTGGTGCGCCTGCGGGTTGGCCTTCCTCTGGTATCGCGAGATGGACCCGGTCACGCATGGATGACGTAGAGTCGATGATGGACGCCTACTTCAGAGACGGATATCAGGACAGGGAAGGTGTCTGTAGACTTGTACGAGTCGAAGAAGTCGCTAGAAACAACTACAAGCTCGCCGCGTCCATCTATCTCCAAGACTTGGAGAAGCGCAAGACATTCATGTCGCTGCTCAATAGTGAGCCCGTACTGGAGGCCTTGCACCGAAGGCATAACCGCAGCAGGCGCATTTACATCATCGGCAACAACGGTGAAGGCAAGAGCATTCTGCTCGGTGATCTCGCGGAACGTCTGACACAGGAAGGCCGGCGCGTTGTGGGCATCTCGTTCGGACTGACCGATAGATTTCCGTTTGAACGGCCCAAGAACGGCGACCAACCTTTTATCTATGTCGGTGCTCGAACGTCGGAGCGCAGCATCGCACTTGGCCGCACCTCAGCCGATGTCAATCGCATGGTGCGCGATATTCACGTAAATGCACAACGGCTCGAGGTCTTCAATGCCGTCGTGGGTCACCTCGGCTTCGGCGAGCGTCGGTACCTAGTGCCAATAGACCTGAATAGCTCGTTCGACGACCGTGCGCGCTACGCCGAACTGCTGCAACTCACAGAGAGCGTGGATGACAATGCAGGGATCCTTCAGCGTGCAGGCGCCAACAAATACGTGCTGGGCCTCATGCGGCAGGAGTCGCAGAGTTCAATAACGACTTTCGGCGAACTGAGCTCGGGCGAGCAGCAACTTCTGACCCTCGCACTCAAGCTCACGGCCTATGCTGGCGACAGTACAGTAATCTTAGTCGACGAGCCCGAGTTGAGTCTTCATGTGAGCTGGCAGCGCGCAATCCCAGCAATGCTGGAAATAGTTGGTTCCCGATTGGGCTGCTCGATAGTTGTGGCAACGCACTCTCCTGTCATCGTCGCCAGCGCGACCCATCGCGACGATCAGTGCTTCGTTGCTCGCCGACATGCGCTGACGGAACTCAGCCCTTGTCAGCGTCGGTCAGTCGAGACGGCATTGTTCGATGGATTCCGGACGTACACGGCGAACAACCGCCAAGTTCACGAGCGATGCGCTGTGATGGTGTCACAAGCTATTCAACGTTTCAACTCCCAGGCGCCCGTACAGACCGAGGGACTTCCGACCCTGGAGTCTTTGCAAGAGGAGTTGGAGCTGATGGATCGGACCATTCGCTTAGCCGATTCTGCGCAGTTGTCGCATGCACGGGAGGATCTTGAATTGGTTGCTCGTACTAGGTCGGCCCTAGATGAACTTAGTGCAATCGAGCGAGGAAACGTCGCATGAGCTGGTTCAAGGAAGCACATCCGTTGCCGAGCGAGATGCGTCGGGAGGTTGAGCTATACCTGCGCGTTGCACACGGTACCAAGAAGCATATCTCGCGCACGCAGGTATTACTTCGCCAGCTGTGGGTCCAGTCACGTAGACGCCCATATGCTGACTTATGGCCCTTGTTGGATGCGATGTGCGACGTCACGGCAAGGGGGACGATCACTGGGGCGGCCATCAAGTCTGCCTTCAGGCGTAGGTTGTTGGAGTTGCAGGGAGGGAGGTGTTGCTATTGCCGCCGTTGGCTGGTTAGTACCGCGTACGCCAAGCCTATCGAGCATGTTTTGCCACGTCGACACTATCCGCAGTTCTCTGTCGAGTTCTGGAATGTTGCGGTGGCTTGCAGCGACTGTAACCACGCTAAAACCGATGACATGTGGGGCACGATAGCGGTGATGCGGCGCAGATACCCGCGAGTTCAGGAGTTTAGGGAGGTGTTTCACCCAAGGTTTCATCGATACGACGATCATGTTCGCTACGTGAGGCTAGAGACCAACCTAAGTGTCGTAGTCATGTTCACCGGGCTAACCCCTCAGGGACGGCATTTGTGCAGCTCCTTGCTGCACCGTATTGCTGCCAAGGAGACCGTGGTCAAAAACAACCCTGCGTTAGCACCCTCGATAGATCAGATCCGCAGCTTCGAGTCAAAGGCTGAGGGATTGCGTCTAGCGAATTTCGATGCGTTCCGCGCAGCACTTGACCGAAGCATCTTGCGTTTACTTGAGTAGGGTCCGCCCGTTCGCACCCTTTGACTCGTAAGGCTAGGGGTGTTGAACGAAATGTCCATTCAGTCAGTTCGTCGCGAAGCAGTACATGAGCCCCGCGCTGCCGCTCATCTTGAGCTGATCGACGCTGCAGCCGCGCGTGCCGTGCGACGAGTTCCACGAGGCGTTGGCCACCGGGTCGGGGTTGGTGCCGTTGCGGTCGTGGTGGCCCACCATGGCGGAGCCACCATCGCTCTTGGTCCAGTTGCCGCAGGTGGTGTCCTTGCCGGGTTCGGGCACGGCCAGCGTGCCGTCGGGGCGCGAGCCGGTGAGGATGTCGTGGCGGTTGACCGCATCACCGAAGCCGAAGACGACTTCGCCCTTCTCGGTCAGCGAAGTGTCTTTGCCGAGCTTGGCGTTGGCGCTGTGCAGGTCGGCCACGCTGGTAGCGACGACGACGCCCTTCGCATTGGTCCATGGGCCGGTGCCGATGCGATCGCGCGCATTGACCGCCGGCTGCCCATCCATGGCGGCGTTGCTCAGGTAGGCGCGCCAGGTTTTGTTGCCCGCGCCGGCGCTCGTGGCCAGCGACTGACAGAAGCGGTCGGCGCCGGCCAGGCCGCCGAGGTCGCCGCCCTTGCCGGGGTTGGCGCTGGTGATGAAGAAGCTCATGGGGTTGCCGCCCGATGGTTTCATGGCGCCGCAACCGGCGATGAGAGCGACCGTTGACACGGCGATGCTGGCGACAAGAACGTGACGGCTGGGCATGGGAGGCTCCTGAGCACGGTGGAAGCCGCAGGCTAGCGCAACACCGTGTCAGCGGCAACCCCAAGGCACCACCTATGGCGTGGTCGCTTCGCCCGGCTTGCGATCGGCGGGGTTGGTCTGAGGCGCCCGATCCGGATGCGTTGGGTTCGCGCCCGGCGCGCGGTCGTCGCCAGGGGGCTGTTGGTCGATGGGCTTGCCGGGGGTCTGGCCTGGCGGGTTGGGGGTGATGGACATGCTGCGTGGCTCCTGAGCGTTGCGGGACCGGAAATCGGTCCGAGGGCTCAGTGTCAGGTCGAAACTCACGCGCCCCGGTAGGCCAACTCTTCGTGGAGCTGTAGGCCCCGTCCGGCCTTGGCAAATGCGCTGCTGGGTGCGCTTGCTGCTCTCTCTAGCGGGCAGAAGAAGGATCGTCTGCCGTGTAGCGTCTTTCAATCCAGTGGGAGCCGTGGCCGAACTTCTCATTGCCCGCTTCGACCATGGTCCTGAGCGTCTGAAGAACAGCGGGATCCGCTGTCTGCCAACGGGTGGATGTGGAGGCTTCGCGCTTGAGCTTGCTTGCTGCGGGTGTGCAGCAAATTCGCGCGATGTGGTGCACGCTTTGATCGGTGTGCCCTTTGCCCACGGGTGCCTGCAGGATGCTCATCGCTGTCTCCTGGGGGGTGGGGTCCAAGCGCTCCACCAGCAAACAGCAGCTTGCCTTCGAGCTGGGCTCGCGTCTATCGATCTGGCGGTTTTCGAGTAAACGGATGTTTCTGGCGCGGGCCAGGAAGGGACGTGCTGCCAAACCGCATGAGCAGCTTCGCGCCCCCAAGAGGAAAAGACGGTCGCGTTCCCTTGACAGCTTGCAATATATTCACCAAAATGGGTGAATGAATAACCCACTGACAGCCGACCAGCTCGACAACATGTTCGTCGCCTTGGCCGACGAGACTCGTCGCGCCATCCTGGCGCGGTTGTCCTTGGGCGAAGCCCGTGTGACCGAGGTGGCCGTGCCGTTCGACATCTCGCTCAACTCTGTGTCCAAGCACATCCGCATCCTGGAGCGCGCCGGCCTCATTACGCGCCGCCGTGCTGGCCGCGAACATGTCCTGCGTCTCGAGCCGCGAACGCTCGCGGAGGCGTCGGACTGGCTTCAGTCGCGCCAGCGCTCATGGGCGGACCGCCTGCAGCGCTTGCAGGCGCTGCTGGACGAGGAGGATGCAACTTCATTCCAGCAAACCAAAGGAGTCCGTCGACCATGAAACCCGATAGCCATCTCGCCATCACTGTGCATCACAGATTCCGCCAACCGGCCGAGCGGGTGTTCGATGCCTGGCTCGATGTGCGCCTGGCGAGCCGCTTCCTGTTCTCCACTGAAACCGGCGACATGGTGCGCTGCGACATCGACCCGCGCGTAGGCGGGCAGTTCGTGCTCACCGACAGGCGCCCAGACGGTGATGTGGAGCACACCGGGGAGTACCTCGTCATCGAGCGGCCACGGCGGCTGGTGTTCACCTTCGGAATTCCGGCCGCATCGCCGACCTTCGACATCGTGACCATCGAGATCACGCCGGAGGGGGATGGAGGCTGCACGCTGCATCTCACAGCGGAGATGCAGCCTGAGTGGAAGGATTACGCCGACCGCGCACGTCAGGGTTGGGCGCAGATCCTTGCCGGTCTTGAGGTGGCGCTGGGTGAGGCCGGCGACTGAACGGGCGCAGTACCTCTTGACACCGAGGCGCGTGGCGGCGCGTGCGACGAGGCCCAACGACTGCCTGGTGCCGGACAGCGTGAGTACGCCAAGCTGAGCCGAGCGACGGCGGTCGTTGCTCTGCAGCCCCTCGGGGCCTGGGCGGCGGCTTCAGACTGGCCTCGGACATTCATGGCCAAGTCCTGAACGTGCGATCTGCACCACATTGCAGTCAATCAGTCGTTGGCCATGAAGCTCCACGGTTGCAGGCAGCGGTGCCACGGCTAGACTGCCGCAATCGGCCAGAAGCGGACGCTCATGATGAAAAACATCCAGGTTATTGACGGCGCTGTGAACTGCGTCTACGACATCTTTTCCGCAACAGAAGAAGAATTTGACCTCATCTTCCCGAGCGGGCAGGACGTGGCCTTCATCGACGAGGTGTACAAAGTGGGTTGCGACGAAGCCGCGCTCAATCGCGCATTTAAATCAATCTGGACACGACGCCTAGTCAAGTCACAGGCAATGGGGATTCACGGCTTGCTGTTTTATCAGCTTGAAGAGAAGAAGCCGTACTATGCAACCCGCCGAGACGAAGAAGCGGTGAACCCGAACGGCTCATTTCTTAGATAGTCGTCTCGCGGCCAGAAGTTGTCTTCGCTCAAACGGAAATGCAGTCGTTCAACGTTCGAGGTAACCTGCCGTAGCGGATCAGGTTGACCGAGTGGTTAGGCATCACTTTGCTCCCGTGGGCGGGCGGCCTGTCTTGCGATGACTCTTTCCACGATTCGAGCGACTGTGACGGCGCCGCTCCACTGGATGTGCCGGAGGAAGGACTCACGTGAAAGATTGTGTTCTAGCTTTAGCAGGAACGAGTCTAGCCATGCGTGATAGTCCCAGCCTGTTCGAGTTAGCAGCGCCAAAGGCTTGAACTCAACATCGACATCGACCGCCACTTGGTAGGTGGACACGTCAGGGAACTTAACTTCCCCAAGGTAGAGCTCCTCAAATCCGCGAGGAAGAACTGATCCAAAGCCTTCGAAGGCGACAGACAGGGTCATGATGAACTTTGGTGCGTCGATTCGAATTGATTTTGAGCTGACTCGCGACACCACTGCTTCCTTGGGAAGAACAAGATCGAACTTGTGGTACCTGAGACCGCCCGGTCCATAGGACGAAACGGTTCGCTCGTGCCTAGATTGGTCTGCAAGCGCTTGATCAACAAACGCGGCCCGCTCACGCATTGGACGCGAGAAGGTGTCGAGAAACCGGTTCTTGAACAGCAGCGTTGGTACGTCTTCACGGCCGAACTCTCTGAGTCTTTCGGCGTCGAAGTTCGATTGATTGAAGTAGTCAGTCAGATGGGTCGAAAGCGTTTCTAGGACGAAGTACTCGGTTGCTTCGACTAGCAGTTGGCCCGCAGCGGTCACTCTGTTCTTTGCGGTGAGAGTTTTGGTGTCCACCTCAAAGGATTTGTGAACAGGGTCACTTTCCCAAAGCTTTTTGGGTGCCTCGTTTTCGGCGAAGAGTGCGTTGACGTGGTCAATGAGCTTCTCGACATATTCGTATCTCGGGACAGCCAGTAGTTCGGAGGTTTCGCCACGAAAGCAAACGAAGCCTTCGAATCGACGTTGGACCTTGCTGGCGCCGAAAAGTCTTCGCGCTGTGACTGCGACACCTAGCACGACCAAGGAAACGCCAAAGAGCGCAAGAGACCAAACTGCATCGTAAAAGTAGATTGCAGCTACGCTGGCTAGAACATTGACCCCCAAACCAAGAACAACTGCGGCGAGGACCAACTCGACGATAGAACTTCGGTCTTTGAGTACGGTTGCTAGGAGCGGTCGATGTTGCATGGTGCGTGTTCAGTGATGCCTAACTTTGATTTAAACGGAAAAACGCCGGATACCCATAACGGCTGCCGTTAAAAAAAGTTTCCTAACATTCCAAAAATGCTTTTGAAATCAACACAGTAGCGTCACGCACTCGTTGAATGACGGGCTTAACAGATCCGACAAACCCGACTGGTATCCCTGTGCCTGAGCGGCTTGAAAGATCGGGCGCGCGAGCCGTTGGGCAGTTTACTGGGAAGCACGCAGTTGCAGCGAAAGCGCCTGCCGACCGCTGCAACCGGGATGTCTGCTATGAGGGCCATTGCCGGATGACCGCAACGGGCCCATACCGGACGGCATGGGTAATACGCTGAACCCGAATCGCAAGGACAGCTTGGCTCTGCCCAGTCAAACGTTGAGTACCCCTCAGCGCTTGAGCAAGACCTTTGCAATCGGAGAAAAGGCCCAACACAAGACGCCAACGCCCAGTAGTGACACGAGCGTCATCCAGAAACGGCCGGCAGAATATCCCCCCACGAATCCGGCGAAGACTGCGAGAAGCGAAAGGGCGAACCAGCAGAAACCCCCGACCACAAGACGTCCCATCATCTGCAGCAAGGCTCCTGGAAATGTGACCTTGGGACGCCAAGTTCCCGGCTCCGCTGTCGGTTGCCAGCCATTTGGATCGGTAAAGTCAGCATCGCAGCTCGCGCATTGGCGGGAGTCAGAAGTCACCTCTGCCTTGCAGTTCGGACAGTACACGTGGAGCTGTCGAATCCGATCAACCTGAGCATGTTCATTCATTCGTCTGTCCGCTTCTGGCCGAAAGCGCCATGCTAGCGCAGGCTGACCGGGCCCTAAGCAGACTCTGGTCACGGACCTTTCGCGATCCTATTTACCTCAATCCATTCTTTGGAATGATCGGTTGGCCCAAACAATGCTCGGCCTTCCGCATCAAAAACGACTGCATGCGTGAATGGCTCCAGCAAGAACAAGCCTCGCTTCGCGAGCAACACGTTAATTGCTGACGCAAGATCCAATGCTGCGGCAGCGTCTGGGATATGGACCCACGCCAACGGGCGCCCGTACGAATACTCAAGAAAGCGTGAGGCGCTTAGTTGGTTGTCAGTGGAGTCGACAAGTCCTTGCTCGAAGCAGAACGTCGAGAACGCCTGCATTGTGACGACTCCGGACTCGATATCGGACTTGAGATTTTCGCAGTCGACAGGATCTGGAATTGCGCTCAGGCCGAGGAACACATCGCGAGAAATCCCCTCACGCCACATCTCGGGCGCCAACACCAGCTTGCCGAACTCCGGGTTCAACAAGTGGCCAGGCGGAGACCATACTTCGAGTTCCCAGATGGCTTCAGGAGTAGTCATAAGATCAGTTTGAATGTCCGCATCTGGCCGATGACCGTCATGCTAGCTCAGGCAGGACCGGGCCCCAAAGCGGACCTTTGGTCTCCGCCCAGATTAGATGTGTCTCGCGCGCTCGATTGCGCTTGAGTAGTCTCCAAAATTGAACTGAAATGGACCTATCTCTGGCAACAACGAGGGAGCCTCATAGCCATTGACATAGGCGAAATCCGACCACACTGCCTTCCCGTCACTGATATCAATTTTCGCGGCAAACGCTCCACAACCGATGTCCCCGCATTCAGGGCAGGTGTAGAGAAGGGTGCGCCCTCCGCAATCGTCGTCTGGCTTGGCACTGAGCAAGGACTCGTGCGCTCGTTGATTGAGGTCGCCATACCCGCGAACGAAGCAACCCATCATGTCCGCGCCATCCTTCGCAAGCAATCCAAGCAGGCTGGCGCCGTTCACAACAAAGTCCACAGACACGCGGGCTTGGCGCGTGGAGCCTGCCTCGGAAGACCCGTGTCGCATCAGCAGGGCAAAATCCAACTTATCGGGTTGACTCATGTAGCACCATGTCCGTCATGCTCGCGGAGCCGGCTCGGGTCCGAAGTCGACATCGCCTTGCGGCAGTTTTCACTCAAAGCTCTCGAAGTACGCGCTGCAGCTCCGACAGAGAATCTCGGCTTGCAATCCAGCCAAGTTGCTCAGCCTCTAGTGGCGAAACGTCTTCATGGATAACCGCAACGGAAAGAGCGTGAAGCCGGTCGCGCAGGTCGCGCGAAATGCCTTCAAGTGCGGGCTCGTGCAACTCCAGACCTGCGGCAATCGCGCTAGCGGGTGCTGTGCCGTTCGCATACTGGTCGGCAATCTCGAGTATTCGCCGGGCGATTGAAGTGTTCGACATCTGGAGTGACCGCTTGTGGCCGATGAACGCCATCGTATCCGAGGCTCGAAGCGGGCCCATAGCGGACCTCTTCAGCGGCCGGTTAGTCGGCCACCGGTGGTGGGGCAACCTCGCCGATTGCCCGCGCGCCCGCACGCGGGGGTCACTGGCTACGTCCGCGAAATTGATCTTCGTAGGCTTGATAGCGGCCGGGAAACAAGTCGTCGTAGGGAGGGTCTTCAATGCCCAGTACGCTGACCTCGATTCCTTCCTCGCCGACATCAATTGAATAGTCGACCAGACATACTCCACCACTCGACTTAAGTGTCTTCCCATCGACAGTCCGTACCCGAAGTTCAAGATCGTCAGGGGACGCGCCTGAGGTCGCAAGGACACGTTCTTGCACAACGGCATATGCTGGCTCCGGATAGAACCGCCCGAAGGCGACTCCCATAGGAGGATCTCCCGACTCCAAGTCGGTTGTTCCAATGACCAGCTCTTTGGAAAGAACTTCAAAGCGTCGCATAGGCTTAGTGATCATGCACGGAGCAATGTCCGCTTCTGGCCGATTGTGGAAGTCTAGCCGTGGCACCGCTGTGTGCAAACCGTACATCTTCATGACCACGACTGGATGACTGCAACGTGGCGCAGATCGCACGTTCGGTGCGCAAATACAACCGGCAGCAATCGCTGCACAGCAGCTATTGACCCAATGCGTTTAGCGCCACTCCGTCATCGCGATGAACGGTGCAAGCCAGGCTGTCGAGCCGGTTGCAGTTGGTCGCAGCTTCAAGCAACTTGGCGGCCAGCGCTCGCGCTTGCGGGGGGCTGAGCTTCCATTCCAGTTCAAAGGGGGCTTCGCGTGCCTCCAGCACCACCACGGCACACACGTCCCGTTCTGCGGTGCAGCTCGCGAAGGCATTCAGCCCGGCTGTCGACCTTTGCTGAATCGTCAATGACATGCGCTGTGCGGGCACAGCGTGCTTCATGACGCGCACCGGCTCGGGCAATGGCCCCTTCCTGAATTTCATGTGGCAGCCCCTTTGTCGTTCATGCCCAGTTCGCGCAGCACCGCGAGGCGGCACACGCTGGCCATAGAGCGGTGTTCGCGCTCGGCCCTTTCCTTCACACGTTCCAGCTCCGCGGGCGTGAGCCGCAGTGCGATAGGGCGCGAGCTGTTGACCCCGTTGGGCACACGCTTGCGAGTCGAAGAGACAGCTGATGGGGTCATGGCGAAGTAGCTCCTTCCCTGGGCTAGCATTGAGTAACGGAAAAATACACAACCAAGCGGAAAAATGAGATCGAACGATCCATTTTAAACGATTTGAACGATCACATGAATACTTTTGGTGAGCGTTTTCGCGAGGAGCGGCGCCGGCTCGGCCTGATCCAGCAGGAGGTCGCAGATGCCACTGGGCTTTCGAAGCGCGCGATGGGGACCTACGAGAGAGGAGTGCGCAGCCCGGATGCAGAGTTGCTGATGCGTTTGATCGATCTGGGCATGGACGTGTATTACGTGCTGACGGGCAAGCGCGTTGGCACAAGGCTTGAATTGGACCCCATGCAGCGCTCGCTGCTGGATGACTTCGAGCGCTGCTCGCCGGAGCAACAGCTTGAGTTGGTCAAGCACGTGGCACTGGTTGCCGGCGGAGTGACACCACCGGCTTCAAGCGCGTCAACCAAGAAGCCTCAGCCGAAGGCCCCAGCGCCCGCCAAGCGAAAGAAGAGCGTCTAGCTCGCTGAAGGCCAGCGGCAGTTCACGCCTTCGGCGCCTTCGGCGAACTCGGCTTCGGTGGCGCCTCGCCGTCCTCTTCACTCTCGTCCAGCCCCTCGTCGCTCAGCGGGTCACCGGCTTCGGCGTCGTCGATGAAGGCCAGGTCGGGGTCTTCGTCGTCAGAGGCCGCGTCCGTGCCCTCGGGCGTGATCACGTGATCCACCCCGATGTCCCAGCCATCGCGCTTGCCGCCGTCGCCGCCCGCGCTGCGGCTTTCGCCCGTGCCTGCGGCGTCGCTCGCGGAGGCCAGGGCGTCGGGCGAGAGCAGCGCGGGGCGCTGTTCGTCTCGGGTGTCGAAGTCGGCGGGCGCGTTGGGGTCGCCGCCGTCGCTGTCGGCAATGCCCATCATGTCGCTGCCGCTGTCGGATGAGTCCCCGGGGCCGAGCGACGCCGTGTCGCGGCCGGCGGGTTGAGGGGGCGCGGGGCTGGTGCCCTGGATGCTGCTGCGTGCCATGGTGTTTCCTTTCAGGTTGGTGGGCGCGGTGTGTCGCACCCAAAGAGCTCCGGCAGTTGGCGTGCCTGCGCCATGCCCGGGAAGCGCATGCAACGAGAGAACTCCTCGAGCAACGGGAGCAGGTTGAGAAAGAACGCGCTCAGAAATGCCACGAGCAGGTAGCCAGCCGGTAGCGGCTGCTCCTTCCAGCGAAGGCGCCATTCCGCCGCCTCGCCCCAGCGGCCGAAGGCATCCGAATGCAGCGCAGCAAGTGCCAACAAGGCGAACAGCGGGAGCATTTCCAGGCAGCTGTGAATCATTTGCTCGCCAGCACGCAGCTCGCGCTTGCCGTGCACCCACCGAAGTTCGAACCAGGTGGTCGCCTCGTGCACGACAAAGATCAACGCGAGCAACGCCAGCGCGAGCAGATTGATCTGCAGCAGAAGCGCGATCGCGGCACCCAGCGCCATCTGCAGGAACAGGACCAGGTGCGACGCCGACTCTCGCCAGCCGGTGGTGGCCTCGATCGCCGTGCGGCGGTGACACCACCAGTCGGCCAACCCGGCCAGCACCCAGAGGGGCAGGACGAGATACATCAGGAGAAGCGTCATCACCATGGCCGCACGCCTCGATCAGGTGGCTTGGTCGACATCAAAGGGTTTCATGCCGCCGCACTGGCAAATGGCGTTCCTGCCGAGCGCTCATACCCGCTTCGTGCGAAAGGTGACCGACCACCGCAACGACCGGGTTGGCGATACGGCATGCTGCCAATCCCATCGTGCTGCCCCGGTCAGGCGGTAGATGGAGCGCGGCGCAGCCACCAGTTGAAACACCCGGCGCGCCGAAGGCAGGTCGGGGTAGGGTCTGAACCGCAGAGTCGCGGGGCTGCCCAGGGAAACACCGACCACGGTCTCGAAATCCGGCACGTCGCGATGCCACCCCAGCGGTGTGCCGGGCGCGTACTCGGCCACGAGGGCATGCACCAGATTCTCCGGCGCCGTGTTGAGCCACTGCGCCACCCGATCGCGCAGAGGGTGAAGGCGCTCATCGAGCGGTTGGCCTGGCAATAGGCGGTTGGCATCGAAGTCGTACGATCCGCCGAAGCTGGCCACCCGACGCCGCGCAACGTACTGCTTGTACGCGGCGGCTTGCAGAGGCATGGACTGGATCACTTCGATCAATCGCCGCTCCTCGTCCATGTCCAGGAACCCGGGCTGGTACACGAGACCGTCGATCGACGACTCGATCAGGGACTCTCCGAACAACAGCGACTGCTTCATCCGAACTCCATTCTTGGCTGCCGAGGCGGTCAGAGCTTGTCGCTCAAGGCAGCAGCACCACGGAAGGCAGCGCGCTGAACACCACCGCCGCCGCCGCGATGGCGGCAGCCCCTCGCGCAAGGCGGTAGCTCCAGCCCGGGAGGCGGCCATCGGCGTGCCGGGCCTTCAATCGCACGCCATGCACGCCCACGGCCAGCAGCGCGAGCGCGGTGGCGCCCCACGCCACCGCGTTGGCCGCCCACTGGTGCGGCCAGATCTCGCCCGCCGCCCAGATGACCATGAAGTGCGCAAACCAGATGACCAGGGCCGTGACGATCGGCCGCCCGCTTGATGGCTGGAGCGCTTTCACACGCCGCCCCACGGCAGAACGCGCGGCAACAGCAGGGCGGCTGCGCCTTCGCAAGCGGCAAACATGAAGAGGATGCGCAGCGCCTCCAGGGTCTTGTTGGCCGGGCCCGGCGCCAGGCCGCGCATCCATCGCGCCAGGTAGTAGACGGCCGACAGCACGACCGCGAGCACGATGGAGCTGTGCCACGCCAACATGGCATAGACCGCCGCGCCTTGCCCGCTGGCGTCCCCGCGCAGCCCGGCGTTCCACCAGTCGAGCCCGTCCACCGCCAGCGCGGCGACGAGGCACACCATGCTCAGCGTCATGGCGCCGGCGCTGAGCCCGCTGCCGCGCTGGAGCCTGGCCATCAACGGCCGGGCCGCATAGGCCAGGCCCGCCGATGCGCCGAGCAGCAGCAGGCCGGGCACCAGCGCGCCGCGCGGCGCGGCAACGCGCCACCAGTCGGGGTGGGCACCGAACAGGTACAGGTACGAAAACATCGCCATCAGAAAGATCATCCCGAGCACGATGACCAGCAGCACGGCGGCCCACCAGCCGTGCGATGTCGGGCCGGTCACGTAGGTCGGCAGCAGGATGCCGCCGCCCGCGTCGACCTGCTTCTGCGGGATGTGCCGGTCGTTGTGCCAGACCCAGCGCATCACGCAGACGATGGTCAGCACGCCGCAGATCGCGCTCAGGGCCAATGCCTTCACCGTGAGCAACAGGAAGAAGCCGGCGGTGAACAGCGCCGCCAGCAGCGGCGACCAGGCGGGCCCCGGCATGATCTGCACGTACTGCGGCTCCGCGCGCGCACCGCTGGTGATCAGCGTCTCGCGCGCGCCGGTGGTGGTGCCGGGCAGGAAGTAGCGCCCGGCTTCCACGTCCCGGCGCAGCCGGGCATCGGCCCACAAGGGTTCGAGGGAGCTGACAACAGGGATCGAACGGATCCCGTAGTTGCCGGTGGCCAGCCATTCCAGCGTGCCGCCGTGGTACACGTTGCGGGCGTCCCCGCCGACGTTGCCCTGGCGGCCGTAGCAGCGGATGGCGTCGATCAGGAACAGCAGCACCCCGGCCGCCATGATGAAGGCGCCGACGGTGGAGATCAGGTTCGGCACCTCCATGGCCCTGCCCGGCAGGTAGGTGTCGACGCGCCTGGGCATGCCCATGAGCCCACTCAGGTGCATGGGCAGGAAGCAGACGTGCACGCCGACGAAGTTGAGCCAGAAGACCCAGCGCCCCACGCGCTCAGAGAGCTGCTGGCCGTTGATCATCGGCGTCCAGTAGTAGAACGCGGCGAAGAGCGGGAACACCATGCTGCCGATCAGCACGTAGTGAAAGTGCGCGACGACGAAGTAGGTGTCGTGGGCCTGGCCATCGAAAGCGACCATGCCCACCATCACGCCGGTCAGGCCGCCCATCACGAAGATGAGGATGCCGCCGACGAGAAAGAGCGAGGGCACGTTGCGCTGGACCTTGCCCGAGGCGAGCGTGGCGATCCACGCGAACACCTGGGCGCCCGCAGGTATGGCCACCGCCATCGACGCGGCGGAGAAGTAGCCGGCCGACAAGCCAGGCAGGCCCACCGTGAACATGTGGTGAGCCCAGACGCCGAAGCTGATGAAGCCGGTGGCGATCAGGGCCAGCACGACGATCTCGTGGCCCACCAGCGGCTTCTGTGCGACCGTGACGATCATCGTCGACACCATCGCCGAGGCCGGGATGAAGATGATGTAGACGTCGGGGTGGCCGAAGAACCAGAACAGGTGCTGGTACAGCAGCGGGTCGCCGCCGCGCGTGGCGTCGAACAGCGGCCAGTTGAAGGCGCGCTCGAGTTCCAGCAGAAAGGTGACCATGATCATCGCCGGGAAGGCCAGGATGATCATCACGCCGAAGATCAGCACGGCCCAGGCGTAGAGCGGCATCTTCGCCAGCGTCATGCCCGGGGCGCGCGTGCGCAGCACGCCCACGGTGAGTTCGATGGCGCCGGCGATCGCGCTGATCTCGATGAAACCGATGCCCAGCAGCCAGAAGTCGGCGTTGATGCCCTTGGCGTAGACGCCCGAGCTCAGCGGCGGGTACATGAACCAGCCGCCCGACGGTGCCAGGCTGAAGAAGATCGAGCAGAAGAAGACGACGCCGCCGATGAGGTAGGCCCAATATGAGTAGGCCGACAGCCGAGGAAAGGGCAGGTCGCGCGCGCCGATCATCTGCGGCAGCAGCATCACGGCGATGGCCTCGACGGCGGGCACGGCGAAGAGGAACATCATCACCGAGCCGTGCATCGTGAACAGCTGGTTGTAGGTCTCCTGCGGCACGATGCCCGCCAGCGGCGCAGACAGCTGCACGCGCATCACCAGCGACAGCACACCGGCGGCGACGAAGAAGCCGAAGGCGGTGACGATGAACAGGAAGCCGATGAAGTTGTTGTTGACGGCGCTGAAGGCGCGCCAGCCTGTGGGCGTTTCCCAGACCTTCTTCAGGGCCTCAAGCTCGCCTCGCGGTCGTCGGCCCTGGGTTGGAAACCGCTCGTAGAGCCGCGCGTCGAAGCCGGTTTCCGACGGTGCGGTCGCCGCGTCATCCACGGCACCGGCCACGCCTGGGGGGACGCGCGGCGTCACTTCAGGGACTCCATGTACGCGGCCAGGGCGTTGAGCTCGGCGGCCTGCAGCGAGCGGTAGGCGGGCATGCGGTTGTTGGGCTTGATCGACTGGCTGTCGCCGATCCAGCCGATCAGCGTGCCGCGCGTGTTGGGCAGGATGCCGGCGCCTAGCGACTGCCGCGAACCAATGTGCGTGAGGTCGGGGCCCGAGAGCCCTTGCGCGGCCGTGCCGGCGATGCGGTGGCAGGCCGCGCAGCCCATCTCGCCGAAGAGCTTGCTGCCGCGCAGCACCTCGTCGTTGACGGGGGCTGCGGCCGACTGTGGAGACTGGCGCGCCAGCCGCGCCTCGCGCCAGCGCTGCCAGTCGGCGGGCTCGTGCGCCACGACCACGAAGCCCATCAGCGAGTGGGCCCCGCCGCAGAATTCGGCGCATTGCCCGCCGTAGACGCCGGCCTTGTCGGCCTGCAGCTTGAGCCGGTTGGTGCGGCCCGGGATCATGTCCATCTTGCCGCCGAGCTTGGGCACCCAGAAGCTGTGGATCACGTCTTCGGACACCATGTCGATGACCACCGGTTGGCCGACCGGGATGTGCAGTTCGTTGGCATCGGCGTGGGTCTCGTTGCCCGCCGCATCCAGGTAGGACACGCGCCACCAGTAGATGTTGCCCGACACGCGCATGCGCAGCTCGTCGCCCTGGATCGTTGTCATGCCCGCGAACAGCGTCATGCCCCAGGCCAGCAGCAGGAAGAGCACCCCGGCCGGCACGATCAGCCCGAACCACTTGACGACGCCCTCGCCACCGAGCCTGGCGCGCAAGGTCTCGCTGCCGTACAGCGCCACCCACAGGGCCGCGCAGACCAGCACGAAGATCAGCGTGACGAGCGCGATGAGCACCCAGGTGAGCGAGGTGACCGTGTTGGAGAACGGGCCGTGCGGATCGAGCACGGGTGGGGGCCAGCCGCTCAAGGCCTCAGCGAGATTGGAGCGTGAGGAGGTAGGCTGTGACATCGCGGGCTTCCTGGTCTGACATCGTGATGGCCGGCATGGCCGTCCCGGGCACCAGCCCGGGAGCGTTCCTGACAAATTGCATCAACACGCCAGGCTGATTGGGCAGCTGTCCGGCGATCAGGCCTTGCCGTGCGAAGCCGTGCAACGACGGCCCGAGACCGCCGCGCGGCCACTTCACGTCGGGGAAGGTGTGGCAGGCCACGCAGCCTTTGTCGGTGACGAGCCGCCGGCCGGTGGCGACGTCGGCGTCGCCCAGCGTGGGCGTGCGGTCGGGCGGGCCGTCGCAGGCCACGAGGCTGAAGCAGGCCAGCACCAGCCAACGGCCGGCATTGCCCCTGGGTGAACCGCCGAGGCCCGGCATGAACGATGATCTAGTTCCCATGCGCCCACACCCGTCGCTGCACGAACCCCGGCCCGCGAACCCCGGCAGGCTGTGGCTGGCCCTGTGCGCCCTGGTCCTGACGACGGCCTGCACCGACCGCATGAGCAGCAGCGACGACCCCTGGGGCCGCAGCGGCGAGCTGATCGCGATGAGCGGAGGCGAGGGCGGCGCGCGCTACGCCTGTGCCACGTGCCATGGCGTGCGCGGCGAGGGCAATGGTTTCGACGCGCCGAGGTTGGCCGGCCTGCCGGCGGGTTACCTGCAAAAGCAGATGGAAGACTACGCAGCGGGCCTGCGGCCGCACGAGGTGATGCGCGACGTGGCGCGCTTTCTCGACAGCCACGAACGCGTGCGGGTGGCCAACCACTACGCCGCCCTGCCGCCACAGGCTTTGCCGCCCGCGACGGACGAAGCCATCGCCGCAGCAACGCCGGCGCTGTATGCGCGCGCGTGCCAGCAGTGCCATGGCGTCGAAGGCGTGGGCACCGTGAACGGGCCGCCGCTCAACGCCCAGCCGGCCTTCTACCTGAGCCAGCAATTGCAGGACTGGCAGCTGTCGAAACGGCGCAATGACGGCAATCATGTGATGTTGGAGGTGGCGCAGCGACTCGATGCCGGGGAGGTCAGGCAACTGGGCCTTTATCTTGCGAGGATCCCACCACGCCCGGCGAGTCCGGACCGTTGAGGTCGAACATCGAAGGCAGGACGCGGTCCCGCTTGACCACGTAGTGCAGCACGGCCGCCCCGGCGTGGCCGGGAATGATGAGCGCCGTGATCCACACGATCCAGAAGTGGGTGGTGGCGGCCCACTGCATCAGGCGGTGCTGCAGGCTCTCGGACAACTGATCGAAAGGCAGGTTGGGAAACGGGATCACGCCGGCGATCGACAGCGGCAGGTCGCTGGGCAAGGTGGACCACATGACCCAGCCGCTGATCGGCAACGCAAAAAAGCTGAAGTAGAACCAGGTCTGCAGCACGCGGCTGGCCTTGCCGGCCAGCGACGATTCGTCCACGGTGTCGGGGCTGCCGAGCTGGCTGCGCCAGAACAGGCGCAGTGTGCCCAGCAGCATGATCGTCAACCCCACCTGTGTGTGGGTCTGGTAACCGAGGTACTTGTCCCCACCCACCGGCTGCCAGCCCAGGTACCAGCCATGGGCCAGCTGGAAGATCATCAGCGCGGCCATCACCCAGTGGAAGGTGACGCCGATCGGCGAGTACAGGCCGCGCCGGTGGTAGCCCTCGGCCCATTCGATGGCGGCAATGAGGTTCATGCCGGCTCGGCGCGCACGCCCCGCGCGCGTTCGGCGGCCATCCAGCGCCAGCCGATCCACATCGCCGCCGCCAGGTAGGCGATGCTGCCGGGGGCCCACATCGTGATGCCGGCGAGTTGCTGGTCGTCCAGCGGCGAGATGCCCCAACTCAGGGTGGACGCGAAGTGCGGGGGATACAGCGGCCGCCCGGCAAAGGTGATCAAGGCGCCCAGCAAACCCATCAACACCGTGGTGACCAGGACGGCGCCCATCGCTGCGGTCGGCCCGGCTCGACGGACCGCGATCCAGAAAACCATCGCGCTGGACAGCAGGGTGAGTTGCATCAGCGCGTAGACCCCGTCCGACGACAGGGCGGCCGCGTAGGGGGCCGGCGCATGCCAGGTCCAGAACACCCCGGTGGAGAGGGCCGTGGCGCTCCAGAGCGACGCGGGCCAGCGCCGCAGCCAGGGTTCCAGGCCGAACACCAGCAAGGGCGCCATCACCAACACGAGCGCGAGGTGGTGGATCACCCGCACGGTGAAGAAGGCCGAGCTCAGGGCGCACAGCGGCGACACGTAGAGAACCACCGTGAGGGCCCACGCACCACGCAGGCTCAGGCGCCGCCGGGGCGTGAGGTCGCGCCCCAGGGGCGCGCGCCAGAGGGCCAGCGCCAGCAGCAACAGGACGGCCCCGAGCACCGGGTCGAGATTCCACCGGCTCAGCCAGATGTCCGGGCCGGGCGCCTCGCCGCAGTACGGGACCCACCTCCTCAGTTCGTCCAAGGCATGTACCTCCACTTGGGGCGCAAGCCGGGGCTGAGGCTGCGAGTCCCACGCGCATGACACCACGGAGCGCCATCGCGAACTGTTCGGTGGCGAACAGACGCTGTCCCCACCCCCTGGCGATCATGGTCCCAGCAACACCGCTGTTCGACCGTGAATACCCGAATGCATGCCATCTACGCCTTGTCTTCCGTGCCGCTCTTTCTGGGCGCGCTGCTCAGCGACTGGGCTTACTTCAGCAGCCAGGAAATCCAGTGGGTCAACTTTGCCGCGTGGTTGAACGCAGGCGGGCTGCTGATCGCCGGCCTGGTGCTGTTGTGGGCCGCCGTGGACGTGCTGCGCTCGGCGGCCCACCGCCAGCGGGGCGGCCTGATCTATCTGGCGTTGCTGCTGGTCACCTTCGTGGTCGGCTTCATCAATGCCTTGATCCACGGCAAGGACGGCTGGGCGGCGATGCCGGCCGGGTTGATCCTGTCGGTGGTGGTGCTGGTGCTCGCCGTGGCGGCCAGCGCGAGCGGGCTTGCGCGCTTCCTGCGGAGGACGGCATGACGGCCCGGGCCCGGTGGCTGGGCACCACCTTGACCTTGGCGGCCGCCGCGGCCAGTGCGCAACCCGCCAACCCGGACCTGCCGCCACCACAGCGCGGCCTGCTGCCGAGCATGCGCATCGCGGAACCCGCAGCTTGGGGCGACCGCCTTCCCACCGTGCCGCAAGGCTGGACGATCAAGTCCATTGCCACCGACATGAAAGTCCCGCGCCAGTCGCTGGTGCTGCCCAATGGCGACATTCTGGTGGCCGAGGGCAAGGG
>Ga0247738_10000257_pt1 | contig 21581 bp, 20 predicted proteins | sample UWRJL013104B2_FD_180936 | JGI IMG/M metagenome (GOLD analysis project Ga0247738, IMG submission 180936) | Plant litter microbial communities from Arlington Agricultural Research Station in Wisconsin, United States - UWRJ-L013-104B-2 | ecosystem: Environmental > Terrestrial > Plant litter >...
TTTCCGAGTCCCTTGCCGCCCGCTTCGACCACTGGCTTGCCCGCTGGCGCGCCGAGGGCTTCGCGCCGGTCCGCATGGCCTGGCTTGGCGCCGCGCACCCCATCGGCACGCGGTTCGTCGTTCATCCGGGCACAGAATCGCACCTCGAAGGCGGTTTTGAGGGTGTCGCGGAGGATGGCGCACTGCTACTGCGTCTGGGCGACGGGACGTTGCAGGTCATCCACAGCGGGGATGTCGGCTTCCTATGACCGCTACGCCCGCCGGGCACGAAGACCAAGCACTGAAGGACAAGGGCGCTCATGCTGCTCGCCATTGATGCCGGGAATACCAATGTCGTCTTCGCGCTCGTCGACGTCAGCGGAGCCGCGCGCAATATCCGCGCGCGCTGGCGCATCGCGACCGATCCGCGCCGCACGGGCGACGAATATGCCGTGTGGATCAACCAGCTGCTCGCGCTCGAAGGGCTGGCGATGAGCGACGTCGAGGCGGTGATCATCTCCACGGTCGTGCCGCGCGCGCTCCACAATCTCGAAGTGCTTGCCCAGAAATATTTCCGCGTCGAACCGCTTGTTGCCGGTCAGCCGCCGGTCGAATGGCACATCAACGTTGACGTCCCCATGCCCCACACGCTGGGCGCCGACCGCGCGGTCAATGCCATTGCCGCCCATGCAGCGTTCGCTGGCGATCTCATCATCGTGGATTTCGGCACGGCCACCACCTTCGATCATATCGACTATTCAGGCGCCTATAAGGGCGGGATCATCGCGCCGGGCATCAACCTGTCGCTCGACGCACTGGTCAGCGCCGCGGCCAAATTGCCCCGCATCGCCATAGCCGCGCCGGAGACGGACAGCGTCATCGGTCGCACCACCGAGGACCAGATGCTCATCGGCGTATTCTGGGGCTATGTCGCGATGATGGAAGGGCTGGTGCTGCGCATGCGCGCCGAGATCGGTCGCCCGACCCGGCTCATCGCGACCGGCGGCCTCGCCATATTGTTCGACCAGAAGACCGATCTTTTCGACGCTATTGTACCCGATCTCACCATTGATGGTCTTGCCATCCTCTACCAGCGGAGCCTCCAGACCTGATGACACCCGGCGACGAACTTCTTTTCCTTGCCCTGGGTGGGTCGGGCGAAATCGGCATGAATCTCAATCTCTACGGTTGCCGTGGCAAATGGGTGATGGTGGATCTGGGCGTGACCTTCGGCGATCCGAATTGCCCGGGCGTCGATCTGGTGATGCCGGACATTGCCTTCATCGAGCAGCACCGCGACGACCTGCTCGGCATCGTGCTGACCCATGGCCATGAGGATCATATTGGCGCGATCCCGTATCTGGCGCTGGACCTCGGCGTGCCGCTCTACGCGACACCGTTTACGGCGGGCCTGATCCGCGACAAGCTGAACCAGGAAGGGCTGGAGGACAAAGTCGCGCTCCACGTCATTCGCGAAGACGAGCATTTCAAGCTCGGCGAATTCGGCTTCCGCTATGTGCCGCTCGCCCATTCGATTCCTGAGGGCAATGCGCTGGTCATCGATACGCCGTTCGGGCGCATCTTCCACACCGGCGACTGGAAGCTGGACGATGAGCCGCTGATCGGCGTGCCCGCGACGGCCGACGAACTGACCGCCATCGGCGATACCGGCATTCTCGCGCTGGTTTGTGACAGCACCAATGTGTTCAACGAACAGGCGAGTGGATCCGAAGGCTCGGTCAAGGCAGGGCTGCTGGAGTCGGTGCGCGGCGCGAAGGGGCGCGTGCTGGTGACGACATTCGCGTCCAACGCCGCGCGCTTGCAGACATTGGGCGAGGTCGCACGCGAGACGGGGCGCAAGCTCTGCGTTGCCGGGCGTTCGCTCGACCGGATCATCAAGACCGCCAAAAGCTGCGGTTATCTCGCCGATTTCCCCGAGACGGTCGACATGAACGACGTCATGGACCTGCCGGGCCGTGATGTGATGGTCGTGGCGACAGGCGGGCAGGGGGAGCCACGCGCTGCACTCGCCCGGATCGCGTTCGACGCCCATCCTATCCAGCTTGGCGCTGGCGACGTCGCGATTTTCTCCTCGCGCCAGATCCCCGGAAACGAGACGGCTATCGGCCGCATCCAGAATGCGCTCGCCGCCAAGAATGTTCGCATGATCACCGAGCGGCAGAGCCATGTGCATGTTTCCGGACATCCCGGGCGGCCTGAACTGAAGGCCATGTATGGCTGGATCCGTCCCGAGATCATCCTCCCCGTCCATGGCGAGCTGCGCCACATGGCCGAGCAGGCGCGCTTCGCTGCATCATGCGGTATCAAGCGCGGAATCGTGCAGACCAATGGCGATGTCGTCCGCCTCGCGCCCGATGGGCCGGAAAAGGTGACGGAAGTCCACAACGGACGGCTCGTGCTCGACGGTGATGTGATCCTGCCCGCAGATGGCGTCACAATGGCCGACAGGCGCAAGCTGATGCTCCATGGGCATATCAGCGTCGGCTTCGCGCTCTCTTCCAAGGGCGAGATGACCGGCCAGGCTGATATCCGCATGAAGGGCGTGCCGGTCGAGGAGGATCGCGACGCATTTTTCGACGCGGCGCATGAGGCGCTGTCCAAGGCACTGCGCACGAGCAGCCGCAAGGCGGACATCGAGGCGCTGCGGGAAACGGCGCGTCTCGCTGTGCGGCGCGTCGCGAATGATTGGACGGGCAAGAAGCCGATCGTCGACGTGACGATCGTGCAGCTTTGATGCGTCCCAAAAGGTCAATATCATGAAGCTGACGACGATTGCCGCTATCTATTTCCTGTTCTGGTTCATGAGCCTTTTCCTTGTGTTACCCTTCGGTGTTCGCACCGCTGAGGAAGAAGGCATCGCTCTGGTGCCGGGGCAAGCAGAAAGCGCGCCGGCGAATTTCAGCCCATGGCGCACGATCAAGCGGACCACGATCACGGCCGCGGTCCTCTTTGGGATCTTTTATCTCAACTACACATATGGTTGGGTGACGACCGAAGACCTCACGAGTCTGGTAAGACCGCCTGAGAGTATATTGAAATAAAAAGATAATCTTATCGCGAGCGTGGCGGGGCAATCCATTGGCAAGGCCCAAACTGGATTACTTCGCTTCGCTCGCAATGACGCGGTGGACGCGGAACTTAGCCCCCGCGCAACCGCTCGCTCGCTTGGGCCAATGCGACATACAGCTTGCCCAGGTCCGACGAAAGCATGGTGACCGCAAGCGCGCTGCCGTCCCGCGCTTCCAGAACACCTTTGAGCAATGTCTCAAAGTCATGGACATAGCGGTTCACATGCTCGGCGAAATCGGCATCCTCGCGGTAGATTTTGCGGATCGCACGCGTCTCGCCAAAGCTCAGCATACGGACGGCGCGCCGGGCGAAAATGCCCTGATCGCCCTTGAGATAGGACGTCCACTCGCTCTGGCTGATCTCGTGGCCCAGCCATTTCGACACGTCGATGGCGCGGCTGTTGAGCATTTCGATGAGTTCGCCCGAACGCTTGGTAAGCAATTCGCGGTCCTGCGTCTCGACCTTGCGGTTTGAGCTGGCCAGCCGCCGGTCCAGCGCATCGCTGGTCGCGTGCAATGCCTTGAGCTGGGCGTCGAGCGCACCGGCCGCTTCGTTGGCGGCTTTGACGGCATGATTGGCCGCCTCGGTCAGTTGCGCGAGCTGCTTGTCCACGGTCTCGCTGAGGGCCTGTTGCACAGCCTCGCTGCTGGCGTCGCCCAGCCTCGCCGCGCTCTGCGGGATCACGTCCATGATCGCATCGCGCGCCTTGCTGGCGGCGGCGTCGGCCGTCTCGCGCACGCGCACCAGCGCCTCGACCATCTGCGGCCCGGCCTTTTCGGCCAGCGTCCCGATGCTGTCGCTCGCCGTGGCAATGGCACCCGCCAGTGCTTCGACCTGCGTCTTCTGGTCCGCAAGAGCCGTCTGCGAGCGGGCGAGGGCGCTGTCGAGCGTCGCGGCATGATCGCCCGCGAGCTTTGATGTCTCTTCCATCCGGCCTGCAACGGAGCTGGCGACAGCTTCGACGCCCTCTATGCCCGGCACCGCCTCGGAAATGCGCTGGCGCATCACGGCGATCCGTTCTTCGACGCGGGTGATGGCGCCCGGCACATGGTCGTCCAGTTCGCGGACGCCGGAATCGAGCACCACAAGCAATGCTTCAGCGCGCTTGATGAGATGCTCCGACGATTGCCCCCCTGTTTCCAGCGCATCGGTAAGGCGGCGGGTCTCGGTGGAAAGCTCCATCATCGCCGTGCCGAGCCGCTCGGTGCGGCCGATGGCAGACTTCTCCAAGGCGTCGAACTGGCAGGCAAGCGCTTGCGCGCCTGTATTGGCGCTTTCCAGCCAGGTGCTGCCCGTCGTGGATTGTTGTTCGATGCGCTCGTCGAGCTTTGTGATCGCGGCTTCGATCTGCGTGCAATGGGCGATGAAGCTCTCGATGGATTGCTGCCCAGCCGTACCGATGCTGTCGGCGCTGTAATCGACGAGGCGGGTAATGGCGGCGTTCTGCGCTTCGATGCGCTGTTCGGTCGCGTCGAGCACGGTCTTGACCCGGTCGAGCGTGAAATCGATCCGTGCGGAGCTCAGCTCGGAAAGCCCGGTCAGCTCCTCGCCTGCTGCCTTGGCGCCATCGCGCAGCGTGCCGAGCTTGCCGTTGAGACTTTCGCTGGCGGACACGAGTTCGTCGCGGGTCTGGCTGGCCGCGACGGCGGCATCCTTGAGTCGCGTTTCGAGATAAGTGGTGCGCTCGCGCAGCTCGACGCCGAGAACGGTGAGCGTTTCGGTCAACCCGCAGAGGCGCTGCTCGATACGCGGCGTGGCCTCGTCAAAGGCGTTCATGCGGTCTGTCAGCGCCGCCAGCGTTTCGATCGAAGCGGCGGTGTTGCGGGTCAGCTGGTGGCTCTGCTCGGCCATGTCCGCGACGGCATTGTGTAGCGCCGTAGCAGAGCGGTCAGCGGCCGCAGCATAGGCCTTCGTCTGGCTGAGCATCTGGCCATGCGCATCGGCAATGCGCGCCGCGGCCTGTGCAGCCTGGTTGGCCGCTTCGCGCACTTCCGCACCGCTGAGCTTGGGCTCCCTCTCGTCATTGTCCCAATGACCGGCCAGCATCATCACGAAGATGGCGAGGCCGACGACCAGCACCAGCGGGGCGGACAGGCGTATGACGATTTCGAGAAAGGGTGCGATGCGCAGGCCCACGGCGGGATCGAGAAAGCTCCAGCCGACGACGCCAAGCCATGCAAAGGCCGCCACGGCGAAAATGCCACGCAGCAGCCATGTGCCCCAGCGGCGCGGCGGATTTGCCACGGCCTCGTCAGTTTCCGGCACCGGATCAGGGAGGGGACCACCCTCAAAACTCCCATCATGTGCAAGCTCATCGGCATCCGCTTCGCGGTCGCGCCGTCTGGAAATCCATGACTGGCTCATGTCGTGCCCCGTTTTCTTTCGGTTCGCCGCAATCCTTCGGGGCGAACCGCATCAATCAGATGAATTTGGCGGATTATGAACGAAAACGGCCAAAATGTTTACCGTTTTCGTGAAGACCTGATTTTTACCGGTCATTCACGATGAGGCGCGTAGATCAACTCGATGGCATATGATCCAGGCAATTTACAGGCGGCACTGTCCGCGGCGGTTGGGTCCGATCTCGCGCTGATCGCGGATTTGCGCCGTGCCTTCATCGAAAGCGCCGAGCGGCAGGTCGATCTTCTCTCCCGCGCGCGCTGCGACGCCAACTGGATCATGGCTGCGCTGCGGCTCAAGGGCCTGTGCGCCAGCTTCGGCGTGACGGATGTGATGGCATTGGCCGATCAGGCGCTGGAAGGCGCACCGGGCGATCCGGTCGTCTTGCGCGAGCTTGATGCCGCGCTGGCGCAGATTGCCAAGGAAAACTGAGCCGGTTTCGCGCCGTAACCACGTAAGCGTCATTGGGCTTGCCAAGCGCTTTGGCGCCCGGCACATGTCCGACATGCCCGAGATCAGCAGCTAGTTTCGTCGATGCGGCTCGTCGCCCTGCTCAGTGCGCGCGTCCCCACGGTCGGTGCCTTTGCGCCGGACGAATTGCGCATTGGCGTCCACACGCCTGTCGAGCATCAGGCGCGGCAGGCCATTCTCGCCGGCGCCGAGCAACTCATCATCCGCAGCGAAATGCCCTCGCCAGTGCTGGTGCGCGCTGCCGAGCGGCTTTCCCGTGAGAGCGGCGTGCCTGTGCTGCTGGTCGCGGACGGCCCGGATCTGACCCGCCATATCGAGAAGGACGACCACGTCCTGATGATCGCGGCGCAGATGATCCTGCCTCAGAGTGCCATGGAATCGCTTGCCGCCGCGTCGGCGCCTGCGCTGCTGGTCACGCCAACCGAGCCGGCCACGGAGCATTTTGAGCGGATCGACGGGCGCCATGTCTGGGCAGGCGGGGCGCTTCTCCCCGGCGATATGCTCCTGGCGACCATCGACATGCTTGGCGAATGGGATCTGGAACTCACGCTGCTGCGCCGCGCCGTCCAGCAGGGTGCGCAGCGCATAGAACTGGCGCCGGATCTCGCCACGTCAGGGCGCCTCGTGCGCATCGACGCACGGACCGATGCCGAGCGGGCGCTTGCCGCGCTCTCGCAAAGCGGCTTTGCCGACGAGCCGGGGCAGGATGCGCTCTCGACCGTGCTGGCGCCCGTCGGCCGCTATATCGTCGCGCAACTGACCCGGCTTGAGGTGAGGCCGGAGCAGCTATGCTGGGCCGCAGCGCTGCTGTCGGTGCTGGGCGTTACCGCTGCCACCGCAGACTGGCCTCGCATCGCCCTGATTTTCGCGCTGGTTGCTGAAGCTGCATTGGGCCTTCATCGCGGTTGCGCGCAGGTCATGCTCCGTCGGCGCGCGCCGCTCTGGCTGCAAGTGCTGGTCAAAGGCGCCAGTCTGGCTGTGCTTGGTGTCATCGGTGGGCGTCTGGGCGAGGGCAGCGCTTTGGCGCTCGCCGGCGCCGGTCTGCCGCTGGGGCTCATCGCCGTGCAATCCATTGCAGACACGCGCGACAAAAGTCCGACCTCCGCAGCTCCACTTTCCGCCCGTTCCAGCCGGTGGACCCGCCTCACCACGGCCATGGCATTGACCATCGCACTGGTGGGATCACTCGGCGGCATGACCGTCGAGGCATTTATTCTCATTGGCCTGTGCGCTTTTGGGACAATAGCCGCTCGCCTCCTTGCGCCCGGAGAGAAGAGAATTTAGGCGATTTTAAGGATAAATGGCTAGTGGGAGGCCATGGCGAACGGCAAGGAAACTGGGGCGGATCGCGCTGCCGGGACGGGGGGCAACGACCATGCACGCCTAGCGCGTCGCTTGGCCGATGAACTTCGCCATCGGGCGGACCTCGCCTTGTTCGCGGATCCAGCGCCCGCGCGCTGGACGGACGCGTTCCTCGCCGAGACGCGCTTCCATCTTGCTGGCACGATGAATGCCGTGGAAATGGCCATCCGCCTTGAGGTGTCCGAGGGCGACATCGAGGTGCGCCTGTCCGGATTGCCGCAACCTTATTGCAGTCCCGCGCTCGAGCGGAATATCGATCTGCTGACGCCTGAGCTGCTCGCCCATTATCGGCTGCGCGGCGCGCTTGCCATGGTGCAGCGCGACCGGAACGAGCCGGGCCGTGAAGATGCGTTGAGCTCCGCCAGTGGCGAAGGGCCATTCGCTCATGCATTGGCAGCTTTGGGGCTCGCCGAGCAGCGCTGGACCGGACCGATGCTGTTCGATGCGCCGTTGCGCCCGGACCTTCCCGCCGAAGCATTTTGCGAGCTGGCATGGACGGCCGCTGCGCTGCTCATTCGCGGCCTTGCGCTGGGCCGGGGGCCGCATGACCGTGACGCCATGCCGGTAGTCATTCAGGCCGTCGAGCGTATCATATCCCGCCACGACGAGGGCTCCGGCCCGTTCGCGCTCGCCCAGCGTTGCGCCCGCGCACTCACCAGCGGCGAGCGTCGGCGGATCGCGCCGCTGGCTCTGGCCGAGCGACGCCTGCTTCTATTCTGTGCGCTGGTCGAGGCCGAGACGGCCCTGCCGATCGGTCAGGCAGTTGATGCGCTTGTCGAGGGCGGAGACACGGCGCGCCGGGCGATGCTCAAGCTCATGGGGATCGAAGAAGCACTTGCTGTGCAGGTCTTTGAGATGCTGACGCCGCTGACTGGCACACTGGCCGCCCAGGACATGGCGCTTATGCGTTTCGTGGCGGAATATCGCGATACAGACCAGGTTGAGGCAGAGGCTTGGCTGGCACGAATGCTGGTGCCTGCCGCGCTTGCCGCCAAGCTTGCGATCATCGATCCGACGTCATGAGCGGCATCGACGCCACGCCCGTAACGGCTCTGGTCGACCGGAACGGTTGCATCTTGCGCGCGGACGACCGGCTGATGGCGCTCCAGATCGAGGCGGGCGGCCAGCCAAATGCCCCTTTCGCGCTGCCAGCACTGGCGGCTCTGGTCCGGCTCGCCCTGCGCCTCGGCACGCCGCTTTCGCGCCCGGTCGATCTGGCACGCGATAGCGCCGATATCAGCCTGTGGGCACAGTTGCGTCCTGATGGCGATGCGTTGCTCATCAGCCTGTTCGATTGGCAGGAGCGCCGCCCGCGTTTGCCCATGTCCCGCGCAGCCATGCTCGAAGCGACGGCCGAGACGCTCGTAATCACGGGCTGGGACTGGCAAGTCGATGACCAGATGCGTTTCTGCAATCTGGATCTGAACGCAACGCATGTTGGTCATGCCGTGCCGCAGGATGGCGAGACGTTCACGGCCTTTTTCGCGCTTAACGACAGCGCGCAGGGCGGACCGCGCGCTATGCCGATGATCGAAGCGCTGGTGCGCCACATGAATTTCGAGGGCCAACTCGCCCATCTTCGCGGAGACGACAAGCTGCGTTACGTCCTTTCGGGCACGGCTTTGTTCGATCGGTCCGGAAGATTTTCGGGCTATCGCGGCCATGCCGAGCGCGAGGATGTCGCGACAGAGGCCCTGACGCCCGTTGCTCCATCCACCGCGGCTCCCGTCTACCCGCCGATCACGCCGCCTTCTTCTATCGAGAATTCCACCGCTTCGTTGGCGGCGGATATGTCCGAGCCGAATCCGTCAGAATTTCTTGGCCCGGCGCTCAGCCGCCGGCTCGACACGGCGCTTCGCCAACCGATCACGCGCATCATCGCCAATGCCGGCACGATCAGCGAGCGCATCACCGGCCCGCTGCGTCAGGATTATGCCGATTATGCCGGCGATATTGCGGCGGCAGGACGTCACTTGCTGGCGCTGGTCGACGATCTGGCTGATTTGCAGGCCGTCGAAGAACCCGATTTCGTGCCTACAAACGAAGAAGTCGATCTCTCGGAACTCGCGCGGCGCGCGGCCGGGCTGCTTACGATCCGGGCGGAGGCGCGGCGCATCTCCATTCAGGCACCTGCGGCAGACGAGCGGGTCATGGCGCGGGCCGATTATCGCCGCGTCTTGCAGATCCTCGTCAATCTGGTCGGCAATGCCGTGCGCCATTCGCCCGCCGAGAGCACGATCTGGATTCGCCTTGATGAGGTGAACGGGCGCGCGCGCGTGATCGTCGCCGATCAGGGCGGCGGCATCGATCCGGAAAATCACGAGCGCATTTTCGAGCGCTTCGAGCGGCTCGGCAATACCGATGGCGATGGCAGCGGCCTCGGCCTCTACATCTCGCGCAGGCTGGCGCGGGCCATGAGCGGTGAGGTCACGATCGAAAGCGCATTGGGGCGCGGCGCGCGCTTCACGCTGGACCTGCCGTCATGGTCGGCCGGGCAGAATGGATACCAGGCCGGTTGAGGCTTCAGGCCGCTTTGGCCGCCGCCATTCCATAATAGAGCTGACCCGAAGCCGCCATGTCGCGCAATTGCTGTGGCGGAGCGAACCGCTCGCCATGCTGCGCCGCGAGCCGATCCAGCGTCTCTACCACCTTCGCGGCACCAATCGTGTCGATCGCCGAGAATGGCCCGCCAGTATAGGGTGCAAAACCCCAGCCGAAAATGGCGCCGAGATCGCCATCCTGCGGCGTCACCAACACGTTTTCGGCAAAGCAGCGCGCACATTCGACCAGCTGGCGATAGAGCAACCGCTCGCGAACGTCCGCTGGTGATGGCTGGGCGGCGGCGAGGGGATATTCGCTTACGAGGCCCGGCCAGAGCGCCTTCTTTCCGCCGTCTGCCGGATAGTCATAATAGCCCTTGGCATTCTTGCGTCCCAGCCGGCCGAGTTGGACCATATGCGCCGCGACATCGTCCGCAGCCGTGCCGCGATAGGCATCGCCCAGTGCGGCCTTCGTGGCCTTGGTGATCTTGTCGCCCAGCTCGATGGAGACTTCGTCCGAGACCGCCAGCGGCCCCACCGGCATGCCAAGCTGCTTGCCGACATTCTCGATCAGGGCCGGGTTGATGCCCTCGGCCAGCATCTGCGTGCCTTCCTGCACATAGGTGCCGAAGCAGCGCGAGGTGTAGAAGCCGCGGCTGTCATTGACGACAATCGGCGTCTTTTTGATCTGCGCGACGAAATCGAGCGCCTTGGCGAGCGCGGCAGGGCCGGTCTGCTTGCCCATGATGACTTCCACCAGCGCCATCTTCTCGACCGGGGAGAAGAAGTGGATGCCAACGAAATTCTCCGGCTTCGACCATGATTTGGCGAGGCTGGTGATCGGAAGAGTCGAGGTGTTCGACCCGAAAATCACGTCCGGGCCGAGCACGGCTTCGACGCGTTTTGTGATCTCCGCTTTGATCTCGATGCTCTCGAACACAGCCTCGATCACGAAATCGCAGCCCTTGAGTGCCGCAACATCGTCAGTGGGGGTGATCCGCGCGAGCGCTTCCGCCATTTTCTCCGGCGTCATGCCTTTGCCGATGCGTTTGGCCATGCTCTGCTCGCAATGCGCCTTGCCCTTCTCGGCCGCCGCCATATCGCGATCGAGCAGCATCACCTCGATGCCTGCCTGCGCTGCGACATTGGCAATGCCAGCGCCCATCATGCCCGCGCCTAGCATGGCGAGGCGCTTGGTCGGCGCCTTCTCGACGCCCGCCGGGCGCCGCGCACCGCGCTCGGCTGCGTTCTTGGAGACGAAGAGCGTGCGGACCATGTTCCCGGCCTGCGGATCAGCGACCACCTTGGCGAAATATTTGCTCTCGACGCGGATCGCCCGGTCCATCGGAAGCTGGATGCCTTCATAGACCGCGGAAAGCAGCGCGTGGGGTCCATGGAGGTTCCGCTGGGTCTCCTTGGTGGTCATGACGCTCGCGGCGGCCATCACCTGAATGAAGCCGGGATTGAACTGGCCCGATCCGCCCGGCACCTTGAAGTCCTTGATGTCCCATGGCTGGGTGTAACTGTCCGGATTGGCCTTCACCCACGCCTTGGCCGCCTCGACGGTCGTTCCGGGCGCTGCCAGCTCATCCACGACCTTGAGCGCCAGTGCCTCGGGCGGGCGGAAATTCTTGCCCTGGAGCATGTAGAGCAGGGCGGTCTGCACCCCGATGAGGCGTGGCAGGCGCTGCGTGCCGCCTGCGCCAGGGAAGAGGCCGACCATCACTTCGGGCAGGCCGATCTGCACTTTTGGACCGCTGGAGAGAACGCGGTGATGGCAGGCAAGGATCAGCTCGAGCCCACCGCCCAGCGCGAGTCCCTCGACGGCAGCCGCGACAGGCTTGCCGCAGGTTTCGAGGCGGCGGAACAGCGCATTGAGCACGAAGGCCTTGTCGAAGATCGCCGCCATGCCGGGCTTTTCGCCGGGGGCGGGGAGCAGCATCGCGCCAAGTTGCTTCAGATCCATGCCAGCCATGAAACCGGAGTCCTTGCCGGACGCGATGACCGCGCCCTTGATCGCGGCGTCAGCGGCGATGCGGTCAATGGCCTCGCTCATGTCGGCGATGAAGTCCGGGCCGATGACGTTCATCGATTGGCCGGGTACGTCGATGGTCAGAAGGGCAATGCCGTCTGCGTCGATGTCGGTGCGGATAGTGGTGGCCATGTGATTGCTCCTCAGATCCGCTCGATGATGATGCCGGTGCCCATGCCAGCACCCACGCACAGGTTGATGAGCGCCGTGCCCTTGCCGGATCGCTCCAGCTCGTCGAGCGCGATGCCCAGCACCATGGCACCGGTCGCACCCAAGGGATGGCCCATGGCGATGGCGCCGCCGTTCACGTTGATCTGGCTATGGTCGAGATCCATGGCCTGCATGTAGCGCAGCACGACCGAGGCGAATGCTTCGTTCAGCTCCCACAGGTCGATATCGGCCGCTGTCATTCCGGCCTTTTTCAACACCTTGGTCGCTACGCCTTCCGGCCCGGTCAGCATGATGAGCGGCTCGGAGCCGATGGACGCCATGGCCCTCATCCGCGCGCGGGGTTTGAGGCCATATTTGTCGCCCATCGCCTTGCTGGCAACCAGCACTGCGGCGGCGCCATCGACAATGCCGGAGCTGTTGCCCGCATGATGGACATGGTTCACCCGCTCAAGCTCAGGATAGCGCAGCAGCGCCAGCGTATCGAATCCGGGCATCTCCTCGCCAATGCCCGCGAAACTGGGCTTCAGCGCGCCGAGGCTCTGCATGTCCGTCTCCGGTCGCATATGCTCGTCATGATCGAGCGCGACCTCGCCGATCACGTCGCGGATCGGCACGATGGATTTCTTGAAGCGCCCTTCGTCCCATGCCTTCTTGGCGCGCCGCTGGCTCTCGACGGCGAAGGCATCGACATCCTCGCGGCTGAACCCGAATTTGGTGGCGATGACGTCTGCGCCGATTCCCTGCGGTGCGAAATAGGTGGCATAGGCCACGGCGGGATCGCTGGCCCATGCGCCGCCGTCCGCACCCATCGGTACGCGGCTCATCGATTCGACGCCGCCGGCCACGACCATCTCGGCCTCGCCGGACATGACTTTCGCAATGGCCATGTTGGTGGCTTCGAGGCCAGAGGCGCAGAAGCGGTTGATCTGCACGCCCGCGACCGTCTCGGCAAAGCCTGCGGTCAGCACGGCAAGGCGCGCAATATCCGTGCCCTGTTCGCCGACAGGCGCCACGCAGCCCAGAATCACGTCGTCAATGTCGGCGGTGTCCAGATTGTTGCGATCCCGCACGGCGGTCAGCATCTGGGTCGCAAGCTGGATGGGCGTGATCTCATGGAGCGCACCATCGCTCTTGCCGCGTCCCCGCGGGGATCGCACGGCGTCGTAGATATAGGCTTCCATGACTTACTCTCCCGCCGGTCGCGTCATCAGAAGGCGCGCGCTGCCGGCTCCCCCATTATCGTCATAGGCAGGCGTGGGGGCAAGGGCTGGTTTACGTGAACGGCAACTAAAATGACATTGAAATGACTGCGAGACGCGCATCGCCCGTGGTTGCGCGATGGGCCGGCAGCGCCTATCTCGCCCCCGAACAGGGCGCGCACGGGCATGCCCGCGATAATTGAGGGCGGAAGACGGATGTCCACACTCGACGAGCCGGATCACGCGATCACCGCGCGACCGGCCAAGATCCAGGTGCCGAGCGAGGTCGAAGACGCGATCCGCACATTGATCCGCTGGGCGGGTGACGATCCAGAGCGCGAGGGCCTCGTCGAGACGCCCAAGCGCGTGGCGCGTGCATGGAAGGAATATTGCGAGGGCTATTCCGACGATCCCGCCTATCATCTCTCGCGGATCTTTCATGAGGTCGGCGGCTATGACGAGATCGTGCTGCTGAAGGACATCCCGTTCCAGTCGCATTGCGAGCATCACATGGCGCCAATCATCGGCAAGGCACATATCGCCTATCTGCCGGGCGATAATGTCGTCGGCATCTCCAAGCTGGCCCGCGTGCTGGAGGCTTTTGCCCGCCGCTTGCAGGTGCAGGAGCGGCTGACCGCGCAGGTCGCCGATTGTATCTGGGAAAATCTCAAGCCGCTGGGCGTCGCTGTCGTCATCAAGGCCAGTCATGGCTGCATGACCGGCCGCGGCGTGCGCACCCATGGCACGGACATGATGACCAGCCGCATGATGGGCGTGTTCAAGCGTGACGAAAAGAGCCGCGAGGAAGTGCTCCGCCTGATGGGCGTTTGAGCATGGGGCAGGCGGGGGGCGCACCACTTGCGCTGGTGACAGGCGGCCACAGGCGTCTTGGTGCGCGCATCGCAATGCACCTCGCCCGCGCCGGCTATAAGCTGGCCATTCATGGGCGGCATGACGCCGTCCCGCACCGCTTCCTGACCGAGTGCCTCGCCCAGACCGGCGTTGAGTGGCACGGCTTCGTTGCCGATTTCCTTGAGCCGGGCGCCGCCGAGGGACTAATCCCTGCGGTCATCGCCCATTTCGGCCGCGCGCCGGACCTGCTCGTGAACAGCGCCTCGCTCTTCGGTGAGGGCGATCTGGCCAGCGTGACCGCGCAAGAGCTGGCTGATTATCATCAGGTCAACACCGCTGCGCCGGTGCTGCTTACACAGGCTTTTGCAGCCGCAGAGCGCCCCGAAGGGCAGAATGCCTCCGTGGTCAATATTCTCGATCAGCGCCTGGCCCAGCCCCATGGCGACCAGCTCGCTTACACACTCGGCAAGGCGGGGCTGGAAGCTTTCACGCGCATTGCCGCGCGGACGCTGGCACCGGCTATCCGCGTTAATGCCGTGTCACCCGGCCTGACGCTCGCGACCTATGATTACACCCCGGAGCAACTGACCCGCCTCGCGCGTCTTGCGCCGTTGGAAACCTTGCCCACGCCGGAAGATATCGGCGAGGCCGTGCTTTATCTGGCGCGTGCCCGCGCTGTGACGGGGCAGACGATCATCGTCGACGGGGGTGCGCATATGCGCAGCTATGAGCGGGATTTCGTGCATCTCGCCGGTTGAGGGTGCCATTTAGCGGTCCGCGTCGAATTTTGCGCGGCGTCCCGTTAGCTTGACTGATCAAGGGGCCACGCTGAGTTCGCCTATTGCACGCCCGGGCCTGAATATCCCGCTTCAGACCGGGGCACTGCCCCCGCAATGTCCGATACGCAAAGAAATACCCCGCGAAACCGAAGTTCCGCGGGGCTCCCTCGAACCTTAAATTCGATAATCCTGAGGCGATCAGCCCTCTGCTTCAGCCTCACCGGCGTCTGCAGCAGCTTCGCTCGCCATTTCGACGGCGATCTCGCCCGGCTCAGCGTTGGGATCGTAATCCTCGGTAAAGCCGGCTTCGTCCTTCTCGAACATCGACGCCATGACGTCGACGCCTTCCTTCTGGAGGTCGGCTTCTTCCGGCGAGCGGGCGACGTTGATCTGGATGTTCACAGCGACTTCCGGATGCAGCGAGACCTTCACGTCGAACACGCCGAGCGTCTTGATCGGGCGTTCCAGCACGATCATCGACTTGCCGACGATCTTGTGGCCTGCCTCGTGCAGGGCATCGACGATGTCGCGGACCGAGACCGAGCCGTAAAGCTGGCCGCTGTTCGACGACTGGCGAATGAGGACGACCTGAACGCCATTGACCGATTCGGCAGCGTTTTCCGCATCGCCACGGCGAGCGGCATTGTCAGCCTCGATCTTGGCGCGGTTGGCCTCGAACACCTTCTTGTTGGCGTTGTTGGAGCGCAGTGCCTTCTTGTTGGGCAGCAGATAGTTACGCGCATAGCCGTCCTTGACGGAGACGATGTCGCCGATCGCGCCCAGCTTCTCGATGCGCTCGAGCAGAATGATTTCCATGTCTGGCGCTCCTTACTTCACGATGTAGGGCAGCAGGCCCAGATGACGGGCGCGCTTGATCGCCTGGCCCAGCTCGCGCTGCTTCTTGGCCGAGACGGCCGTGATGCGCGAGGGGACGATCTTGCCACGCTCGGAGACGAAGCCCTGAAGCAGGCGGACGTCTTTATAGTCGATCTTCGGCGCGTCTTTCGCGGCGAAGGGGCAGCTCTTGCGGCGGCGGAAAAATGGGCGTGCCATGGTTCAGGTCTCCTTATTCGCCGGGGGTTTCGTCGCGGTCGCGGCGCGGGCCACGATCGTCGCGGTCACCACGGGGCGCGCCACGGTCACGGTCACCACCACGGGGACCACGATCGCCGCGATCACCACGCTCGGAACGCTCGCTCTTGCGCATCATCGCGGACGGGCCACCTTCCAGCTCATCGACGCGGACGGTCATGTAGCGAATGACGTCTTCGTTGATCGCGGTCTGGCGCTCGAGCTCAGCGACGGTGCCTGCAGGCGCGTCGATGTTGAGCATCACGTAGTGAGCCTTGCGGTTCTTGGCGATTTTATAGGCGAGGTTGCGGAGACCCCAGTTTTCCACCTTGGTCACCTTGCCCTCCTGGGCTTCGACGATCTTGGTGGCGGTTTCCGCCAGCACGTCAACCTGGGCCTGAGCCAGATCCTGACGCGCGAGAAAAACATGCTCGTAAAGAGGCATGGTATCGCGTTCCTGTCTTTTGGCCGATCGCTGATGGACGCCCAATGCGCACCACCCCTCCGGCTATCGTCTCAATTAAAATCGCGCGGCAAAGCGTGCTCTGCCCCGCGAAGGGCGCGCCTATGACGGAAATCCGGGGGAATTGCAAGGGGCGGACCAGCGGTTTTCGCGCATGTTCCAGCGCGGCGCTTGCCTGCTCCGCCAAGCGGCACTAATGCGCGGGCCTTTCCAGAACAAGCAATACGAGGACGCCATGCGCGCATTCATCTTTCCGGGGCAGGGCAGCCAGGCTGTCGGCATGGGCGCAGCGCTTGCTGCCGCATCGCCGGTCGCGCGCGAAGTCTTTGGCGAAGTGGATGAGGCGCTCGGCCAGAATCTGTTCCGGCTGATGAGCGAAGGGCCGGAAGCGGACCTTATCCTGACAGAGAATGCCCAACCGGCGATCATGGCCAATGCGCTGGCAGTGCTGCGTGTGCTGGAGCGGGAAGGCAATGTTTCGATCCGCGACAAGGCTGACGCGGTGGCAGGCCATAGTCTCGGCGAATATTCGGCGCTCAGCGCGGTCGGCGCGTTCGATATTGCAACGACGGCAAAGCTGCTCAAGCTGCGTGGCCAGTCGATGCAGGCGGCCGTTCCGGTCGGCATGGGCGCCATGGCGGCATTGCTGGGCGCAGACATTGAAAAGGCCGAGGCGCTCGCCGCTGCTGCCGCGCAGGGCGAAGTGTGCACGGTCGCGAATGATAATGATCCCGGCCAGGTCGTGATTTCCGGCCACAAGGCTGCGGTCGAGCGCGCGGTCGAGATGGTCAAGGATTTCGGCATCAAGCGCGGCGTACTTTTGCATGTCTCTGCGCCTTTTCATTGCCCGCTCATGCAGCCTGCTGGAGATGCGATGGCGCAGGCGCTGGCGGAGACAGCGTCGCAGGGCGCGTTCCTGCCCGTCTATGCCAATGTGACCGCCGCTGCCGTGAGTGACGCCGCGACCATCAAGGACCTGCTCGTGCTGCAGGTGACCGGCCGCGTCCGCTGGCGCGAGAGCATTTCGGCTATGTGGGATGCGGGGATTACCGATTTCGTCGAATTCGGCGGCAAGGTGCTTGGCCCTATGGTCAAGCGCACCGCGCCGGATGCGACTGTGACCAGCATCATCGGCATGGACGACATTGAGGCCCTGCTGGGCCGCATCTGAAAATAGAGCGAGGCAAAAGCATGTTCGACCTGACTGGAATGACGGCGCTGGTGACCGGCGCGAGCGGCGGCATCGGTTCGTCGGTGGCCAAGGCGCTGGCGGCCCAAGGCGCGCGGCTCGCGCTCTCGGGCAGCAATATCGAGAAGCTGCAGGCCTTCGCGGCTGAACTGGGCGGCGATCATGTCTGCGTGCCCTGCGATCTGGGTGACGGCGCGGCTGTCGATGCGCTGGTGCCTCAGGCGATTGAGGCGCTCGGTGCGCCGCTCGACATTCTCGTCAATAATGCCGGCGTCACCCGCGACAATCTCATCCTGCGCATGAAGGATGAGGAATGGGAGATGGTGCAGCGCATCAATCTTGAGGCTGCTTTCCGTCTGATCCGCGCCGCCTCCAAGCCGATGATGAAAGCGCGCTTCGGCCGCATCGTCTCGATCACCAGCGTCGTGGGCGTCACCGGCAATCCGGGGCAGGCCAATTACGCTGCGTCCAAGGCCGGTCTCATCGGTATGAGCAAGAGCCTCGCGCAGGAGCTGGCCAGCCGCAACATCACCGTGAATTGCGTCGCCCCCGGCTTCATCCGCTCGGCCATGACCGACGCGCTCAACGATGCGCAGAAGGGTGCGATCATGACGCGCATTCCCGCCGGAGCGCTTGGCGAAGGTGCAGACATTGGCGCCGCAGTCGTCTATCTGGCGAGCCGCGAGGCGGGCTATGTCACGGGACAGACGCTGCACGTAAATGGCGGAATGGCGATGATTTGAGCGAGAAATGAGGCGCGGAAAGGCAACGGGTTACGCCAAGCCTCTTGCCACCTTCGCGCCATCGCTCTAGGGCAATTCCGAATTCCAGACTTCACTCCATAACAAGGGACCGAGCATGAGTGAGACCGCAGACCGCGTGAAGAAGATCGTCGTCGAGCATCTCGGCGTTGAGGCCGAAAAGGTCACCGAGGATGCCAGCTTCATTGACGATCTGGGTGCAGACAGCCTCGACATCGTCGAGCTGGTCATGGCCTTCGAAGAAGAGTTCGGTGTCGAGATTCCGGACGATGCAGCCGAGAAGATTGCGACCGTCAAGGACGCCATCGACTATATCGAAGGCAAGCAGTAACGGCAGGCCCTCTGCCGTCCGGGTCGTGAAATGACCTGTGCCGGCGGTAGTTTAAAGGCTAGCCAATACAGGATACGGCTCTCCGGCTCGCGGGATTTCCCGCTGCCCGAGGGCCGTTTCGCTGTTAAAGGGCGCATTGTTTCAGGCATGCGCGGCAAGAGTTTGAGGAGATTGTGATGCGTCGTGTCGTCGTGACGGGTCTGGGCATGGTAACGCCACTGGGCGGTAGTGTCGAAACGACCTGGGCCAACATCCTTGCCGCCAAATCGGGCGCAGGCACGATCACCAGGTTCGATGCCACCGAGTATCACAGCAATTATGCCTGCGAAGTGAAACCGGCCGACCATGAATATGGGTTCGACCCGAATTTGCGCGTCGACCACAAGGTCCAGCGTCAGGTCGATCCCTTCATCATCTACGGCATTGATGCCGCCGGTCAGGCGATTGAGGACGCTGGCCTTACCGACATGAGCGAGGAAGAGCGCTATCGCGCTGGTTGCTCGATCGGGTCGGGCATTGGTGGCCTGCCGGGCATCGAGAGCGAGTCGCTGGTGCTGGAGCATAAGGGCCCGCGCCGCGTTTCGCCGCATTTCGTCCATGGCCGCCTGATCAATCTCATTTCCGGGCAGGTTTCGATCAAATATGGCCTGATGGGCCCCAATCATGCCGTCGTCACGGCCTGCTCGACCGGCGCGCATTCGATTGGCGACGCAGCGCGCATGATCGCGATGGACGATGCTGACGTGATGCTCGCGGGCGGCGCGGAAGGCACGATCTGCCCGATCGGCATTGCCGGTTTCGGTCAGGCGCGTGCGCTTTCGACCGGGTTCCGCGATGAGCCCTGGCGCGCCAGCCGTCCGTGGGACGAGGGCCGCGACGGATTCGTCATGGGCGAGGGCGCGGGCGTGCTCGTGCTCGAGGAATATGAGCGGGCCAAGGCGCGCGGCGCGAAAATCTATGCCGAAGTGGTGGGCTATGGCCTGTCCGGCGACGCCTATCATGTGACGGCGCCGCATCCGGAAGGTTCGGGCGCGTTCCGCTCCATGCAGATGGCCGTTCGCAAGTCCGGGCTGTCTCTGTCGGACATCGACTATATCAACGCGCATGGCACATCGACGCCGCTGGGCGACGAGCTGGAACTGGGTGCGGTGCGTCGTCTGTTCGGCGACGCCATTGGCGATCTGTCCATGTCCTCCACCAAGTCGGCCATTGGTCACTTGCTGGGCGGCGCGGGCGCTGTCGAATCGATCTTCTGCATCCTCGCGATGCGCGACCAGATCGTCCCGCCGACGCTCAATCTGGACAATCCCAGCGCGACCTGCGTGGGCATCGACCTGGTCCCGCACAAGGCGAAGGAGCGTAAGGTCAAGGCCGTGCTCAACAACAGCTTCGGCTTCGGCGGCACCAATGCCAGCCTGGTGATGAAGGCCATTTAAGGACCAATATCTCATGCGCCGCCTCGGCTGTCTGTTCGTTCTCCTGATCGCAGCTGCTGCTGTTTTTGCAGTGTTCCAGTTTGACCGGAACTGGAGCGGGGACGGGCCGCTGGCGGCGCCTGCGACCATCACCGTGCCGGAAGGCGCGACACTGCGCAGCATGGCGCGGCGGCTTGAAGAGGCCGGCGCCGTCCGCTCGGGCGATGGCTTCTTTGTGTTCGCGCGATTGCTCGGCGGCGCGGGCGTCATCAAGACGGGCGATTACAAGCTGCCGGCTCATGCCAGCGGCGCGCAGATTCTCGAGATCTTGCAGGGCGGCAAGACAGTGGCCCTGCTCATCACGATTCCCGAAGGCATGCCCTCGGTGCTCGTCGCGGAGCGGCTCAAGGCGAACGCGGACCTGAGCGGGCCGAGCGCAATTCCCCGCGAAGGATCGATCCTGCCGGACAGCTATGGCTATGAGCGGGGCGAAAGCCGGGCCAATGTCATGGCGCGAATGCAGGCGGCGATGGACAAGTTCCTCGCAGCGGAGTGGCCCAAGCGCGCGCCCGGCCTGTTGGTCAAGACGCCCGCCGAGGCGATTGCGCTGGCCAGCATCGTCGAGAAGGAAACCGGGATCGCCAAAGAGCGCGCTACGGTCGCGGCGGTCTATTATAACCGCTTGCGCACCGGCATGCGGCTGCAGGCCGATCCGACGATCATCTATCCGATTACCAAGGGCAAGCCGCTCGGCCGCCGCATCCTTCAGTCTGAAGTGCGCGCAGTGAATGGCTACAACACCTATGCCATGGCGGGCCTGCCGGAAGGTCCGATTGCCAATCCCGGCCGGGCCGCGATCCTGGCAGTGCTGCATCCCGCCCAGAGCGAAGCGCTCTATTTCGTCGCAGACGGGAAGGGCGGCCATATTTTCGCGAATACCTATGCCGAACATCAGGCCAATGTCGCGAAATGGTATGCCATCCGCCGCCAACGCGGCGAGATGTAGCCTCCCGTGCAGCGGGCCAGCGCGTCAGCCAATACCGAAAAAACCGCCCCATTGATCGTGACTGCCGTGCTGGGAGATGCCGATTTCCGGTGGGCGGATGGGCTGCGCAAACTCCATTACCCTGCTGCGCGCAATATTTTGCCCGCGCATATCAGCCTGTTTCGCCATCTGCCGCCCAGCCTTGAGCCTGAACTCAAGGATGAATTGCGCAAACTGGCGCGGGGCGGACGGCCGCAGGCACGCGTCGAGGGTGTCATGCTGATGGAGCAGGGTGTGGCGATTGCATTGAAAAGCCCGGACCTTGTGGCGATCTGGGAGCATCTGGCCGAGCGCTTCACCGGCTTGCTGATGCCGCTCGATCAGGTAGAGCCGCGCTTCCACATCACGGTGCAGAACAAAGTCACGCCGCAGGTCGCGCGTGCGACGCGAGTCGAGCTTGAAGCGATTGTTACGCCGCGGCCGCTGGTCAT
>Ga0247738_10000258_pt1 | contig 21568 bp, 20 predicted proteins | sample UWRJL013104B2_FD_180936 | JGI IMG/M metagenome (GOLD analysis project Ga0247738, IMG submission 180936) | Plant litter microbial communities from Arlington Agricultural Research Station in Wisconsin, United States - UWRJ-L013-104B-2 | ecosystem: Environmental > Terrestrial > Plant litter >...
TCGGCTGGGACCTGAACCTCACCCATGGTGTCTTTTTCTATTCTGTATTTCATTTTGTTGTATGTATGATTATTGTTTGTTGTTTGTTGTGGTGTATTGAACGCGGATGACGCTGATTTACTTCGTAAAAACGCTGATTAAAACGGATTTTTTATTTTCATGTTTAAATTTCTTTTGAAAACGATTGCCTAGCCCTGATGGAAACGGTATCCTTTTATGGTGGGGTTCACCATAAAAGATATAGTGGACAGCAGGAAACAGCTCCTGAAAACACTCATATTCTTCTTATTTAGATAGTTAAAAGTTTATATGAAAAAATCCTTATTTAAAATGAGTTTAAATATACGGATAATTGTGATTTTACGAAAATTGATTTGGATTTTATTGCTAAGGAAAAATATAAAACTTACATTTGTCATTACATTCAAAAATTCCGGAAAACATGTTTGAATTTTCACAGTACTTAGGTTTTTTACTTTTCTTGACCATACTAACTATAGGGTTTTGGTTGATGTTTTTCTTAGTTGGTTTCGTATCTTATTGGGTTACGGGAGCTAGCTGGGAAATGTTCAAAGAGAAAAGAGCAAAGAAAAGACAAGAACAATCAATTTAATTTTAAGTTGATTTCAATAAAAAAGGACCCGTTTTACGAGTCCTTTTTTTATGCTAAAAAAATAAATAAATTCCAATTTTTTAAATTCCAAATTCCAATTTGAGAGACTTGATAACTAAGTTCGGAAAATTGGAATTTGGATTTTTTTTTATTGGAATTTAAAAAATTTGGAATTTAACTGATGTTATCCCGGAAATTCTCCTCCGCCATCTCCGCCACCTTCATTTTTAGGCATTGCATTTTTCTCTCTTTCGTTTTTAGCTTTGTTAAAACGATAGGTAAACGATAAGTTGAATTGACGTTTACGGAATTGCATTTCGCTATACGATTTTTGGCTTTCGAGAGTAGTGTCATTCGTAAGATAAGTATATGACCTCATTATTCTTGAATTAAAAATATCGCTAATATTGAATGCAATAGTTGCTTTGTCTTTTAGAATATCTTTACTAAAAGCAGTATTCATAGCAAACTGATCGAGGTTTTTACCTTGAGCTGTTTTTTGCTCCCCATTATAGTTTCCGTTTAATTGCCAGTCTATTTTATATGGTAAAGTTATTTTTGAGCTAAGTCTTGCAGACCAGGTATTGGCCTGATTGTCTAAATTTTGTACAACCAGTATGCCATTACTATCTTCATAACTGTTTTCTCCGGTTGTTTTTACGTTGTAAAAATTGAAATTACTGTTTAATTTCCACCATTTGAAAGGGGTATAATTAAGTGTAAATTCGAAACCAAATTTTTGTTCTTTTCCTAAATTAATTGGGCTGCTTTTAATAACAGGAACACCATCAATTGTCTCACCCGGTGCAGGAGTTACAACATCACCTTCAGGAGTTACAACCTGACCAGTTGGCATTCTTACAAAGCTAAAAACGTCTTTTGTGTCTTCAAAATATGCCGAAGTAGTAAAGGTTACCTTATCCCAACGTTTGATATATCCTACGTCATATTTATCAGTCAATGATGGATCTAAGTCCGGATTTCCCTGAAAGATATTAACATTACTCGAATAGTTTACTGCAGGGTTCATAAAACGCCCTCTTGGTCTGGATAAACGTTTACTGTAACTTGCTGTAAAATTGCTTTGATCTGAGATTTCGTAGCTAATAAACGCACTTGGAAATAAGTTATTGTATTTTTTAGTGTTGAAATCGTTTGTGTCTAATAAGTTAACCTGGATATTGGTGTCTTCCCAACGTAGTCCAAATAAATAAGAGAACTTACTCATTTTAAAGCCATATGAGGTATAAAGTGCATTAATATTTTCTTTATATTCTAAAGTGTTTGATAAATTAGGATCTACTACGTCTTCATTTTTAACAAAATATTCATTGTTCAAATCACCAAAACTTCCTTTGTATCCGGCTTCAAACTGACTTCCTTCTCCTAATGGTAACACGTAATCAGCCTGTACTAACACTTGCTTTTGAATCTGATTGTTTAATGTCGAATTGAAATTTGGTGATGCGGTAATAATACTATTGCTGTCGTCTGTATTTCTGGAAATCGATAAATCAGCTGTTAACTTGTGGCCTTTGTCGTTGAAGTTTTTGATTAAGTTAGAAGTAAACTCTACGTTTTTACTTCCGGTATCGGCATTGTTTAATCGGGATGAAGCTCCTGTAAAAGCACGAGCAGCATCGTAATTATTATAGTTGATTACATCTACGTCTTCTCCTGTATTTTTTTGATAGTTAATGGCGTTTGTCCAAAAAGTAGTTGGCGTTAATGTCCATTCTATACCAGCTCTTCCGTTAAATCCGTCTCTGGTTCTTTTGGTATCACGATCTTCGTCTAAATATCCTTTAGGTGATCCGTCAGCATTTAGGTAATCTGTGTTGGTTAAACCTCCACCTTCATTGGTTCTGTAGTTGTAACCGGCAGTTGTAAAGTAGTTTAATTTTTCAGTTTTATAATTTAAATTAGCACTTAAACCGTATGTTTCAGGAAGTCCGGTAGAAGCAATAAAAGTTCCGTTTAATCCTTGATTTTTTCCTTTTTTAAGAATAATATTGATCAAACCAGAACCGCCTTCAGCATCATAACGAGCTGATGGATTGGTGATAACTTCGACTTTCTCAATTGCATCTGCCGGAAGCTGACGTAAAGCTTCGGCAACGTTAATAGCGTTTGAAGGACGTCCGTCAATTAATATTCTGATATTATCACTTCCTCTTAAACTCACATTTCCTTCACTGTCAACAGAAACTGATGGAACGTTGTCTAAAACATCGCTTACAGTTCCACCCTTAACCATCATGTCCTGACCAACGTTATAAACTTTTTTATCAAGTTTTATTTCTACTGTCGATTTTTCGGCACGTACTACAACTTCATTCAATTGCGCTGCATCTTCAGACAGATTTACTACGCCTAAGTTAGTATCATCCTCAATGCTTTTTTGTTTAATTTCTGTTGATTTAAAAGAAATAAACTCAATTTTTATGTCGTAAGTTCCAGGTGCAACAGCAACTTCAAATTCACCTTTTGGGTTCGTTATTCCTCCGGCAATAACTTTGGTGTCGTTAGGCGCCATTATCGAAATTGTGGCATATTCAAGTGGTTGTTTGCTCACTTTTTCGAAAACTTTTCCGGTAACTTTTACCTTGTTTCTTCCTGCGGGTGGTTGTTGGGCATAATTGTAAAAACTTGTAAAAAGCAATACAAGTAATACAGCAAATTTGATTTGTTTCATTGTTTTTTCTGGTTTCTTTTTCTTTTTAGACCGCAAATGTAGCTTTTGGTTTAAAGAGAGAAATCATAAAAAAATGTTAATACGCTTCTTTATAATCAGTCTAAAAAAGCAGCAACCAAATCAGGATCTCTTCCTATAATGGCTTTCCCGTCTTTTACCACAATTGGGCGCTCAATCAAAATAGGATTGTTAATCATGGCCTGAATAATTTCATCATCATTCATTGTTTTTCCTTTATAATTTTCGATCCATATTTTTTCTTTAGTTCTCACTAATTGAATAGGTTGTAAATCTAATTTTTGTAATAAAGATTTTAATTCATCAAAAGAGGGCGTTTCTGTTAAGTATGGAATAATTTCATATTCCTGATTTGACTGATCAATAAATGCAAGACAATTTCTTGATTTTCCGCAACGCGGATTATGATAAATTTGTATCATTTTGTTAATTTTAATATGTTGTAAGGCAGTTAAAGTAAAATTTAGGTATTTTAGCTAGACCAAAAGTAAGATTTACTTATTTATCATATATCTTTTAAAAGCAATAAATATATCATAACTTTAAAAGATATTATTTCTCATTTTTTAAATTTTTAATATATGTTTTTAGAACAAGGAATTAAGCCCGAAAATAAATTTTGGAAATACCTTATTGGATCAGTCATTATTATTACAGCATCGTTTATTGGTCAAATTCCTTTTTCTGTCGCAGTTTTGTATAAAAGTTTTAAAGATAAAGCCGTTTTTCCAACGGATAATGCTGAAGTAATGAAAATGTTTGAACCCAATCTGACATTGTTTTTGGTGATGATATCTTTTGCTTTTGCCTTTGCCGGAATTTATTTCGTAGTAAAGTATCTGCACAATCAAACTCTTATATCCATTACAACATCACGTAAAGAAATAGATTGGGGGAGGGTTTTCTTTTCCTTCTTTTTATGGGCGATTTTTTCAATAATTAGCTTTTTTATAATTTATTTCAGAGCTCCTGAAAATTTTGTGTGGAATTTTAAATTAGTTCCGTTTTTAATTTTGGTAGCTGTTGGTTCTATTTTAATTCCGATACAAACCAGTACAGAGGAATATGTTTTTAGAGGATATTTGATGCAGGGATTTGCCAATTTGTCTCTAAACAAATGGTTTCCACTTTTGATGACTTCATTAATTTTTGGATCGATGCATGTTTTTAATCCTGAAGTAACAAAAATGGGTTATATTATTATGATTTATTACATCGGTACAGGCCTGTTTTTAGGAGTAATTACCCTTATGGATGAAGGAATGGAATTGGCTTTAGGTTTTCATGCTGCTAATAATTTGGTAGGTGCTTTATTGGTAACTTCGGATTGGACGGTTTTTCAAACACATTCTGTTTTTATAGATTTATCAGAACCATCTGCGGGTCTGGATGTTATCTTGCCTGTGGTAGTGGTTTATCCTATTTTGCTTTTTATTTTTACTAAAAAATACAATTGGAGTAACTGGAAAGAAAAATTAACTGGAAAAATAAACGTAGTAGAATCATCAAATTAAATAGCATATGTTACAGTTAACACATAAAAATGTTCACAATTATTTTAAGATAAACGGATATCATTTAACTGCAGCTGAATTGCGTCGCGTGGGTTATGATTATATAAAAGAAGGCGATGCAAATGATAGAGCGATAGGAGAGTTTTTATTGGATTGGTTCGACGATAAAGATTATATCGAAATGAGAACTTCGGGAACAACGGGATTGCCAAAAGTGGTAAAACTGCAAAAACAAGCCATGATTCAATCTGCATTGGCTACCGGAGATTTTTTCAAATTAGAACCTCGTGATAAAGCTTTACTTTGTTTACCGGTAAAATTTATTGCCGGTAAAATGATGCTGGTTCGCAGTTTTATTTTAGGTCTTGATTTAGATATCGTTGAACCAAGCACACATACATTAGCTTTAAACACAACCAAATATGATTTTGTTGCAATGGTGCCTTTACAAGTTCAAAATTCAATTGAAGCTTTGCAAAATGTCAAAAAACTGATTGTTGGCGGAGCCAAGATGGATTCATCTCTTGAGGAAAAAGTTTTACCGTTAAAAACAGAAGTTTATGAAACTTATGGCATGACGGAAACCATTACTCATATCGCTGCAAGAAGGGTAGGAGAAAACGTTTTTACCGTTTTGCCAAACGTAAAAATTGCTCAGGATGATCGTGGCTGTCTTGTTGTTAATGTTGATACGATTTCTGATGAGCCAATCGTAACTAACGATTTGGTAGAAATAATAAGAGAAAATCAGTTTGTTTTTTTAGGAAGAATTGATAATGTTGTCAATAGTGGAGGAGTAAAATTGATTCCAGAGCAAATAGAAGCAAAGCTGATTGATAAAATTAATTCCAGATTTTTTGTAACCGGAATTCCGGATACTGTTTTGGGTGAAAAATTAATTTTGGTTATCGAAGGTGAAAAACAAGATTTTGAAACTGATTTTTTTGATGTTCTGGACAAATATGAAAAACCAAAAGAAATTGTTTTTGTTCCGAAATTTAAAGAAAATGAAAATGGAAAGTTATTGCGAAAACCGAGCTTGGTATAAAATTCCAATAAAAAAATCCCAAATTCCAATTTTACAGTTGGGATTTGGGATTTAATTTTTTGAGATTTAATCCAATAATTGGAATTTGGTCCCGAAGCCTCGGGATAAAAATTTGGAATTTAATTTATTCCTTTCTTTCTAAAAGCGCCATATAAAAACCATCAAACCCAGATTCTGAGGCCAAAATTTTACGGTCTTTTATAAAATTAAATTGTTTTCCTATTTCAGTTTTCAGAAATTTTTCAACTTGCTCCTGATTTTCTGATGGTAAAACAGAACATGTTGCATAAACTAATTTCCCGCCTGGCTTTACAATTTTAGAATAGCTTTCTAAAACTTCAGATTGAACTTTACGAATGTTGTCAATAAATTCAGGCTGTAATTTCCATTTTGCATCAGGATTTCTTTTTAGCACTCCTAAACCGCTACAAGGCGCATCAATTAAAACACGATCTGCTTTTTCGTGTAGTTTTTTGATCACTTTTGTAGTGTCGATAATGCGATATTCAATATTAAAAGCTCCATTTCTTTTGGCTCTTAATTTCAATTGTTTCAATTTACTTTCGTACAAATCCATTGCAATCAATTGTCCTTTGTTTTCCATCAAAGAAGCAATATGCAATGTTTTTCCACCCGCTCCGGCGCAAGTATCTACAACACGCATTCCTGGTTTTACATCCAGAAAACCAGCTACTAATTGTGAATTGGCATCCTGAACCTCAAAAAGGCCTTGTTTAAAAGCGTCTGTTAAAAACACATTGGCTCTTTCTTTTAAAACTAAAGCTTCCGGCTGATCTTTTAAATATTCTGTTTCAATATTTAAATCCATCAACGTGTTTCTCAGGTTTTCTTTTGTTCCTTTAAGTGTATTTGTTCTTAAAATAACTTTTGCAGGCTGGTTTTGAGCAGCAATTTCTTTAGACCAAACTTTTTCGCCTAATTCTTTTACTCCCAATTCATCCATCCAGTCCGGAATAGATTCTTTGAATGCTCTAACTTTTGAAAGTTCGTCAAAACGTCCTTTTATTTTTCTTTCAGGTGTTCCTTCTAATTGTTTCCAATCTGGAATTGGATATCCTCTTAAAACAGCCCAAACAGCAAACATTCTCCATAAATTCTCTCTGTCAAATGGTTCTTTAACTTCGGCAATTTCAGCATATAATCTTTTCCAACGAACAATTTCGTATATTGTTTCAGCAACAAACTTCCTGTCAGAACTTCCCCAACGTTTGTCTTTTTTTAAGGCTCTTGCTACCACTTTGTCTGCATATTCTCCTTCATTGAAAATTGCATTTAAAGAATCGATGGTAGTATAAACTAAATTTCTGTGTAATCTCATTTTTATTATTTGAGTTGCAAAGGTACTATTAATTGATTGAAAGTTAAATTTTTAATTCTAATTGTGGTTTCAACTTTCATTAAAAAGAAAAAAAAACACTCTAATAAAGTTTAAAAGAGTGTTTTCTGAATTTATTTTGAAATAACTTTTATTTTATAATTCGGGTTAATCCAATATTTTCCGGAGCATGAAGCACCATTGGGAATTTCTCTATTTTTACAGAACTACTATCTAAACCGAAAGCTCTTTCTTCAGACAAACTTAATTTTTTGATGAAGAAATAAGAATTCATGATAATATTCTCGTGCCATCTTAAATCATTGTCGTTTGATAAAAACTTCTCAGACAATACAAATTTAAAGTCTCCAATAATATTGTTTTTATTTAATGATTCGTAACGACTTGTAATATCTACCTCGCCATTTTTCACCATATCTCTGATTACTTCACGAAACATCAAATTGATTTTTGTTGGCTCTCTAAAACCTAAATTAAAATCGACTCTGTAAATATCGTCTTTTGCAATTTCAGTTACTTTGTATTGTGTTTTATATGGCTCAGTTAAAATGTTTACGTGTACAAACCAATAAATGTCAGCTCTTTTGGGACGTTTTTGTAATATAGAATACATTACTTTTTGTTCTAACTCGTCAACACGATTGGCATTGGTCATATAAACTAAATGTGTAGCGTATTTTGGTATAGATAAATCTTTGCTTAGCTCAACTAATACTTTTTTGTAATCGTCAATCTTAACGATTTTGGTGTAGTTTTTATTAATTTTCTTGGCCAGGTACCAAATGGTCATGATTGAAATCAAAATTGCGGCTATAATTAAAGTTACGTAACCACCTTCGGCAAATTTGGTAACATTGGCAATCAAAAAGCTAAATTCGATCAATAAATAAACGGTTATTAACGGAACCATGAAATACAATTTTATCCTTTTCATGATTAAGTAATAGTTCAGCAAAATAGTAGTCATGATCATACATAACACGATAGCTAAACCATAGGCATGCTCCATATTACTTGATTTTTCGAAGTGAAGAACGATTCCCACACAACCAAAGAATAATAACCAGTTAATCGACGGAATATACAATTGTCCTTTTACTTCGGTAGGATATTTGATTTTTACTTTTGGCCAGAAATTCAATCGCATTGCCTCGTTAATCAAAGTAAACGAACCACTAATTAAAGCTTGAGATGCAATTACAGCTGCCAAAGTTGCTATAATAATTCCCACAGGCTGAAACCAATCCGGCATGATTAAGTAAAATGGATTTCCGTTTTCTCCACCCAAAGTCTGTAAAGTTTGGCCTTCATGGTGAATTAAATAAGCTGCCTGACCAAAGTAGTTTAATACTAAAGTTAGTTTTACAAAAATCCAGCTTATTCTAATGTTTTTTCTTCCGCAGTGTCCCATGTCTGAGTACAAAGCTTCCGCTCCGGTTGTACATAAAAATACTAGCCCAAGAACGAAAAATCCTTCCGGATGTACTTGAAGTAAATGATAAGCATAATATGGATTAATGGCTTTTATAACCTCTGGATGTTGCGAAATTTGAATAACTCCTAAAGTTCCCAACATGGTAAACCAAATTAACATCATTGGTGCAAAAAACTTACCAACTAGCTTAGTTCCAAATTGTTGAATTGTAAATAAAACAAATAAAATTCCGATAACGATTGGAATAGTATTTATTTCAGGATAGTATGTTTTTATTCCTTCTATGGCAGATGATACTGAGATGGGCGGTGTAATAATTCCGTCTGCCAGCAAGGCGCTACCACCAATAATTGCAGGAACAATAAGCCACTGAATTTTTGTTTTTTTGACTAATGCATATAAAGCAAAAATACCACCTTCGCCATGATTATCAGCGCTTAAGGTAATAAGGACATATTTTATAGTAGTTTGTAATGTTAATGTCCAAAAAACACATGAAATACCTCCTAAAACGATATCCGCAGTAATGGCATGCTCGCCAAGGATGGCTTTCATTACATATAATGGAGAGGTACCAATATCTCCATAAATAATTCCTAGTGTGATTAATAAACCCCCAATAGACAACTTACTGTGTAAGTTTTTATGTGCTGCGCTCATGTATATTTTTATAAAAGACGGTTGCAAATTTACTGTTTTAAAACAAATTAGCGGTAATTAAAATTAAAAAGATAAAAAAAAGCACAATCGTCAAATTGTGCTTTAATTTTTTATTAAGAAATAAGAATTTTATTAACCTCTTCTTCCGCCACCTCTTGATGAGTTAGATCCGCTTTCTCCTCTTTGCGGTTGGCTGCTTCTTGATTCCTGGCTAGCTCTGGGAGATTCAGAACGTTGCGTATTTTGAGAACTTTGTGCTCTTGATGAATTATTATTAGAACTTGATCTGTTGCTTTCAGAATAGCTTCTTGTTGGCTGTGTCTGTTGAGGCACAGAGGCTGGTCTGCTTGTATTTGATCTGTTTTCAGAATAACTTCTTGTTGGCTGCGTTTGTTGAGACGCTGTAGAAGTTCTGTTTGTATTAGATCTGTTTTCGCTTGAATATCCTCTTGATTCAGTTCTTTGTGTATTATTTTCAACTCTTGCAGAATTATTTGGCGTAGCCGAATTATTTCTACTTGTGTTAGCTCTTTCAGAATTATAACTTCTGTTTGTTGCTGATCTGTTTTCTGTGTAATTTCTGTTTGTTGTTGCTCTGTTGTCAGAACCGGAAACTCTGTTAGAATTAGATCTGTTTGTGTTATATGTATTTGAACCTCTGTTTGTTTCTCTGCTTGCAACACGTCTTTGATCTAACTCATAACGGTTATTTACATTTGAATGTCTTTGAGAGAAACCGTAATTAGGGCGCATTGTTTCGTAACCGTAACTACGTCTTGTTTGATAGATAACAGGAGCTCTGTAACTTCTACGTGTGTTTACATAGTTGTAATGGTTGTTTACGTTGATACAAACATTAATGTTGTTTCTATATCTGTAAATTGGGTAAGGTCTCCATGCAGAATAGTATGTTGGGTAAACATTCCATCCCCAGGTTGAATAATATGGTCTGTAATTTGTTACCCAAAATGAAGTATAAATTACCGGTGTTACATTATAAACTGGCTCGTAAATATAATTGTCTCCGTATAAGTAAGAGTTACCTACAACCTGAACAACTACTTTATTAGAATTGTCTCTTTCAATATCTATAGTTGCAATATCCTGATACACATCACGGTCAAGTACAGCCTGAATAATTACAACGTGAGTTCTGTCTTCCACAGATTCTATTACACGTAAATAATCAACCTGGTCATCACCATTTAAGTCAAGGTTTGAAATTTGATATTTAGGATCGTTCAATCTTCTTTCAAAATCCTGAAGATTATCTGAATCCCCAAACATTGAGGCAACAGCTCTAAGATCAAGGTTATCACTTATATCTGAATTTTTTGCATAAACAGTAGTTTGGCTTTGTGCTTTACAAGATCCAAAACCTATTGCTATTAGCGCTATTATAAGTAGTTTCGTTTTCATGATAAAATCATATTAAGTTTAATATTGTTGGATATCCAATTACTGTGCCAGAAAAATAAATGAAAGCTCTTTTATATGTTATAAATAATTGTATTTTAGCAATAAAAAAAATCTAATCTATATGAAAAAAGTACTTTTATTTTGCACTGTATTTGTTTTGTTAGTGTCGTTTAAAACGCTGAACAGCAATAATAAAAAAGCTTTGGCTGGTGGTTTTACTTCAGTACAAATAGATACTTTGTTTAAAGATAAAATTAGTATTAGAGCTATTTTAATTGATAAAAATAAAGTGTGGTACGGAGGAGATAATTCTCGCTTTGGCTATTATGATTTAGATAAAAATGAAAAATTTGAAGAACATATTTATCGTGATACTTTAAAATTAGAGTTCAGAAGTATCGCACAAACTTCACAAAATGTATATTTATTAAGTGTCGCAAATCCTGCTTTACTTTATCAGGTTTCTAAAAAAACACAAAAAGTAAAGTTAGTTTACAAAGAAATAAATCAAAAAGTTTTTTACGATAGTATGCAATTTTGGAATGATAAAGAAGGTATTGCAATTGGAGATCCAACAGAAGATACATTTTCTATCATTGTTACGCGCGACGGAGGTGAAACATGGACAAAATTATTATCTGATAAATTGCCAACAAACTCACTTGGAGAGGCAGCTTTTGCAGCAAGTAACACAAATATTGTAATTAATGGAAATGATACGTGGCTGGTTTCCGGAGGAAAAAAAGCACGTGTTTTTTACTCTGGCGATAAAGCAAAAACATGGAAAGTTATTGAAACTCCAATCGTGCAGGGAAAGGCAATGACAGGTATTTTTACAGCCGATTTTTATGATTCTAAACACGGATTTATTGCCGGTGGTGATTATGATCTTCCAAACAAAAAATCAAACAATAAAGCTTTTACTGCTGATGGCGGAATGACATGGACATTAATAGGTCAGGATATGGGGTTTGGATACGCTTCTTGTATACAATATGTTCCGGGCGGAAATGGAAAAGAAATTATATGTGTTGGCTCAGAAGGGATACAATACTCTCAAAATGGAGGAGAAAACTGGATGCAGTTATCTACTGATTCCTCTCTGTTTACGATTCGTTTTGTGAATAGAAATACAGCTATTGCTGCAGGTTTTAATAAAGTAATCCGACTTCGATTTAAATAATAATTTATCTAACTAAGATTTTACCGCAAAGTTCGCTAAGATTTATTTAAGTATATGTTTATAAAACGCAAAGTTCGCAAAGCTAAATCAAGCTTTGCGAACTTTGCGTTTTATAAAGACCAGTGTTATAAAAACTTTGCGTGCCTTGCGGTTAAAATTGCACTTATATTTACTACTTAATTAAAATAACAAGACCCCTAAATAATAAAGTAAGTATTATTATATAGGGGCCTTGTCGCTGTTGTTTCTTTTATTCTTTTTTGGCAGCTTTATCTCGATATTGTTTTAGCAATTTTCGATTAAAGTCATCTTCAGATTTTTTAAGCTTCAGTATTTTTTTTGCCGAAAGGACTTTTTTAAGATTTGTCATATATTTTTCACGCAGAAGATATAATTCTTTATCAGTACTTTCTATTTGTGCTAAAAGTGTTGCTGCATCTTTTTCAGATAATGAATTGATATTATCATCATCTAATTTTCGCAAATATGTTTTCATTTTATCATGACGCAATTCAAATTGTTTGTCGTCATAAGTGTTGTAAATTGGCCAGAATTTTTCTGCTTCTGTTGAAGTAAGTTCCAGTTCCGTCGTTAAAAAAGAAACTTTGTAAGCTTTTATTTTTTCGCGTTTTTCGTCTTTATCACTTTGTGCATAAAATGAAAAACTTACTAAAAACAGCAGAATCGGTAGTATATTTTTTTTCATCTTTTAAGTTTTTTATTCTGAAATTAAATTTTCAATGTTTGGATTTGAAGATAAAATATCTTCTAGTGTTTCCTGCTCAAGGGCAACACTCTTATTAAGTTTATCAATGTCTTTAGTATCCAATTCTTTAATTAAATCATATTGATTCAAATTAGACTGATAGGTTAAATAGGCTTCTAAAGTAGCTTCGTCAAGTTCTTTTGATGTATTGTTGTAGTTGTTTACTATCGGAATCAATAATCCTATAAAAACAACAGCAGCAGCAAGCATCGAAAGAACATTTTTACGTTTGTAAATCGGAATTACTTTTACCTCTTTCGTTTCGTTAATTTGCTGTAAAACTTTTGCTGAAAAATCGTCAAAATAATTATCCGGAGTTTTAAATCCAGTTGTTATTTTCGGTTCGTTTTCTAATTTAAATACTTTCATAATGTCTATAAGATATGTTTTATAACAAAAGGTTTAATTTGACGTAACATATAATTCAATTTTTTTAACCGCATGATGATAAGATGCTTTCAAAGCGCCAACCGAAGTACCCAGAATTTCTGCGATTTCTTCGTATTTTAATTCCTGAAAATATTTCATTTTAAAAACCAGTTGCTGTTTTTCCGGCAACGTTACAATAGCTTTTTGAAGTTTAATCTGAATTTCATCTCCGTCAAAATAAGTATCGGCCTTTAAATTGTCTATTGTTTTATTTTGTAAAGCTTCAGATGTTATTCCGTTTAATTTTGCTTTTTGGCTCAAAAAAGTCAGGGCTTCATTGGTGGCAATACGATACATCCAGGAAAAGAGTTTACTTTCTCCCTTAAAATTTTTTAAATATTGAAAGACCTTGACAAAGGTATTTTGCAAAACGTCATCGGCATCATCATGGTTCAAAACAATGTTTCGAACATGAGAATACAGCGGTTTTTGATAATCAGACACGAGTTTTTGAAACGCAATGTTTTGCGTTTTAGGATCTAATAATTGTGCGATAAATTCCTTCTCGTTTGTCAAGTTTTATCATTTAACTTATTAGAATGAATTTAAAACAAAAGGTTTAATCTAACCTTTTATTTTTTTTAGAATTCAGATTGCTCTTCTTCTTTTGCGGGTGGAGGTGTAGTTGTTGTAGCTGCCGGTTTTTGTTGTGCCGGTGCCTGTGTTTGGGTTTGCGGTTTGTAAACCGGAGCTTCAACCGGAACCGGAACTACTTTAGGTTTTGTTGGAAAATAAATTTCAGTCACTAATTTCGACGGACTTTTTACATCCAATTTGCTAACCGTTAAAATTTCAAGATGTGACCATGCCAATTCTGGAACAATTTTTTCATTGTTTATAAAAGCTCTTGTTTTTACAATTGCCTCATTAGTATGCGAGTAATCACCCGTTAAAGTGGTTTTTACAGCTTCGAAACTATTTAATTTTCCAGCTAAAATATCACTTCCTGCGCTAATTGAAATCTCTTTATTGATTGGTAAACAAATAGAAATTTTTGCTAATCCTGTTGTTGTGTTGTAAGTATGATATATAATAAATGGTTTTCCATTATTATGCAATCCGTTAGTCTGGCTAAAATGAATCAGCTTTGGAATTACGACTCTGGCATTTTTATTTACTTTGGAGATTTCACTCGTGAAAGTTTGTTTAATATAAGGAGTCTCTGTTTTTTTAACAATACCATTTACTTTTACAGTAAAAGTTTTAGTTTCGTAATCTAAGTTTTTGTCAATGTTAGCAAGACTTTTTTCATAAATAGTACCAATAACATTATCAGATCCGCCGTTTAAAGCAGTGTAGATTTTGAATAAAAAACTCATTGTTCCTTTGGCTTTCCAGGTTACAACAGTTTTACCTGCCAAAGTGTCTTTAAAAGTCCAGTTTACATCAGCTTCTGTGCCGTCAAATTTCATTTTTTGCTGAATACTCTCGCCGTCTTTTGTTTTAAATGTAATTGCACTTCCTATTCCTTCAGCGCCTTCCCATGAATAGGAAGCTCCGTTTCCGATAGTTTTATTTGGAAAAGTCATTCTCATTGAAGGATCTTCCAGAGACCATGATTCAAAATCTTCATAATTTCTAAAATCATTTACATAGTTATAAACTGTAGCTCGGGGTGAATTAATCACCTTGCTTCTTTCAATAGAAAAAATTCCTTTTTGAGTAGCAACAAATACAGTTAGGGCAACTAGAGTTAGTAATGATAGTAGAAATAGATATTTTAAAATCTTCATCGTGCAGGTTATTTGGTTCGTAAAGTTATAAATTTTATTACTAGTCTGGCGAATAGCGCAAAAATAAAACGGTACTTTTTAGTTATAATAAGATCAGTAAAAATATTTAGACAGAGCTGTAATAATAAAATTTAAGTATAAATCTCAGGCTTTGTCTTTATATTTTAAATATAGAAATAAATTCCGGAATTACCTTTTAAAAAAGATTTTGATGACAAATAAAATCGCAATAAAAAGTAAGAAACCAATTAATACTTTGTAATTTCCTTTGTAAAAAATTTTGTGCAGTGCAAGATCTTTTCGGTAAGCAAAAATCATAACGATTACAAATGCGATAAAAAAACAGACTGCGAATATTAATTGTCCCTGACTAAACATAAGTTGAAATTATTTTTGACAAATTTAGAGAATTGTATATGAATAGTTGCTAATTTGGTACTCCATTTAACTAAATAAAATCATGAAGAAACAAATAGATGCTGTAAAAGAATTTCATACTGCTTTTAAAATAGGACACAGCGAAACTCCAATCGCAGATTTGGGTGAAACCAAAAAATACCTTCGTTATAATTTAATGAAAGAAGAAAATGAAGAATATCTTGATGCTGTGCAAAAAAATGATTTAATCGAAATTGCTGATGCTCTTGGAGATATGATGTATATTTTATGCGGAACAATTATTGAACACGGTTTGCAGGATAAAATTGAAGCCGTTTTTGACGAAATTCAGCGCAGTAATATGAGTAAATTAGGCGAAGATGGACAGCCAATTTACAGAGAAGATGGAAAGGTAATGAAAGGCCCGAATTATTTTAAACCGGATTTTTCGAAACTTTTATAAAATAGAAAACCCGACAAATTTTAAATCTGCCGGGTTTTTATTTTGAAATATCTTTCGATTATTGAACTTTTACAGTCCAGCCAAAAGTATCTTCAGATAATTTGTTTTGAAGATTTGTTAGTTTTTCTTTTAATAAAGAAGCATATGAATTTTCAATTGGATCCATTTCATAATAAACATCCTGATAGGAGAATCCTTTAATTACGCTGATAACAGCAGCAGTTCCGGCTCCAAAAATTTCTTTTAAAGATCCGTTTTTAGCAGCTTCTACCAATTCTGAAACAATAACAGGACGAACTTCTACATTTAACCCTTCTTTTTCTGCCATTGCGATTAAACTTTTTCTGGTAACACCATCCAAAATTCTTTCACTTGTTGGAGCAGTCAATAAAGTATCATTAATTCTAAAGAAAACGTTCATTGTTCCCGCTTCTTCCAATTTAGTGTGCGTTGCATCATCTGTCCAGATAACTTGTTGGAAACCATCTTTGTTTGCCAAATTAGTTGGATAAAACTGTGCAGCATAATTTCCGGCTGCTTTTGCAGCACCAATTCCGCCATTTGCAGCTCTACTATAGTGTTCAGCAATAATTACTTTTACTTCACCACCATAATATGATTTTGCAGGAGAAAGTAAAATCATGAATTTATATTCGTCAGACGGATTTGCAATAACACCAGGTCCTGTAGCAATCATAAAAGGACGGATATACATACTGCTTCCGTTTCCTCTCTGAATCCATTCCTGATCGATTTTTAATAATTCATTTAAACCTTCCATAAAAATGTCTTCCGGAACTTCCGGCATTGCCATACGAACCGCAGAATTGTTGAAACGTTTGTAGTTTTCATCAGGTCTAAACAACCAAACATCATTGTTTTCATCCTTATAAGCTTTCATCCCTTCAAAAATCGCTTGTCCGTAATGAAAGACTTTTGAAGAAGGATCCATTAAAATAGGAGCATAAGGCTTAATGACAGGATTTTGCCACTCCCCATTTTTAAAATCACATTCGAATAAATGGTCTGTAAAAACAGCACCAAAACTTAAGTTTTCAAAGTCTACTGCGCTTATTTTAGACGAAGTAGCTTTTCTGATTTCAATTTTGCTTGTTTGAGTTGTACTCATAGTAATGTATGTTTTTTATGTAATGCTCATCTCAATAAAATGAATCTAAAGTGATGATTTGGTGTTAAATAGGTTTTAATCAATGCAAAATTAAGTAAAATTATACAATTTACTTAGTAAAACTGCATTAATTCCTGCGTTTAATTGAGATTTATTTATCTTATAATAAACGGAAATAAAATGCTTAGTTTTATAAAGAATTTATGAAAAAACAATCGAATTTTAAGGCTTTACGCATTTGTTTTGAGTAAATTTGACTAGTAAAATGGGTTTTAAACGAATAAAATCCTGCTAGTAATCTCAAAAAAGTGGAAAGAGAAATAATTAAAACGCTAGATGGCTCAACGACAATTCATTTGAAAGAATGGGATGAATGCTACCATTCTAAACATGGCGCAATTCAGGAAGCAAAACACGTATTTATAAAAAATGGACTTTCATTATTTGGTGACAAACCCGTTTCGATTCTTGAAATTGGTTTTGGAACCGGACTTAATGCTTTTATTACTTTTCTGGAAGCAAATCAAAAACAACAAAAAATAGATTATGTGGGGGTAGAAGCATATCCTGTTGATGCAAGTGAAGTTTTAGAAATGAATTATGTGACAGAATTGAACGCATTGGAATTTGATAACATTTTTGAAAAAATGCATAAATCTGAATGGAACAGTAAAACCGAAATTAGCACCTGCTTTTCGTTAACTAAAAGGAAACAATTTTTTGATGAAATAGACGATTATGAAATTTTTGATTTGATTTACTTTGATGCCTTCGGATATAGAGTTCAACCGGAGTTATGGAGTACAGAAATTTTTCAGAAAATGTATAATAGTTTAAAACCAAATGGCGTTTTGGTAACTTATGCTGCCCGAGGAGTTGTTAAAAGGAGCATGATTTCGGTAGGATTTACCGTAGAAAAGTTAACAGGACCACCAGGAAAACGTGAGATGTTTAGAGCGACTAAAAGCGTTTAAGTCAGTTATTTAGAATTATTCTATATTGATTTATATTTATTAAGAAAACGGTTTCGTTGCTAAAATTTTCAAAAAAATAAGTTAAAAAGCATCTTTATATGTGATATTTGTTTACATTTGGTGCGAGTTTAGAAATATAAATAACCCCCATATTCATATTTTATTATGTCAAAAATGATGTTTGATTACACGAAATCAATACTTGAGAGAGTAAGTTTCGATCCGATACTTTTCTGTAAAGAACTAGAAAAAGCTATCAAAACCCTGTTACCATACGAAATGGAACAATTACAAGAGTGGTTATTAAATTTTATTATTGAAAAACCAGAACTAAAACAAAGTTTACTACTGATCAAAGTATAAAAAAAGGAGCCTATTGGCTCCTTTTTTATTTTATTTCTTTTGATGCAGCGGACTAATGATTTGTACGTTTTGAAAAACAATTGCTCCTTTTACAACTCCGGCAATTGTAGATCTGAGAGCGTCAATGATTTGCATTTTTAATTCGCTCTTTGGGTAAATTAAACTTACCTCACGGGCAGGTTTTGGTTCCTTAAAGTTTCGTAGTTTCAGTTTGTCGGAATCTTTCAAATCTAAGGTGTGCAAGTACGGAAGTAACGTTGTGCCCAAACCTTCATCGGCTAATTTTATAAGGGTTTCAAAACTTCCGCTTTGAATCTGAAAATTATTTTGTTCTACATCGGTTCCGTTTTTGCATAAATTCAAAATTCCGTCTCTAAAGCAATGTCCGTCCTGCAAAAGCAAAATTTCGTTGATGTTTAAATCGGCAACTTCAATTTCTTCTTTCTGAAAATTAACATGCTGCTCCGGAATATAAGCGACAAACGGTTCGAAGTACAAAACGATTTCTTTAATTTTTTCATCTTCCAATGGAGTAGCCGCGATCGCAGCATCAAGATGTCCGTTTTTTAATTTCACAATAATCTCATCCGTATTTAATTCTTCAATTAAAAGCTTCACTTTTGGATATTTCTTGATAAAATTATTTAAAAACATAGGTAAAAGCGTTGGCATAATCGTTGGAATAATTCCTAAACGAAATTCTCCACCAATAAAACCTTTTTGCTGTTCTACAATATCTTTAATTCTATCAGCTTCATTTACAATATTTTTGGCCTGATTTACAATCTTTTGACCTATATCTGTAAGTTGGATTGGTTTTTTTGTTCTGTCGAAAATTAAAATATTCAATTCATCTTCAATTTTCTGAATCTGCATGCTTAAAGTGGGTTGTGTCACAAAACATTTTTCGGCAGCAAGGGTAAAATTTTTATGTTCGGCTACAGCTAATACATATTGTAATTGAGTTATCGTCATTTTGATAGTAATTTTTGATACAAAAATAAGAAAATATAATTTTTTTTTATACTTTTTTTAAAGAACTTCCTCTAAATTTGTAGTAAGTTACTGTAAAAACAATAAAAACATGAAAACAAATATTTTAGGATTACCTGTAAAAGAGTCAGAATTATTAGTAAAAGAGCTAAACGTTTTATTATCAAACTTTCAGGTATATTATCAAAACTTAAGAGGAATTCACTGGAATATTAGAGGAAAACGTTTCTTTGATTTACACGTAAAATTCGAAGAATTATATACAGATTCACAATTGAAGATTGATATGATTGCCGAAAGAGTCCTAACCATAGGCGGAACTCCATTGCATACATTTGAAGATTATATTCAAAATAACAAATTAACAGTTGGTAAAAATATTTCAAATGATGAAAAAGCAGTTCATTTAATAGTGAATTCTTTGTCTGATTTATTAAAAATTGAAAGAGAAATTCTTAATAAGGCTGCAGAAATTAATGATGAAGGAACAAATTCTATGATGAGTGATTTCATTGCCGAACAGGAAAAAACAATTTGGATGATGAATGCCTGGCTTGAAGAAGAGTTGTAAAAAGCTCTTTATAAATAAATTAGAAACAGAATGGTTAATTAAACATCATTCTGTTTTTTATTTTTGTTAAATTTCTATAAAATTTTACGTTCTTCGCTTTGATTTTATTTGTTTAACACTATTTTTGCCTCAATGAAATTAGTTGCTCGCATATTATTATTCATATTTATTGCCTTCTTATCAACTCCTACAGTAGTAACTTTGATGAAGAAATGCAATAATACGTCTGTATCTTTCAGTTTTTCTGAAGAGGAGCATTCACATAAAGAACTTAAGGCAACTGTTCATCCGGCAATACTTCAACATGAAGTTTTATTGCCCGCTTATATTGAAAAAAGAACAATAGTTTCTGAAAATATTGCCAAACTTGATAATATTTCTCAGAGCATTTTTGCTCCACCTCCCAACTTGTCATAATACTTCCGATTATTTAAAAAACTGTATTCTATTATAAATACAGTAGATCTTTTATGTATCAATTATTAGTATTGTATTATGTCAAAAAAAATTAATCTTTTTGCCAACCTTAAATCTGATTTTGCTTCAGGTTTAGTGGTTTTTTTGGTGGCTCTTCCGTTGTGTTTAGGTATTGCAATGGCTTCTGGAGCGCCTTTATTTTCTGGAATTATCGCAGGTGTTATTGGTGGTATTGTGGTTGGGTTTTTAAGCCAGTCACACGTTAGTGTATCTGGTCCCGCAGCTGGTTTAACCGCTATAGTTTTAACCGCTATCACTGATTTTGGTGCCTTCGATGTGTTTTTAATGTCTGTTTTTATTGCCGGGGCAATTCAGTTAGCATTAGGATTTTTAAAAGCCGGAAGTATTTCAAATTATTTTCCAACCAATGTTATCGAAGGGATGTTAGCGGGTATTGGTATCATTATCATCCTGAAACAAATTCCGCATGCTTTTGGTTACGATGCTGATTTTGAAGGTGATCAGGCATTTATTCAAAATGATGGAAGTAATTCATTTTCATTTTTATTCGATGTTATCAATCATATTCAGTTAGGAGCAGTAGTTATTTCGATAGTTTCCTTAATAATTTTAATCTCCTGGGATAAAGTTCCTTTTTTAAAGCGATTAAAATTAGTTCCGGGTGCACTTATTGCTGTTATTTTAGGAGTAGTTTTAAATGAAATTTTTATTGCTACCGGAAGTTCTTTGGCCATTGCAAAAGAACATTTGGTTTCTTTACCAGTTCCAAAATCTTTTGATGAATTTAAATCTATTATAGTTACACCAAATTTTGCTGCTGTAACAAATCCGCAGGTTTGGGTTGTTGGTGTTACCATAGCTATTGTTGCTTCTATCGAAACTTTGTTGTGTATTGAGGCTTCAGACAGAATGGATGTTCAAAAACGTTATACTGATACCAATGTTGAACTTAGAGCTCAGGGAATTGGTAATATAATAAGTTCACTTTTAGGTGGTTTACCAATGACATCTGTTGTGGTAAGATCTTCAGCAAATAACAATGCCGGGGCAAAATCTAAAATGTCAGCAATTATTCACGGTGTACTTTTATTAGTAAGTGTTTTATCTATTCCGGCACTTTTAAACAAAATTCCGTTGGCTACTTTGGCAACCGTTTTGATTTTAGTTGGATATAAATTGGCAAAACCTGCAACGTTTTTCCATTTCTGGGAAAAAGGAAAATATCAGTTTGTGCCCTTTATTGCCACTTTAGTATTTGTTGTTGCAACAGATTTATTAAAAGGTGTGGCATTAGGAATCATCATCAGTATTATTTTTGTATTGAGAGGAAACCTGAAAAGAGCCTACAGCTTTAAAAAAGAAGAATACGAAGACGGAGATGTTATTCAT
>Ga0247738_10000259_pt1 | contig 21524 bp, 18 predicted proteins | sample UWRJL013104B2_FD_180936 | JGI IMG/M metagenome (GOLD analysis project Ga0247738, IMG submission 180936) | Plant litter microbial communities from Arlington Agricultural Research Station in Wisconsin, United States - UWRJ-L013-104B-2 | ecosystem: Environmental > Terrestrial > Plant litter >...
CGTGCACCTTGTGGACCACAATGCACTCTGTTATTTTCGAAACGAAGCGCAAGATAACGAATGCTAACGAAAGGTGAACCGTGTCTGACGTGGATGTTCGGCTTAGTCAACTGGGGATCACGATCCCTCACCGCTCCCCCGCCCCCAAGGGGGTGTACGCGCCAGCTGTGATCAGCGGCAATTACGTCTACACGTCGGGACAGCTGCCCCTCGTCGACGGCGCACTAGCTCATACCGGCAAGGTGGGGGCCGAAGTCAGCCCAGAGATCGCCGCCGAGTGCGCGAAGATCAGTGCACTCAATGCCCTCTCCGCGGTCGGCGAAGTGCTCGGCTCCTTGGATCGCGTCACTCGCGTGGTGAAGGTTGTCGGATTCGTGGCCTCAGATCCCTCATTCACCGCGCAACCCGGCGTCATCGATGGGGCATCCCAGCTCCTCGCGTCGCTCTTCGGCGACGCCGGAATCCACGCACGCAGCGCCGTCGGCGTCGCGGTTCTCCCGCTCAACTCGCCGGTCGAGGTTGAGCTCATCGTCGAGTACATCTAGTCGTCCCGTCTATCGAAGGAGCCCCAGACATGTCAGGTACAACAGTCGTCCTCGTTCACGGAGCGTTCGCCGAATCCGCCAGCTGGTCAGGGGTAATTCCCTTGCTCGCAGCGGAGGGCGTGAAGGTTATCGCCACCCCCAACCCGTTGCGCAGCGTCACCACCGATGCGGAGAACGTCCGGCGGGCCACCGAGGGCATCGGCGGGCCCATCATCTTGGTCGGTCACTCCTACGGAGGGGCGGTCATCACCGAGGCCGCGGTCGATAACGAGGCGATCGTCGGCCTCGTGTACGTCTCGGCGTTCGCGCCCGATCACGGCGAGACCTCCCTTCAACTCACCGCGCAGTTTCCCGGAAGCACCCTCGGCGAGACCGTCCGTCCCTACCCTTTGGGCGACGGAACAAACGACCTCGTCGTCGACCGCGACCTGTTCCCCGGCCAGTTTGCCGCCGACGTGCCGCCGGCCGACGCCGCTGTACAGGCGCTGACCCAGCGACCCATCCGGGACTTCGCTCTCGGTGAGCCCCAGCCAGCGACGACGTCCGCCTGGAAGACGCTGCCCTCGTGGTTCATCTTTGGCAGCGCGGACAAGAACATCCCGGTCGAGGGCCTGCGCTTCATGGCGAACCGTGCTGGTGCCGTCACCACCACCGAGGTTCCGGGTGCCTCGCACTCGGTCATGGTGTCCAACCCCGAGGCTGTGGCCGCGGTCATCCTCAAGGCGGTCACGTACACGTCGAAGTAGGCGCCGCTCGGCAAGAGTGGCGACCGGATCCCACCGGCGCGAGCCGAACGAGCTGTGATGGCAAGTCGCAATCGCTCGTTCGGCCCGTCGGCCCGGGTGTTTCTGTTAGAAGAGCTCCACGAGTGTTTGACCGCCATCGACGATCAAGCTCTGGCCCGTGATGTAGGAGCTCGCGGGGAGGGCAAAGAAGAGGATGGCGTTCGCGACATCCTGCGGATCACCGATGCGCTGCGCGGGAATCTTCTGGATGGCGAGAGCGACGCCTTCAGGGCCGAATCCGTTGGCCAAGGCCGCGGTCAGGATGGTTCCCGGCGACACGGCGTTGACGGTGATTCCCTGGGGCGCGAGTTCCATCGCGGCAGCCCGCACAAAGCCCTCAAGCCCGGCCTTTGACGCCGCATAGGCACTCAGTTCGGGTAACGCCGTTTTCGGCCCCGTGATCGACGACACCATGACGATTCTCGGGTTGCTCGAGTGAACCAGGTGCGGTAGCGCTGACTGCACCAACTGCATCCCGCTGGTGAGGTTGACCTGTAGCGCTGCCTGCCAGTCGGACAGGGGTTGGCTCTCGATGCGCGAAGCGGGGAAGATCGCGGCGCAATGCACGAGCACGTCAATGCCACCCAGAATCTTGGATGCCGCATCGACCAGGTCGCTTGCAGCCGCCACGTCGGCGAGATCGACTGCGATGAAGGTCGCGTGTCCGGTCGCAACCAGCGCGGCCGCCTCCGCGGAATCCGATCTGCCGCAGAACACGACGTCGGCCCCTTCCGCCAAGAACGCCCGGACAATGCTCTCGCCGATGCCTCGAGTGCCGCCGGTGACGACGACTCTTCCTCCGAGGAGTCGTTCACTGGGGGTGGGGGTAATGGTCGCAGTCATTGATCAGTCCTTCGCGCTCAGTGCGGAAAGAGGCAGTGTGGTCTCGGTCTCAGCCGTGGACGAGTCGTCGCCGAGTGCCGCAAAGGTGTTGGGCCGACGGACCTTGATGATGAGGGCAGTGACGATTCCAACGCCAAATGTCACAACGATGAGGGTGCCCAGCACTCCGGCCGAGACGCTGTCGCCGGTGAGAAGGGTGAAGTTGCTGACGACCAGCGCGAGGATGATCAGCAGCCCGATCAGCGCACCGGTCGGAGCGATCACTGTCTGCCAAGGCCTGGAGTCGGTTCGGCTACGGCGGAAGTAGACGATCACAGCGGTACTCGTCAGCGCCATGAGGGCGACGATCCCGAGGGTGGCCGCGCCGGACAGCCACGTGTAGAGCGCGATCGGATCCGGCCCCGCAACAATCAGGAGCAGGGTGACGACCAACGTAACCGCGCTCAACACAAGTGAGGCACGAGAGGGCGCATTGTGGCGGAGGTTGATCTGGCCCAGCCAGCGAGGCAGAACGCCCTTCTGGGCGAGGGCACCCTCGTAGCGAGTGATGACGTTGTGGAACGACAGCACACAGGCGAACACACTCGTAACCAGGAGGACCTGCATCACGTCGGCGACAACTGGCGACACGTAGGTTGCCGCTAGATCGATGACCAGCGTGCTCGGGGATGTTGAGGCATCCCCCACGGCGTTGTCGACACCTGAGCCGACGATCACCGCCCAGGACGACAGGGCATAGAAGATTCCGATCCCGATGATGGCGACGAACGTCGCGCGGGGGATGGTGCGGTCGGGAGACTTTGCCTCGTTCCGGAACACCGCCGTCGCCTCGAACCCGATGAAGCCGAAGAACGCGAACATGAGCCCCAGCGCGGGTGCGCCGATGCCCAACTCGGTGGGACTGAAGGGCTGTGCGGTAAGGCCCGCTTCGCCTCCGCTGATGACAATTCCCACGTCTAGGACGACCACGACGAGAGTTTCCGCAGCCAGCAGGAAGCCGAGAACTCTTGAACTCACTTCAATGTCCCGATATGCCAAGAATGCGACTACACCCAGCGCTGCCAGTGAGTAGAGCCACCAGGGCAGTTCGACGGCGCTGTATCGGACGACGAGGTTGTTCATCGTGACTCCGAAGTAGGCGTTCACCGCCAGTAGGAGTAGTCCGTACGAACCGATCGCGAGCGTCGCCGCGCCAAGGCCGGTCACTCGGCCCAGGCCTGCCTGAACGTAAGAGTAGAAGGCGCCCGCGTTGCGCACGTGTGGCGACATCGCAGTGAATCCAACGGCGAACAGCAGGAGGATCACCATCGCGATGATGAAGTACTGGGGCGTCGCGACGCTCTGGCTCACAGCCATGATCACGGGGATCGTTGCGGCGACGAATCCGAGGGGTGCCGCTGCAGCCACCACCATCAGCAGGATGCCCCCCACCCCGAGTTGGCGCGATCCCTCCGTCCGGCGGGTTTGGCTTGAGCCGAACTCGTCCTCTCGCAGATGCAGCGCGCCATGCGGACCCGAATCGATCGGGGCGAGTTCTTGGTCATTCATGGGAAGTTCCTCTCGATGCTGTGTGGAGGTGCAGTGGGTGAGTTGGTCGTTCAGGTGCGGCGGAGCTAGAGCGAAAAGCGGTCAACCAGGTACCTGCGGGTTAGCGCGACGAGGCTGTCGAAGGCTTCCTCGTTCTGCCCGTCAGGAGTTGCGTGCTGGTGGGTTTCCAACCACCCGACGATGAGCAGGATTCGCAACATGATGAGCGGGCCCGCCGAGCCGAGATCCGCCGGAGTCAGGTCCCGCATGCTGAGGTAACCGGACAACCACTGGGAGGCAAGACTGGGATCCGAGCTGCCATCGACGAGTGAGCACGCGAGTTCCCAGAGCGGCCAGCTGCTCCCGCAGTCGTCGAAGTCCAGCAGATAGACCGTCTCGTCCGAGACGAGAAGGTTGCCCGCGTGGAGATCCCCGTGGACGAGCACAGTGGTGAGTGCGGCTCCCTCGGCCCCCGCCAAACGTGTTCGCACGTCGCGTTCGGCAGCCTCAAACAGCGCGGTTGTGTCGCGGGTAAGTCGTGTCGACTGACGCCAGTCGCCCCAGGCCGCGTGGACACCGACGGCGGTATCGAGATTCCACGCCGGCCGTGTCCACCCGGCAGGCCGGGCCCAGCTCTCAGCATGGTTGTGCAGAAGCGCGCTCAGACGCCCCAAGGTTCTAAATCGGTCGGTGTCACCCATCTCTGGCGGTACCCCGGCGATGAACTCTGAGAGCACCGCCGCTTGGGTGATGTTCCCGTTCAGGAAGAGGTGCACCAGCTTGCCGTCGCGATCGGGAATGGTCGCTGGAACGGGTACGACGTCTTCTTCGTGAAGAGAATTGACCCACGCCATCTCGCTATCGACCTGCTCGATCGTTCGATACCCCGGGCGGCACAGCCGAAGCACCCGTTGTCGGCCCTCCGCGGTGGTCACCAGGAAGACCGCGTTCTCCCGGACGCTCAGCAGGCGTATCTCGACCGGGCCCAAGCCGTAGCCGGCGAGAGCTTCCGCCGCGGGCTGGGCCCACGGCTCGAGGTCACCGAACTCGGTCATGCGAGCTCCCGGAGAGTGGAGTCGAGAATGGAGAGGATCTCGTCGGCTTCACGTGCGGTGAGAAGGATCCCCGGCTTGAACTGCAGCACTTGCAGGTCGTATGACGCAACGATCGCCCAGACGCCTTGACGATACAGTTCACGCATCACGGCCACTGCACCGGCCTCCCCCGCAAAACGTAGGCCGATGACGAGGCCGTCCTGCCGTATCTCGCGTAGCCTCGGATACTTCTGGCGCAGCAGCTCCAGCCCAATCGCAAACTGCTCGGCTCGCTTCGCTACGTTCCCTAACGTCTCAGGATTCGAGGTGATCCGGAGAACCTCGGTCGCGACGGCGCAACCCAGCTCTGCACCCGCAAAAGTGCCGTTGTGGGCCATGCCGTCGAGCAACAGCCACCCTGCCGCAGCCTCATTGAGGATGGCGGCTGCTATCGGGTAAAGCCCGCCTCCGAGGCCCTTGCCGGTGACGATGATGTCCGGTGTAACGCCGTGCTTCGAGAATCCCCACATGCAACCGGTGCGACCAAGTCCAACCTGCACTTCATCGGCGATATAGAGTGCTCCGTTCTCGGCAGCACTGTCCGCCACCGCCGAGAGGTAGCCGGGCGTCGGCATGGGGAATCCGGACGTCGCCGGAATAGTCTCCATGATGACTGCTGCTACATCGCCCTGTTCGAGGACCCGTCGCAGGCCGACGATGTCGTTGAAGGCCACTTGGAGGAAGTCCTGCGGTTGATCAGAGTGGAAGAACTCGGAGTTGCTGGGTACGCCGGTCGCCATAGAGAGGCCCGTATTGCCGTGATACGCGTTGACGACCGACACAATCTTGCGTCGTCCGGTTGCCCATCGAGCGCTCTTGATGGCCACGTCGACGGCTTCACCGCCGCTTGATGCAAAAACAACCTTGGACATCGGCACGGGGACGGACTCGATCAAGGCCTTCGAAAGTGCCGCCCGGCCGGCCGACGGGAAGTGGTGATTTCCCACATCGACCAGCTCCAGCGCCGCATGCAGCCGCTGCACGAGGTCTGTGTTGCGATGGCCGAGATTGAAAGTACCCCCGTTGAGATGGACATCGATCACTCGATGGCCATCAATGTCAATCAACTCGTACCCGCTGCGTTCACCGATCACGAGGGGAATGCTCTGCCCTTCCCACCAGTCGACTTTGAAGGGATTCCAGTAGTGGCGAGAGGCGTCCAGGATTTCCTGCTTTGACGTGAATCCGAAGAACTCGGAGACGGATGATGTCTGGACGTGCATGGGTGTCCTTCCGGGTGTTGCCTTAACAGTTGCGAGGTAGCGAGCTATACCATTTCAGGAAGATCGACCGCATTCAACTGAACCAATCACGACCATTCGGCGGGCTAGGGCGCTGGAAATATGTCTGAAATCTGCGCGAGTCTCATGCTTTACCACCCTTGATGCTCGGGATGTCAGGCTTTTGGTACGTTTGGCTGGCATACGGGAGCTCGTCGAGATGTACCATAAAACCGCCAACTAGACCATTGGCAGGCATTGTAAACAACGTGTAACGGCTTCACTTCACGGGGGAATTAGGCGCGATGAGTGCTCGCAGAACACCCGAACTCCGAGTACAGATCGGTGCCCTCATGAACGAGCATCGTCTCGGCCCTGGTGATCGACTTCCCCCGGAACGCGAACTGGCCGTCATGCTTCAGGTCAGTCGGACTACCTTGCGTAGCGCGTTGAGCGAGATGGAGCGAGCTGGTGCTGTTGCGCGCGTCGTGGGTCGAGGCGGCGGCACATTCGTCGCCGATCCTGCTGAGGTGGCTGGGGCCACCAAGATCGATCGAGGATTCGCAGGTTCCGTTCCAGCATTCTTGACGCATCAAGGATTCCGCGCGGGAACCCGGGTGATTAGCGCCGCCCTTATCGAGGCCGGCCCGAAGCACGTTGAGAATCTGGGGGTCGAACCAGACCAGCTACTAGTCGAGTTGCGACGGGTCCGGCTAGCCGACGGGGTCCCTATCTCGTTCGAGACCATGTATCTGCCGGAGGGCAGGTTTCCGAACTTGATCGAGCGCAAACTCAGTGGGTCGCTCTCTCTCCTTCTCGCTCGGGAGTACGGTGCTGTGGTGGGCCGCATCTCGGAGTCCATAGAGGTTGTGTCGGCGACAAAGTCGACCGCCCGGATGCTCGAGATCGCACCGGGGAACCCGCTGCTGGAAGTCACTCGGGTCTCGCGGGATGAGCAGGGGCTCGGATTGGAGTACTCGATCGACTACTTCCGCGCGGACCTCACGCGCCTGCTGATAGAGAGTAGGCACGGTGATGACCTCGTTGGGCTGCAGGCATCAACACGCGATGAGTCCATTCAGGACGGCTGAGAAGGCCCTGGCATCCCTGACTGAAGGTGCCGGCCGGACCGTCTTCACGGTCCGGCCGGCGTGACTCAGTTCGTTATGTCGACGCGGTCGAGAGCTACCGTAAGACCGGTACTCGCGGCGTTCTTCGTTCCGGCGACAGTTATGGTCAGCGTGTGCGACCCGGCCGAGAGAGTCGGGCTGGTCCATACAGCCCCTCCGCCGACTCGCGTGGCCGCGTAGCCGTCGATGGTCACCGCCGTGCCGTTGTCGATCTTCACCGTCATCCGACCCTGGTCGACATCCTTGACGGCGAACAGCACGATCTTCGTGCCGGTGAAGGCAATCTGGCCGGTGGAGCCGGTGACCGCCGACCAGCGGGCGGTGCCCGCGTACATATCGCCGATGCCCGAAGTCTGGCCCCAGCCCGTGCCGTAGTTGAACTGGTTCTGGCCGGTGCCGTAGACGTTCGCGTCCACGGTGGTCACGACCGGGGCCGCCGCGGTGGTCACGTCGATCCTGTCGATCGCGACGCTGAAGCCCGAGCTCGCGGCGTTCTTGGTCGCCGTGGGCTTGATGGTGACCGTGTGGCTCCCCGCGGCGAGTATCGCGCTCGCCCAGGTGATTCCCGTGGCGTTGCGGGTCGCCGCGTAGCCGTCCACCGTGGTCGCGCCGCCGCCGTCGACACTCACCGTGTACCGCCCCTGGTCGGTGTCCTTCACCGTGTGCAGTTCGACCTTCGTGCCGGTGAACGCGAACGTCGCGGTGTCGGACGAGCCGGATGCCCAGTTGGCGGTGTTCGCGTACATGTCGGCCACGCCCGTGGTGGTGCCCCAGCCGGCCGTGTAGTTGAACTGGTTCTGCCCGGTGCCCTTGACGTTTCCGTCGACGGTAGTGACGCCGCCGCCACCGCCGCCAGTGCCGGCCGGGGTGATCCGCACCGAGTACGCGTCGGTGGTCGAGGTCCACGGGATGGTCACCGTGAGGTTGCCGCCGCTCACGGAGGCGTTGCCGTCGCTCACCGTGAGCGGCGCGGCGAGCGCGCCCTCGACCAGGCGCTGCACGACGACGCGCACCTGCCCGTTCTGCAGGTAGGTCGACGGGATGCCGCTGAGCTGCGCAGTCAGGGTGCCGCTGAACGTTCCGCGCGAGCCGAGGAGCACGGCCACGGCCTTGGTGTTGTCATCCCTCGTTGCGAGCAGGTCTACCCCGCCCGCCCCTGCGCTCTGCACGACCGTGCCGGTGGCATCCGCCGACGCCTTGTAGACCCAGTAGGCGCCGGTGGTCTGAACGCCCGAGCCGGAGTTGACGAGCAGCCCGTCGAGCAGGCCGCTGCCGCAGCAGTTGTCCCAGATGGCGTGGCTGGCCGACTCGTATCCGGCGCGCTGCAGCTGGGCGAGGTACCAGGCCGAGAATCCCGCGTACTGCTGGTCGGAGTAGAGGTACTCATTCATCGCAACGGGCATGTTGGGGAAGCCGGCGGCTGCCAGCTGCGTGCGGGCCTCGGCGGCGTCCGCTACCGGCTCGCCACTGAAGTGCCAGTTCCAGATGTCGGGCATGGTGCCTGCCGCCTTGGCGGAGTCGAGGTACGGCTGCATGTTCGGCCAGTGGTAGTTGGGCTGCGAGGGGCCGATGATGATGGCGCTCGGGTAGAGAGCGCGGATCGTCTGCACGCCCTTGTTCCACATCTGGTAGTACTGCGCCTGGCTGCGCGGCCAGAAGTAGGAGTTGGCCGCTGGCTCGTTCCAGATGTCGAATCGCACCTTGTTGTTGAGCAGGCCGTCCTGGCCGAGGCGCTGGATGAGCTTGGTGATGAATGCGACCCACTCGGCGCAGTTCGGCCCGTCGTCGCACGGCTCGGGGAGGTTGGCGGGGCGAATGCCCGAGCCGTCGGAACCCCAGAGGTCACTGAGGATCATGTCCATCTTGGCGTTGTACGGCGCCTGGGTGACGCGCAGCGCCTGCGACCGGAAGGCCTCGTAGCGCGGGTTGAACTGCGCCTCGCCCATCGCCCAGCCGAACGAGCCCGCCTGGTCGATCTCGCCGCCGGAGCGGAACGAGGTCGGCTTGAGGGGCAGGAGAAGCGCGTCCGACGGGGCGCTGCCGTTCGTCGACAGCCCGTACAGGAAGCCGCGCCCGATACCGAGGTTGCCGACCCCGGTCGACTGCCCGACGTTGACGGTGACGGTGGCGGTGGCCGCCAGAGCCGGAGGGGCTGCGGCGATTCCCGTCACGGCCAGGGCGAGGGCCGTGACGGCCCCTGCCAGCGTGCGCGTTCTACTTCTCATGATTCGCTCCTTTGCGATTCGGTGGTGCTGTGTTGCGGAGGCTCAGCCCTCCACGGGGGTCGCTATCGGCAGACGGCTGCCGTCGCGCAAGAAGACCGGGATGCGCTCGAGGGGCGCATCGGCGTCGATCGTGGTGCCGCCCTCGTGCACGGCACCGGTCCAGGCATCGGTCCAGGCGGCGCCCGCTGGAAGGTAGACCCGGCGCCTCCGCTCCCCCGCCCCGGTCACGGGGGCGACCAGGATGTCGGGGCCGAACAAGAACTCGTCGTCGACACTCCAGGCATCGGCATCCTGCGGGAAGTCGACGAACAGCGGCCGCATGGGCGGCAGGCCGTCGGTCGACGCGCGGTGCATCTGCTCGTGGATGTACGGGCGTAGGCGCTCGCGCAGGCGCAGCTGTTCGGCGATGATCGGGGATGCCTGCGCACCGAATGACCAGACTTCGTTCGGGCCGCCGGTTTGGGCGTGGCCGGTGGGGGTGCGCGGCTCGCGGTCGCCGTGCAGGCGGAACAGCGGGCAGAACACCCCGTACTGGAACCACCGGACCACGAGCTCCTGGTAGGCGGGGTCGGCGGCATCGCCGCCGTGGAAGCCGCCGATATCGGTGGTCCACCACGGGATGCCGGAGAGCGCGATGTTGAGGCCTGCGCGCAGCTGCGTGCGCAACGACTCCCATGTCGCGGGGATGTCGCCCGACCAGACCGCGGTGCCGTACTTCTGCGAGCCGGCCCACGCCGAGCGCGACAGCAACACGGTCGGCTCCTGGCCGGCACTGGCCATCCCTTCCGCGAAGAGCCGCGCGTTGTCGCGCGGGTAGATGCCCGCCACTTGAGCACCGGGGCCCGCGTACAGCGACAGGTTGGCGGGGTTGTCGGGGTTGAGCTCGGGCTCCGAGGCATCCAGCCACCAGATCCGGATGCCATGGGCCAGGTAGTTCTTGGCGATCAACTCCCAGACGTAGGCACGGGTGCGGGGGTTCGTGGCGTCGTAGAACCCGACAGGCAGCGGCTCGGCCATCCCCTTGTCCTGGATCATCTGGTGCACTTCGAGGCCTTGGTCGCTGCCGACGAGCAGCCCTTGGTCGCGGTAGTCCGCCCAGTTCTCGGAGAGCGGCGAGATTGTCGGCCACACCGACACCATGAGCTCGATGCCCAGGTCGCGAAGCTCGTCGACCATGGCTCTCGGGTCGGGCCACTCGCTCTCGTCGAAGCGGTAGTCGCCCATCGCCGACCAGTGGAAGTAGTCGGAGACGATCACGCTCAGCGGCAGGTCGCGGCGGGCGTACTCGCGCGCGACCTCGAGCAGCTCCTCCTGCGTGCGGTACCGCAGCTTGGACTGCCAGAAACCGCTCGCCCAGTCCGGCAGCTCCGGCACGTGCCCGGTGGCATCGGCGTAGTTGCTCAGGATCTCGGCGGGCCCAGCGCCGCTCGTCACCCAGTAGTCGATCTGTCTGGCCTCCTGCGCCTGCCAGCGGGTGGCGTTGTCGGCGAACTCGACGCGGCCGAGGCCGGGCATGTTCCACAGCAGCCCGTAGCCGCGGTCGGAGATGACGAACGGGATGCTCACCTCGGCGTTGCGCTGGGTCAAGTCCAGCGCGAGCCCCTTGAGGTTGAGCCGCCCGTGGGTGCGCTGCCCCATGCCGAAGAGCCGCTCGCCCTTGTAGGCGTCGAACTGCTGGCGCAGCTCGTAGGTGCCCGAGCGGGTGCCGAAGAACCCGCGCGCGCCGGTGGCCCAGTAGTGCTCGCGCTGCTCGGCGAGCAGGACTGAGCCGTCAGAGGTGCGCCGGTAGGCGATGTGCACCTCGGGGTTCGCGTCCTCAGCCGGCAGCGTTGCGACAACGGTGAGACCGCCGTGGACAAGGCGGGCGGTGGTGCCCTCGATCGAGAGGGAGGGCGAGCTGGTCGGCGGCGCCTCGTCGAGGGCGCCGACATCAACAAGCTCGATCTGGTGGCGCGCAACGCGCACCCGAACGCTGTCGTTGCCCCAGGCCTGGATACGAATGACCTCGTGGCGGTATCGGATCTCGAGGCCGTCGGGGAGAGCAGTGAAGAGGTGCACGGTGTTCCTTGGGGTCAGTCTTTGACGGCACCGGCGGTGATGCCGGCGGCCACGTAGCGCTGGGCGACGATGAGCAAGATGGTGGCGGGCACGGAGGCGATGACGGCGGTGGCCATGATCGCATTCCAGTCCTTGGAGTAGTTGCTGATGTAGTGGTAGATCCCGAGCGTGAAGGGCTGCGGACCGCCGCTCGAGGTCAGGATCACCGCGAACAGGAAATCCGACCACGCGAACAGGAACGCGAACAGCGAGACGGTCACGACCGCGTTGCGGGAGAGCGGCAGGATGATCGACCTGAACGTACGGAACGCACCAGCCCCATCGACCGTCGCGGCCTGGATCAGCTCGCTGGGGATGCCCTCCATGAACGCGCGCATGACGAGGATCGCGAACGGTACGGCGAGGGTCGAGTCGGCGAGCACCAGCCCGGGCAGGGTGTTAAGCAGTCCGAGGTCGGCGTAGATCGCGTAGAACCCGGTGGCCATGACGATGCCAGGGATCATCTGGGCGACGAGCAGTCCGAAGGTGACGACGCCGCCGCCGCGGGGGGAGAGCTTCGCGAGCGCGTAGGCCGCGGGTGCCGCGAACAGCAGGGTGACGAGCACCGAGCCGAGCGCGACCACGAGAGAGATGCCGAGGTAAGGCAGCTGATCATTGATGGCCTTCGCGTAGCCCTCGAAGGTCACCGAATCTGGCACCAGCGTCGGCGGCGTCTTGAGCAGCTCGCCCCGCGGGGTGATCGACACCATGAGCATCCAGTACAGCGGGAAAAGCATCACCGCGGTCAGCACAATGCCGATCAGGGTGCGCCACCAGGATCGTTTCATGCTGCGTCCCGCTTCCTCTGGGCACGGATGTAGAGCGCGCCGAACACGACGGCAGCCACGATAAGCAGGTTGCCCGCGGCGGCGCCGAGTCCGAACTGCAGCTGGGGGCCGAACGAGAGCTGGTACGACCAGGTCGAGAGCGTCTGCGATGAATTGGCCGGGCCGCCCTGGGTGGTGATCCAGATCACGTCGAACACCTTCAGCGTGTAGATGAGTCCGAGAAGGAGAACGACTGTGGTCACCGGTCGCAGCAGCGGGAACGTGATGCGCCAGAAGGTGGTCCACGCGCCGGCGCCGTCGAGCGCCGCGGCCTCGTAGAGCGACTCGGGGATTGACTGCAGTCCGCCGTACAGGATGACCATGTTGAACGGGACGCCGATCCAGATGTTGACGATGATGACGGCGATCAGCGAGATGTTGGGGTCGACGGTCCACCCGACCGGACTGATTCCGAAGATGCCGAGGAAGGCGTTGAGGATGCCGTAGTCCTTATCGAGCATCCATTTCCAGGTCGACGCCGAGACGATGAGCGGCAGCAGCCACGGCAGCAGGAACAGCGAGCGCAGCAGCGCGGAGAGCCGGAAGCTTCGGCTGAAGAACTGGGCCAGGGCCAGCCCGATCGCGAACTGGAAGGCCAGGGAAGCGACCACGAACACGGCGGTGCGCAGCACCGTCGGCCAGAACATGGTGCTGGTCACGACGGCGACGTAGTTGTCGAAGCCGATGAAGGGGGCGACGCCGGTCACGAACGAGGCGGCCGTGTAGTCCTGGAACCCCATCAGGATGTTCCGGATGATGGGGTACGCGTAGAACGCACCGAGATAGATCACCACCGGGGCCAGGAATGCCCACGCCGTCCACTGCAGGCGGCGTCTGGCGAGGGGTGCTCGCGCGTATGTCATGAGGGTGTCCGTACTGTCGGGGTGGGATCCGCGGGCGCGAGTGCCCGCGGATCCCGTTGAGTTGCTAGCTAGCCTGCGTCGACCGCGGCCTGAGCGTCGGTCAGCGCCTGCTCGGGCGTCTTCGCCCCGCTCACTGCCTCCTGCAGTGCGGTCCAGAGCTGCTCGGAGTAGCGCGGGTACTCGGTGCCGAGGTCCGACGTGCGGCCCTTCGCTGCCGCGACCGCGTCCACGAACGCCGCGAGCTCGGGCGACTGCTTGGCCTGCTCGGCCTGCGCGTCCGCCTCGGGCAGCACGTAGGTGAGGCCCGCGATCCAGTTGACGGCGTTCGCAGGGTCGGTCATGCAGGTGACGACCGCTGCGGCCTTGGCCTGGCGGTCGGCGTCGGCGTTCACGGGCAGCGTGAAGAACTCCCCGCCGAGGGGCGCAGGAGCGGCTCCTCCGTCGATGCCGGGAACCGGGACCACGCCGTAGTCGACGTCACCCGCATCCAAGCCGGCCAACTGCCACGAGCCGTTCACCTGGAAGGCGAGGTCGCCCGCGAGGAACTGGTCGTTGATGTCGGCCTGCGTCGAGTTCAGCACGGACGCCGAAGCGCCGCCACTGCTGACGAAGTCGGTCCACAGGCTGAGGGCCTCGACGGCCTCCGGCGAGTCCAGCTCGCTGAGGTCGGCGCCGGATCCCCAGAAGAACGGGAGGAACTGGAACGAGCCCTCCTCGGTGCCGACAGCGCTGAAGCCGATGCCCTGGTGGCCCGCGGCCTGCACAGCAGCGACATCCGCCTTCAGTTCATCCCAGTTGGTGGGCGGCGTGATGCCGGCCTCATCCAGGATGGTCTTGTTGTAGAACAGCGCGAGCGTGTTCGAACCGACCGGCACGCCGAACGCCTTCCCCTCGACGTTCCCCGCGGCGAGGATGTTCGGCAGGATGTCCGACGTGTCGATGCCGACATCGTCCATCGAGGCGAGCAGCCCGGTGTCGGCGACGGAGGCGACAAGCGGGTTGTCGATCACGGCGATATCGGGTGCGTTCTTCTGCTGCGCGGCGAGCAGGAGCTTGCTGGTGAGCGAGCTCGTGTCCATGCCCTCACGGGTGATGGTCACACCCGCGTCCTTCGCGCAGCTGTCGAGGGTCGTCGACCACGGGGAGTCGGCTTCGAATTGGGGGTACGGGTCCCACAGGGTGAGCGCGGTCGAGGCACCGCCCTCGCTGGGCGTGCCTCCGGCGCAACCGGCGAGGCCTAGGGTGGTGGCCACGGCGAGGGCGAGCAGCCCAGCGCCGGCAGCCTTGCTGTACTTAACTGTCACGGTACTTCCTCCTTGAATTGAATGTGACGGGTGCAGTCAAACCGGTTTGATTCGACCTCATGAGAAAACGGTGGATGGCACGGGGATCAGACCTTGCGGCTCGTACCGCGGTCGGTGATGATCGGCTCAAGCAGGGTGCGCACGAACGGCGACTCCGGTCGCTCAATCCGATTGGCAAGCAGACGCACGGCCTGGGACGCGACCAAGGCAGCCGACGTCTCGATCGCGGTATACGGGAGCGAGAACATCCGGCCGAACTGCTCGGGGAAGATACCGAGCACGGCGATGTCGTCCGGAACTCTCAGCGAGAGTTCTTGGAGAATCTGCTGAAGGTCGGCAAGAGCGCCGTCGTTGTGCACGAGCAGCGCGGTGGCAGTGCCGCGGTTTTCAAGCGCAGCGGAGAGGGTCTCGGCCCTGCGCTGCGGGTCGGAATCGCCGACGACGATACGCAGCTCGACGCCGAGCTCGGCCGCGGTGGAGATTGCGGCGTCGCGCACCCGCCAGGCGTACCCGAGGTCCATCTCGAAGATACTGTCGGGAAGGGTCAGGAAGATGATCTCGCGGTGGCCCTCCTCGAACAGGTGCTCGACGAGTCTCTTGCCCGCCTCCGCGAAGTCGAGGTCGACGACGTCGAAGCTCACGCTCTCCTCGGGGGCACCGAGCAGCACGCCGGGCTGGTTGGCGCTGGCGAGAGCGGCGAGGCGGTCGTCGTGTCGCTTCACGTCAAGGAGGATGACGCCGTCCACGAGGTTGCTCTGCGTCACGCGGGTGATGCCGGCGGCACCCTCCTCCTCGGTCACGAGAAGAACGTCGTAGCCGAGGCTGCGTGCGGTCTCGGCCACGACCAGCACGTACTGCATCGTCGACGGCGCGAACTCCTCCGGAGTGAAGGGGACGATGAGGCCCATGATGGACGACTTGCTCGTTGCCAGTGCCCGGGCGCCGGCGTTGGCGGTGTAACCAAGGTCGGCAATCGCCTCGTTGATGCGGTTGCGCGTGGCCTCGGAGATCGGGCGCTTTCCGGAGAGGGCATGCGAGACCGTGCTGCGGGACACGCCGGCAACCCTGGCAACATCGCTAATAGTCGTCATCGACTCTCATGCTCTCATCAAACCGATTTGACCAACCGGTTTGATGATCGTAGCCATCGGATCCCGCGAGCGCAAGTCCCCTGACGCGCTCCCGCACCCCGTCGAGGAACGCGGTGGCCAATCGCGCGTCTCAGCGCCAAGGAGGATGATTGAGCGATGGCGATCACAAGGCACAGCGTTCCACCGGAGTCGCCTTTCGCGCTTCTGACGACCACGGAGAGGCGCGCTTGGTTCGCCTACATGAAGCTCCAACTGCGATTGCGTTACGAGATGAACCGGCAACTGCAGTCCGACAGCGACATCTCGCTTGCGGATTACGACGTTCTCGTAGCACTGACGAGCGACCCGGGTGGTCGCATGAGCATGTCCGCGCTTGCCACGCGAATTGGCTGGGAGCGAAGCCGGGCATCACATCATGCCAAACGGATGGCATCTCGTGGTCTGCTCGTTCTCGAGCAGGCTCAGGATGACAGGCGCGTCACCGAGGTGCGATTGGCACCCGCCGGCTGGGAGAAATTGGCCGCAGCGGGGCCGAGCCACATCGCGCAAATACGGACGATGTTCTTCTCCGCGCTCGACCCCGCCCGCTTGGACGGATTGAGCGACTCGCTCGAGCGCATCTATGAGGCAGTGATCGAGAACGGGACTCTGCCTCGCCCCGAGGACCACCCCTAACAGCTGCGCTATTCGGCGGGAGCGTCGATGATCACGTAGAGGGCCGAAATCTTTCCCTCGCGGATGATGAGGACATCGCGACCCGTGACGATGACGGGGCCGCCGGCGGGTCCGAGCGCCCAGCTGTAGGTCGTGAGCTCTTGCGCTGATTGGATCGGCCCGGATCGAGTGATCTGGGCCCCAGGAATTGCCGCCTGGATCCCCGCGATCGCCTCGGCCATTCCGGCGTGCCCGGAATACGTCGTCTCGGGTTCTGCGACCACGACGTCGCTGGTGTAGAGGTCGCTGATGGCGCGATCACGATCATCGCCTGCAGGAGAGTTCCAAGCGTTGAGGTGAGAGGTGATGATGCTATCGAGAGTGGACTCCGGCATGCCGTGCTCCTGAGGTTGGCTGACGTCTATGGAGGCGATGCCGCCCACTTTACATGAAGTGTCACGCAAAACCCCAGCCTGAGGGCTATCCCAGCGCCACACCGTGCTCGGCGAGTATCTCGGCGAACGGCCGCAGGTCAGAGGCGTCGTAACGGCTGACGAACTCCTCGAAGTCATCCCGGTCGGCGCGACGAAGCGGGTACGCCTCGACGGGCAAGAGCCTCTCGTTGGTGACCTTCACATCGATGAGGATGGGCTCGGTGGCATCCTTCGCTTCCGCGAGAGCAGCACGGAACTCCTCGATCGTCCTCGCCGTCAGCCCGCGTACCCCGAAGCCCTCCGCGACCTTTGCGAAGTCGATGTCCATGAGCTCGACCCCCGAATGTGGCTGGCCCTGGTCGTCCTGCTCCGCCTCGATGAAACCGAACGAGAGGTTGGTCAGGACAACGTTGATGATGGGAAGGTGGTAGAGCGCCTGCGTTGCGAGGTCCTGCGCAACCATTGCCATGCCTCCGTCGCCCGAGAGGCTCCAGACCTGGCGATCGGGATACACCAGTGCGGCAGCGATACTGGCCGGCAGTCCGTAGCCCATCGTCGCGTACAGCGCGGACGTGGTGAGGGTCTTACCCTCGTCCAGGTGCAGGAAGCGCGCGGTCTCGATATTGATGTTCCCCACATCGACGCCGAACACCGCATCGGCCGCGGCCACCTTGTTGATCTCACTAAAAACCGGCGGGATGCGCACGGGCACGCGCGTGTCAGACGCCTTAGCGGCGATCCACCCGTCCCACTCCTGCTTGTCATCCAGCGCGGACCGGTACCACCCCGAGTGATCGACGCCGGCCTCCGCCCGGGAGCGCGCTAGGGAGAGGAGTTCGCGGAGGAATACCGTGGCATCCGCTCGAACTCCGAGGGTCGTGGCATGCCGGGCACCGATAGAGGTTGTATCCAGGTTGACATCTATGAAGCTCGCCTCTGGGTGGAACATCGAGCTGCCAAACTCGAAATTGGTCCCGATGAACAGCACCAGATCGGCGGCACGACTCACGTCGGTGCCGGGCTTGGTCGCGACCCGCCCGGTGGAGATCATGTAACCCGGGTAGTCGTCGGGCAGGATTCCCTTGCCGAGGTACGTCGAAACGAGGGGCAGTTGAAGCAACTCTGACAACTCGCGCAACTCGTTGGACGCGCCCTCCGCACCGCGTCCGAAGTAGATGATGGGGCGCTGGGCGGCGGCGATGAGTTCGAGGGCTTGTTCAACATCTTCGGCCCGCGGACCCAGCGTCCACGTTGGTTGAACGTAGGACCCGGCGGACGAGACGTAGTCATCGGGGATCTGCGCCCACCCGAGGTCACGGGGGATGACAACCACGGCCACGCCCTTGCGATCGTAGGCCTGCCGGATAGCAGCATCGATCACGTGCGGGAGTTGTTCCGCCGTGGTCACCGTGCGGTTGTAGACCGCCACGTCGGCGAATATCGGATTCTCGGGCAGCTCCTGGAAGTAGTCCATGTTCATCAGGGGTGTTGCGACCTGACCGACTAGGGCGAGAACGGGCACGTGGTCGTGCCGTGCGTCATACAGGCCGTTGAGAAGGTGCACAGCACCGGGGCCCGCGGAACCGAAGGTCACCCCGAGCTTCCCGGTGAGCTTTGCCTCGGCAACGGCGGCGAGCGCGCCGACCTCTTCGTGGCGTACGCCGATGTAGCGGATCTCGTCCCGAAAGTCGTGCAGCGCGTTCATTGTCGAGTCGAAGGACCCGCCGGGCAGACCATAGATGTTCTTGACTCCCCAGTCGCGCAATACCTTCATCATCGCGTTGGATGCGTTAATCAGGGCCACGTCCATCTCCATCTGACAGCGAGCGTCTCAGCTTAGTTGAGGAGCATCGGGGTCAGACGGCCGACCAGGAACGGGCCCGTGGTGCTCATCGGATCGACGGCAACCGCAGCCGGTCGCCCGCGCGAGACGATCCTGCCGCCCTCGGGGCCGCCGACGGGGCCCATGTCGATGAGATAGTCGGCGGCGGCCAGCATGTCGAGGTCGTGGTCAATCACGATGATGGTGGCACCAGCCTCGATGAGGCGGTCGAACACCGCGATGAGCGTCCGCACGTCGAGGGGGTGCAGCCCGGTCGAGGGTTCGTCGAAGACGTACAAGACACCACGCTGGCTGGTGCGCAGACGGGACGCGATCCGCAGGCGCTGCGCTTCGCCGCCGGAGAGCGAAGGCGTCGCTTCGCCGAGGCGCAGGTATCCCAGCCCGACATCGTCAATCGGGCGGAGCAGCCTCTCGATGCCGGCCCAGGTGGCGAGCCGGTCGAGCGCCTCGCGAACGGTCAAACCGAGGACGTCGGCAATGGTCAGGTCGTCGACCGTGACCTCGAGTATCTCTTCGGCGTAGCGGGACCCGTGGCATTGGGGGCACGTCTCGCGGATGTCGGGCAGGTATTGAGCGTCGAGGTCGAGATACCCCAGCCCCCTGCAGACCGGGCACTGCCCTTGCTTCGTGTTGTAGGAGAAGTGGGTCGCCCCCCAACCGCGTTCGCGGGATAGGGACGCGCTGGCGAAAACGGCGCGAATAGCGTCGTGCGCGCCCGAATAGGTTGCGGGTGTGGAACGCGAGTTCAGGCCGATCGGGGTCGCGTCGATCTCCGCGAGCGCGGTGATCCCTGGGGCCTCGAGGCGGGTCACATGAGCGGGCAGAGGGGCACCCGTGAGCCGCGCGCGCACTGCCGGGATGAGGCTGTCCAGAATCAGCGCTGTTTTTCCGGCACCCGATGGTCCCGCGACGGCGGTGAGCGCACCGAGCGGCATCCCCAGATCGATGTTGTGCAGATTGTGCAGGTCTGCGACCTCCAGTGCGATCTGCTCTCCGTCGATCGGCTTTCGCGCTCGCTCGACAGCTGCACCCCCATTCAGGAACGGCCCGATGATCGACGTCGGATCACTGCGCATCCGATCCGGGGTGCCCTGACCGATGATCCTTCCTCCGTGGGATCCCGCGCCGGGACCGAGCTCGATGATCCAGTCCGCCTCCGCGATCACGTCCACATCGTGCTCGACCATAACGACCGAGTTTCCGCCGTCCACGAGAGCGTGGATCGTGGTGATGAGGCCCAGGATGTTGCTCGGGTGCAGACCGACCGAGGGCTCGTCGAGCACGTAGAGCATTCCCGTCGTGTTCGCGCGCACCGTCGAGGTCAGTTCAAGGCGCTGGCGCTCCCCCGTGGACAGCGTGGAGCCTGCTCGGTCCAGGCCGAGGTATCCGAGACCCAGCTGCACAAGCGGTTCGGTAAGGTTGCGAGTCTCCCGAGTCAGTGACTCTGCGGGCCTGCGCAGCTCTTCGGTCGCGCGCGCCGGGATCTCCCGGAGAAAGGCCCACAACTCGTCAAGGGTGAAGGCATTGATCTCCCCCAGAGTGAGGCCGTCGAGCGTGCTCGTGAGGGCTTCGGGCCGCAGACGGGTGCCGTGACACAGGCTGCAGGTGCCCCAGTGCAGAAACTGCTCCTGCCGCTTCCTGGTCCCCGCGTTCTCCGATCGGGCCTGCCGTTCGACCGCGGCGATGGCGTTCTCGTAGTTGACGTTGAGTGTGACCGGTCGGGGACCGCCCTCTCCCACTCGAACACGGCGGACCACCCGCTCGCCGTGGAACACGATGTCGCGCTCCTGCTCCGTCAGGTCGCGCCAGGGCACATCGAGTCGCACACCCAGCTGCTCTGCGGCGTAACGCGAGAGCCGCATCCCGCCTACGTTCCATGGCAGGACGGCCCCACCCTCGATCGTCAAGGACATGTCCGGTACAAGGCGGCTGATCTGGATCTCGAACCGCTCCCCCACCCCATCACACATCGGGCAGGCGCCCTCGGAGTTGAACGCGAAGGACTCGGCCCCTGGCGTCAGGAACCGGACGCCACAGGTGGGGCACTCGATCTCCTCCGTGAAGTTGCGCACACTCGGAGGAACCATGTGCCCGTTCGGGCAACGATGCGATCCCAGTCGCGACATCGACAATCTCAGGGCATTGGACACGGAACTCATCGTTCCCACCGTGCTGCGCGGTCCCGGGACTGGCGGTCGTTGGCGGAGGGCCACGGCGGCGGGGAGATGGGCGATCAGGTCGACGTCGGGCCGCTGCGCTTGGCTGATTCGCCGCCTGCTGAACGTCGATAGCCCTTCGAGGAAGCGCTGCATCCCCTCCGCGAACAGGGTACCCATCGCCAGCGAGCTCTTGCCCGACCCTGAGACACCGGTGATCACCACCACCCGGTTGAGCGGAATGTCGATATCCAGGTCGACAAGGTTGTTGTGCCGAATACCCCGGGCTTCGATCGCCACGGGCAAGGGCACCCTCGGCGAGCCGTAATCATGCCCGGCCTCTATCGGATTAGTGGCGTCCATAGTGCGAGCTTACGAAGGCTCATCGGACTCGGATGCGCGCTGATGACGCGAGAGCTCGACGCGGTTGTCTTGGATCCATGTGATCAACCCGAGCACAGGAGGGATCATCTCCTTACCCAACGAGGTGAGCTGATACTCGACGCGGGGCGGACTCTCCGGGTACACAGTGCGCTTCACCAGACCGTCCCGTTCCAGCGCGCGAAGCGTGACCGTGAGCACGCGGTGCGAGATTCCGGCCATCGAACGCTGAAGGCTGGTGAATCGCAGCGGGCCTGCCGCCAGGTTCTCGATAGCCAGCATCGTCCACTTGTCGCCGACTCGCGCGAGCATGTCTCTGACCAAGGTCTCGACATCCGTCTTGCGGTCGCATGTGTCCAAGACTTGGGAGTACGTCGGGTTCACCATCGCGCTTCTCCTGTCGGTCGCGTCCTACGAGGTGCGTCACGCATCCGAAAGTGCGTGACATTTCACGGACTATACCCCTGTCCGTCCCACTTCTACCTAGAGCAACCGAGCGAACCGG
>Ga0247738_10000260_pt1 | contig 21523 bp, 26 predicted proteins | sample UWRJL013104B2_FD_180936 | JGI IMG/M metagenome (GOLD analysis project Ga0247738, IMG submission 180936) | Plant litter microbial communities from Arlington Agricultural Research Station in Wisconsin, United States - UWRJ-L013-104B-2 | ecosystem: Environmental > Terrestrial > Plant litter >...
ATACCGCAGCTGGAGCGACAGCGGCGGCGATATCGCCAATGCGTTCGACATGGAGGATCTGGCGACGATCCTGTCGGTCTACTGGTTCACGCAGACCATCGGCAGTTCGGTGCGGCTCTACAAGGAAGCGTTTGCCGACCAGGACTTGACCAAAAAGGCCCCCAGACACAGCGTGCCGCATGCCATCCTGCTGCCGCCGGCCGATCATCCGGCGCCGCGCGCCTGGGGCGAGCGACATCTCCGCAACATCGTGCGCTGGACCCAGTTATGCAGTGGCGGGCATTTTCCGGCGATGGAGGTGCCCGAGGCGCTGGCCCATGATATTCGCGCCTTCCATGGCCAGATTTCCTGATTCCGGGACGATGGACCGGCGCGGCGGAATCAGGCACACCTACCGCAAGCGGGGGAACAAAGCATGGACAAAACCGAACGCCTGTTTGCCGTCATGGATGCCCTCCGCCGGCATCGTCGCCCGGTCACGGCCGCAGCTTTGGCCGAGGAACAGGGCGTTTCCGTGCGCACGCTCTATCGCGACGTGCAGACGCTTATCGGGCTGGGCGCGCCGATCGATGGCGAAGCGGGGGTCGGCTACATGCTGAAGCCCGGTTTCTTCCTGCCGCCGCTGATGTTCACGCCCGAGGAGCTCGAAGCGCTGGTGCTGGGCGCCCGCTGGGTCGGCGCGCAGCCCGATGACGGGCTCGGCGCCGCCGCACAGAATGCGCTGGCGAAAATCGCCACCGCCTCACCGGAGGATTTGCGCGACCGCATCAACGATACCGGGCTCTGGCCGGTGGCCGTATGGGGCGCCAATTCGCGCCAGCCGATGCCGGTGCTGGGGCAGGTGCGGCAGGCGATGCGCACCGAAAAGGCGCTGACCATTTCCTACGAGGACGAAGGCGGCAATCCGTCGGAGCGCACCATCTGGCCCGTGCAGCTGGCCTATTACGAAGGCAAGCAGGTCATCGCCGCATGGTGCTGCCTGCGCACGGCGTTCCGCAATTTCCGCACCGACCGGATTGTCGCCCTGACCGTGACCGAGGACCGCTATGGCAAGCGCCGCGCCGTGCTGGAGCGCGAATGGCGGGACACCTGGCAGCATGATCGCTGGTCGGGTGGAGCCGATCTGGAGCGGTAGCAGGCACGATCAGCCACACCTGGGAATGGGACGGCGCGGCGGGTGGTAATGAACCATATCCCGGATCGTCACCCTCGGGCTTGACCCGAGGGGTCTGCTGCTGCCGGGTCAAGCCCGAGGGTGACGGCCGGCGGTTGGTGCGCAACACGGCGGTCGTGAGTGGACGACTTGGCCATACTCCTTCACCTCATCCGCGCATAGAGGCTTTCCGGCCGCACATTGTCGTCGAGCCTGAAGCGGTGATCGGCCGGAGGGTGGGCGCGCTGGCCGCATTCCAGGCGCGGGCAGATGCGACAACCGACGCCGATGGGCACCACCTGGTTGTCGCCCGACAGGTCCATGCCATCGGAATAGATCATCTCGGCGGCGTGGTGGATCGAGCAGCCCAGCCCGATCGACATGTAGCGGCGCGGTGCGTTGTAGCGATGGTCGCCCTTGGCAATGGTGCGCGCGATGCAGAAATATTTCTGCCCGTCCGGCATCTGGGACAACTGGATATTGATCCGCTCGGGCGACAGGAAGGCCGAATAGACATTCCAGCGCGGGCACGCGCCCGAATGGCGCGGGATGTGGATGCCCGACAGCGAAAAGCGCTTGGAAATATTGCCGGCAATATCGGATCGCACCAGATGCAGCGGAATGCCCGCAGCGCCCTTGCGCTGCAGCGTCGTCATGCGGTGGCAGACCTGCTCGAAGCTGGTGCCGAAGCGGCGGCCGATGCGCTCGACATCATAGCGATAGTCGCGGCAGGCGCGCAGGAATGGCCCATAGGGCATGATAACGGCGGCGGCGAAATAGGCGGCCAGCACGTTGCGCGCCAGTGACGGCGCATCGCCCTCGGGCAGGGTCGAGGCCGCGATGATCTGCTCGATCTCGCTGCCCACCGACAGCTGCCCGAGCTGGTGGGCAATAAGGAACAAAGCGGATTCGGCGGGCAGGATGTCTGACATCAACAGGTGACTGCGGCGCGGGTCGAGTTGGCGGGCGATGCCGTGCGGCAGCGAGGCCAGCCGCACATCGAGCCCGAACACGTTGAACAGGTAGGTGCGCAGGCCATAGTCGAAATTGTCGCCCGAATTGTCGATATCGGCCCGGATTCGCTCGGCGGCCTCTTCCAGGGCGGGGAAGTGGTTGGCGCTTTCCTGCAGGAAGTCGGAAATGGCATCGGTGGCGAGATGGAACGGCTCGGGCTCACCCGCCGCCACCGCGACGGCGCCGGTCTTGGCGACCAGCCGGTAGCGATCATAGAGTTTGAGGATGGCGCGGGCGGCCGCCGGGTTGGCATGGGCCAGGTCGCGGATTTCCAGATTGGTCACGTCGCTGTCGGCGAACAGATCGTCGCCGAAGGCCTCCATCAGGTCGCCGACCAGCCGGCCCTCGTCGCCGTCGACCAGTTCGCCCGGCTCGACGCCGAAATATCCCGCAATCGAGAACAGCAGCGGCACCGTCACCTTGCGCCTGTTGTGCTCGATCAGGTTGAGGTAGCTGGCCGAAATGCCCAGCACCGTGGCCAGGTCCGCCTGGGCAATCTTCTTCTGGCGCCGCAACCGCTTGATACGGCCGCCGATCTGCATTTCCTGAGCGTCGTTCATGCGTCTCCCCCGGTGTTTATTGACAGACTTTACAAATTCGCCACCGAAACTTGACCGCGCCTTTACAGCTTTACTGGCCGTTATGCGCTTATTTCTTGCATGTCTCCGCCGTTTGTCAAATCTTTACAGAAACGAAATGAGGAGACTTTCGAATGAGCCCTGGCATCAGCGAACGCGAGGAATATCTGACGATCATCGCCCCCACGGCTATCGAGGCCATGGCCCAGTTCAAGGCACGCCATCTCGATGAGCAGGGCTATGCGATCACCGGCAAGATCGGCCGGCACCAGTTTTCGCTGGTGGGCGGCGAGGTGAGCACCGAGCTGTTTGCCGGCAATGGCATGATCGCCGCGACATTCAGCCGGAAGGTCGGGGGGTAGATCTTCCTTACCTCTCCCTTTGCGGGAGAGGTCGACCCGAAGGGGCGGGTGAGGGGGGCCTTGCGCGACATCCGGTTAACGAAGGCCCCCTCACCCGTCGGCTGCGCCGCCGACCTCTCCCCAAGGGAGAGGTGAAGATTGTTCCACGTGAATCACCAACCACGCCGTTCCACCGGACCGGCGAAGCCATGTCCCTGAGGAGAGACAACCATGCTCGACAAGCCGATTTTCCCGACCCCCGACTATGCCCCCGATCGCTGGCGTAATATTGCCCGCAGCTATTCCCAAACCGACGTTGCCCGGCTGTCCGGCTCGCTGCCCATCCAGCACACGCTGGCCCAAAATGGCGCCAAGCGCCTGTGGGAACTGCTCAAGACCGAGGATTTCGTGCCGACCCTGGGCACCTTTACCGGCAACCAGGCCGTTCAGCAGGTCAAGGCAGGCCTCAAGGCGATCTATCTCAGCGGCTGGCAGGTGGCGGCCGATGCCAATACTTCGGGCAATATGTATCCCGACCAGAGCCTTTACCCGGTCGACAGCGTCCCCTCGGTGGTCAAGCGCATCAACAAGGCCCTGCAGCGGGCCGACCAGATCCAGACCATGGAACAGGCGGACGGCATCGCCACCACGGATCTCGACTTCTTCGTGCCCATCATCGCCGATGCCGAGGCCGGTTTTGGCGGTTCGCTGAATGTATTCGAGCTGATGAAGGCGATGATCGAGGCGGGGGCCGCGGCGGTGCATTTCGAAGACCAGCTCGCCAGCGAGAAGAAATGCGGGCATCTGGGCGGCAAGGTGCTGGTGCCGACCAGCCAGTTCATCCGCACGCTCAATGCGGCGCGGCTGGCCGCCGACGTGATGGGCGTGCCGACGCTGATCATGGCCCGCACCGACGCGGAAGCCGCGCGGCTCATCACCTCCGATATCGATCCCTATGACGCCCCGTTCGTCACCAGTGAGCGTACGGCTGAGGGGTTCTATCAGCTCAAGGGCGGCATCGATGCGGCCATTGCCCGGGGCATTGCCTACGCGCCCTATGCCGATCTGATCTGGTGCGAGACCTCGAAGCCCGACCTGGCCGAGGCGCGCAAGTTTGCCGAGGCCGTGCGCAAAGTGCATCCCGAGCAGATGCTGGCCTATAATTGTTCGCCCAGCTTCAACTGGGCCAGGCATATGGACGAGGCCGCCATGGCCGCTTTCCAGCGAGAAATCGCCGCCATGGGCTACAAGTACCAGTTCATCACGCTGGCGGGCTTCCATAATCTCAGCCTCACCACATTCGAGCTGGCCCGCGCCTACAAGCAGGATGGCATGGCCGGGTATTCGCGACTGCAACAGGCCGAGTTCGCCGCCGAAGCGCATGGTTTTTCGGCGGTGCGGCACCAGCGCGAGGTGGGCACCAGCTATTTCGATGCGGTGTCGATGGCGGTGAGCGAAGGCAAGAGCGCGACCACGGCGATGGGCGAAAGCACCGAAACGGCGCAGTTCCATTAGGCATTCGCGGCCCATGGATCCAGGTCCGTGGGCCGGTTCTGGCTGGCTAGGTGGCGCTGTTGCCCAACGTACGCAAGGCGTCCCCGAACACCGTATCGAGCAGTCCGAAGGCCAGCACGGCCAGCGCCAGCGTGTGGAACAGGGCAATGGCCCAGGTGGTGGCGACGAAGCGCGGCTTGACGGTCTTGTGGCGATAGACCTCCTGCGCCGCCAAGCCGCCGATAATGCCAAAGCCCAGATCGACGACGTGGAGGTTGTTCTCGCTCACCCGGTATTTGCCGGTCAGCGCATAGAGCTTGTCGAAGCGATAGAGCAGGGCGGATGCCACCCCCATGCCGACATAGACCAGACCGAGCCAGAGCGGCGCGCGGTCGGTGCCGATACCCCACAGGATCAGCAGCGTCATCAGCGTGGCCGCAGCGGTGCGCAGGCCCAGCTTGTAGCGGGAGACGTTGCCCTGAGCCTGCTTGACGTCACGCAGCGTCAGCGGGGGCGAAGGTGGCAGATCGGCCGACCGGGTAATGCTGACATCGATGGCCGACAGGCGGCCCTTTCGGCCAATGGCGGTTTCGAAGGACACGACATCGCCGATGCGGGGACGATCGCCACCGGCGACCTTGGAAATGTGGACGTAGTAATCCCGCCCCGTGTCATCCCGCACGAAGCCGTAGCCGCCCTTGTTGTTCCACTGGACCAGTTCACCCGATCTGCGCATCGCCATCCTGTTGGTCTGTCATCATGACCAATATGGGGCGGACGGTTAACGAGAGTTAACCCAACAGACGATTTGCGACGAATGTGAAGCGGCAGCGGCCGGAACGGCGGGGTGGGCGAGGGATTCACGTGAAACACTTATCCACAGGCTTATGCACAGACTTTCAACAGCGCGTCACAGCCCTGCGGGTTCAACCACCTGCGCCCCGCCGGGCGCGACCCGCTTGATCATCAGCGCATATTCGGCCCGGCCATTGCCCAGGAAGCGGAACACCCCATCGCGGCCGTTGAAGCCCTGGCTGCTGGTCATCAGCCCCGGATTGTAGGGCGGACTGGCCATCGACAGGGTGTTGACGTTGGCCAGGATGGTCGCCGTATAGGCGATGGTCGCCAGCGCATGCGGCTGGCCGCCGAACTGGCTCTGATAGTCGGCGCGGATCGCCGCCATGCCGGCGGGATCGACGGCGGGATAGATAGCGCCACTGAGCTGTGTCGCCGCCACGATGGCCGGATCGCCTTCCCAATCGGCCGAGCCGACGATCTGCACCATGTCCGGGGTGATCCCGGCCTGCGCCAGCAGCACGCCGAAGCTCGGCGCCGTGGCGCGGTCCGGCAGGTAGAGCGTGTCGATCATGCCTTTCTGGATTTCCGGCAGCGCCTGATTGACGATCTGCTGGGCCTCCGTGACGGTCGAGAACGTATAGACCGCGCTGGGCGAGAACCCGGCCGCGATGGCCTGCTGACGAAAGGCGATCTCCTGCGCCTGGCCGAATTCGGTCGCGGGGAATGCGCCGGCAATGCCGCGCCGGCCCTGTGCCTTGAGCCAGGTGAGCGACCGCTTCATTTCCATGTCGGGCAGGACGCTCAAAAGGTAGACCCCGGGGCCCGCTGCCGTGGGATTGTTGGAAAAACCGATCACCGGCACACCGGCCGACCGGCCGGCAGCGCCCACTGCCGTCACCTGATCGGCGCGCAAGGGCCCCAGGATCAGCTTGGCGCCCGCGGACAAGGCGGCACTCGCCGCCGCCGTCGCCCCCTGCACCGTGCTGCCGGTGTCGCGCAGGGTGATGGTGATGTTCTCGGCGATATTGGGGTTGGCCTCGATAAAACTCATCGCCAAGCGGCTGGCATTGGCCAGCGACTGGCCGACGGAGGCGAGGTTCTGGTCACCGGACAGCGGCAGCAGCAGGGCCACCTGCACCGGTCCGCGCCCAAAACTCTGCGAGGGGCCGGAGACGACCGCGGTCTGGTTGGGAATGGCCTGGGGCGGCGCTCCGCCGAAGTCCAGCGTACGCGATCCGATCTGAATGGGTGAGCAGGCCGCCAGCACGAACAGGCTGACAGCGCCGACGGCACGACCCGCTTTCCCGAAAATCCGCATTTTCGGCCCCTCAATGCTAGCAGTCTGTTAACACTTGCCAGCAATTGCTTAACCAAATCTCAACCGGTGCGACCGCGCATGACCGACACGACCCCCGGCTATTTCATTGCCGGCTCCACCTTCACCGCGCCACCACTGGCCCCCGGCCTCTATGTGGTCGCCACGCCCATCGGCAACCTGCGCGACATCACCATCCGCGCCCTCGAAACCCTTGCAGCGGCTTCGGTCATTCTATGCGAAGACACCCGCATGTCGGCCCGCCTGCTCGACCATTACGGCATCAAGGGGCGGCGTATCGCGCTGCATGAACACAATGAACGGGCCAAGGCCGACGACATCGTCCGTCGCGTCGCCTCAGGCGAGGCCATCGCGCTGATTTCCGACGCCGGCACGCCCCTGCTGTCCGACCCCGGCTTCCCGCTGATTCGGGCGCTGGCCGAGGCCAATCAGCCGGTCTTCCCGATTCCCGGCGCGTCGGCTTTGCTGTCGGCGCTGGTCGTTGCGGGCCTCCCCACTGACGCTTTCGCCTTTCACGGCTTCCTCCCGAACAAGGCTGGCGCCCGGGCTAACGCCTTGAAGGCGCTGGGCGATTCACCCGAAACGCTGGTGTTCTATGAAAGCCCGCGCCGGCTCGACGATACGCTGGCCGCAATGGCCGAACTGTGGGGCGAACGGCAGGCCGCCGTGGCGCTCGAACTCACCAAGCGCTTCGAGCGTGTGCATCGCGGCACGCTGGTCGAGCTCGCTGCCGAATTTGCTGATACCGAAACCAAGGGAGAAGCGGTGATCGTCGTGGCTGGCGCCGCCGAGCCCGCCCCGCCCGATGCAGCCGACTGGCAGGCGGCTTTGCTGGCAGAAATGGCCCACCAGCCGCTTCGCGTCGCCGTAGACGAGGTCACGAAGCGGTACGGCCTCAAGCGCAAGGAAGTCTACGATGCCGCCCTTTCCCTCAAAGCCGAAAAGTAAGGCGCGCATCGCCGCCTATCGCGGTGGCCATCGCGGCGAGGCGCTGGCGGCGTGGTTCCTGCGGGCAAAGCTCTATCGCATCGTCACCCGCCGCTACAAAACCCCGCTCGGTGAGATCGACCTCATCGCAGAGCGCTTCGGCGTCACGGTGTTCGTCGAGGTCAAGGCGCGCAGCAGGGCCGCGAGCGAAGCCGAGACGCTGGAAGCGGTCAACACATCGCGCATCGCGCGCGCCGCGCAGTACTGGTTGGCGCGACACCCCGGCAAAGCCGAAACACCCTTCCGCTTCGATGTGATTTTCCTTGCGCCGGGCCGATGGCCACGCCATGTCATCAACGCGTTCGACGCCTCCTCATGAGACCTGAAATGGCAAAAAAACTCAAAGTCGCGGTCCAGATGGACCATGTGTCCACCATCAATCCGCGTGGCGATTCCACCTTCGCCATGATGCTGGAGGCGCAGGCGCGCGGCCACGAGCTGCTGCATTATACGCCCGACACGCTGGCTTTGCGCGGCAAGGTCGTCTCGGCTCTGGCGGCGCCGATCGAGGTTTTCGACAAGCCCAAGGGCGAGCATTTCGCGCTGGGCGAAGCCACCCGCGTCGATCTGTCGACCCAGGACGTGATCCATATGCGCCAGGATCCGCCCTTCGACATGAACTACATCACGCTGACGCACCTGCTCGAAAAGCTGGAGCCCAAGGTTCTGGTGGTGAACCCGCCAGCGGCGGTGCGTAACGCGCCGGAGAAGATCCTCGTGACCGACTTCCCCGAACTGATGCCGCCGACACTGGTGACGCGCGACCGCGCGATGATCCACGACTTCCGCAAGGAACATGGCAACATCATCGTCAAGCCGCTCTACGGCAATGGCGGGGCAGGCGTGTTCTTCATCCAGGAGGGCGACCACAATCTCGCGAGCCTGCTCGAACTGTTCGAGAGCAATTACCGCGAACCCTTCATGATCCAGAAATACCTGCCTGATGTGCGCAAGGGCGACAAGCGGATCATCATCATCGACGGCGAGGCCGTTGCCGGCCTCAACCGCATTCCCGCCGATGGCGAAGCGCGCTCCAACATGCATGTCGGCGGCCGGCCGGAACTGAGCGAGCTGACCGCCCGCGAGCGGGAAATCTGCGCCACCATCGCCCCAGCGCTCAAGCAGCGCGGCATGATCTTTGTCGGCATCGACGTCATCGGCGACTACCTCACCGAGATCAACGTCACCTCGCCCACCGGCATCCGCGAGATCAAGCGCTTCGGCGGGCCGGACATTGCCGTGATGATCTGGGACGCCATCGAAAAGCGCCGCGCCTGATGTGGGTACTGCTGACGGCGATCCTGGGCGGCGTCGGCTGGTTCCTGTTCCGCCGCTGGCGCAAGACGCTTGATGTCGATCAGCGACTGACGCTGCCCTATTGGCGCAATTCGCTGTTCGTGACGGGGTTTTATCTGCTGTCCATCCTGCTGGGTGCCGGCATTACCCGTATCATGGTGGGGTTCAACCGGGCCGGTTGGGCCGACCTGCTGATGGTGGCTTTCTTCGTTACCTGGGTGCTGTACGGTGCGGTATGGCTGGTGCGCTTCCTGCCCACCACCAAGCCGCATCCCACCTGGCTCACCCGCTCGCGGGGCTGGATCGACGGCTTTGCCCTGCTGCTGCTGGCCGCCCTCGCCACCGCAGCCCGGATGGTCTGAGCTTGATTTGCTCCGTTAGCCCGCGAAATGCCGTTGCCAGATCAGCAGCGTGTGCAGGTTGTGGCAGAGCAGAAATATCGCGGCGGATGCCGCATAGCCCAAGGCGACCCAGCGCCGCCAGCCTATGGCTCCCGTCATGCCGACCAGCCCGATCCCGGCCAGCCACAGCAATGGCGTATAGGCAGGCGCCGCAAAGCCGATAAGGCTCGTGCTCCAGACACTTTGCGGCGCGGCAATCAACGGCCACCAGGAAAGCCCATAGGCGAGCACACCCAAGGCATAGATGCCGATACCCCAGCGTTGCCTCGGCGCGGCGATGCCCAGTGGCAACAGCAGCGGCAATCCGGTGACCAGGAGCCGGAACACAGTCTCCGGCCAGCCGATGATGGCGGGGATGTCCAGCCAGAACACGTCCGGCTGGTAGACGGGCGGCAGCGCGCCGCCCAGCAGCCCGCTGATCGCCAGCGGGGGCAGCATGAGCCAGAAGCAGTTGGCGATATGTTTCGACATGCCGAGATGCCCAGCCGGGAGGATGCACGCCGCGAGCGTGTCGCAGCCCATGCCAGCGGGCAAGATGTCGAGCTGTCGCGGGGGTGGGCAAGCCGGCGCGAAACGGCTAGGTCTAGAGCCTGACACCGAGGGGACCAGCGTCATGCCCACCACTACGTTTCTCGTCGCCTTCGCGACCCTGTTCGCCACGGTGGGTGTGGCTGATATCGCGTTCATCTTCGCGGCGCTCACCAAGCACAATACCGCCAAACAGCGCTTCGCCTTCGCCACGCGCGGCGTGATCATTGCGGGCGTGATCCTGCTGCTGTTCGCAGTGCTCGGAAATGCCATTCTGGGCGTCTTCGGCATCACCATTCCCGCCCTGCGCACCGCTGGCGGGCTGCTGCTGTTCCTCATCGCCATCGACATGGTGTTTGCCCGCCATTCCGGCGGTACGGACATCACCGATCAGGAAGAGGTGGAAGCACGGTCGCGCGACGATATCGCGGTGTTTCCGCTGGCCATGCCGCTGCTGGCCGGGCCGGGCGCCATCAGTGCCGTCATCCTGCTCACCACCGGCACCAAGACGGATCTGGAATTCTGGGCCGTGCTGGCCGCTATCGTGGTGATCCTGTTCCTGGCCTGGCTGACCTTGCTGGTGGCCATTCCCATCCAGCGCCTGCTCGGCGTCACCGGGCTGGCCGTGGTGTCCCGCGTGGTGGGCATCCTGCTTGCGGCACTGGCGGTGCAGTTCGTGTTCGACGGGGTCAAGGCCAGCGGGATCCTGAGCGGCGCAGCCGCATGACTTGCGTCGCAATTTCGTAAAATTGCTATGTTAATCAAGTCTTAACGCTGTCGTTGACCACGCTGGCGGATGGGCGCACTGCATTATGCAACAGCCCCATCGAGGACCCGTCCATGCGTATTGCTGTCGCCATTGCCCTGATGATCCTGGCCATGCTGGCTGCAGGCGCCGCGCCGACCACTGCCGCACGGTCCGAAATCCTGCATATCGAGGCTTCCGCTACCTGAGGTCATAAAAAAAGCGGCCGGCTTGCGCCGACCGCCTGATATCGGAATGCCCGAAGCTTACTTCTTGGAATTGCCGGCGCTGCCCGAACCCAGGCCCGTAACGGGCTTGGCGGCGACGACCTTGTCCTTCTTGGGCTTCTTGGCTTCCTTGTTGCTCTTCATCTGACCTTTGGCCATGTCCCGTTCTCCTCGCTGCGGGCCCAGCGGCCCGGATCAATAATGTCCGAAAGCTAGACCCGCCTCGCCCGGGCCGCAAGTCCCCGGATTACCTGACCAAATTACTTGGCCGATTGGCAGCGGCCGCTCGGACCAAGCGAGGCGATGGCGCGTGGATCGCAACCGGTCAGCAGGAAAGTTATCCAGTCATTCTGGTTGCCATAGAAGGCGTTGCGATCGACCTCCCCGCGCACGCCGCGCACCACGCCGGTCTGGGTCCACTGCCAGAAGGTCCAGGTGCGGTTGCCGTAGCGCTCATGGGGTTCTGCCGCCGTCGAGCGCAGCCAGAAGGCATTGGGGAAATACTCGCCATCGAGCACGTCGCGATGGAAGTTCATGTCGGTATAGATGATCGGCAGCTTGCCAGTATGGCGTTCCATCGCCTCGAGCATGTAGCGGACCTTTTCCAGGGCATCGGCCCTCGATGGCTTGGTCTTGCAGCTCGAATGGTTGTTCCATTCGAGATCGAGCACCGGCGGCAGCGCGTCCGGATCGGCAGGCACGTTGGCGACGAACCAGGCCGCCTGCTCGGAGGCCAGCGAGCACCAGGTCATGAAGTGATAGGCGCCACGCGGCATGCCGGCGTCGCGCGCCCGCACCCAGTTGGTGCGGAAATTGGGGTCGAGATAATCCTTGCCTTCGGTGGCCTTCATGAACACGAAATGCATGCCCGACTGGAAGGCCTGGCGGAAATCGATGTTTTCCTGATAGCGCGCCACGTCGATGCCCTGGATGGGCATGGCGCGGGCCCGGTCGACGCCGGAATGGGGCCGGTTGTCACCCTGGATGGGACCATAGAGTCCGCCGCCGGACGAACAGGCTACGAGGACTGCGGCCAGAACGGCCGAAATCGTGCCCTTTGCGATCGCGGAGAACGAGGGAAAAGGCCGGCTGGCAAACATCGGGACAGCACTCTACGCAATACAAACACTGCCTTCGATTCAACATGGGCCGGTTAATGGAGGATTAGGTTTACCAGTGTGGCAACCGGCTTGGTTAACAGGCCGTATTTTGTTCGCTTTACGTTCTTGTTCGGGACAGTGTGCTTTGCTAGTCTGGCGCCGGGATGGGGCGTTGGACGATGGTTACCCGCGTAGCGACAGTGGCGTTTCAAGGCATCGAGGCGGTGCCGGTCGATGTGCAGGTGCAGATAGCGCCGGGCATGCCGCAATTCATTCTGGTCGGCCTGCCCGACAAGGCCGTCAAGGAATCCGGGGAGCGCGTGCGCGCCGCGCTGGTGGCGTCCGGCCTCGGACTGCCGCCCAAGCGCATCACCGTCAATCTGGCGCCGGCCGACCTGCCCAAGGAGGGCAGCCATTACGATCTGCCCATCGCGCTCGGCATCATGGCGGCCATCGGCGCCATTCCGCAGGACGCGCTGGATGGCTATCTGGCTCTGGGGGAACTCGGGCTCGACGGGAGGCTGGCGCATGTCGGCGGCATCCTGCCGGCGGCTATTGCCGCGCAGGGCCGCAATCTCGGGCTGATCTGCGCGGCGCCTTCCGGCGCCGAGGCGGCTTGGGCGGGCGAAAATCTCGATATCGTCGCGGCGGAAAGCCTGCTGGCGCTGGTCAATCACCTCACCGGGCACCAACTGGCGGCGCGACCCGTGCCGCGCAAGCGGATTTTGCCGGATGGCCTGCCCGATCTCAGCGATGTGCGCGGCCAGCAGGTGGCGCGACGGGCGCTGGAAGTCGCGGCGGCCGGCGGGCACAATATGCTGATGATCGGGCCGCCCGGCTCCGGCAAGTCCATGCTGGCGGCACGGCTGCCCTCGATCCTGCCGCCGCTCGACCCGCGCGAACTGCTCGATATCTCGATGATCCAGTCGATTGCGGGCGAACTGGCGGGCGGCGCCATTTCCGACCGCCGGCCGTTTCGCGCGCCGCATCATTCGGCCTCGATGGCGGCGCTGGTCGGCGGCGGCCTGAGGGTGCGACCGGGCGAAGTCAGCCTCGCCCATAATGGCGTGCTGTTCCTCGATGAGCTGCCGGAATTCGCGCCCAACGTGCTCGACAGTCTGCGCCAGCCGCTGGAATCAGGCGAGACCGTCATCGCCCGCGCCAATGCGCGCGTGAGCTATCCCAGCCGCGTGCAGCTCATTGCCGCGATGAATCCCTGCAAATGCGGCATGGCCGGTACGCCGGGCCATACCTGCCGGCGCGGCAAGGCCTGTGCTGACGATTATCAGGGGCGCGTTTCAGGCCCCTTCCTCGATCGCATCGACATCCGCATCGACGTCCCGGCGGTGACCGCGGCCGACATGATCGCGCCGGCCGAAGCCGCCGAAAGCTCGGCCGCCGTCGCGGAACGCGTCGCCCGGGCCCGCCAGCGCCAGCGGCAGCGTTTTGCCGAGCATGGTGCGCCCGATGTCTTCACCAATTCGGCGGCCGGCTCGACGCTGATCGAGGCTGTGGTCAACCCCGACAAGGAGAGCCAGGCGCTGTTGCTGCAGGCGGCCGAACGGTTCAACCTGTCCGCCCGGGCCTATCATCGCGTCCTCAAGGTGGCCCGTACGCTGGCCGATCTGGGCGGGGCGGACCGGGTGGGGCGGCCCCATATTGCCGAAGCGCTGAGTTATCGCCTGAATTTTGGAGCCGCCTGATGCAGCATCGGATTTCCTGTGGCGCCCTTGTGGTGCGCGATGGCCATATCTTGCTGGTGCATCACCAGCGGCCCGGCCGGCAAGATTTCTGGGTGGCCCCGGGGGGTGGCGTCGAGGGCAATGAGGAACTGGCGCGGGCGGCCGAACGCGAGACGCTCGAAGAGACCGGTATCCATGTCATGGCAACGCGCCTCGCCTATATCGACGAGGGCTGGAGCGCAGAGCAGCGGATCCTCAAATTCTGGTTTCTCGCCGACTACATCTCGGGCGAACCCGACAGCGGCAACAACCCGGCCGATGACGAATCGATCGTCGAGGCGGCCTGGTTTCCGCTCGATGCCCTGCCGGAAGGGCATGTTTTCCCTGAACCACTGAAGGGGCGCTTCGGGCGCGATCTTGCGGCCGGTTTTCCGGGTGCCGTCAAACTGCCGCTGCACGAATTGCTCGTGGGCGGTGACTAGGCCGCCAGGTCCGCCACGACAGCGTCGAGCACCGGAAAGCCCTTGTCGGTGACACGCAGATTGCCGTTGGGTAGGGTTTCGACGAAGCCGTAGCCCTTGAGGGCATCGATCTGGGTCTTGGAAATCTGCCGGCCGGAAATGGCAGTGAAGCGGGAGGGCGAAATGCCTTCCTTGAGGCGCAGGCCCATGACGAGGAACTCGTCGCCCTGTTCTTCCCAGGTCAGCACGTCGTCGACGACCATGCCGTGCCCCTCGGCCTTGACCTGCTTCTGCCAGTCGAAGGGCATCTTTTCGGCGGCGGTGGCGTGGCGCTGGTTGTTGATCATCAGGCGGCCATGAGCGCCCGGACCGATGCCGGCATACTCGCCGTAGCGCCAGTAGAGCATGTTGTGGCGGCTCTCCTGCCCGGGGCGGGCATGGTTGGAGATTTCGTAGGCCGGAAGGCCCGCCGCAGCCGTCAGTTCCTGCGTCAGTTCGTAGAAATCGGCGGCGAGGTCCTCATTGGGAATCTGCAATTTGCCGGCCTTGTGCAGGTCGAAATAGCGGGTGCCCTGCTCAATGGTGAGCATGTAGAGGCTGATATGGCCCTGGGCGAGCCACAGGCCTTCCTTGAGCTCGTCTTCCCAGTCTTCCAGCGTCTGCTTGGGGCGGCCATAGATCAGGTCGAAACTCGAGCGCTCGAACACCGACTGCGCGATGCGCACGGCGGCAATGGCTTCTTCAACACTATGACGACGGCCGAGTTCGGCGAGCGGACCTTCGCGCAGCGACTGGACACCGAGCGAGACACGATTGACGCCGGCGGCGCGATACCCCTTGAAGCGGTCGACTTCGACGCTGGTCGGATTGGCCTCCAGCGTGATTTCGGCATTGGCATCCATCGTCCAGTGTTTGGCGATGGCATCGAGAATGCGCCCGGTGGATTGGGGGTTCATCAGCGAGGGTGTGCCGCCGCCGAAGAAGATCGACTGTACCCGGCGACCGGGTGTCAGTTCCGCGGCATGGGCGATTTCGCGCTCATAGGCGGCGACATAGTCGATCTCGTCGAACGGACCGCGATGGACATGCGAATTGAAGTCGCAATAGGGGCATTTGGACGCGCAGAACGGCCAATGCACATAAACCCCGAACATGTCGTTGGGGTTAGCGCTCAATTTGCTGCTCCACGAATTTGGCAAAGGACCGCGCGCGGTGGCTCAGCCCCTGCTGGCCGGGGGTCCAGGAGTGCTTCATCTCGGGCGACATTTCGCCAAAGGTCAGGTCGTGCCCATCGGGCATGAAGACCGGGTCATAGCCGTGGCCCTGGTTGCCGCGCGGTGGCCAGACCAGCGTGCCGAAGCACTGGCCATGATAGATCACGTCGCGGCCATCGGGATGGGCGAGGCAAAGGGTGGCGTTGAACGAGCCCTTGCGCTGATTGGGCGAGGTCGCGTTGGCGGCCTGCAACGCATCTTCGACGCGCTTCATGGCATGGGCAAAATTGCGCGGCACGCCGGCCCAGTCGGCGGTGTAGACACCGGGATCGCCGTTCAGCGCATCGACGCAGAGGCCCGAATCGTCCGATAGCGCCAGCATGCCGGAGGCCTGTGCAGCAGCATGCGCCTTGAGGCGGGCGTTTTCGGCGAATGTCGTGCCGGTCTCTTCGGGCTCGGGCAGGCCAAGTTCGCCGGCCGAGGTCAATTCCAGCCCAAAGGGCTCGAACAGTTCCTGAAATTCCTTGAGCTTGCCGGCATTATGGGTGGCAAGGACAAGGCGATCACCCTCGCGGAGGCGCGGAATGGCGGTCATTTGCTGGCCCTTGGCTTGGCATCGAGCGCACGCGACACGTCGTGCCACAGGGCGCAATTTTCGGGCGAAATGGTGCGCGGGGTCTCGACCGGCCGAGGGGCAGTGGTCGCAGCGACCTTCTTGAGGAGCCAGCCGATCATAGGCCAAGTGCCTCCTGCTGGAGCAGGGTAAGCTCTTCGATACCCTGCTCGGCAAGGCCCATCAGGCTGTTCAGTTCGTCGCGCGAAAAGGGGACCTGTTCGGCGGTGCCCTGGATTTCGACGAATTTTCCGGAGCCGGTCATGACGAAGTTGGCGTCGGTATGGGCTTCGACGTCTTCGAGATAGTCGAGATCGAGGACCGGCGCGCCGCGATAGATGCCGCAGGACACTGCGGCGACCGAATCGCGCAGGGCCTTGCCCTTGGTCAGCTTGCGTTCGTCCATCCAGGAGATGGCATCGGCCAGGGCCACATAGGCGCCTGTTATCGAGGCCGTGCGGGTGCCGCCATCGGCTTCGAGCACGTCGCAATCGATGGTGATCTGGTTTTCGCCGAGCAACTGCATGTCGACCACGGCACGGAGCGAGCGGCCGATGAGGCGCTGGATTTCCTGGGTACGGCCAGACTGCTTGCCGGCGGTGGCTTCGCGGCGGGTGCGCGAACCGGTGGCGCGGGGCAACATGCCGTATTCGGCGGTGACCCAGCCCTGACCCTTGCCGCGCAGCCAGCCGGGCAGGCTGGTTTCGACCGAGGCGGTGACCAGCACCTTGGTATTGCCGAAGGAGACAAGGCAGGAGCCTTCGGCCTTCTGGGCAACATTGCGCTCGATCGTCACCGATCGCATCTGGTTGGGCTGCCGTCCGGAAGGGCGCATCAGGAATCCGTCAGAAATTGCTGTTAACCGCCTCTTAACCCTAGCCGGGCCCGCTCACAAGCGGCGGCGGCTTGGCGCAGGGCCGCAATGCGCTTAAATGAGGGGGCACGGTTAAAGCGGACGATTTTATCGAACCATCATGATCAGACCGCCCGAAGACTTTTTGAGCGTACTCAACGCCCGCAGCCAGGACATCTTCAAGAAGATCGTCGAGCGCTATCTCGAGACCGGCACGCCGGTGGGATCGCGCGATCTTTCACGCATGCTGCAGGTGGGTCTGTCGCCCGCCTCGGTGCGCAATGTGATGGCGGACCTGGAAGACCTGGGGCTGATCGCGGCGCCGCATACGTCGGCCGGCCGCGCCCCAACGCAGGAAGGGCTGCGCTTTTTCGTCGATGCCATGCTGGAAATCGGCGCCGTCAACGACATCGAGCGCACCCAGATCGCGCAATCGATCGAGGGGCAGCATCGCGGGCAGGTTGAGGATGTGCTGACCGAAGCCAGCCAGTTGCTGAGCGGCCTCAGCCAGGGCGCCGGAGTGGTCATCGCCGCCAAGGCCGACATCGTCATGCGCCATATCGAATTCGTGCGGCTCGATGCAGCGCGCGCCATGGCCATTCTCGTCGGGCAGGATGGGCAGGTCGAAAACCGCATCATGGACATTCCGCCCGGGCTGACGGCGAGCGCGCTGACGCAGGCCGGCAATTACCTGGCGCATCATGTGGTGGGGCGGACCATCGCAGAGGCCCGCAAGGCGCTGAGCGAACTGCGTGCCGAGCAGCGGGCGGAGCTGGACGATCTGACGCAGAAGCTGGTGGATGCCGGCATCGCCACGCTGAGCCAGGCCTCGCCATCCAGCCAGCCGACCGTGATCGTGCGCGGCCGAGGCAATCTCATCAACGACGCCATGGCATCAGACGAACTGCTCCGCATGCGGCAGTTGTTCGACGAACTGGAGAGCAAGGACGGCTTGCTGGACCTGCTGGGGGATGCCGAAAAGGCGCAGGGCGTACGCATCTTCATCGGCTCGGAAAACAAGCTGTTCTCGCTTTCGGGCTCGTCGGTCATCCTGTCGCCGTACAAGGATGCCAATGACAAGGTGGTGGGCGTATTGGGGGTGATCGGACCGACGCGCCTCAACTATGCCCGCATCGTGCCGGTGGTGGATTATACCGCACATGTGATCAGCGCGATGATGGCGCGGAAGCGCTAGACATCGCGCCATCAGGGCGTGGCCTCATGGCCGGACTGCTCGAAGGGTTGAAATCCCCGTCATATTGGCCGATATGCGGGACAAATTCTGTAATTGCGGACGAGAACAATGATGAGCGACGAAAACGCCGCCTCGGGCGAGACGCCCGAAGTCGAGATCCAGGTCGAAGACACCATCGATCCGGTGGAAGCGCTGCGCGCCGAGAATGCCGAGCTCAAGGATCGCGTGCTGCGGACGCATGCCGAGATGGAAAACCTGCGCAAGCGCACCGAGCGTGACGTCAACGACACGCGCAGCTATGCGATTGCCGGCTTTGCCCGCGACATGCTGAGCGCCACCGATGCCCTGAGCCGTGCGCTGATGGTGCTGCCGGCAGAGGCCCGCGAAAAAGGCGACGCCACTACCAAGAGCCTGATCGAAGGCATCGAGATGACCGAGCGCGAAATGCAGCGCCTCCTGGCCAAGCATGGCGTGACGCCGATCGAAGCCGAAGGTCAGAAGTTCGATCCGCACCGCCACCAGGCGATGTTCGAAGTGCCGGACCCGACCCGGCCCGAGGGTACGGTCGTGCAGGTGGTGCAGGCCGGTTTTGCCATCGGCGACCGCGTGCTGCGCCCCGCCATGGTGGGCGTCGCCAAGGGCGGCCCAAGCCACGCGCCTGCCGACGAGGCGATCGACAAGAGCGTCTGATTCGATCAGGCCAGTAACAACGGAAGGGCGCTCAACGGAGCGTCCTTTTTGTTTGGTGCAGTGGAAGGTGCGTGCATGAGACCCTCGTTGCGACAAAAAGCCATCGCGGTCTGCACCGCCAAGATCGCCCAGAAGGGCGACGGGGTAGGTCTGTCGTTCTACGCCTTCTTCGCCAACAGGAATGACGATCCCGAGCTGCTGATGGAAGCGGCAGTCTGGTGGATCAAGACCCACCAGCTCGACCATTTCGAGAAGGCCGTAAAAATCCGGACCATGCTTGAGGCAATGGCCTGAGCGTTTCACGTGAATCCGTGCGGGCGGCTTTAACCCAAGATATCCTTGCTCATCACACGCTCCACACCGGCTTCGGCCATGTCGGTCCACGCCTTGGCCAACGATCCCGCATTGTCGATGGCGCGCGTCGCGTCCTCGATGACGGTGACGTCGAAGCCACCCGCTGCCGCATCGATGGCGGTCCAGCCGACGCAGAAATCGGTGGCGAGACCGACGACGTACAGCCGATCGACATCACGCTCGTTGAGATAGCCGGCAAGTCCGGTGAGGGTTTCGCGGTCGGCCTCCTGGAAGCCGGAATAGCTGTCGATCAGGCGGTTGTAACCCTTCCGCAAAATGAGCTGGCCATGGGGAATGTCGATATCAACGGACAGTTCGGCGCCTGGCGTGGCCCAGACGCAATGGTCGGGCCACAGGACCTGGGTGCCATAGGGCAGTTCGATCGTGTCGAACGGGGCCTTGTCCGGATGCTGGCTGGCAAAGGAAATGTGATCGGCGGGGTGCCAGTCCTGGGTGAAGACCACGTTGGTGAACTTCTTCGCCAGCGTGTTGATCAGCGGCACGATCTCGTCGCCGCCTGCTACGGCGAGGCTGCCGCCGGGCAGGAAGTCGTGTTGCATGTCTACGACGACCAGCACGTCGGTGGGTTTGATCTCGATGGTCATGCTCACTCCTTTACCCATTGCGCGCTGATAAGGCCGCGCACGGAATTGCCGAGCCAGATTGCATCGGCCCGTTGCAGGTCGGCAAGGGTCAAGACCTGCTCGACAGCCCTGCCGGTGGCGATCAGCTCGGCGCGCAGGGTGCCCGGCAGCAGGCCCGATGAGAGGGCCGGGGTGAGCAGCACGCCTGCTCGTTCGATGAAGAGATTGGTGATCGAGCCCTCGGTCAGCTCGTCGCGCTCATTGAGAAACACCACTTCATCCACGCCGAGCGCAGCATGGGCTGCCACACGGGGTTCGTCGTAGAAGGCACGGTTGGTGGTCTTGTGGGCCAGCCAGAGGCTCTGCGAGTCGAGCCGGCCGGGAGCTATGGCGAAGCGAAATTTTTCGGGGCTGGGCGGCAGGTTTACGGCCGTCACCGCGGGTCCGGTTTCGTCCAGGGTCAGGCGGACGCGCATGCGGGCCCGGGGATAGACCTGCTGGTCGAGCAGGGCGCGGATCGCGGTCGTGTCGCAGGGCAGGGCGAAATAGGCGGCCGAGGCGGCCAGCCGCGCGAGATGCCGATCGAGCAGGGCATAGCCGGCGCCGTGCTCCCACAGCAGGGTTTCGATCAGGGTGACCGGCCTGGCCGGTTCGGTGAAGAAGGCCATCTTGAGCAGGGCCTCGCGGTATTCGTCGCCGGCCACGCTGTCGGCGACGATGCCCCCGCCAATGCCGATCTCGCCATTGCCGTCGGCGTCGATGACTGCGGTGCGGATAGCGACGTTGAGGGTCAGGTCGCCATTGGGCGCGATGTGGCCGATGGAGCCGGTATAGACGCCGCGCGGGCCGGATTCCACCGCGTGGATGATTTCCATGGCGCGCAGTTTGGGCGCGCCGGTGATGGAGCCGCAGGGAAAGAGATTGGTCAGCAGGTCGGTCGTGGTGACGCCGGGGCGACGGCGGGCCGATATGCCCGAGGTCATGGTGTGGAGCGTGCGATAGGTTTCGACCGTGAACAGGTCGGTGACCTTGACCGAGCCGATCTCGGCGATGCGGCCGAGATCGTTGCGCAGGAGATCGACGATCATCAGGTTTTCGGCGCGGTTCTTGGCATCGGCGGCCAGGGCAGCGCGGCCGGTCTGGTCCTCGGCGAGGGTGCGACCGCGCTTCAGCGTGCCCTTCATCGGGCGAGCGCGCAGCGTGTCGGCGCGGCTTGAGATGAACAGCTCGGGCGAGCGGGACAGAATCCACTCGGTGCCCGTATTGACCAGCGCGCCATAGGCGACCGGTTGCTTGCGCACAAGATCGCGATAGAGCGCTACAGGATCGCCCTCAAGCCGGAAGCCGGCCTTGAAGGTGAGATTGACCTGATAGGTATCGCCGGCAGCGATCAGCGCCTTGACCTGATCGAAGGCCCGGCCATAGGCGGTCTCATCAAGAAGCGGCGCGATATCGAGGGCCGTGCCGGTGCTGCCGCCTGCAATGGAGGCGAGGCGCCGGTCAACCTCGGCCGCCGTGAGGCGCTCGGGCGCGTCGTAGAGGCCGAACCAGAGCAAGGGCGCTGCGCTGCTGGCCGGCAGGCGCGACAGGAGGCGTTCTTCGAAGGCAAAGCCGGCCTCATAGGCCAGATAGCCGGCAGCATGCAGGCCTGCAGCATTGGCCGCTTCGAGCCGGGCCAGAGCCGCACGGATACCGGCGGCATCATGGGCGATGAGGATATCGCGCGGCGCGGTGAACAGCAGATTTTCGCCGTCAGGGTCGAGCGTGTCGTGAAGCAGCACTGTGCCGGGAGCGAACATGGCGGCTTTCTAGTGGCTTTTGCGCCTGTCGTCACCGGGGTCGGACGCCCCCATGAACAGGGGTTGGACCGGCCGCCGGG
>Ga0247738_10000262_pt1 | contig 21448 bp, 16 predicted proteins | sample UWRJL013104B2_FD_180936 | JGI IMG/M metagenome (GOLD analysis project Ga0247738, IMG submission 180936) | Plant litter microbial communities from Arlington Agricultural Research Station in Wisconsin, United States - UWRJ-L013-104B-2 | ecosystem: Environmental > Terrestrial > Plant litter >...
GGTGCTGGGGAGTTTCCCCGGGGTGGCGTCGTTGCGCGCGCAGCAGTATTACGGCCATCCGCAGAACCATTTCTGGAAGATCCTGGGGGCGTTGTGGGCGCTGCCTTTGCCCTCGATGGATTACGCAGAGCGTGTGGCGGCGTTGCGCGAGCACGGGCTGGGGGTGTGGGATGTGTACGGTGCCTGCGAGCGCGAAGGCAGTCTGGATGCGAACATCCTGAATGCCGAGCTGAACGATTTTTCGATGGTGCTTCGGCAGTGCCCGATGCTGGAGGCGATTGCCCACAACGGGGGCGAGAGTTTCCGCCATTCTCGGCACACGGAGAAGCTGGGGGTGCCGGTGTACCGCCTGCCGTCCACCAGCCCGGCGAACGCGAGCTGGAGTTTTGACCGCAAGCTGGCGGCCTGGGCCGAGGTGCTGCGGCGGCACGGGGTGGGTGGGTGAGGCTTCTGGGGTGAGACCTCGCGGGCACGGAGCGACGGGGCGCTCTGCGCCGCGAATGTCCCCCGGCGGCTGGATGCCGCCTCCTCCTTTATTTCGCTCTGCAGAGCGCCCCATCGCTCCATGCGGCCCACATGCAGGCACTCGGATCTTTCGCGCACCGATCCTGTCGCGCCGGGTGGGGGTGGCCGACGCAGCGAAATAAAGGGGGAGGACCGGCGAAGCCGGTCCGGAGGACATTCGCGGAGTCGGCCACCCCCACCGGGCGCGACAGGGTGCCGCCGGAGAAAGAAAAGCTCAAGCCGCCACGGTGCGATGCAAGACAGGTGTCTCGGGCACCGGATACCCTGCCGCGCCAAACGTGCTCACCACCGCCTTGTGCGTGTCGAAGTAGACCTGCCAGTAGTGGTCGGTGTGGGTGTAGGGCCGCACGCACAGCAAAGGCCCTTCGGGTGTGAACTGCAGGATCTCCACATCGGGCGCCGGGGACGTCACCACATTCGGAATCGCCGCCACCGCCACCCGCAGACGCGCCATGGCATCGTTCACGTCCACGCTGTTCGCCACCTTGGCCACACAGTCCACACGGCGGAACGGTTCCTGGCTGAAATTCTGGATGTTGTCGGAGAACACCTTGTTGTTGCCCACGATGGTCGTCACGTTGTCCGGCGTGATCACTGTGGTGGCGAACAAGCCAAGCTCCTTCACCGTGCCGGTGGTGCCACCGGCACAGATGAAATCACCCACCTTGTAGGGCCGCAGCACCTGCAGGAAGATGCCAGCCGCGAAGTTCGCCAGCATGCCGCTCCAGGCCACGCCAATGGCCAGGCCTGCGCCCGCCAGCAAGGCAGCGAACGAGGTCGTGCGCACACCGAAGATGTCCAGGATCGCCAGGATCAGGACGATGGTGAGCAGCACCGAGATGATGGACTTGAGGTAATGGATCAGCGTCTGGTCGAGCTTGCGGCCCTTCTCCATCGCCCGCCCGATCAGGCTCACGGCCACGCCGATCAGCCAACGTCCCACGATCCATGCCGCGATGGCGCCCAACACCTTCAGACCGAAATCGGCCCCCTGCGTCACGAGAAAACCCCAGATCACTTCCGTGTTCATAATCGTTCCTCCTAAGGTCAGATACAAGATGCAGCACTTACCCCACCCATCCGGGTTTGCGGATACTTTCGATACCCCACCCCCCATGGCCGGTGCATTGTGCGCCTGGCCTGACCGTGTTGGCGACGAGGGGGCCGCATGAAGGCCGGCGCCAACGCCGCGGCGCGGTCGCGCCGAGCGGCCCAGACCCTGCCGGATGTGACCATTTCCGAAGACAGTGAAGTGCGCTTCCTGCACCTGGGCACCGAGTGGATTCAGGGCTCGATGCTGCTGGAGTCGCCGTTTGACATCGAGCTTGATTACGTCCAGCGCATGATGGCCTGGCTGCTGTTTGTCGAGCCCGATTCGGTGTCCAGGCGCCGAGCGTTGCAACTGGGGCTGGGCTCGGGCGCGCTCACCAAGTTCTGCTTCAAGAAGCTGCGCATGGACACCACCGCGATCGAGATCAACCCGCAGGTGGTCGCGGTGTGCCGCCAGTGGTTCAAGCTGCCGGCCGACGGGCCGCGCCTGCGTGTGCTGCTGGCCGATGCGGGCGAGGAAATCCGCAGCGCCGACCACATCGGCGCCTACGACGCATTGCAGGTGGACCTGTACGACCACGAGGCTGCAGCACCTGTGCTGGACAGCCCGGACTTCTACGCCGACTGCCGAGCTGCGCTGAGCGACGACGGTTGCCTGACCGTCAACCTGTTCGGGCGCGATGCCAGCTACGAGCGGTCGCTGCAGAGCATCTGCGCCGCCTTCGGCAACGACGCGGTGTGGGCCTTCAAGCCGACGCGCGAGGGCAACACCGTGGTGCTGGCCCAACGCACGGCCGAGAGGCCCACGCGCATGGCCCTGCTGGCGCGCGCGGAAGCGGTGCAGACTCGCTGGGGTTTACCCGCTGTGAAGTGGCTGCGGCTGTTCAAACCGGTATCCTGATCGACGCATGAAGACCTCGCAGACGCCACCGCCGCAGAAGACATTCGATGGCCCGCTCGACTGGCGCACCCTGGTGGGCTGGTTGCGCGAGGACGGTGTGATCTCCGCCGAAGAGGCCGAGCGCACCACCACGCGCTGCGCATCGGCGCACAGCTCGCAGCACCCGTTGCAGCGCCTGGCGGTCGTGGGCATGTCGCGCGCGGCCGACCGCCATGTGCTCGACCTCGAGATGCTCACGCAATGGCTGGCCAAGCGCAGTGGCCTGGAGTACATGCGCATCGATCCGCTCAAGGTGGACGTGGGCAAGGTGGCCGATGTGATGAGCGCGGCCTACGCCGAACGCCACAAGGTGCTGCCGGTGCTGGTGAGCCCGACCGAGGTGGTGGTGGCCACGGCCGAACCCTTCATCCGCGACTGGGTGCCCGAGGTCGAGCGCCAGACACGCCGCAGCGTGCGCCTCGTGCTCTCCAGTCCGCAGTCCATCAACAGCTTCACCGGCGAGTTCTTTGCACTCGCCAAGTCGGTGCGCGCGGCCAGCAAGAGTGGCGGGCAGGGCGGCTTCAGCAGTTTCGAGCAGTTGGTGGAGCTGGGCAAGGCGAACAAGCAGCTCGATGCCAATGACCAGGGCGTGGTGCAGGTGGTGGACTGGCTATGGCAATACGCCTTCGACCAGCGCGCCAGCGACATCCACCTCGAACCCCGGCGCGAGCAGGGCGTGATCCGCTTCCGCATCGATGGCGTGTTGCACCCCGTGTACCAGATGCCCATTGGGGTGATGAATGCAATGATCGCGCGCATCAAGCTGCTCGGCCGCATGGACGTGGTCGAACGGCGCCGGCCGCAGGACGGCCGCATCAAGACCCTGAGGCCGGGTGTGGGTGGCGCGCGTGGCGACGAGGTGGAGATGCGCTTGTCCACGCTGCCCACCGCGTTCGGCGAAAAGCTGGTCATGCGCATCTTCGACCCCGAGTCGACCGTGAAAGACCTGAGCGCCCTGGGTTTCGCCGCGCACGACGCCCAACGCTGGGAGGGTCTCACCCGACACCCGCACGGCATCGTGCTGGTGACCGGCCCCACGGGTTCGGGCAAGACCACCACGCTGTACGCCACGCTCAAGCGCCTGGCCACGGAAGAGGTGAACGTGAGCACCGTGGAAGACCCGATCGAGATGATCGAGCCGGCCTTCAACCAGACCCAGGTGCAGCCGCACCTGGATCTTGATTTCGCGCAGGGCCTGCGCGCGCTGATGCGGCAGGACCCGGACATCATCATGGTGGGTGAGGTGCGCGACCTGGCCACCGCAGAGATGGCGGTGCAGGCTGCGCTCACCGGCCATCTGGTGTTCACGACGCTGCACACCAACGACGCACCCTCGGCCATCATGCGGCTGATGGAGCTGGGCATTCCACCCTATCTCATCAACGCCACCGTGCTGGGCGTGCTCGCGCAGCGCCTGGTGCGCACGCTGTGCCCGGCGTGCCGCAAGCCGCAGGACAAGGACGAGACGGCGGTCTCACGGGCTTCGCTGGCCGAGCTGGTCAAGCCCTGGCAGGTCAGCGGCAGTTACCGGCCCTACCAGCCGGTGGGCTGCGTGGATTGCCGCATGACCGGCTTTCGCGGCCGCATGGGCCTGTACGAACTGCTGGTGGTCACCGAAGCCTTCAAGGACAGGGTCAGCCGTGAGCCGGTGCTCGACGCCATGCGCAAGCAGGCGGTGCAGGACGGCATGCGGCCCTTGCGCCTGGGTGGCGCGGCGCGCGTGGCCGAAGGCCTGACCACCATGGACGAGGTGCTGGCCTGCACGCCGCCCGTGCAGTGATTCGCCCGCCCGACTGCCGCGCCCCATGATCAAGAACCTGCAGGATTTTCTGGCCGGGCTGCTGTTTCTGGTGTTGGGCCTGGGTTTCGGCTGGGCCGCTTCCCGCCATGCGCTGGGCTCGGCAGCCAACATGGGGCCGGGCTATGTGCCCTTGCTGCTCGGCTTGCTGCTGGGGCTGCTGGGCCTGCTCGTCCTGTTCAAGGCGCTCACCTTCGAGGCCCTGGGCGGTGGCCGTGTGCGGCACTGGGGCTTCGGCCCGCTGCTGCGCCTGCTGGGCGGACTGCTTTGGCTGGCCTTGTGCAGCGGCCCGGGGCAGTGGCCCTGGGTGGGCGCCTGGTTCCAGGGTTGGCCCACGTTGGGTCTGGCAGCCGGCGTGACGGGCCTGTTGCTGGCGGTGGTGCCCGGCGAGCCGGGCGGCACGGGTGGCCGGGTGTGGCTGTGGTCGCTGGGGCTGGCGGCGGCGGTGTGCATTCTCTGGATCGGGCCCTTGGGGCTGGATTTTCCCCTTTGGCCCACGCGCGCTGCGCGCTGAACACGATCCGGGTAAATGGGCATGGAATTTTCGTGGTGGGATTCGCTGGCGCAAGGCTTGGCCGCCGTCTGGAGCTGGCAGGCGCTGGGCCTGATCGCGCTGGGTGTGCTGGTGGGCAGTGTGTTTGGCGTGCTGCCGGGCCTGGGCCCGGTGGCGGCCATCGCGCTGCTGTTGCCGGCCACGCTGGGCCTGCCGTCGCTGCCCGCGCTGTTGGTGCTGGCGGGCGTGTACTACGGCGCGCAGTACGGTGGCTCGCTGCCGGCCATCGTGCTTGACCAGCCCGGCGAGGCCTCGTCGGTGATGACCAGCCACGACGGGCACCCGATGGCCTTGCAGGGCCGCGCAGGCGTGGCGCTTTCTCTGGCCACGCTCAGTTCGTTTGCCGCCGGCTGCGTGGCCATTGTCTTCGTGGTGCTGCTCGCGCCCGGCGTGGTGTCGCTGGGCCTGCAGTTTGGTTCGGCCGAGCGATTCCTGCTGTTGGTCGTCGGGCTGGTGGGCGCGACCGTGCTGGCCTCTGGCTCCTTTCTCAAGGCGCTGGCGATGACGGTGCTGGGCCTGTTGCTCGGCCTCATGGGCTGGGACGTGCACACCGGCACCGCGCGTTTCGTGCCCGAGGGGCTCGAGCCCTGGATGGGGCGCCACCACGGCCTGACCGATGGCGTGGGCTTCATCGCGCTGGCGCTGGGGTTTTTCGTGGTCGCACCGGTGGCGGCCGAACTGGCGGGGCTCTCCTCCCTCGCACCCAGCGCACCGGCGCGCGAAACGGTCTCTGGCACCCCGGGGGTCTCGGGCATGGCGACAAGGCCCACGCGCCAGGAACTCAAGGACGCGCTGCCGGCCCTGTTGCGTGGCACGGGTCTCGGTGCCGTGCTCGGCGTGGTGCCGGGCGGCGGCGCGCTGCTGTCTTCGCTGGCGGCGTACCGGCTGGAGGCGGTGGTCTCGCGCCAGCGCACGCCCCCGCTGGGTCAGGGCAACCTGCGCGGCGTGGTTGCGCCCGAAGCCGCCAACAACGCGGGCGCGCAGACCGCCTACCTGCCCATGCTGGCATTGGGCCTGCCGCCCAACACAGTGATGGCGCTGCTGCTGGGCGCCCTCGGCCTGCACGCCATCGAGCCCGGCCCCTCGGTCATGAGCGTGCAGCCTGCGCTGTTCTGGGGCTTGCTGGTGTCCATGTGGGTGGGCAATCTGTTGCTGTTGATGCTCAACCTGCCGTTGGCGCGCTGGTGGGCGCCGGCCTTGTTGAGTGTGCTGCGCTTGCCTCGCAGGGCTCTGCTGGCAGGCCTGCTGGTGGCTGCGGGCCTGGGTGCGCTTGCGCTGGGGCCGCATGGCTGGGGGGTGTGGCTGGTCATGGGGTTGGGCCTGCTGGGCTTTGTGCTGCAGCGCCTGGGCTGCGAGGGCGTGGCGCTGTTGTTGGGATTCGTGCTCGCCCCGGGGTTGGAAGAGCAGCTGCGCCGCACGCTGCAGCTCTCGCGCGGCGACTGGTTCGTGTTTCTCGAGCGACCGGTCTCGGCGCTGCTGCTGATGGTGGCCATCCTGTTGCTGCTGGTGGTGGTGCTGCAGCCGCGCCGGCGCGCGCCGGACTGACGCCGGCTGCCATCGTCAAAGACGAAGCCCTGTGCACCACGGGCCCTTCGGAGCGCCCGGATAATCGGCCGAATGCCCGCCGCGCCGTCCTCATCCTCCCACCCCGTTCCTCACCTTGCCACCGGCTTGCTGCTCGCCAGCGCAGGCTCCATCGCCTTCAGCGGCAAGGCCATCATCGTCAAGCTGGCTTACCGCCACGGGGTTGATGCGGTCACGCTCATCATGTACCGCATGCTGTTCGCGCTGCCGCTGTTCCTGGCGCTGGCCTGGTGGGCCAGCCACCGGCCCGGCGGTGAAAAACCGGCGCCGCTCACCCGGCGCGACTGGCTGGGCGTGCTCGGTCTGGGCTTCACCGGGTATTACCTCGCCAGTTTTCTGGACTTCTGGGGCCTGCAGTACATCAGCGCCAGCCTGGAGCGCCTGATCCTGTACCTCAATCCCACGCTGGTGCTGGTGCTCGGCTGGGTGATCTACAAGCGTCGCATCACCGGCTTGCAGGCCATCGCCATGGGCGTGAGTTATGCCGGCGTGATGCTGGTCTTCGGCCACGAGGCCGGCTTCCAGGGGCCGAACGCGGTGCTGGGCGCGGTGCTGGTGTTCGCCAGCGCCGTGAGCTACGCGATCTACCTCGTGTACAGCGGCGAACTCGTCAAGCGCCTGGGCTCCATGCGCCTGGTGGGCCTGGCCACCAGCGTGGCCTGCGTGCTGTGCTTGCTGCAGTTCGTGCTGCTGCGGCCCATGAGCGCGGCCACGGTGGCGCCCGAGGTGATCTGGTTGTCGTTGCTCAACGCCACCCTGTGCACCTTCGCGCCGGTGGTGATGGTGATGATGGCGATCGAGCGCATCGGCGCCGGCCTGGCCGCGCAGACCGGGATGATCGGCCCCATGTCCACCATCGTGATGGGCGTGCTGATCCTGGACGAGCCCTTCAACCGCTGGATTGTTGTGGGCACGGTGCTCGTGCTCGGCGGTGTCTTCCTGGTGACGCGCTTCGGCTCGGCACCCAAAAAATAACTTCTGGAGATTCACATGGATTTGGGTATCAAGGGCAAATGGGCGCTGGTGTGCGGCGCGAGCAAGGGCCTGGGGCTGGGCTGTGCGCAGGCGCTGGTGGCCGAGGGGGTCAACGTGGTGCTGGTGGCGCGCGGTGCGGCCGATCTGGAGGCGGCGGTGAGCAGGCTGCGCGCCGATGCGCCGGGCGTGAGCGTGCTGGGCGTGGCGGCCGACATCACCACCCCGCAAGGCCGCGAAGCCGCGCTGTCGGTGGCGGGTGGGCCGGGCACGGCCTTCGACATTCTGGTCAACAACGCGGGCGGTCCGCCGCCGGGTGATTTCCGCGCCTGGGAGCGCGATGACTGGATCAAGGCGCTGGACGCCAACATGCTGACGCCGATCGAGCTCATCAAGGCCGTGGTGGACGGCATGGCGCAACGTGGCTTTGGCCGCATCGTCAACATCACCTCGGGGGCGGTGAAGGCGCCCATCGGCATCCTGGGCCTGTCCAACGGCGCACGCAGTGGCCTCACAGGCTTCGTGGCCGGTGCCGCGCGCAGCCCACTCGCTGCGCAGGGCGTGACCATCAACAACCTGCTGCCGGGCGCGTTCGAGACCGACCGCCTCAAGACCACCATGGCCGGGGCAGCGAGCAAGGCGGGTCAGCCGCTCGACGCCGTGATGGACGCGCGCCGCAGCACCATACCCGCCAAGCGTTTTGGCCAGCCGCAGGAGTTCGGCGCGATCTGCGCTTTCCTGTGCAGCGTGCACGCGGGTTACATGACCGGTCAAAACGTGCTGGCCGATGGTGGCGCCTACCCGGGCACGTTCTGAGGCCGCTCGGCACCCCTGCACCAGACTTGTGCGAGGGTGTCGAGAGGCGGTGAAAACGCACCGTCGAGGCGCATTTCCTGCACCACTTCCACGCGATTTTCCAGCGTGAAAGCCGTCTGAAAAAAGTCGTGTGTTGATGCCTCAACTTGTGGGGGTGCCCGTCGATAGTTGGACCACGTTCAACCCTCATCGATCGCCCTCCAATGTCTGCCCTGATCCGAAACCTGCGCCTGGTCCACAAGCTCGTCCTGCTCGGACTCATCGCCGCGCTGTTGGTGGCGGTGCCCTTGACGGCGTATGTGCGCGACGCGCTGATTAGGCTGGCCACCATCGAGGCCGAGCGCGAGGGCCTTGCGCCGTCGCGTTCACTGCTCGAGGTGGTGCGCCTGGTGCAAATCCACCGGGGCATGACGGCCACCGTGCTCGGCGGCAAGGCGGATGCCGAGCCCCAGCGCCAGGCCCGGGCCGATGAGGTGCAGCAGGCGGTGCAGCGTTTCGAGGCCTTGCTGGCAAGTGATGTGCCCGAAGCGCGCATTCGCAGCGATTGGCGGCGCATCACCGGGCAGTGGCAATCGCTGTCGCAGGCGGTGGCCGCGAAGGGTGTCACCGGTCCCGAGAGCTTCGCGCGCCACACCGCCATGATCGCCGGCCTGATCGAGCTCAACGACCGGGTGTCGGACCACTTCGGGCTGACATCCGACGCGGACAAGTCCACCTACTTCCTCATCATCGGAACGCTGCAGCAGATGCCGCGCCTGACCGAGATGCTGGGCCAGGCGCGGGCGCGCGGATCGGCCTTGCTGGTGCGACAGTCGGCCACGCCGGAGGAGAAGGCGCAGATTGCCGGTCTGGTGGAGCGAGCACGCGTGGGCTTGCGAGAGCTCGACATCAGCCTGGAGAAGGCGTTTGAACACGATGCCACGCTCAAGAGTCGACTGGCTGCCGCGCGCGGGCAGGCGCGCGGTGAGTTCGAAGCGGCGCTCAAGTTGGCTCGCGAGCAGATTGTTGAGGCAGAGGTACTGCAGTACGCGTCGGCCGACTACTTCAAGGCCACGACCTCCGCGATCGACGGCATGTACGGCCTGAGCGACCGCGCCACCAAGGAACTGGCGGTGGAAATCGACGCCCGTTACACCGAGCAGCGCGGCGAGCTGGGCTGGGTGCTGGGCACGATCGTTGCGCTGCTGAGCGCGGGTGTGGCTTTCGCCGTCGTCATCGGCCGATCGATCACACGCCCGGCCGAGCTGGCCCGCACGGTGGCGGCCCGCGTGGCCGACGGTGACCTGAGCCAGGCCGTGCCCAAGGGCGGTGGCGATGAGATGGGCCAGTTGCTCAACGCCATGGCCCGCATGCAAACAGAACTGACGCGTGTGGTGGGCAGCGTGCGGGGCAACGCCGAGGGCGTGGCTGCTGCCAGTTCACAGATCGCGCAGGGCAACCACGATCTGTCTGCGCGCACCGAACAGCAAGCTTCTGCACTGGAGGAAACCGCCGCCTCGATGGAGGAACTGAGCTCCACCGTGAAGCTCAATGCCGAGAACGCGCAGCAGGCCAACCGGCTGGCGATCAGCGCGTCCGAAGTGGCCACGCAAGGCGGCGATGCCGTGACCCGGGTGGTCGAGATGATGAAGGGGATCAACGACAGCTCGCGCCAGATCGCCGACATCATCGGCGTGATCGACGGCATCGCTTTCCAGACCAACATCCTCGCGCTCAACGCGGCGGTGGAGGCTGCACGCGCGGGCGAACAGGGCCGGGGGTTCGCGGTGGTGGCCGCCGAAGTCCGCAGCCTGGCGCAGCGCAGCGCCGCTGCGGCCAAGGAGATCAAGGGCCTGATCGATGTGAGCGTGGACCGCGTGGAGCAGGGCACGGCGCTGGTGGATCAGGCCGGCAGCACCATGAGCGCGGTGGTGGGCTCGATCCGCCATGTGACCGACATCGTGGGTGAGATCAGCGCGGCCAGCCGCGAGCAGAGCGACGGCGTGTCGCAGGTCGGTGAGGCCGTGACGCAGATGGACCAGGCCACGCAGCAGAACGCCGCGCTGGTGGAGGAAAGCGCCGCCGCAGCGCAAAGCCTGAAGTCGCAGGCCGATCAGCTGGTGCAGGCGGTGGCTGCGTTCAGACTCGCGTGATCACTTGCGTGACGACACCAGGATGCCGCCCACGATCAGCAAGAAACCGAGTGCGTGGTACAGCCTGGGTGGCTCGCCGAGCAGCGTGGCCGAGAGCAGGGCGGCAAACAGCGGTGTGAGGTTGTTGAAGAACGAGGCCAGGGCCGGGCCCACCCGCGCCACACCGGCGCCCCAGCAGCGGTAGGCCAACAGCGACGGGCCGACAGCCACATACACCAGTGCAGCGGCCAACGGCCAGCCCCATCGAATGTGGTGCTGGCCTTCGGCCAGCGGGGGCAGCGTGAGCCACTCGCCGGCCGCGAAGAGACCCGACCACAGCATGCCCATGACAATCTGCGCAAGCAGGAAGGCGGCCCAGTCGGCTTTGATGTGGGCGGGCTCCGTGCCGGGCTTGGGGCGCACCAGCAGCCAGCTGTACCAGGCCCACAGCAGTGAGGCCAGCAGCATCCAGCCGTCGCCCGGCACCAGTTTCACCGCCAGCAGGTGGTCGAGCTCGCCGTGCGAGAGCACCACCGCCACGCCGCACAGCGAGAGCAGCGCGCCCAGGGCCGCGCGCCGCGAGATCGCCACGCCATAGAAGACCCGGCCCAGCAGCAGCATCCACACGGGCATGCTGGCCGCGACCAGGGTGACGTTCATCGGCGTGGAAGTCTTCAGGGCCACGTACTGGAAGGCGTTGTAGCAGCCCACGCCCAGCAGCCCCAGGAGGGCGAAGCGCCGCCAGTGGGGCCACAGGCCATCGGGGCCCGGGCGCAAGACCCGGCCGGCGAACGGCAGCAACAGCAGGAAGGCCAGGGTCCAGCGCAGGAAGTTCAGCGTGACTGGGGGCACCACGCCCTGCATCATGCGGCCCACCACCGCATTGCCCGCCCACATCAGGGGCGGAATGACGAGCAGCAGCAGGGTGGTGGGGTTGAGGCGGACACTGGCGTTCTGGGACATGGCCCGCACTGTACCCGCGAGCCCATGCCCGGCGGTGGCCTGGGGGTGATGCGAAGCGGCATCGGCGCTGCGGGCGTTTCGTGGCAGCATGGCCGCTTTCGAACCCCGAGGAGAACCGAGATGAGCGACCAGACCAGCCGCGCCGTGCGCATCCATGCCGTGGGCGGCCCCGAACAACTGGTGATCGACACCGTGAGCGTGGGCGAACCCGGGCCGGGCCAGGTGCGCATCCGGCACCACGCCATCGGCCTGAACTTCATCGACGTGTACCAGCGCACCGGCCTGTATCCGTTCCCCCTGCCGCTGGCGCTGGGCATGGAAGGCGCAGGCGTGATCGAGGCGGTGGGCGAGGGCGTGACGCACCTCAAGGCCGGCGACCGCGCGGCCTATGCCGCCAACCCGCCCGGCAGCTATTGCGATGTGCGCGTGATGCCGGCGATGAACGTGTGCCGGTTGCCCGATGCGATCGACTTCGAGACCGGCGCGGCCATGATGCTCAAAGGCCTGACCGCGCAATACCTGCTCAAGCGCTGCCGCCCGGTGGAGGGGCTGGAGGCAGGCGACTTCGTGCTGTTCCACGCAGCCGCTGGTGGCGTGGGCCTGATCGCCTGCCAGTGGGCGAAGTCGCTCGGACTGCAACTGATCGGCACCGCAGGCTCCGACGAGAAATGTGCGCTGGCCCTGGAACACGGCGCGGTGCACGCCATCAACTACCGCACCGAGGACTTCGCCGCGCGCGTCAAGGACATCACCAATGGCCAGGGCGTGAAGGTGGTCTACGACTCGGTGGGCAAGGACACCTTCGACAAGTCGCTGGACTGCCTGCGCCCCTTCGGCCTGATGGCCAGCTTCGGCAACGCCTCGGGGCCGGTGCCACCTTTCGCGCCCGGCATCCTGGCGGCCAAAGGCTCGCTCTACGTGACGCGCCAGACACTGTTCGCGCACATCACCAACCGCGAGCGCACACAGGCCATGGCCGACGACCTCTTCGCGGTGGTTGAGGGTGGCAAGGTGAAGGTGCGCATCGACCAGCGCTTTGCCTTGAGCGATGTGCAGGCGGCGCACAAGAGCCTGGAGGCGCGCGCAACCACTGGCTGCACGGTGCTGCTGCCGTAAAAAAAGCGGCCAGGGCCGCTTTTTTTACGCTGGCTGGGCCACCTTGGGGGCGACCTCGGCGAGGGCCCGCTCCAGGTGCTGGAGCGTGGCTGGCACATCGTGCCACTTGTCCAGGCCGAACAGGCCGATGCGGAAGGTCTTGAAGTCCGGGCCTTCGTCGCACTGCAGCGGCACGCCGGCAGCGGTCTGCAGGCCCTGGGCGAGGAATTTCTTGCTCGACTGGATGTCGGGGTCCGTGGTGTGGCTCACCACCACGCCCGGCGCCTGGAAGCCGGCCGCAGCGACGCTCGGGAAACCGTGGCGCACCAGCAGCGCGCGCACCTGTGTGCCCAGCGCCAGCTGTTCCTGGCGCACGCGCTCGAAGCCGTAGGCCTCGGTTTCCTTCATGGTCTCGCGCAGGCGGGTGAGCGCGTCGGTGGGCAGGGTGGTGTGGTACGCGTGGCCGCCGCCTTCGTAGGTTTCCATGATCTGCAGCCACTTCTTCAGGTCCATCGCGAAGGTGGTGCTTTGCGTGGCGTCGATGGCGGTGCGGGCGCGCTCGCTGAGCATCACCATGGCGCAGCAGGGCGAGCTGCTCCAGCCTTTCTGCGGGGCCGAGATGAGGATGTCGACGCCGGTGGCCTTCATGTCCACCCACATCGCGCCCGAGGCGATGCAGTCGAGCACGAACAGGCCGCCCACGGCATGCACGGCGTCGGCCACTGCCTTGAGGTAGTCGTCGGGCAGGATCATGCCGGCGGCGGTTTCCACATGGGGTGCGAACACCACGGCCGGCTTCTCGCGCGCGATGGTGGCCACCACCTCCTCGATCGGGGCTGGCGCCCAGGCGGCTTGCGCGCCTTCGCCGGTGCGGCGCGCTTTCATCACGGTGTGGCTGGCGGGGATGCCACCCATGTCGAAGATCTGGGTCCAGCGGTAGCTGAACCAGCCGTTGCGGATGACCAGCACGTGTTGGCCGTGTGCGAACTGGCGCGCCACCGATTCCATGCCGAAGGTGCCGCTGCCGGGCACCAGCACGGCTGAATGCGCGCCATAGACGCGCTTGAGCATGGCCGAGATGTCGGTCATCACGCCCTGGAAGCGTTTGGACATGTGGTTGAGCGCGCGATCGGTGTAGACGACCGAAAACTCGAGCAGACCATCGGGGTCGATGTGGGGCAGCAGTCCGGGCATGTTGTCTCCTGTGTCGGGCGCAAAAACGGACGGCCAGCGTAGCACAGCACCCCCGGCCTTGCAGCCGTGCGGATGCTCAGAGCCGGCTGGCGTGCGAAGGCGGGATGGGCTCACGCAGGCGGCTGGGGGCCAGCACGCCGGCGCTGTCGAGGATCGGGTAGGCGATCGAGCAGATGTGCGAGTTGATGCGCTTCAGGTCGCTGATGAGGTCCAGGTGCAGCGAGCTGGTGTCCATGCTCTGCGGTGTCATGCCCGAGAGCCGGTCCAGGTGGGTGGCGGCGTACTCGCGCTCCATGTCGCGAAAGCGCACCTTCTCTTCCACCAGCTTCTGCGCGTCGCGCACGTTGCCGTTGAGGAACACGCTCATGCCAAGGCGCAGGTTGTCGAGCAGGCGCGCGTGCAATTCGGTGATCTCGGCCATGCCGGCCTCGGAGAAGTTGCGGCCCTTGCGGATCTTCTTGTCCTCGATGTCCAGCAGCACGCGCTCGACGGTGTCGCCGATCTGCTCCATGTTGATGGTGAAACTGATGATGTCGGTCCAGCGCCGGCTCTCGGCTTCACTGAGTTGCTGGCGCGAGATTTTGGTGAGGTAGTACTTGATCGAGGAGTACAGGTTGTCGACGGTGTCGTCGAGCTTGCGCAGGTCTTGAGAGAGCTTGGCGTCGTTGTTGCGGATCACGGTGACCACGCCGCGCAACATGGTCTCGACCACGTCGGCCTGGTGCATGGCCTCGCGTGCTGCGCAGGAGATGGCCAGCGAGGGCGTGGCCAGGGCCGATGGGTCCAGGTGGTTGGGCCGATCCAGGGGGCTCTTGTCCTTTTTCACCGGCAGCAGGCGGTTGACCATGCGCGCCACCGGCTTGGTCAGGCCGATGAAGACAGCGCCCACCATCAGGTTGAAGCTCAGGTGGAACAACACGGTGAGCGTGGCCGGGTCTTGCACCAGCGGCTGCATGACCTGGAGCCACAAGGGAATGAGCCAGATCGCGATGGCCACGCCCAGCACCTTGAACAGCAGGTTGCCCAGCGGCACCTGCCGGGTGGTGATGCCGGACTTGGCGGTGGTGATCACGGCCAGCAACCCACTGCCCAGGTTGGCGCCGAGCACGATGCCCAGGGCCACGTCCAACCCGACCACCTGCAGCGCCAGGGAGGACGCCAGCAGCACCACCGCGAGGCTGGAGTAGGCCACCACGGCGAGGGCGGCGCCCAGCAGGATCTCCAGCAGCAGGTCGCTGGTAAGCGATGCCAGCATCAGCTGCACGGCGGGGTTCTGCGTCAGCACGCCGGTGGCGGCCGAGATCAGCCGCAAGGCCAGCAGCATCAGACCCAGGCCGATAAGCACGCGGCCGAAGTCGCCCACGGGTGTGCCCTGGCGCGAGATGAACAGCGTGACACCCAGAAAGATGAACAGCGGCGAGAGCCAGGACAGGTCGAAGGAAAACACCACCGCCATCAGGCTGGTGCCAATGTCGGCGCCCAGCATCACGGCCAGAGCGGCTGGCAGCGCGATCAGGCCCCGGCCCACGAAGGAGGCGGTGATCAGGGCGGTGGCGGTGCTGGATTGCACCAGGGCGGTCACGCCCAGGCCGGAGAGGGCGGCGGTGAAGCGATTGCCCATGCTCGCGGCAAGGAACTGCCGCAGGTTGCTGCCGAAGACGCGCAGCACGCCGGCGCGCACGAGGTGGGTGCCCCAAACCAGCAAGGCGATGGCCGCCAGAAGGTCCAACAAATGTTTCATGAACCTTAAAACTATACGCCCCGGGGCGAAGCCCCGTGGGCGGTGCGGACTCGCGGGGCCGCGTGGGGACTCAGCGGCGGCGGCGAATCCGAAGGATTTCGTCCAGGATCAGCGCAGCCGCACCGACCGAAATGGCGATGTCCGCGATGTTGAACGACGGGAAGTGTCCGCCGGGAAAGATGCCGGCCAGGAAGGACCAGTGGAAGTCGAGAAAGTCCACTACGTAGCCGTGCCAGAGGCGGTCGATCACGTTGCCCAGGGCACCGCCCAGGATGCAGGCGAGCGCGAACGCAAACAGCTTCTGGCCCGGGTGCGAACGCAGCATCCAGACGATGAAGACCGCCGCGCCCACGCCCACGGCCGTGAAGAACCAGCGCTGCCAGCCCCCAGCACCCGCGAGGAACGAGAACGCCGCGCCGGTGTTGTGCACGCGCACGAGGTTGAAGAAGCTGGTGACATGGGTGCTGTCGCCCAGCTGGTACACGGCCAGGATCCACTGCTTGGTGAGCTGGTCGGCCACCAGAAGGGCGGCCGCCAGGCCCAGCCAGGGCCAGAGGTGGCTGTTGGGGCTGCGTGCCATCAGGCGACGGTGCGCGGTTCGCCCGCACCAAACAGATTGCTGGTGCAGCGGCCGCACAGCGTGGGGTGGGCGGTGTCGGTACCGACGTCGTCGCGGTAGTGCCAGCAGCGCTCGCACTTGGTGGCACTCGACGGCACGACTTGCACGGCCAGCTCGTCGCCCGGCAGCAGTTCCACGGCCGAAACGATCAGCGCGAACCTGAGGTCGTCGCCCAGCGATGCCAGCAGCGCGTGGTCGTCCGCCGGGGCGGTGAGGCGCACGTTGGCCTGCAGCGAGGAGCCCACCTGGCCGGCGGTGCGCACGGTCTCGATTTCCTTGTTCACCAGGTTGCGCACTTCGCACAGGCGCGTCCACTTCGCCAGCAGCGCCTCGTCGGCGTTGGGCAGCTGGGCGTAGGTCTCGAAGAAGATCGAGCCCTGGTTCTGCGCACCGGCCAGCACGGGCCAGGCTTCTTCGGCGGTGAAGCTCATGAACGGCGCCATCCAGCGCAGCATGGCATGGGTGATCTGGTGCAGCGCGGTCTGGGCACTGCGCCGCGCCAGGCTCTTGGGCGCGGTGGTGTAGAGCCGGTCCTTGAGCACGTCGAGGTAGAACGCGCCCAGGTCTTCCGAGCAGTACACCTGCAGCTTGGCCACCACCGGGTGGAACTCGTACACGTCGTAGTGCGCCAGCACCTCGGCCTGGAACTGCGCCGCGCGCGCCAGCGCGTAGCGGTCGATCTCCAGCATCTGGTCCAGCGGCACGGCGTCCTTGGCTGGGTCGAAGTCGCTGACGTTGGCCAGCAGGAAGCGCAGCGTGTTGCGGATGCGGCGGTAGGCATCGACCACGCGGGCGAGGATCTTGTCGTCGCCAGCGATGTCGCCCGAGTAGTCGCTCGCGGCCACCCACAGGCGGATGATCTCGGCGCCCAGCTTTTTGGTGACGTCCTGCGGGTCGATGCCGTTGCCGAGCGACTTGCTCATCTTGCGACCCTGGCTGTCCACGGTGAAGCCGTGGGTGAGCAGGCCACGGTAGGGCGCGCGGTCGTGCAGCGCACAGCCCAGCAGCAGCGAGGAATGGAACCAGCCCCGGTGCTGGTCGTGGCCTTCCAGGTACAGGTCGGCCTCGGGGCCCTGCGAGTGGAAGGCGCCATTGACATAGGCCTTGGCGTGGCTGCCGCGCAGCACGTGCTGGAAGGTCGAGCCGGAGTCAAACCAGACTTCCAGGATGTCCTGGCTTTTGGTGTAGTGCGGCGCGTCCTGCGCACCCAGGATGTCCTCGGCCGTCACGCGGCTCCAGGCCTCGATGCCACCCTTCTCGACGATGTCGGCGGCCTGGTCGAGGATCTCCATGGTGCGCGGGTGCAACTCGCCCGAGTCCTTGTGCAGGAAGAAGGGGATCGGCACGCCCCAGCTGCGCTGGCGCGAGATGCACCAGTCGGGCCGGTTGGCGATCATGTCGTGCAGGCGGCCTTTGCCGTTTTCCGGGAAGAAATGCGTGTGCTCGATCGCGTCCAGCGCGGTCTGGCGCAGGGTGCGCGGGGCCTTGTCCTTGGTGAACACGCCTTCGCCCTCGTCCATGCGGATGAACCACTGTGCGGCGGCGCGGTAGATCACCGGCGTCTTGTGGCGCCAGCAGTGCGGGTAGCTGTGGGTGATGGGCTGGGTCGCCATGAGGCGGCCCGCATTCTTCAGCGCCTCCAGGATGGCGGGCACGGCTTTCCAGATGTGCTGGCCGCCGAACAGCGGGAAGTCGGCCGCGTAGGTGCCGTTGCCTTGCACGGGGTTGAGAATGTCGTCGTAGGCGAGGCCATGCGACACGCAGGAGTTGAAGTCGTCCAGGCCGTAGGCCGGGGCCGAGTGAACGATGCCGGTGCCGTCGCTGTCGCTCACGTAGTCGGCCAGGTACAGCGGCGAGAGGCGGCGGTAGCCGGCATCGGCGTCGAACAGCGGGTGGCGGAAGCTCAGGTCGCGCAGGGACTCGCCCTGGGTGGTGGCGATCACCTGGCCCTCGAGCTGGAAGCGCTCCAGGCACTTTTCGACCAGCGACTCGGCCAGCAGCAGCACGCCGCGTGGCGTGTCGACCAGCGCGTAGGTCAGTTCGGGGTGGGCGTTGAGCGCCTGGTTGGCCGGGATGGTCCAGGCGGTGGTGGTCCAGATGACGGCGAAGGCGGTCTTGCCGGCCGGAAGCGTGGCCAAACCGAAGGCTTTCGCGAGCGCGGCCGGGTCGTTGGCCTCGAAGGCCACGTCCAGCGTGTCGCTCTTCTTGTCGGCGTATTCGATCTCGAACTCGGCCAGCGAAGAGCCGCAGTCGAAGCACCAGTAAACAGGTTTGAGACCCCGATAGACGAAGCCGCGCTCGATCACGCGCTTGAAGGCGCGGATTTCGCCCGCTTCGTTGGCGGGATCCATGGTCCGGTAGGGGCGCTCCCAGTCACCCAGGATGCCCAGGCGCTTGAAGTCTTCGCGCTGCAGGCCGATCTGCTCGGTGGCGTAGGCGCGGCTCTTGGCCTGCATGTCGTCGCGGCTGAGGTTGCGGCCATGCTTCTTCTCGATCGCATTCTCGATCGGCAGGCCGTGGCAGTCCCAGCCAGGGATGTATTGGGCGTCGAAGCCGGCCAGCTGGCGGCTTTTGACGATCATGTCCTTGAGCACCTTGTTGACGGCGTGGCCCATGTGGATCTGGCCGTTGGCGTAGGGCGGGCCATCGTGCAGCACGAACAGCGCCGCGCCTTCGCGGGCGTCGCGCAGGCGCTTGTAGAGGCCTTCCTGGTTCCAAGTGTTCACCCAGCCCGGCTCGCGCTTGGGCAGGTCGCCGCGCATGGGGAAGGGGGTGTCGGGCAGGTTGAGGGTGCTGCGGTAATCGGTGGGGGTGTCGGACATGACAGGAATTCCGTGGTGGCTTCGACAAGCTCAGCCCGAACGGGGAGTGTGGGGGACTGGAGACAGAAACCGTTCGCCCTGAGCCTGTCGAAGGGCAGCGACCGGACAGACAGGTCGTCTAAATTCGGTCGCGGGTGGTCTGCCGGTGGGTCTGGGTGTGCAGCGACGCAAAGAACGCGCGTGCGTCGTCGCAGTCCCGTGCGATGCCCTGGGTCAGGGCGTCGAGGCTGTCGTACTTCAGCTCGTCATGCAGTTTGTGCAGCAGTTCCACGCGCACGATTTTACCGTAGGCCTCTCCACCGGGCAGGCTGGAGGCCAAGGCGGCCGGCCATTCGAGGCAATGGGTCTCCAGCAGCACCCGTCCGCCGTTGACGTCGTCCGGGTCCAGCGAGGGCCGAACGCCCAGGTTGGCAACGCCCGGCAGGGGCGGGGAATCGGCGTGGGGCCCCAGGCCGTGCACGTGCACCGCGAAGATGCCGCTGGCCGCCGGTTTCCAGTGAGAAAAGCGCAGGTTGAGCGTGCGAAAGCCGTCGCCGCGCCCGGGGCTGCTCTCGGCCAGCTGGCGGCCGAGCTTGCGCCCGTGCACGACATGGCCGCTGATGCTGTAAGGCCGGCCCAGCAGGGCTGCCACGTCGTCCATGCGGCCGGCGCCCAGCGCCTCGCGCACGGCGGAACTGGACACGCGCAGGCCGTGCACCTCGTAGCTCTGCATGCGCGCCACGTCGAAACCCAGGCGGCCGCCGGCGGCATCGAGCATGGCGTAGTCTCCGGCGCGCTTGGCACCGAAGCGGAAGTCGTCGCCCACCAGCACGTACTGCACGCCAAACGCGCGCACCAGCGTGTCTTCGATGAAGGCTTCGGGCGGCTGGTTGGCCAACCTCGCATTGAACGGCAGGATCACGCATTCATGGACGCCGCATCGATCCAGCTCCTGCAGCTTGTCGCGCAGCGTGGCGATGCGCGCGGGCGCCAGTTCGGGCTTGTGGTGCAGGGCGGCGAAGTAATCGCGCGGGTGCGGCTCGAAAGTCATCACGCAGCTGGGCACGCCCCGGTGCTGCGCTTCGTTGTTGAGCAGCGCGAGCATGGCCTGGTGGCCCCGGTGCACGCCGTCGAAGTTGCCGATGGTCAATGCGCAGCCCGGGGAGCCGGGGGGACGTGAGCGCAGGCCGCGATAGATTTTCATGCCGTGAGGGAGTGGATCAGGGGCTGTGTCGAAGGGTCATTTGAGGGCGAAAGCCGAGGCTTCCAGGCCCACCGTCACGGCCACTCCTCCAAAGCTTGCTATATTGGCACACGATGATATGCGCCCACAGGCCCCGCCTGCGGTCGCAGGGCGGCTTGCCAAGGCCGCCCCTCCCCGGTGACATGTTCGTTGGAAGGAGCCCGTCTTGAAGGTCTTGAAGCTCTCCGCACAGGGACTGCCACAGTCGTGGATCAGCCTTGAGGAAGCCGTGTTGCATTACGCGGCGGATGAAGTGCGCTGGGAGATGGGGGCCGAGGTCGCGGTGTTCCACGGCGGGCACAACGCGGTGACCGGGCGCCAGTCCATCATCACGGTCAATTCCATCATCGGCACCCAGGGCGTGCCGCGCATCAACCCCTTCGACCTGCGGCCCACGCTGACCAACAGCAAGCTGTTCGCGCGCGACCGCAACGTGTGCGCCTACTGCGGAGAGAGCTGTCACGATGAGGTGTGCACGCGAGAGCACATCGTGCCGCTGGGGCAGAGCGGGCGCGACACCTGGATGAACGTGGTCACGGCCTGCAAGTCCTGCAACCACCGCAAGGGCAACCGCACGCCCGAGCAGGCCCACATGGGACTGCTGTACACGCCCTACGTGCCCAGCCTGTGGGAAGACTTCATCCTGCGCAACCGCCGCATCCTGGCGGACCAGATGGAGTTCCTGATGTCCCACCTGCCCAAGACCTCCCGGCTGCACGCCTGAGGTTGGGGCAGCCCGCGAAGCGGCGCAGCGCAGGGGCCATCTGTCAGTACGTCAACTCCAGCACCACGAGGCGGTTTTCACCCGCAGGCCAGGTGCGGCCGGTGATCTTTTCGCCATTGAACTCGGCTGAAATGGGGCGCACCCCCTCCGTGGCAGAGACCAGTTTCGAGCTGGACACGCCCGCGCCGGCTGGAGGCACGCCGGGCAGGGCCTTGCCATCGAACGTCATCGTGTCGCGCGAGGCATCGAAGTAGCCGCGTGGCCGGGTGAAGGTGACGATGGACTTCGCCCCCTTGTCGGCGGCCGCGATGCGCTCGGCGCGCAGGTGGATCAGCTCGCTGCTGCGCGGAAAGGGGCTGCGGTAGATGTGCGTGGTGGCGTAGCCCGGCGCGCTGATGACGAACTCGTGGGCCACGCCGGCCTGGGCCGTGAACGGACCCCAGAGGCCATCGGCGCCCACGGTCTTGCTGTGCAGGGCCGCGCCCCGGCGCTCGCCCGTAGCGGGGTCGGTGGCGTACACCGTGAGCTGCGCGCCCGCCACCGGCAGGTTGTTCGTCTCGTTGCCGGAGGCCGGGTCGGTGGAGGTCACGCCCAGGCCGGTGATCTTGCCGTTGAGCACCACCGGGGTCTGGGCCGCGATCGCCAGCGTGCGGGGTGGCTGGCCGGTGATGAAGCGGTGCATGGCATCAAAAGCCGCGGGAGAGAAGGATGTCTCGCGG